>Ga0302279_10002929_pt1 | contig 21916 bp, 20 predicted proteins | sample III_Bog_N3_3_FD_194541 | JGI IMG/M metagenome (GOLD analysis project Ga0302279, IMG submission 194541) | Peat permafrost microbial communities from Stordalen Mire near Abisko, Sweden - III_Bog_N3_3 | ecosystem: Environmental > Terrestrial > Soil > Wetlands > Peat | place: Sweden: Abisko...
TCGAAAAGGTTTCTCCGGAAGCGCTGATGCAGAGCTGGTTCACCTTCGATCCGAAGATCGCCGAGCGGTTTCAGGACATGTTCGTGACCATGGCAGGCCTCGGCGGCAAGAAACCCGGTGACAAGAAATAACGATGCCGGCTGACCGCAGCAAACCGCCTTCGGGCCGGCTGCGTCCGCCGGGTCTCGGCCTGCTGCTCGCCGAAGCGCGCGGGATCTTCGAATTCAACGCCAGCCTGATGCTGTCGCCGCTGCTGATGATGGCGCCGCGGGGCGACGGCCACCCGGTGCTGACGCTGCCGGGGTTTCTCGCCAGCGATCTGTCGATGGCGCCGATGCGGCGGTACCTGAAGCAACTCGGCTACGACAGCTACGCCTGGAAGATGGGCCGCAACATCGGCGGCATTTCGCGCATGCGGGAGGCGTTGCGCGACCGGCTGGCCGAGATCCACGACGCTACCGGCCGCAAGGTTTCCGTCGTCGGATGGAGTCTCGGCGGCGTCTATGCGCGCGATCTGGCGCTGCAGGCGCCGCAGATAGTGCGCTACGTGGTGACGCTGGGAAGTCCGTTCGCGGGCGACGTCACCGCGACCAACGCCACCCGGCTCTACGAGGCGCTGTCAGGCGAGGCGGTCGAGGACAATTCCGAGCTTCGCAATGCCATCGCGGGCGATCTGCCGGTTCCCACCACGTCGATCTATTCGCGCACCGACGGAATCGTGAACTGGCGCACCTGCCTGCTGCGTCCCTCCGATACCGCCGAGAATATCGAGGTGCACCTCGCCAGCCATGTCGGGCTCGGCGTCAACCCGGCGGCACTGTGGGCGGTCGCCGACCGGCTGGCCCAGCCGGAAGGCCAGTTCCGGCAATTTGACCGGTCGGGGCCGTTTGCCATTGCATATGCACCTCAGGAGCATGCACAATCCTGACCGGTATCCCGGGAAACCGGGGCACCGGCTGAACGGCAGAAGCGCCACCAAGGCGCCGCTTGATTTGCAGCGGGAGGGAACAATGAGTGAAGCCAGGAAGCTGTCCTCGATGGACGCGTCGTTTCTGTACCTGGAAACGCCGGAAATGCCGATGCATGTCGGGAGCATGGCGATCTTCCGCCTGCCCGACGGCTACACGGGCGACTTCTTCGAAGACTTCAAGGCGATGATCGCCGAGCGGCTGCATGTCGCGCCGATCCTGAAAGCGCGGTTGGAAAAGGCGCCGCTCGACATCGATCATCCGTCCTGGGTCGAGGACGACCAGTTCGACATCGACCGCCATATCTTCAAGGGCAGCCTACCGGCGCCCCACGACCGCGCCACGCTGGAGCGCATCGTCGGCTGGATGCATGCCAAGCTGCTCAACCGCGCCCGTCCGCTGTGGGAGTTCTATGTCTTCGAGGGCATGAAGGACAACGAGATCGGGCTCTATTCCAAGATGCATCACGCCTGCATCGACGGCGGCGCGGGGGCGGCGCTCACCAACATGATCTACGACGTGACGCCGATCCCGCGGAAGATCGAGCCGCCGACCGCCAAGGCCAAGGTCGGGCAGGAGCCGCGCGACATCGCCGCCAATCTGCTGGATTCCTATCAGCAGCTCTGGAGCCAGCCGTTCGATGCCTCGGCCGCCGCCAAGGGCATCGAGCTGCCGCGCTCTGGCAAGAGCGATCTCGGCTCGATCCTGTTCGACAATGCCATGTTCCAGATCGAATCAGCGGTGAAGTTTGCCGGCGCCATTCCCACCATGCTGAAAAGCGTCTCCGACGTGGTCGGCAAGATTTCCGATCCGAAGTCGCGCGACAGCATCGCCAGCATGGTGTCGCCGTCGACCATCCTGAACAAGTCGATTTCGTCGGAGCGCAGTTTTGCCGGCGTATCGATCCCGCTGAGCCGGGCGAAAGCGCTGGCCAAGCAGGCCGGCGGCAAGCTCAACGACGTGGTGCTGGCGGTCTCCAGTGGCGTGGTCCGGCGCTATCTCAAGGAGCAGGGCGCGCTGCCGGCGAAGTCGATGACGGCGGCGGTGCCGGTCTCGCTGCGCGAGGAGGGCAACACCGACGCCAACAACCAGGTGTTCGGCATGATCTGCTCGATCGCCTCGAACGTCGAGGATCCCAAGGCGCGGCTGGAGGCGATCATCGCGCAGTCGACGAAATCCAAGGAGATGTCGCATCCGCTGCGCGCCTTGATGCCGCAGGTCTCCAACCTCTCGATGCTGGGCGCGCCGATCCTGGTCCAGATCCTGGCGCTGCTGTACAGCCGCTCCAGCCTGTCGGACGTGCTGCCGCCGGCGGCCAATATCACGGTTTCCAACGTGCCCGGGCCGCGGCAGACGCTGTATGCGGCGGGCGCGGAATTGCTGCACATCTTTCCGGTGTCGATCTCGACCCACGGGATCGCCCTCAACATCACCGTGCAGAGCTACCGCGACCAGCTCGATTTCGGCTTCATCGCCGGCGCCAACATCATTCCCCATGTCCAGGTGCTCTGCGACATGCTGCCGGCCGAATTCGAGGCGCTCGAGGCCGCGTTCGCGCCGCCGGCCGAGCTCAAGAGCGCCGCGAGCTAGGCGTCAATCCACAATCAGGAAAAGTGAGTCGAGAATGATCGAAATGCCGCCGCTGCAATTTGCCCAGACCAACGGCATCCGCATGGGCTATTACGACGCCGGTCCGAAAACCGATAAGCCGCCGGTCATCCTCTGCCACGGCTGGCCGGAGATCGCGTTCTCCTGGCGCCACCAGATCAAGGCGCTGGCGGACGCCGGCATCCGGGTGATCGCGCCGGACCAGCGCGGCTACGGCGCGACCGAGCGGCCCGAGCCGGTGGAAGCCTACGACATCGAGCACCTGACCGGCGATCTGGTCGGGCTGCTCGACCATCTCGGTATCGACAAGGCGATTTTCGTCGGCCACGACTGGGGCGGGTTTGTCGTCTGGCAGATGCCGCTGCGCCACATCGATCGCGTCGCGGGCGTGGTTGGCATCAACACGCCGCACACCGACCGCGCGCCGGTCGACCCGATCGAACTGTTTCGCCAGCGATTCGGCGAGCACATGTATATCGTGCAGTTCCAGAACCCGGCGCGCGAGGTCGACAGGATCTTCAACAGCCGGGTCGAGCAGACCTTCGACGCCTTCATGAGAAAGCCGGTCCCGCGCGGCGATGACGCGCCGGACGAGCAGCCGGTGGCGGGTGTCGGCGCCTCGTCGCGACTCAATCTGGCGTTTCCGCAGATGATCGCCAACTACGACACCAAACACGATCCGCGCACGCCGATCCTGTCGCCGGAAGAGAAGCAGGTGTTCGTCGACACCTTTGCGAAATCAGGCTTTACCGGCGGCATCAACTGGTACCGCAACATGACCCGCAACTGGCAGCGCGCGGAAGGCCTCGACCACACCGTGCGGGTGCCGGCGCTGATGATCATGGCCGAAAACGATCGTGTGCTGCCGCCGTCCTCCGCCGACGGGATGGAGAAGATCGTGCCCGATCTGGAGAAATATCTGGTGCACGGCAGCGGCCACTGGACGCAGCAGGAAAAGCCGGACGAGGTCAGCGCCAAACTGATCGAATGGCGCAGGAAGCGATTCGGGTAGGATACAGCGTCGTCATTGTGAGCGAAGCGAATTCAGCGTCATTCCGGGGCGATGCGAAGCATCGAACCCGGAATCTCGAGATTCCGGGTCTGGTCCTTCGGACCATCCCGGAATGACGGCTGAAGCCGCTTCACTCCTCGCAATGTGAGCTTTGTCAAGCAGGGGAAATCATCGCAATGGCGTCGAGCAACCGACTGAGTCCGATCCCGCATCCGCCGACCAAGCCGGTGGTCGGCAACATGCTGTCGCTGGACTCGACCGCGCCGGTGCAGAACCTGGCCCGGCTGGCCAAGGAGCTGGGGCCGATCTTCTGGCTCGACATGATGGGCGCGCCGCTGGTCATCGTTTCCGGCCACGACCTCGTCCATGAGCTCTCTGACGAAAAGCGCTTCGACAAGGCGGTGCGCGGCCCGTTGCGCCGGGTGCGCGCGATCGCCGGCGACGGCCTGTTCACCGCCGATACGTCGGAACCGAACTGGAGCAAGGCGCACAACATCCTGCTGCAACCGTTCGGCAACCGCGCCATGCAGTCCTATCACCCGAGCATGGTCGACATCGCCGAGCAGCTGGTGAAGAAATGGGAGCGGCTCAACGCCGACGAAGAGATCGACGTCGTTCACGACATGACCGCACTGACGCTTGACACCATCGGGCTGTGCGGTTTCGACTACCGCTTCAATTCCTTCTACCGGCGCGACTATCATCCGTTCGTGGAGTCGCTGGTGCGCTCGCTCGAAACCATCATGATGATCCGCGGCCTGCCGCTGGAAAACCTGTGGATGCAGAAGCGCCGCCGCGACCTCGCCGGCGATGTCGCCTTCATGAACAAGATGGTCGACGAGATCGTCGCCGAGCGCCGCCGCAACAGCGACGGGGCTTCCGACAAGAAGGACATGCTCGGCGCCATGATGTCCGGCGTCGACCGCTCAACCGGCGAGCAGCTCGACGACGTCAACATCCGCTACCAGATCAATACCTTCCTGATCGCCGGCCACGAGACCACCAGCGGCCTGTTGTCGTGCACGCTCTATGCGCTGTTGAAGCACCCCGAGGTGCTCCGGAAGGCCTATGAGGAAGTCGACCGGGTGCTCGGGCCGGACATGGCGGTCAAGCCGACCTATCAGCAGGTCACCCAGCTCACCTACATCACGCAGATCCTGAAAGAGTCGCTGCGGCTGTGGCCGCCGGCGCCGGCCTACGGCATCTCGCCGCTACAGGACGAGACCATCGGCGGCCAATACAGGCTGAAGAAGAACACTTTTGTCACCGTGCTGGTGCTGGCGCTGCACCGTGATCCCAGCGTGTGGGGGCCGAACCCCGACGCCTTCGATCCCGAAAACTTTTCCCGCGAGGCCGAGGCGGCGCGGCCCGTGAACGCCTGGAAGCCGTTCGGCAACGGCCAGCGCGCCTGCATCGGCCGCGGCTTTGCGATGCACGAGGCGGCGCTGGCGATCGGCATGATCCTGCAGCGCTTCAGGCTGATCGACGTCAACCGCTACCAGATGCATCTGAAGGAAACGCTGACCATCAAGCCGGACGGGTTCAGGATCAAGGTGCGTGCGCGCGGCGAGCAGGAGCGCGGCACCCATGCCGGCCCGGCTGCCGCGGCGGCGGGCGCCGCGCCGGGACCTCGCGCGCGAACCCGGCCGGGACACAATACGCCGCTATTGGTGCTCTACGGATCGAACCTCGGCACCGCCGAGGAACTCGCCACCCGCGTCGCCGATCTCGCCGAGGTCAACGGGTTTGCCACCAGACTGGCGCCGCTCGATGACTTCGTCGGCAAGCTGCCGGAGCAGGGCGGCGTCCTGATCTTCTGCGCCTCCTACAACGGCGCTCCCCCGGACAACGCCACGCAGTTCGTCAAATGGCTGCGCGGCGACTTGCCGAAAGACGCCTTTTCAAAACTGCGCTATGCGGTGTTCGGCTGCGGCAACAGCGACTGGGCCGCGACCTACCAGTCGGTGCCGCGGTTGATCGACGAGCAATTGGCTGATCATGGCGGGCGCAGCGTCACTGCGCGCGGCGAGGGCGACGCCCGCGGCGATCTCGACGGCGAGTTCGAATCCTGGTTTGCAAAACTGGCGCCGCTGGCGACCAGGGAATTCGGCATCGAGTCGAGTTTCTCCCGCAGCGCCGAGGACGAGCCGCTGTACCGGATCGAGCCGGTGGCGCCGTCGGCGCTCAATGCGGTCGCAGCCCTCGGCGGCGCCGCGCCGATGAAGGTGCTGGCCAATGCCGAACTGCAAAACAAGGGCGGCGCGCATCCCTCGGACCGCTCGACCCGGCACATCGAGGTGCAACTGCCGCCCGGTGTCAGCTACCGGGTCGGCGACCATCTCAGCGTGGTGCCGCGCAACGATCCGGCGCTGGTGGATTCGGTGGCGCGCCGTTTCGGTTTCCTGCCCGCCGACGTGATCCGGCTGCAGGTCGCCGAAGGCCGCCGCGCGCAACTGCCGGCCGGCGAGCCGGTATCGGTCGGGCGGCTATTGACCGATTTCGTCGAGCTGCAGCAGGTCGCGACCCGCAAGCAGATCCAGATCATGTCGGAGCACACGCGCTGTCCGGTGACCAAGCCGAAACTCGCGGCCTATCTCGGCGACGACGCCGTCTCGGCCGAACGCTATCGCGCCGACATCCTCGGCAGGCGCCAATCGGTGTTCGACCTGCTGGAGGAATACCCGGCCTGCGAATTGCCGTTCCATGCCTATCTCGAAATGTTGTCGCTGCTGGCGCCGCGCTATTACTCGATCTCGTCGTCGCCGTCGCTCGATTCCGCGCGCTGCAGCGTCACCGTCGGCGTGGTCGAGGGTCCGGCGAATTCCGGCCGCGGCATCTACCGGGGCGTCTGCTCGAACTATCTCGCAAGCCGCCGCGTCGGCGAGACGGTCCAGGCCACGGTGCGCGAGACCAAGGCTGGCTTCCGGCTGCCCGATGATCCCTCGGTGCGGGTCATCATGATCGGGCCCGGCACGGGCCTGGCGCCGTTCCGCGGCTTCCTGCAGGAGCGCGCCGCGCAAAAAGCAAAGGGCGCGAGTCTGGGACCCGCGATGCTGTTCTTCGGCTGCCGCCATCCCGATCAGGATTTTATCTACGCCGACGAGCTCAAGGCGTTCGAAACCGACGGCATCGTCGAACTGCACACGGCGTTCTCGCGCAGCGAGGGTCCGAAGACCTATGTGCAGGATCTCGTTACCGCGCAGAAGGATCGGGTCTGGAGCCTGATCGAACAGGGCGCGATCGTCTATGTCTGCGGCGACGGCGGCAAGATGGAGCCCGACGTCAAGGCCGCATTGGTGGCGATCTATCGCGAACGATCGGGCGCCGATGCCGACGCCGCGCAGCGCTGGATCGACGATCTCGGCGCGAAAAATCGCTACGTGCTCGACGTCTGGGCGGGCGGGTGAGGCGTCACGCGCGAATGTAGCCCGGCGCTGCAACCCCGTCGTTTTCGCCTGGACTAATGTATCGCCTTGGCCGTCGCCGCGTGGGCGTGCTTGTCGATGGCCTCGATGACCTGCGGCCACATCGGGATTGGTAGCGCGTGGCCCATGCCCTCGATCATCAGGAGTTTGGCGCCCGGGATCGATGCGGCGGTGTCCTTGCCGCCCATCGGGTGCACCAGGGGATCGACGGTGCCGTGGATCACCAGCGTCGGCGCCTTGACCGCATGCAGCCGTTCCTTACGGCTGCCGGAGGCGAGGATGGCGCGGAGCTGGCGGCCGACGCCGGCCGGGTTGAGGCCGCGCTCGAAAGTGCGCTCGGCCCGCGCGCGGTCGAGCGCCTCGTCCTGCGGAAAGCTGCCGACGCGCAGCACCTTCCAGGTCTGTGCGAAGCGGACGAGATATTCTTCCCGGGTGGCCGGCGGCGGCGCCATCAGCACGGCGGTGGCCTCGCGGGTCGGCGGCGGTATTTTCGGATTGCCGGTCGTCGACATGATCGAGGTCAGCGAATGCACCCGCTGCGGAAACGAGATGGCGATTTCCTGGGCGATCATGCCGCCCATCGATAGGCCCACCACATGCGCCGACTTGATGCCCAGCGCGTCCAGCAGCCCGACCGCATCCTCCGCCATGTCGCGGATCTTGTAGGGCGCGGCGAGCGGAATCTTCAGGAAACGCAGCTTCAGCAGTTCGAGCGGAGTCAGGCGCTTGCCGCCGGAGAGCTGGCTGGACTTGCCGATGTCGCGGTTGTCGAAGCGGATGACGCGAAACCCGCGAGCCGCAAGCTGCCGGCAGAAATCGTCGTCCCACATCACCATCTGGGCGCCCAGCCCCATGATCAGCAGCATCGGCTCGGCCTCGGCGTCGCCGAAGATCTCGTAACAGAGGTCGATGCCGTTGGCGCGGGCGAGCTGCGGCGGCTGGTGGGCAAGTGCGGTCACTTTGGCGATCCCCGGAAGTTTGTTGCCTTTGGCAACTCTATGCCACGCTTTTCCGCGCTGCAGAAGGCTTGCCCGGGCCACAAATCGGCGGCCACCTTGTTGACCACTCTGCCGCAACGGTGTGGTATGATGTCAAAAGGCGGGGCGCTGATCCCCTCGTGGTCAGGCTGGAGGACGCCGATGGCAGACAAGAGCAACGATCCGTTCGCGATCTGGCAGAACATGCTCGGCGAGATGGAGAAGGGATTCAACACCTTCGCCACCAGGGCGATGGAGTCGCCGGAATTCAGCAAGGTCGTCAATCAGGTCGGCGGGGTTTCAGCGGGCGCGCAGAAACAGCTCGGCGAGATGATGGAGAAATATCTGCTGACGGTAAACCTGCCGAGCCGGGCGCAGATGGTCGATATGGCCGAGCGGCTGCAGTCGATCGAAGGACAACTCGCCGAGATCAAGGCCCTGCTGAATCAGGTTCACAACAATTCCGGTGCACCGGCGGGTGGCTATCCGGCGGCGCCGAAGCCGCCGCGGACGAAGCGTCCGCCGTCCGCGGAGGGAGAGCCGAAATGAACGCGCCTCCCGGCCTCGACCTGGCGTCGATTCCGGAGCGGATCCAGGCCGAGGTGCAGCGTGCGATCCAGCGCAGCATCAAGGGCGTCGAATACATTGCCTCGTCGGGTCCGTCGCTGGGATCGACGCCGAAGGACATCCTCAGCGTCCGCGGTACCATGAATCTCTACCATTACCGGCCGGTGGCGGACGAGATCTACCGCGTGCCGATCCTGATCGTGATGGCGACAACCAACCGCGGCTACATTCTCGACCTGGTGCCCGGCCAGAGCTTCATCGAGTTCCTGCTGAAGCGCGGCTACGACGTCTACATGCTGGACTGGACGGCGCCGAAGCCGGAAGAGAAGCGCCTGGGCATGGAGGACTACGTCCTCGATTTCATTCCGGACTGCATCCGCCAGGTGCAGCGCGATTCCGGCGAGACCGACGTCACCGTGATCGGCTACTGTTTCGGCGGGGTGCTGTCGCTGCTTTACGGCTCGATCTTCGACGACGGACCGATGAAGAACCTGATCTGCTTCACCACGCCGGTCGATTTCCGCGAGATGAAGCTGTTCCAGAATTTCTCGGACCGGCGTTATTTCGACGTCGACCGGCTGGTCGACAGCGTCGGCAATGTTCCGCCGGAGCTGATCCTGTCGTCGTTCGAGATGCTGCGGCCGGCATCGCGCGCCGCCAGCCAGGTACAGTTGTGGGAAAACATCTGGAACGACGAATACGTCAAGTCGTACCGGATGTTCGATCGCTGGGCCACCGACACGCTGCCGCTGGCCGGCGAGTATTTCCGCACCATCACCAAGGACCTGATGTGGGACAACAAACTCTATAACGATGCGATGACTGTCGGCGGGAGGCCTGCCGACGTTGCCAAAATCAAGGTGCCATTCCTGCACGCGGTCGCCGAGCACGATCACATCGTTCCCTACGATGCCGCCAAGCCGCTGATCCAGAAGATCGGCTCGACCGACAAGCAAGAGGTGATCCTCAAGGGCGGCCATGTCAGCCTGGTCGCCGGCGCCAACGCGGTCAAACGGCTGTGGCCGAAACTCGATTCATGGCTATGCGAGCGATCGACATGAGCAGCATCGACATACGCACCTATCCGCTCCAAGTCACCACCGAGGCCGGCGACATCGAGCTGCGGATGATGGGACCAGCCGACGAGGCTCTGGTGCTTGCCTTCGCGCAAAAGCTTCCGGTGCACGATCTGTTGTTCCTGCCGCGCAACATCAGCGAGCCGAAGGTGCTGGCCGCCTGGATCAAGGAGATCGAGCGCGGTTCGATCACCAGCCTGCTGGCGGTGAAATCGGGCAGGGTGGTGGGATGCGGGACGATCGTGCGAGATCCCTTGTCCTGGTCGCCGCATGTCGGTGAAATCCGCAATGTGGTCTCCCCGGATGTGCGTGGCCAGGGCGTGGGCCGGGCGCTGTCGCAGGAAACCTTCGCACTGGCCCTGAGCGTCGGACTGGAAAAGCTGCTGGTGCAGATGACGGTCGACCAGACCGGCGCCATCGCGATTTTCGAAGGGCTGGGATTCAAGGCCGAGGCGCTGCTGCGCGACCACGTCCGCGACCTTGCCGGCAACAAGCACGATATCGTAGTGCTCGCGCATAATGTGGCGCAGGTCCGGGCCCAGATGGAAGCCTACGGGCTGCCGGACGCCGTGCAGCACTGAGGCTTGTTTGATCAGCGCGGTGCCGTATTACCGGGCAATTCGCCTAATCTACAGGCTGATCACGAACTCGTGATATCGCATCGCACCATGAATGTTGCATCGCATCATTAACCATGCCATATAGAGGTTGCCCCGGGCCAGAACCGGACGGGGTGAGCCCATAGCTCAAACCTGAGGATGGAGAGACCCCAATGACCACCGAAACCAATTCCGTACTGAACACCGTCAAGGAAGCCTTCGCGCCCGTCACCGAGGCGTTCACCAAGCTCCAGAACATGGAAGTTCCGGAAGCCGCCCGTGAGTTCGTGAAGAAGCAGACCGAAACCGCCAAGGAGCGCGCCGCCACGCTTCACGCCGGCTCCGAGAAGGTGACCGCCGCGATCGAAACCGCCGTTTCCGGTTCCGTGACCGAAGTCGCCAAGATCAGCCGCAATATCCAGGATGCGCTGTACCAGGACGCCGAGGCATTCTTCGCGGGCATCGACAAGCTGGCTTCCGCCAAGTCGCTCAACGAGGCGGTCCAGATCCAGTCCGACCTGCTGCGCTCGCGCGGCGAGGTGCTGGTGTCGCGGGCGAAGGCCTCCACCGAATATCTCGGCAAGCTCGTCGCCGACGGTGCCAAGACCGCCCAGGACAACTTCGCCAAGGTCTACAACAAGACCGCCTGATCGCGTCAAACGACCGGCCGATCATTCGAAGGCCCGCTTAGGCGGGCCTTCTTTTTGACGGGTATCGGTATAGATCAGCTTGGCGCTTTTGAATCTCCGCCGTCATTCCGGACGACGCGAAGCGGCATCCGGAATGTCGAGATCCCGGGTTCGTGCTTCGCACGCCCCGGAATGACGACGGTGGGCGCGTCGCGCTATGAAAATCTATTCAACTCCCCGAAAGCCGCCATGACCGTGCCCGCCACCTTCCCGTTCGAACCGCCCGGCGATGCCGCGCGAGCGGCCGAACTGCGGCGGGTCAAGGCGCTGGCCACGCTGGTGCTGGCGGGTACGCTGGCGCTGTTCGTGACGGCGCGGCTGCTGTCGCACGCCCATCCCGCCTTCGGCTTCGTCGCGGCGTTCGCGGAGGCCGCCACCATCGGCGGGCTGGCCGACTGGTACGCCGTGGTGGCGCTGTTCAAGAGGCCGCTGGGACTGCCGATCCCGCATACCGCGATCATCCAGGGCAACCAGCACCGCATCGCCGACAAGCTCGGCGAATTCATCGAGGTGCATTTCCTCGAAACCGCCCCCGTCGAAGCCAGGCTGCGCCAGGTCGATTTCGGCTCCTTCATCGCCGACTGGCTGCGCGACCGCAAGCGCAGCGCCGATCTCGCCCGCTTCGCCTTGCGGCTTTTGCCCGAAGCGCTCACCGCGACCGAAACCTCCGGCCTGATGACTTTCGTCACCCGCCGCATCGCCACCCAGTTGCAGGGCATCGATCTGGCGCCGCTCGCCGCCGGCACCCTGCGTGCCTTCATCGCCGAGGGCCGGCATCAGGGGCTGCTCGACGACATCCTGCGCGCGGTGCACGAGACGCTGACCAAAGCGGAAACCATGGCCATGATCCGCGAGAAGATCCGCGCCGAATTGCCGACGCTGCTGAAACTCTACCGCGCCGACAAGTTTCTCGTGAACAAGATCGTCGCCTCGGCCAGCGCCTTCTTTGAAGAGGTCCGCAGCGATCCTAACCATCCGTTCCGCGGCGAGTTCGATACCCTGGTGCTGTCGTTCGTCGACCGGCTCGGCAGCGACAAGGCCTATGCCGACCGCATCGACGGATTGAAGCGCGACCTGCTGGCGCGCCCCGAGTTGGCCGATCTCGGGCGCACGGTGTGGTCGAATGCGCGCAGCTTCATCGAGCGCAGCGCCAGCGGCGAGAGCCACGTGCTGCAGCAGCATCTGGCCGGAATGTTCGTGAAGGCGGGCGAGGCGCTGGCGGGCGATGCCGAACTGCGCGCCGAGATCAACCAGGGCCTGGTCGCGGTGCTCAGGAGTTTCATCGCCGACCAGAAGAGCGGCGTTTCCAGTTTCATCTCCGATCAGGTCAAGGCCTGGGACATGGGCCAGCTGATTTCGCTGATCGAAATCAACATCGGCCGCGACCTGCAATACATCCGCTTCAACGGCTCGCTGATCGGCGGGCTCGCCGGTTTGGGGCTTTACACCGCCGAAGCCCTGCTGCGGTTATTGTGACTTTTGGAACACTGGAGCCGCTTTTTGCGGTGGATACCTATTGTCCCATCGCCGGCCAACCGCTTGAATGAGGGAATCAGCAGCTTGGCTCCTGGGATTGCTGCACCGCGGAACGATTGTGTCAGGGCTGCGTTTCATTTGGCCGCGTTTCATTTGATCGATTGGACCGTCCCGAGGTCCCGAGAGGAAGCAACAAGATGTCCGTCACGACCGATACGCTGCGTCCGCCGTCCAAAACCCTGATGTTTCTGGAAGGCCGCGCCTTCCACGAGTTCGGCGCGTTCTTGGGTGCGCTGCCGCTGCTCGGGCTGGCGCCGAAGGGCGATGGCCATCCGGTGCTGGTGCTGCCCGGGCTGGTCGCCTCGGATACGTCGACGCGACCGCTGCGCAGCTTCCTGAAAAATCGCGGCTACGCGGTGAGCGGCTGGCGGCAGGGCCGCAATCTCGGCCTGCGCGAGGGCGTGCAGCACGCGATGGTCGATCTGGTGCGCGAACTCAGCGACACCCATGGCCGCAAGATCAGCCTGGTCGGCTGGAGCCTCGGCGGCCTCTACGCGCGCCAATTGGCAAAAATGATGCCGGACCGGGTGCGCTCGGTGATCACGCTCGGCAGTCCGTTTGCCGGCCATCCCAAGGCGACCAACGCCTGGCGGGTCTATGAGATGGCGAGCGGCCGGCGTTCCGATGAAGAAGATGCCCGGTTCGGCGGATCGCTTGCGGAAACCCCGCCGGTGCCGACCACCGCGATCTTCAGCCGTACCGACGGCATCTGCGCCTGGCAGGGCTGCATGGAAAAGACCTCGGCGACGTCGGAAAGCATCGAGGTCGAAAGCAGCCATTGCGGCATGGGCCATCACCCGGCCGTGGTCTATGCGGTGGCCGATCGCCTTGCGCAGGCCGAAGGCGCCTGGGCCCCGTTCGACCGCAGCGGCTGGCGCAGCATGCTCTATCCCGATCCGCACCGGTAACATCGCAGGACTGACTTCTTCACCTCGCCCCGCTTGCGGTGAGAGGTCGAAATTCGCGCAGCGAATTTCGGGTGAGGGGGCTCTCAACGAGTCGAATTCGTCGAGGCAGCCCCTCACCCCGACCCTCTAAGAGCGAGCTTCGCTCGTCTCGACCCCGCAAGAGCGGGGAGAGGGAGAAGCTGGCGGCGCGTTGTTAGTTTCCAGCAAAACGCGCTATGCGTTGTACATGCCGCAGCCGCTTGCCCGCATCATCGACCAGCTCAAGCGCGAGCCCTCGCGCACCGGCTCCATCGTCATCACCGTGTTCGGCGACGCCATCGTGCCGCGCGGCGGCTCGGTGTGGCTCGGAACGCTTCTGGAATTCTTCGCCGCCATCGACATCGACAGCGGCGTGGTGCGCACGGCGATGTCGCGGCTTGCCGCCGACGGCTGGCTCGAACGCGAGAAGGTCGGTCGCAACAGTTTTTATCGCCTGGTGAAGAAGGGCCGGCAGACCTTCGACGCCGCGACCCGGCATATCTACGATCCGCCGCCTTCGGACTGGACCGGACGTTTTGAGCTCTTGCTGATCGGCGGCAGCGAAGGCCGCGACGCCGCGCGCGAGGCGCTGAAGAATGCCGGTTTCGGCAGTCCGCTGCCCGGGGTCTGGGTAGCACCCTCGGGTGTTCCGATCCCCGAGGAAGCCGCCACCGCGATCAGGCTCGAGGTCTCCGCCGAGGACGACAGCGGCCGGCGCCTGCTCAGCGAGAGCTGGCCGCTCGATCGCACCGCCGACGCCTATCTGAAGTTCATCAAGACCTTCGGACCGTTGCGCCTCTGGCTCGACCGCCGCGAGCGGTTGTCCGACAGTGACGCGTTCACGGCGCGGATCCTGCTGATCCACTATTACCGCCGGGTGGTGTTGCGCGATCCGCTGTTGCCGACCGCTTTGTTGCCCAGGGATTGGCCGGGACGGGCCGCCCGCCAGCTCTGCGGCGAGATCTATCGCGGGCTGTTGCCGGCGTCCGAGCAATGGCTGGACCGCCATGGGCTCGACGAAAGCGGCCCGCTGCCGGCGGCCGGGATGGAACTGGCGCGCCGTTTCGAGGGCTGATATGTTACAGAAATATATTGCATGTCTGGATTTGTGTTATATATTCGGCCGCAAATAACCGGGGAGGCTGGCGCATGTACACCCAGGCGCTCAACACGACCGAAGCCGAGGATCGCCATGTCGAGGACGCCGCGCGCGCGGCGCAGTTCCAGGCGCGGATCGACGCCGAGGAGCGGATCGAGCCCAATGACTGGATGCCCGCGGCCTACCGCAAGACGCTGACCCGGCAGATCTCGCAGCACGCGCATTCCGAAATCGTCGGCATGCTGCCGGAGGGCAACTGGATCACGCGCGCGCCGTCGCTGCGCCGCAAGGCAGCACTGCTGGCGAAAGTGCAGGACGAGTGCGGCCACGGCCTCTATCTCTACGCCGCGGCCGAAACGCTGGGCGCCTCGCGCGAAGAGCTGGTCGATCTGATGCTGGCCGGGAAAGCAAAATATTCGTCGATCTTCAATTACCCGACGCTGACCTGGGCCGATATCGGCGTGGTCGGCTGGCTGGTCGATGGTGCCGCGATCATGAACCAGATTCCGCTGTGCCGTTGTTCCTACGGCCCCTATGCGCGCGCGATGATCCGCGTCTGCAAGGAGGAATCGTTCCATCAGCGCCAAGGCTACGAGATCATGGTGACGCTGGCCAGGGGCTCCGGGGAGCAGAAGGCGATGGCGCAGGAGGCGCTGGACCGCTGGTGGTGGCCGGTGCTGATGATGTTCGGTCCGCCCGACCAGGCGAGCCAGCACAGCGACACTTCGACCCGGTGGAAGATCAAGCGTTTTTCAAATGACGAACTGCGCCAGAAGTTCGTCGATGCGACGGTGCCGCAGGCGCACTATCTCGGTCTTTCGATTCCCGATCCCGGCATGAAGCAGAACGAGACTACCGGGCACTGGGAATACAGCGCAATCGACTGGGACGAATTCAAGCAGGTTCTGGCCGGCAACGGTCCCTGCAATCGCGACCGCATGGCGGCGCGGCGCAAGGCCCATGACGAGGGCGCCTGGGTGCGCGAGGCGGCCGCAGCCTATGCCGAGAAACGCAAGCAACGATCCGCGGCCAAGGCCGCCTAGCCATTCAGGGAGTTCGTGATGGCCACGCCGAACACGCCGCTATGGGAAGTCTTCATCCGCAGCCGCAACGGGCTCGCGCACAAGCATGTCGGCTCGCTGCACGCCGCCGACGCGACACTGGCGCTGCAGGCGGCGCGCGACATCTACACCCGCCGCGGCGAGGGCCTGTCGATCTGGGTGGTGCCGTCGAGCGCGATCACCGCCTCCGATCCGGCCGACAAGGGCATGATGTTCGAGCCGGCGGAATCCAAGATCTACCGGCATCCGACGTTTTACGAGGTGCCCGAGGAAGTCGGGCATATGTGAGGTCACCTTCCAAGATCAGGCGGGTTCCAAGGTGTTGAAACCGTCATTGCGAGCGCAGCGAAGCAATCCATAGCGCAGCACTAAGGAAAAGAGTGGATTGCTTCGTCGCTTCGCTCCTCGCAATGACGACGATAGAGTTAGCGCAAGCAGGTTGGAGAACATGGCAGTCGCATCGATCGAGATATCGGAAACGCCGCTGGTGCTTTACACGCTGCGCCGCGCCGATGACGCGCTGATCCTCGGCCACCGGCTGTCGGAATGGTGCGGCCACGCGCCGATCCTAGAAGAGGACATGGCGCTGACCAATATGGCCCTCGATCTGCTCGGTCAGGCGCGCGAACTCTACAGCTACGCAGGCGCGGTCGAAGGCAACGGTAACGACGAGGACAGGCTGGCTTACCTGCGCGACGTCAGGCAGTACCGCAATCTGCTGCTGGTGGAACAGCTGAATGGCGATTTCGCGCGCACCATGGTGCGGCAGTTCTTCTACTCGACGTTCGCCGACCTCTACTGGCGCGCGATGATGAAGTCGGGCGACGCCACGCTGGCGGCGATCGCGGCGAAATCCGAGAAGGAAACCGCCTATCATCTGCGGCATTCGTCGGAATGGATGGTCCGGCTCGGCGACGGCACCGCTGAAAGCCACGCCCGCACGCAAACCGCGATCGACGATCTCTGGGCGTTCACCGGCGAGATGTTCGAGGTCGACCCCGGCGAGCGCGCTTTGATCGAGGCCGGCACCGCGGTCGATCCCGCGACCTTGCGTCCGCAATGGCTGAAGATCATTTCCGATGTCGTCGCCGAAGCGACGCTGACGCTGCCCAAGGGCGACTGGATGCAGCAGGGCGGCCGCAGCGGTCGGCACAGCGAGCATCTCGGCCACCTGCTCAGCGAACTGCAATCGATGCAGCGGACATTTCCGGGGGTCACATGGTGATCGCCATGTTCGATGACGCCGAACTGCGGCAGCGCGCCTGGGATGTCGCGGCGACCGTGGTCGATCCCGAGATTCCGGTGCTGTCGATCGCCGACCTCGGCGTGCTGCGCGAGGTCGCGGTCCGTGACGGCCAGATCGAGGTTGCGATCACGCCGACCTATTCCGGCTGCCCGGCCATGAACATGATCACGCTCGAGATCGAGCTGGCACTGGAACGCGAGGGCTTTCGCAATTCAAAAGTCCGTACCGTGCTGTCTCCGGCCTGGACCACCGACTGGATGAGCGAAGACGGCCGCAACAAGCTCCGGGAGTACGGCATCGCCCCGCCGCAACCGGCGGGCTCGCGCCGCGCGCTGTTCGGCGTCGAGCAGGTCAAGTGCCCGCAATGCGGCTCCTCCGATACCGAGGTGCTTTCCGAGTTCGGCTCGACCTCCTGCAAGGCGCTGTGGCGCTGCAAGAGCTGCCGCGAACCGTTCGATTATTTCAAATGTCACTGAGATCGCCATTCCAACAGCCGTCATTGCGAGCGAAGCGAAGCAATCCATAGAGTCGCAAGGAGGGTGTGGATTGCTTCGTCGCTACGCTCCCCGCAATGACGGCAATGCTTTGAGCACGAAAGCCCCGATGTCCCACACCCCTCGTTTCCACCGTCTCGCCGTCGACGACCTGCGCCGTGAATCCCCCGACGCGGTGTCGATGACCTTTGCGATCCCGAAGTCGCTCGAGCCGGATTACCGTTTCGCGCCTGGGCAATATCTCACCCTGCGCACCACCATGGACGGCGAGGAAGTCCGCCGCTCCTATTCGATCTGCTCCGGCCCCGATGACGGCGAGCTGCGCATCGCGGTGAAGAAGGTCGACGGCGGTGCGTTCTCGAGCTGGGCCGCCGACGAGCTGAAGGCCGGCGACCAACTCGACGTCATGACACCGACCGGCCGCTTCGGCGTGGCCGTGGCGCCGGGCGAGGCAAGGGTCTATGTCGGCTTCGCCGCCGGCTCCGGCATCACCCCGATCCTGTCGATCGTGAAGGGCGTGCTGGCGCGAGAGCCGAACAGCCGGTTCTTCCTGTTCTACGGCAACCGCTCGACATCGGGCATGCTATTTCGCGAGGCGCTGGAGGAACTCAAGGACCGCTTCATTCAGCGGCTCTCGGTGTTCCACGTGATCTCCGGCGAGGAGCAGGACATTCCGATCCTGCACGGCAGGCTCGACGGCGAGAAGGTGAGGGTGCTGCTGCGCTCGCTGGTGCCGGCGGCTGGCGTCGACCACGTCTTCATCTGCGGTCCGACCGGCATGAGCGAGGACATCGAGGCGACCTGCCGCGAGATAGGCATTGCCGCCGACCGCATCCACGTCGAGCGCTTCGTCTCGGGGCTCGGCGGCAAGCCGCGGCCGAAGGCCGTGGTGCCGGACACCGCGCCGCCGAAGGCCTTTGCTTCCCTGATCATCGACGGCAAGCGCCGCGAGGTGCCGGTGGCCGAGGGCGAGGCCATCCTCGACGCCGCGCTTCGCGCCGGCGTCGACCTGCCGTTCGCCTGCAAGGGCGGCATGTGCTCGACCTGCCGCGCCAAGCTGGTCGAGGGCAGCGCCGAGATGGAAGTAAACTACTCGCTGGAGCCGTGGGAGCTCGAAAAGGGATTCATTCTCACCTGCCAGGCGCGGCCGACCTCGGACAAAGTCGTGGTCGACTACGACCACGTTTGACCGTCATTCCGGGGCGCGCGAAGCGCGAACCCGGAATCCCGAGATTCCGGGTTCAGCCCTGCCGGACTGCCCCGGAATGACGGTTTGCTTCATTCCTTCGGGCGCTTGTCGTACACGCGCTTGGCCTTGCCGAGCGAGCGCTCCAGCGTGTCGGGCGCGACCGCCTTGATGATGGCGTGGATGCCGGTGGTGTTCTTGATGTGGTGGGTGACCAGGCTGGTCTGTTCGGCCAGGCCGCTGTCGTCCCAGTAGCCGTGGCGGGCTTCCGCCAGCACCGTCATCACGTCCATCCGCCCCTCGCGCGTCAATTCAATCACAAAGTGACCGCCGCACCAGTCGGTGGCCAGCAGCACTTCCTCGATCTGGGTCGGGAACACGTTGACGCCGCGCAGGATGATCATGTCGTCGGAACGCCCGGTGACCTTTTCCATCCGCCGCATGCCCGGCCGCGCCGTGCCCGGCAGCAGCCGGGTCAGGTCGCGGGTGCGATAGCGGATCACCGGAAACGCCTGCTTGGTCAGCGAGGTGAACACCAGTTCGCCCTTTTCGCCGTCGGGCAATGCCGCGCCGGTGTCGGGATCGATCACCTCGGGATAGAAATGATCCTCCCAGACATGGAGGCCGTCCTTGGTCTCGATGCATTCCTGGGCGACGCCAGGGCCCATCACCTCCGACAGCCCGTAGATGTCGGTGGCGTCCATGTCGAAGGACTGCTCGATTTCGGCGCGCATCGCATTGGTCCATGGCTCGGCGCCGAAGATGCCGATCTTCAGCGAGGATTGCCGCGGGTCCAGCCCCTGGCGCTTGAATTCGTCGAGGATCGCCAGCATGTAGCTCGGCGTCACCGTGATGATGTCGGGCCGGAAATCGTTGATCAGCTGCACTTGCCGCTCGGTCATGCCGCCGGAGATCGGCACCACGGTGCAGCCGAGATATTCGGCGCCGTAATGCACCCCGAGGCCGCCGGTGAACAGGCCGTAGCCATAGGCGTTGTGGATGATCATGCCGCTGCGCCCGCCGGCGGCGCGCAGCGAGCGCGCCATCACGGTCGACCAGGTCTCGATATCGGCCTTGGTATAGCCGACCACGATCGGCTTGCCGGTGGTGCCGGAAGAGGCGTGGATGCGGACCAGTTTTTCGCGCGGTACCGCGAACATGTTGAACGGGTAATTGTCGCGCAGGTCGGTCTTCACCGTGAACGGAAATTTCGCGAGGTCGGACAAGTGCCTGAAATCGGACGGATGCACGCCAGCCTTGTCGAAGGCGCGCTTGTAATGGGCGACGTTGTCGTAGGCGTGGGCCAGCGACCAGGCGAGGCGCCTGGTCTGCAGCGCCATGATCTCGTCGCGCGAGGCGCGTTCGGCGTCGTCCAGTTCGGGGACATAGCCTGCGGCGCTCGATTGAAGCTTGGTGGCAACCATCGCGTTTCCTTAACTCAGCGGTTCAGTCCTGTTTGGGTCCGGCCGGCGGCACCAGGGCGCCGCCGATGGTGCGGGAATGTCCGCGAAATTCGGCGATCACCACCTCGTCGGCGGTGACGCGGACGTCATAGATCCCGGACCGGCCGCTGCGCGAGATCTCGCGCGCGGTCGCGACCAGGCGGTCGCCGAGTTTGCCGGGGCGGACGAAGGTGATCGCGCCTTGCGCCGCCACCGCGCGCTCGTTGTGGGAATTGCAGGCAAAAGCGAAGGCGGAATCCGCCAGGGTGAAGATGAAGCCGCCATGGGCGATCTTGTGGCCGTTGACCATATGGGGCTGGACCGTCATCGCCAGCGTGGCCTGGCCCGCTTTGATCTCGACGATCTCCATGCCGAGCCCCTGGCTCGCCTCGTCTTCGCGCCACATGGCGTCGGCGCAGGCGCGCGCGAGGTCGTCGGGCGATAGCGTGGCGCTGACGTTCACCGCGGTTCCCCCGCGAAGGGCCGCGGCCGGCGGCCGGTCATGATCGGATGCAAGACGCTTCTCCCCTGGGCGGCGGGCTCGTTGGAACAAGCCTCTTTGGCTCTGGATTCAGTCTGTCAGTCATGCGGCGAAGGCCGCAAACTGTCAACGATTCCGGCAGGCGCGGAGCCCCGCCGGTGGAACGAAATCGATCGTATTTGCGGCGGTGGCGAGAGTTTCATTCTCCGAGAGAACCATTGCACGACAGCTTCGTTCTTTGTTCTTGATGGGCGTGGACGAGCCTCCATGTAAGCCCCTATAGCAGCACGGAAATTGCATTCAATTTGAGCAGGGCTGGCCGTCGCGACGACGCCCCCGGGGGAAATCCAGTGCAGGACGGCGTCAACATTGTCGTGGTGAGCGGGCTCCTGATCGGTCTCGCCTATGGCGCGGTAGGCCTGTTGAGCGGCTTTTGCCTGCTCTCCGGTCTGCGCGGCTGGTGGGCCGACGGCGACAGCCGGCTGATCCGCACCTACGCGCTGGCGCTCGGCGTTGCGATCGCGGTCACCCAGCTCCTGGCGGCGCGCGAAGTCGTCGATCTCGGCAAATCGATCTATCTGCAGCCGTCGTTTTCCGCGCCCTTGATGTTTTTCGGCGGATCGCTGTTCGGCTACGGCATGGTGCTGTCGAACGGCTGCGGCTCGCGCGCGCTGGTGCTGCTGGGCCGCGGCAATCTGCGCTCGTTCGTGGTGGTGATCGTGCTCGGCATCGCGGCGCAGATGACCCTGAAAGGCCTGATCGCGCCGGCGCGGATCGCCGTGCTGCAGGCGTCCTTGACCGCGCCGAAGCTGATCTCGCTACCGGCGCTGGTGTCGACGCTCGGCCTCAGCGAGACCTTTGCGCGGACGCTTTCGGCCTCGGCCGTGTCCGGCGGGCTGATCATCTTCGCCTTCGCGCACGCCCCGTTCCAGCGCGCCTGGGGGCAGATCGCCGCCGGCATCGCGGTCGGCCTGCTGGTGGTCGGCGGCTGGCTGGCGACCGGCTATCTCGGCGCCGACGATTTCAATCCCGCGGCGGTGACCTCGCTGACCTTCGTCGCGCCGATCGCGGACGCCGTGCAGTACGCCATGCTGTCGACCGGCCTGAGCCTGAATTTCGGCATCGCCATGGTGGCCGGCGTGTTCGCCGGAAGCCTGGTGACGGCGCTGCTCACGCGCCGCTTCCACTGGGAAGGCTTCAACTCGCCGCGCCACACGCTGCGCTCGATCGGCGGCGCGGCGCTGATGGGGGCGGGCGGTGCGATGGCCTACGGCTGCTCGATCGGGCAGGGCCTCACGGGCCTGTCGACGTTGGCGCTGGCGTCGTTCGTCGCGGTCGGCGGAATCCTGTTGGGCACCGCGGCGGGCCTGCGCGGATTGCTCCGCGTTCTGCCGCTGGTCTCGGCGCAGGACGCACGGGCTTCGGCGCCGGATCGTCAGGTCCGCTAACGCGACGTCGCCAGCCGCATCACGTCGAGATAGCCGGGCCGCACTTCCATGCGCTTGATGAGGCCCTTCTCCGCCA
>Ga0302279_10002932_pt1 | contig 21901 bp, 25 predicted proteins | sample III_Bog_N3_3_FD_194541 | JGI IMG/M metagenome (GOLD analysis project Ga0302279, IMG submission 194541) | Peat permafrost microbial communities from Stordalen Mire near Abisko, Sweden - III_Bog_N3_3 | ecosystem: Environmental > Terrestrial > Soil > Wetlands > Peat | place: Sweden: Abisko...
CGCGACGCTTCCGAGCGCTGTGGGGAAACACACCGTATGTGTCTATGGCACCAACTCCGTGTCCCTCGGATGCAAGACCGTTACAGTCCCTGGCAGCTAGTAGGTCGGTATCATGGTGATGCGATGATCGGAGAGCCTCAGTGACTCAATTCGCCCACCTCGTCGGGAGTGTCAACCTTCCGGATGCCGAGACCACGTTCACTACGGTGAGCGAGCACCTCGGCGACCGGTTGCATCGCATCCCCGATGGCGAGGTGGGCGACCGCTACTACTGGATCCAGTTCCAGAAGGACTACTTCGATGTCACGCCCGGGCTTGTGCGGCTCGGAGATACGCCCTTCTACATCCGTGATCGCTTCGACGGTCGCCCGATCGCGCTCGACGGTTCCGTGGCGGCCGAAGACCTGCGGCTGCCAGGGCTCGGCTACGCGGATGCGGCCATCGACTCCTACGCGACGTTCGCACGGTTGAAAAGTGAGGGTCGCATTCCCGCCGGTGCGCGATTCCAGGTCTCGCTGCCGACTCCCGCCGGTGTTGTGGGCAGCTTCTTTCACGCCGAGCACCGCGCCGCCGTCGAACCCGTCTACGAGCGTGCGCTGTTCGCCGAGCTTGCTCGCATCCTCGATGCGGTTCCGCACGACCAGCTGGCGATCCAGTGGGACACGGCGCTCGAATTCGGGATGCTCGAGAAGGCGCAGATCCGCGGCTATGAGATCACGTCATGGTTCGGCGAGACGCACGAGGAGATCCTCGAGGGGGTGCTCGACCGGGCGGTGCGCCAGGCGGCCGCAGTACCCGACGACGTCGAGGTGGGTTACCACCTTTGCTACGGCGACGTCGAGGAGACCCACTTCGTGCAGCCGACGGATGCGGGGATGCTCGCGGAGGTGCTGTCGGGGCTGTTCGCCCGGTCGCCGCGGCCGATCAGCTGGGTTCACCTTCCGGTGCCGATCGAGCGAGACGATGACGCATACTTCGCGCCACTCGACGGGGTCTCCTGGCCGACGGCCACGGAGGTCTATCTTGGGCTGCTCCATCACGAGGACGGCGTCGAGGGCGCCCTTCGGCGTGCGGCGACGGCATCCCGGTTCGTGGCTGATTTTGGCGTGGCGACCGAGTGCGGCTTTGGCCGGGGACCGCGGGAGCGCACGGCCACCCTGCTCGACCTGCACGAGCAGGTCGCTGCAAACCTCTGAACTTGCGGGCTAGTAATCGGTTCGGTGCTCGTGCGCCAGCCACGCGTCAAACGGCTCTGGCGCGTTGTCGGGGCGTACGGAGTCGATACGGATGTGCCAGGTTTCGCGCGGGCGGCTGAACAACTCGTAGAACTCGCGGTCGTCGAAACCGCCGCGGGCCGCGTCATCCCGGTCGGCGGCGAAGACCACGCGGTCAACGCGGGCCCACAGCGCAGCCGACAGGCACAGCGGGCAGGGTTCGCACGATGCATACAGTGTGCTGCCCGCCAGCGAGAAGTCTCCAAGCGACCGGCATGCCGCGCGAATTGCCACCACTTCGGCATGCGCGGTCGGGTCAAGCGTGGAAGTGACCCGGTTCTGCCCCTCGGCAACCGCGAGTCCGTCGCGCACGACCACTGCGCCGAACGGCCCGCCACCGTTTCCGACGTTCAGCGTTGCCAGCTCGATTGCGCGGCCGAGCCACTGTGCGTCATCCGCTTCACCCATGGGGTCGAGTCAACCGCATCGAGATGTCGGGCGCGTAACGCGGACGGATCGAGCCCCGACAGGTGATCGCGGCTCAGGTGGCGATGGTGAGGCTCGCGATTCCACCCAGGTCGATGCGTGTCGACCGGCGGCCCTGGATAATCGTGAGCAGTACCGAGTCGCAGACATGGCAGCGAACGATGAACGTCTTCGGTTTGAGGTAGACCATCGCGGTCGCCAGCGCAGAGTTGTCCCCGCAGGATGCACAGGTTCCCGTCGCCATCGTCATGTCCTTGCGGAACACCTCCGACAGCGGGCCAGCGAGTGCATTCCCATCGACGTGCATCACGCTCCTCCGAATCGCTCGGTCTTGACCCGTTCCGCGGGATGCCCCAGGTCGACCAGGATGTCGGCGACCGCTTCAACAAAACTCGTGGGCCCACAGACGAAGACGGTTGGCGTATCCGACGCGGGAATGGTCGACTCGGCGAGGATCTCGCGAGTGACCCGGCCGGCCGGGGTGGGCCATCCCTCGGGTGTCTGGCGCGTGTAGACCCAGGTGATCTCCAGGTTCGTCGACGTTTTCTGCAGGCTCTCGAGTTCCTCGGCAAAGAACACATCGGCCGGCGTTCTCACCGAGTACAGCAGGCGAAATCTCGTCGTCGACCCTGCAGCTTCGTGGGCCCGGATCATGGCGACCAGGGGCACGACCCCGGAGCCCCCGGCGATGAGTTGCACCGGCTCGGGTTGCTCCGGTCGCCAGACGAACCAACCGCCCAGCGGTCCGCGAAGCTCAAGCTCGTCGCCAACCCTGACCTCGTCGACCAGGTAGGGCGACACTTCGCCGTCGGGAAGTTTGTCAACCGCCAGCTGCACGAGCGTGCCGGGCCCGGCGGATGCGATCGAGTACGACCTCGTCGCCGTATAGCCGTCCGGCGCGGTCAGCCGCAGGTCGAGGTGCTGCCCGGCGAGATTGCCGGGCCAGTCGGGGATCTCAACCTGGAGGCTCCGTGCGGTGGGTGTCTCGGCGTGCACTGCGGTCACGGTTCCGACCTTCCAGACCCCCGTCAACGAGAACCCGCGGTCACCAGTAGCGTTGTTCGCGCCACGGGTCGCCGTACATGTTGTAGCCGTTCTGCTCCCAGAATCCGGGCTCATCCTTGGGCAGCATCCGCAGCCCGTGCACCCACTTTGCGCTCTTCCAGAAGTACAGGTGGGGCACGAGGAGCCGGGCCGGGCCACCATGTTCGGGGTCGAGCGGGGCTCCATCGAATTCGGTGGCGATCCACGCCTTGCCGCCGAGCAGGTCCTCAAGGGGCAGGTTGGTGGTGTAGCCGCCGTACGAACTCGCCATGACGAAGTGGTAGTTGGTCTTCACCGTCTCGAAAATTTTGTCGAGCGAGACTCCGCGCCACGAGGTTCCGAGCTTTGACCAGCGGGTCACACAATGGATGTCGGTCGCGATGTCCTCCGGGCCCAGGTCGTGTAGCTGCTGCCAGTTCCACTGGTGAAGCTCGGACTCGGTCTGGACGGCGAACGACCATTCTGCGGTATCGATGCGCGGGGTTGGTCCTGCGGAGAGTACGGGAAAATCCTCGGTCAGGTACTGGCCGGGCGGCAGGTCGTCCCGCCGCTCGCGCTTGCGACCTAGGAACCCTCGAGAGATGACGGCCATACCCCCAGTTTATTTACTGTTTTCAGGAAGTTGTGAGGTGGATGTGACTGGTGGCCATCCAAAAGGCATCAGCAGCCTCATCCGTCACAGAACTTCCTGAAAAGAGTATTCAGTGGGTGTGGCCGGCAAGGGCGACGATGAGAAACAGCGCGGAGAGAATCAGGTAGGTCGGCAGCATGACGTGCCGCTCAATCGGGCTGCGCGACCGTGCGGTGAGCACGAAGGCGCCGAACAGTGCAGCGGTAAACACGAAGTTCCCGATGGTTGACACCAGCGACGGTAGCTGGTGAAGGATGTCGGCGCCGCACAGCGCAACGAACCCGCCCAGCAGGGCGCCCAGGATCGTGAGCACGGCGTAGCCGCGGAACTGAGGCTGAAGGTAATGGTCTTCCCCTCCCCAGGCGAACCGGGCGAGTGGTGCACCGGCCAGCAGCACGCCCTGGTAGATCGCGAGCACCACGAGCGCGGTGCAGCAGACGATCGCGACGACTTGGGGCACGCCAACACAGTAGCGGTCGCTAACTGGGGATTTGGTACGACGGGGGAGTGGATGACAGGGAATACTGGATTTGTGAGCGGGATGGATGACGAAGAGGCCCTGACCTGGGCCGGCGGTCGTGACCCCAGCCACTATGAGACTCCGGAGGCCAAGCCTCCGCGGAGCTCTAAACAGTCCCGAAAGGTTGCGGGGGCCGGCGCAGGGCCCGGTATTGATGACGGAGCGGGCGGCCCTGAATCCTCCGACGTCGACGAGGATGACGCCAGACCGGCCACCAGCAGCGCTGTGCTTGTCTCGCTGGGCATCCTCGGTGGCATCTACCTGCTCTACACCGTCGGCTGGTTCGTCTCCTGGCAGCGGTTCACCTATGTCGCGGCCTCTCCGCTCGACGAGATCGCGTTCTCGGTGCAGCAGGCGCTCTCACTGGTCGCTGCGCCCCTGTGGTTCATCGTCGTGCTCGTCCTCACGCGGGACCGCAAGCCCACCGCCCGCCTCGTGTGGCTTCTGGTGGGTGCGCTGGTGCTGGTCCCCTGGCCGTTCACCCTGGGGGTTTGATGTGACAGATAAGGCCGAACCACTTTCCGGGTCAACCCGGCTTCGCTATGGATGGCCGTCGCTCGTCGTTGCGGTCATCTTCGGCCTGCTCTACGCCTACGTGCTCTGGACGGCGATCGGCAACCTCGTCGCGCTGCCCGCCACGTTCGGCTCGGTTACCCCCTGGTGGCTGCTGGTGCTCGATGTCGCCCTGCCGCCGGTGGTTTACGCGGTCGCTTTCCTGTTGGGTCGCAGGCGAGATCTGCTCCTTCGGACCGTGTTCTTTTTCATCGGGCTCACCGTCATATCGTGCGCCACGGTCGCGTCTATCGCCTACGTGCAGACGCACTTCGGGCTGGTGTAAACCGCCCGGGAGTTCATCCGATGGTCCCGGCCACCAGCACGATGGCGATCAGCGCGACCTGGGCCACGAGTCGCGGCCAGAACGGGATAGCCGCCCGGCCGAACCGGTCGCGGTGCCGGGCCGCATACGCGTTCGCCGGGAAGACCGCGACAAGGAATACCGCCAGCGCGATCGCCGCCGCGAGTCGCGTCCACGGAAGCAGGATGCCCACACCGCCGAGGATCTCGCACGCGCCCGTGAAGTAGACCAGGTTGATAGGGCTGAGCACGCCCTCGCGTCGCAGGGTCGGCGGGATCATCCGGGCCATGCCTCGTGCGGGCCGCGGTCGAAAGTGGTTGATACCCATGCCCACGAAGACGGCTGCGACGATGACGCGCAAGACCCATGCGGTGATGGCGATCGGCTCCATTACTCCATAGTGCGGCCTCACCACCCTTCGATGTGACCAGACCGGGGGCGCCCGCTAAAGTTGGTTGCGCGCTGCCCGCGCACGCCCTGACCAAGCCAGCGCACCGTTCGCGCAAGCCATAACACCAGAGGACCTTCACTTCGTGGCCAAGCCCATCGTGCTCATCGCCGAAGAACTTTCACCCGCAACAGTCGAGGCGCTTGGCCCGGACTTCGATGTCCGCTCCGTCGACGGCACCGATCGCCCGGCGCTTCTGGCCGCCCTTCCGGAGGCGAGCGCCATCCTGATCCGCTCTGCGACGCAGGTCGATGCGGAGGCGATCGGCGCCGCTCGCAATCTGAAGGTGATTGCTCGTGCCGGTGTCGGGCTCGACAACGTCGACGTGAAAGCCGCCACCACCGCGGGCGTCATGGTGGTGAACGCGCCGACCTCGAACATCATCTCCGCGGCTGAACTCACGGTCGGCCACATCCTGAGCCTCGCGCGGTTTCTCCCTGCGGCCCATGAGAGCCTCGCCGCGGGAACCTGGAAGCGCTCCAAGTTCACCGGAACCGAGTTGTTCGAAAAGACCATCGGAATTATCGGGCTCGGCCGCATCGGGGCACTGATCACCGCTCGTCTCCAGGCGTTCGGGATGAACGTGGTCGCCTACGACCCGTACGTGACGGCCGCGCGTGCGCAACAGCTCGGCGTCACCCTGCTCAGCCTTGACGAGCTGCTGAAGACCTCCGACTTCATCACGATCCACATGCCAAAGACGCCCGAGACGACGGGCATGATCTCGACCGACCAGCTCGCGCTCATGAAGCCGACCGCCTTCATCGTCAATGTCGCGCGTGGCGGGCTGATCGACGAGGACGCACTGTTCGCGGCGCTCAAATCGAAGCGCATCGCGGGCGCGGGACTGGATGTCTTCGTCAAGGAGCCACCGACGGACTCGCCCCTGCTCTCGCTCGACAACATCGTGCTCACGCCGCACCTTGGGGCGTCGACCGACGAGGCCCAGGAGAAAGCGGGGGTCTCGGTCGCCCGTTCGGTGCGCCTTGCTCTCGACGGCGAGCTGGTTCCGGATGCGGTCAACGTTGCCGGTGGCATCATCGACCCGACCGTTCGCCCAGGAATTCCCCTGATTGAGAAGCTGGGCCAGGTCTTCGCGGGTCTTGCCGGCAGCCCGTTGACCAGCGTTGACATCGAGGTGCGCGGCGAGATCGTACAGTTCGACGTCAGCGTGCTGAAGCTTGCGGCCCTCAAAGGTATCTTCAGCAATATTGTGAGCGAGTCGGTCAGCTATGTGAACGCGCCCCTGCTCGCCGAGCAGCGTGGGATGCCCGTACGCCTGGTCACGGACCCGGTCAGCGAGGAGTACCGCAACCTGTTGACCATCCGCGGCTCGCTCAGCGACGGTTCTCAGATCTCCGTGTCTGGCACCCTCGTCGGAACGAAGCAGACGGAGAAACTGGTTGAGATCAACGGTTACGACGTCGAGGTTCCTCTCGCCCAGCACCTCATCGTGATGATCTACAAGGATCGTCCCGGGATCGTCGCGATCTATGGCAAGGCGTTCGGCGAGGCATCCATCAACATCGCCGGCATGCAGATCGCGCGCAGGACCGCCGGGGGCCAGGCCCTCAGCGTTCTCACCGTGGACTCTCCAGTGCCCGAGGCGATTCTCGATGGCCTTCGCGCCCAGATCGAGGCTTCACTGCTGCGCGAGATCGACATCGTCGAATAGCCGGTCTCGTGGGCGCTGCCTCGGATCCGCAGGCCAAAACTCCATCCAAAACTCCATCGAGTGTGCTCCAAATGTGGGTTGCCTGCTCGCATAACCCACATCTTCAGCACACTCGAAAAAAATGGGGGGAGCCGGATGTCGAAACAGGCGAGTACCGTTCGTCGCGTCGGTGAATCATTCACCAGCGCGCTCGCGGAATCAACCGCCGGCGCTCGAATCTAAGGAGCGAAAATGGCTGAGGAATACATCGTCCTGATCACCGAAGAGGCATGGGACCCGGCAACCGTCACCGAAGCGCAGTGGACCGAGGCGATGACCGCGCACGGCGCCTTCGCGAAGGCAGTCGAGGCCGCCGGCGCCCAGATCCTGGGCGGCGATGCCCTCCAGCCGCCGGCGACCGCAGTTCGGATCACTCCGGCGCACGATGGCAAGGCCGCTGTCTTCACCGATGGCCCGTTCGGTGAAACCAAGGAGGTCGTCACCGGCTACTACAAACTCGGCGTCAAGGATGCGGCGCAGGCGCAGCAACTCGCGGCCCTGTGCCCGACCGGCGGCTGGGTCGACGTTTACCCGGTGATGCAAACCGGCGCGATGGAGTAAAACTGGTCGCGTGGCCACTCCCGAGCTCGAAGAGGCGTTCCGCCAGGAGTGGCCACGCATCCTTGCGGCGGTCATACGCTTCACGGGCAGCCTTGAACTCGCCGAGGATGCCGTACAGGAGGCATTCGTTCGAGCGACCGCGTCCCGTGAGCGGGAGCTGCTCATCAACCCGGCCGCCTGGGTCACAACGGTCGCCAAGCGCATCGCGATCGACACGGCGCGGCGAGATGCCCGCCTGAGGCAGCGCCTTCCGCTCCTCGTCGATGAAGAACCCGCATCAGCGGAGGTCTCGCCGGGCGGCGACGACCGGTTGGGCCTGCTGTTCGTCACCTGCACACCGGATCTTGCGCCCGAAACTCGCCTCGCACTGGCCCTGCGATTCGTGTGCGGCGTTCCGACCGAGCACATCGCCGACGCGATGCTGGTGGGCCACACCGCGCTCAGCGCTCGTCTGACCCGAGCCAAGCGCCAGATCGAGCGCGAGGGCATCCGGTTCTCGCCCGTCGACGAGGCGGGCCTCGAAAACAGGTTGCCCGATGTGCTGGGCACCGTGCACCTGCTCTATACGATCGGGCACACCTCGCTGGAGGGCGAGCAACTCGGTTCGCCGTCGATCACGGCGACGGCGATCGAACTCGCTCGCGGCCTGCATTCGCTGCATCAGGGTGACCTGGAGGCGACAGGCCTGCTTGCGCTTCTGCTCCTGACGGATGCCAGGTCCGGGACCCGGCTCGGTGAGCAGGGTGAGGTGGTCACTCTCGAGCACGCGGACCGCGCCAGTTGGGACCGCCGACGGATAGCCGAAGGGCTTGATCTTGCCGCGATCGCCCTGCCGGGCGGCGGCCAGTTCGCTCTCGAGGCAGGAATCTCGGGGCTTCATTCGCAGGCAGCCGACTGGCGATCGACCGACTGGCCGTCGATCTGCTCGCTTTACGACAGGCTCGTTGAACGCTGGCCTTCACCGGCGGCCAGGCTCGCACGGGTTATCGCGCGGAGCTTCCTGCCCGGAGGGGAGAGGAGGGCGTTGGCCGAACTGGATGTCCTTGAGGGCGAACTCGGGGGAGTCACGGCGCGCACCGCGATTGCGGCCCGTGCGGACATCCTGCGTCGTCTTGGGCGTCGGCAGGATGCGCGCGACGCCTATCTGCGCGTTCGCTCCGCCGAACGAAACGGGCCAGTGCGGGATTACTACGGTCGCCGCATCGACGAGCTGGCGTGACGCTCGCCGATCACATCGACTGTGCTCGCGATGTGGGTCTCAACTCGACGACACCCGCACTTGGAGCACATTCGATGGGAGGTTAGATGTCGTCGGGGGTCGTTGCGGTGCGGCGCTGGTTGACGGCACGGCCATCCGAGTCCACACCGGACGTCACCGTCGTGATGGACTGGCGTTTGCGCAGCGTGAAAACGAGACCGAGGATGAACACGACAACGCCGGCCACCATCAGGATGTAGCCAATGAGCTGCAGCGAGACGACGGCGTTGTTCAGGTGGATCGCAAACGCAAGGATTGCACCGACAACGAACAGACCAATTCCGGTTCCTATACTCATGGTTCCACGGTACGCGCGGCCCGCCCTGCGGCAAGGGGTGGCGCTTCCGCGACCGGTACGGTAGAACCATGCCACGTACCATCAGCATCGCCCTCATTCCCGGTGACGGAATCGGTCCGGAAGTTGTCGCAGAAGCAGTCAAGGCGCTCGGTGCAGCCGCACCGCCCGATGTCACCTTCGACCTGACCGAATACCCGTTCGGGGCGGCTCATTTCCTGGCCACCGGCGACATTCTGGGCGACGACGACCTCGCAGCTCTCGCCAAGCACGACGCGATCATTCTCGGTGCGGTGGGTGGCGACCCGAGGGACCCCCGGCTCGCCGGCGGCATCATCGAGCGCGGGCTGCTCCTCAAGCTGCGTTTTGCTTTCGACCACTACGTCAACCTGCGGCCCACCCAGCTGTTTCCGAACGTCGAATCGCCGCTCGCTCATCCGGGTGACGTCGACTTTGTCGTCGTGCGCGAGGGCACCGAGGGCCCATACGTGGGAAACGGCGGCGTCATCCGCCGGGGCACAGAGTTCGAAATCGCGACCGAGGTCTCGATCAATACCGCGCACGGGGTCGAGCGGCTGGTGCGCTTCGGATTCGAAACGGCGAAGAAGCGCCGCAAGAAGCTCACGCTCGTGCACAAGACGAATGTGCTCACCAACGCCGGCAGCCTCTGGCAGCGAACAGTGAATGCGATCTCCGAGGAGTATCCCGAGGTCGCCGTCGACTACCTCCACGTCGACGCCGCGACTATCTTTCTGGTCACGGATCCGGCTAGATTTGACACGATCGTCACAGACAATCTCTTTGGCGACATCCTCACCGATTTGGCTGCCGCGATCAGCGGGGGCATCGGACTGGCCGCCTCGGGCAACATCAATCCGGATGGCACCTTTCCCAGCATGTTCGAGCCGGTCCACGGATCCGCACCCGACATCGCCGGGCAGCAGAAGGCCGACCCCACCGCGGCCATCCTGTCGGTCGCGCTCCTGCTCGACCATCTCGGGTTCGCGGATGCGTCAGCCCGGGTGAGCGCCGCAGTGACGTCAGATCTCGCCGAGCGACACGAGGAACAACGAACGACTTCAGCCATCGGCGACGCAATCGTCGCCCGGCTGACGCAGAATTAGATCACTTCCCAGGGAAAGAGCAGTCATGGCAATCCAGCTCCAGATGGCGACGCAGGACCTCCACTTCCAGACGTTCCGCAACGACAACGCGAAGCCGAAGGAGGAGCGCGACGCGATACTCGCAGACCCCGGTTTCGGCCGGTTCTTCACCGACCACATGGTCGACATTTGCTGGTCGGAGCGTGGCGGCTGGCATCGCCCGCGCGTTCAGCCTTACGGTCCGATTTCGATGGACCCCGCATCAGCGGTTCTTCACTACAGCCAGGAGATCTTCGAGGGGCTGAAGGCGTACCGTCACCCCGACGGCAGCGTCTGGTCGTTCCGCCCGCAGGCGAACGCGTACCGCATGCAGCGCTCCGCTCGTCGTCTCGCCCTTCCCGAGCTACCCGTCGAGTACTTCATCGACTCGATCAAACAACTGGTGCAGAACGATATCGACTGGGTACCCGACAGCGGTGAGAACAGCCTCTACCTGCGCCCGTTCATGTTCGCGAAGGAGGCGTTCCTCGGTGTGCGTCCCGCGAACAAGGTGAACTACTACGTCATCGCGAGTCCTGCCGGGGCGTATTTCCCTGGGGGAGTTGCCCCGGTGTCGATCTGGCTGTCGACCGACTACGCGCGTGCCGGTCGCGGCGGCACGGGTGCAGCGAAGACCGGCGGCAACTACGCATCCTCGCTGGTTGCCCAGCAGGAGGCCTACGACAACGGGTGCGCCCAGGTGCTGTTTCTCGACTCGGAGGAAGGCCAGTACCTTGAAGAGTTGGGCGGGATGAACATTGTTCTCGTGCATAAGGATGGAACCCTCATCACGCCCGAGTCCTCGAGCATCCTTGAAGGCATCACGCTCGACTCCATCCTGCACCTCGCCCGCGACCGGGGCCTGGCGACCGAGATGCGCCGGGTCTCCATCCATGAGTGGCGGGATGAGGCAGCGAGCGGCAACATCACTGAAGCTTTCGCCTGCGGTACGGCGGCCGTGGTCGCGCCCATCGCCCAGCTCAAGGCCGAGGGATTCACGATCGGATCGCCGGATGCGCCGGCCGGTGAGCTGACGATGTCGTTGCGCGAGGAGTTGCTCGACATCCAGTACGGGCGCAGGCCCGACCCGCACGGCTGGATGACACGACTCGACGCGTAGTGCACGCACGAATCGCCGCGGTTCTGCTGAACCTGACCGCTAGTCTCGACGGATGAAGATCGCACGATTCAGTGCCGGCGGGGACCCGCGTTTTGGGATCATCGACGGTGACGAGGTGGTCGTGCTTGTGGGCGACCCCATGTTCAGTGGGTTCAAGACGACTGACGAGCGGCTGCCTCTCGACACGGTCAAGCTGCTCGCGCCGGTTATCCCCCGCTCGAAGGTGGTGTGCATTGGACTCAACTACGCCGACCACAAGGATGACCTGCACATCGACAGCCCCGAAACCCCGCTGCTCTTCCTGAAGCCCAACACCGCGATCGTGGGGCCGGGTGACACGATCCAGCTTCCGCCGGTCGAGGGACGCATCGTGCACGAGGGTGAACTCGCCATCGTGATCGGCACCATCGCGAAGCAGATCAAAGCGGAAGACTACGCCGACTACGTCTTCGGCTACACGATCGCCAACGACGTCTCGGCGCGCGATGTGATGTTCTCGGACGGCCAGTGGGCACGCGCCAAGGGTTACGACACGTTCTGCCCGATCGGCCCCTACATCGAGACAGAGCTCGACACCTCCAACCTCGAGATCGAGACTTTCGTCGATGGTGAGCCGCGCCGCCACGGCAACACGAGGGACATGATTCACGGCATCCCCGAAATCGTGGCTTTCGCCTCCGACATCTGGACGCTGCTCCCGGGTGACCTGATCTTGACGGGAACTCCCGCAGGACTCGGGGGGTTCACGGATGGCCAGACGGTGGACATCACGATCGAAGGCATCGGAACCCTGAGCAATCCTGCCGCCAATCGTCCCGAGGCCTGAGCCTCGGCCGAGCCGAACGGCCTGGTTTTTTGAGTAATGCAACCGCTCCGGTCGCCGGCGGCTCAACGCCGTGGGCCGGTCTTCTCCTGGCTGCGGCCGGTGCCGCTGCAGGGTATGGGGTGCACGCGGCTTTCGGCGGGCTGCCCTGGCTGACTGCGGCGCTGGTCTTCGGAGTGATTCTTGGTTGCATTCCAGCCCTGCGTCCTCGACTCGATGGCGTGTTTGCGGCGGGTCTCGCGCTGTCGTCGAGGCGCCTGCTGCGCGTCGGGATTGTTCTGCTCGGCCTGCAACTTAGCATCCAGAACATCGCCGGTCTCGGCTGGATTACGGTCCTCGCGATCGTGGTGCTGGTAGCGGTCAGTTTCGTGCTGTGCTGGCTCATCGCTCGCGCCTTCCGGCTGGAACGCGACCAGGCTGTCCTGTTTGCCGCAGGGTTCTCGATTTGCGGTGTCTCCGCCGTCGGGGCGATGAGTGCGGCCCGCGGCTCGGACCCGAAAGACACGGGCACGCCGACCGCCCTGGTGACGCTGTACGGAACGCTGGCCATCGTTGTGCTGCCCGCGCTCGCGCCGGTGCTGGGACTGGACCACGTGCAATTCGGCCACTGGGTGGGCGCCAGCGTGCACGATGTTGGCCAGGTTGTGGCGACGGCACAAATTCTCGGCACAGCGGCTTTGGCCGCCGCGGTCGTCGTGAAGCTGACGCGAGTTCTGATGCTCGCGCCCATGGTCGCGCTGGCGTCGCTGCAGACCCGACGACGCGGAACCGCCTCCGGAAAGCAGCCCGCCGTCGTGCCCCTCTTCATCCTCGGCTTCCTGGCTTTCGTGGCCGTTAGATCGTTTCTCCCGGTGCCGAGCGAAGTGCTGGCCGTCGCGAACATCCTGCAGTCGGTGCTGCTCGCTATGGCGCTGTTCGGTATCGGGGCATCACTGCGGCTCGAGAAACTTGCGAGGTCGGGATTGCGAGGACTCGCCGCGGGCCTGGTGTCGTGGGTTGCGCTCCTTGGGCTTGGGCTGGGTATCGTGTGGATCGCGGGCACCTGAGTTCGCAATGACCAGGGAGCGTCAGTGTCGGTACAGATGGCGGTCATCGCCGCGCTCCTCGGGGCGCGCGGCAAGAATACCGAAAGCGTCGAAAGCATCGAAGCCCGGGTGAAGCGCGAGCGCGTCGAGGCTCCGCCGACAGCCGAGCTGCTGCGGCTCGCAAAGGTCACACGATCAACGGTCGGGGGATTCACTGTGCTTCGCGTGGTTCCGACGGCGGCAGTCGCATCTACCTGGCCGCACGCGTCCACGTCGCCGCACGCGTCCGGTGCGCCCCAGGACCTGCACCTCATCTACCTGCACGGCGGCGCATACACCAGCCCGATCATCAACCCGCACTGGGGTTTGATCGCCGACCTGGTGAGGCGTACCGGTGCGAGCGTCACGGTCCCCCTCTACGGGCTTGCCCCCGAACACACCTACCTCGACGCCTACGACCTCATCGACTCGGTGTATGCGGGTATCACGGCGGAGCAGGTCTGGCTCGTGGGCGACTCGGCGGGCGGAGCGCTCGCGGTCGGTGAGGCAATGCGCATCCGTGACAGCGGTGCACGGGCACCGGACGGCCTGGTTCTGTTCTCTCCCTGGGTGGATGCGACTATGTCGAATTCGGAGATCGCCCGGCTCCTGCCGCGTGACCCGATGCTGGGCCCGGTCGGTCTCACGGTCGCTGGAGGCTGGTGGGCCGGTGACGATGATCCGCGCAACCCGCTGGTGAGTCCGCTGTACGGCAATCTCGCCGGCCTCCCGCCGATGCACATCTACCAGGGTGGCAGGGACATCCTCGCCGCGGATGCAAAACTGTTCGCGCAGAAGGTGAACGCGGTCGGTGGTGAGGCGGACCTGCAGTTCTATCCGGGAGCAATCCACGTCTGGGTGGGACTGCCGTGGCTGCCGGAGTCGCGCCGGGCGCTCTCCGACGTTGCCGCGGTGATCACCGGGATGCCCAGGGGGGCGCGAAACCGTTAGGGCCGGGCGGCACCCACCGGCTCAGTAGAATCGCAGGTGCCATGACTGCACCCTTCTCCACAGCTACCGGTTCCGACGTTCGCGTACGATTCTGCCCTTCCCCAACGGGTACCCCGCACGTCGGACTCATCCGCACGGCGCTGTTCAACTGGGCGTATGCGCGCCACACTGGCGGGAAACTCGTCTTTCGCATCGAAGACACGGATGCGGCGAGAGACTCCGAGGAGAGCTACCTCCAGTTGCTCGACGGTCTGCGCTGGCTGCACATCGACTGGGATGAAGGCATCGATGTCGGCGGCCCGCACGAGCCATACCGGCAGTCGCAGCGCACGAACATCTACCTTGACCTCATCGAGCGCCTCACGAAGTCGGGACACCTCTACGAGAGCTATGCGACGGCCGAGGAGATCGAGGCACGCAACGTCGCAAACGGCCGCGATCCCAAGCAGGGGTACGACAACTTCGAGCGCGCGCTTTCCGACGAGCAGCGCGCCGCCTACCGGGCCGAGGGGCGCGCTCCGGCGCTTCGACTCCGCGTTCCCGACACGGATCTCAGCTTCGACGACCTGGTCCGCGGCGAGATCACCTTCCCGCGAGGGTCGTTCAGCGATTTCGTCGTGGTTCGCCCCAACGGTGCGCCGCTCTACACGTTCGTGAACCCGGTAGACGATGCGCTCATGGGCATCACCCACGTGCTGAGAGGCGAAGACCTTCTTTCGTCGACTCCGCGGCAGATCGCCCTATACCACGCTCTGATCGAGATCGGCGTGACGACGTTCATCCCGCGCTTCGGACACCTCCCGTATGTGATGGGTGAGGGCAACAGGAAGCTGTCGAAGCGCGACCCCGAGTCGAACCTGTTCCTTCATCGCGATCGCGGCTTCATCCCCGAGGGCCTCATCAACTACCTTTCCCTTCTCGGCTGGTCGCTGAGCCACGACCGGGACGTGTTCTCGATCGACGAGATGACTGCCGCGTTCGACATCGCCGATGTGAATCCGAACCCCGCACGATTCGACCTGAAGAAGGCCGAGTCGATCAACGGCGATCACATCCGCCTGCTGGCGAGCGACGAGCTCGCGCTGCGGCTGGAGCCCTACCTGGGCAACCTGGTGCAGACGGAGATCGAGCGCGACCTGCTGGCTCGCGCTACGCCTCTCGTGCAGGAGCGGATGCAGCTGCTCGGGGAGGCCCCCGCCCTGCTGTCTTTCCTGTTCCTGCCCGACGAGGCCATCGAGTTCGATGCGGATGCGCTGCCGGGCGCTGACGCCGTTGCCATCCTGGACGCAGCATCCGCCGCCCTCGGCAGTATCGATGACTGGCATGGTCCCGCCATCGAGGAGGCCCTGCGGCTGGCCCTCATCGAGGGGCTCGAACTCAAACCACGAATCGCGTTCGGCGCCTTGCGCACAGCCATCTCGGGCAAGCGCATCAGCCCTCCGCTGTTCGAGTCGATGGAACTGCTCGGTCGGGATTCGACGCTTGCTCGAATTGCTCGGCTGAGGTCGAGACTGTGAGTGCTGCCGCCTCGCTGGACCGGCAGGGACCGGTGTTTGTGCTCGACCTCGGCGACACCGAGAACCGGTTCAACTTCGATTCCGTCGATCGTTTGCTCTCCCTGCTCGACGAGGTGGATGCGGCACCCGGTGACAAGGTGCTGCTGACTGTTGCAACTGGCAAGTTTTGGTCGAACGGCCTCGACCTCGAGTGGATGCTCGCGAACGAGATTCCCCTCGGGAGTCTTGTGAGCCGAGTGCAGGAGTTGTTCGCGCGCGTGCTCGAAGCGCCGTACCCCACGGTCGCTGCGATCCAGGGTCACTGTTATGCCGCCGGCGGGATGCTCGCCCTCGCCCACGACGTTCGCTACATGCGTGAAGACCGCGGCTTCCTCTGCTTTCCGGAAGTCGACATCAAGATGACCTTCACCGCGGGGATGACCTCCCTGCTGTCCGCGAAACTCTCTGCGCAGACAGCTCACCAGGCCATGGTGCTGGGGAGGCGGTTCACCGCTCCGGATGCTGCAGCCGCCGGAATCATCGACCTCGCGGTGGCCGAAACGGAACTCCGTGAGGGTGCGCTCGCCGCTGCGAGTGCGCTTGCCGGTAAGGACCCGGCCACGATTGGGGCGATCAAGACTCGCCTGTATTCAGAAACGCTCTCGCTGCTTCGCGACGCGCTGTAGTTTGCGTTTGGGGCGACCCTCGACGGTAGGTTAGAGTGACTAGTCGGCCCGGCTCTGCCGGGTGCGGTGGGGTATAGTGTAATTGGCAACACGAGAGATTCTGATTCTCTTATTCTTGGTTCGAGTCCAGGTACCCCAGCTTCCTGTCGGCCTCTCCGCTCGGCTGGTTTTCTGCCCGATAGGGTTCGGGAATGAACGTTTTTTCGGTTGAGCGCGAGGGCACTGTCGCCCTCGTCAGCATTCTCAGGCCATCGATGGGCATCGAGTTCTTCGCGGAGCTTCCGCAGCTCTTTCGGGAACTCGACGCGGACGCGTCCGTGCACGCGATCGTGTTGGGCGGTGGTGCCAACTTCTCGTTCGGTCTCGACCTCAAGGATGTTGCACCCGTCTTCGGTTCCCTTGCCTCGACCGACTCTGGTGCGCAGGCTCGAACTGCTCTGCTCAGCCAGGTGCGCGAGTGGCAGGCATCCATCACTGCGGTGGCCGACTGTCGGACTCCCGTAATTTCGGCGATCCAGGGTTGGTGTATCGGCGGAGGTATCGACCTGGCTGCGGCCACGGACATCCGGTTGGCAACGGTGGATGCGCGCTTCAGTGTGCGCGAGACGAAGATGGCGATTGTCGCGGATCTTGGGAGCCTGCAGCGTCTTGTGGGCATTGTCGGTGATGGTCACCTGCGCGAACTTGCGCTCACGGGCGGCGATATCGATGCTGCACGTGCTGAGCGGATCGGGCTCGTCAACGCGCTGTATGCGGATTCGTCCGCCCTGCGCGATGCTGCACTCTCATTGGCGAAATCGATCGCTGCGAACTCGCCGCTCGTTGTTCGAGGGGTGAAGGATGTGCTCGATGCCGAGCGCGCACCCCGAGTGGAGGCGGGTCTTCGGTATGTCGCCGCGTGGAATGCGGCATTTCTGCCCAGTCGGGATCTCGGTGAAGCGTTTGCGTCGTTTGCGGAGCGGCGTCCGCCGGAGTTCACGGGGGAGTAGCCCCGCGCGCCGGCGAGCTGGAGTAGCCCCGCGGACGGGAGAACTGCGGTGGGTCGCAACCGTTGTGCAGGCGTCTGAGACCTTCGTCACAAAACTATTGGCCAGATAGCCTTCCGGCAACGAAACGCCTGCACAACGGGAGGACAGCAGGGTTGGGGTGACTACACCTCTACCGATTCGCCGGGCGCCAGCGGGAAGAACTCGCCGCCGCCCTGCTCTGTTGTCGACTGGATGCGCGCGTTGGCCATCCCGTTTCCGATCACGGAATTGACCATTTCGTGGGTCGGGAAGCTGCGCTTCGGCTTGGCCGCCAGCACATAGTCCATGACCTCGCCGATCTTGAGCCACGGCGCACTCGCGGGAACGGCGAGCAGCTCGACACTCGGTGGTCCCTGGGTGAAGGAGTCGCCGGGGTAGAACACCGACCCGTTGATGAGTACGCCGACGTTGTCGACGAGGGGAAACGATGAGTGGATCTCGGCGTGCTTCTCGCCGAAGAACTCCAGCGTGAATGGCTCGACCTCGATCTTCTCTCCGCTCGTGACCACCGTGAAGTCGAAGTCTGTTGCCGCCGCCGCCACACCGGCGGGGCCGAAGAATTTCACGCCGGGGCTGTTGTCGAGGATGCGCTGCAAGTGCTCCGGGGTCCAGTGGTCACCGTGCTCGTGCGTGACGACGACGGCAAGGACGTTGTTGGTGTCGGGCAGCGGAACCGTGAACGAACCCGGGTCGATGATGAGCTTCTTGTCACCGATGGATGCGACAAAGCAGGCGTGCTCGTATTTCGTGATCTTCATCCATCGAGCCTAACTCGACAGACACGCGCAGATACCCCCTAGGGGTATTATGAGCGGATGATCGCAGACATCAAGAAGCGCGCGCTGCATCGCAGCCGCATCCTTCAGGGCCAGCTGCGCGGGCTCGAGAAGATGATCGACAACGAGGACTACTGCGTCGACATCATCACGCAATCGCTCGCCATCCAGAACTCGTTGCGGAGCCTCAACAAGCTCCTGGTCGAGAATCACCTTCGAACTCACGTGACCGAGATGTTCGAAGAGGGTGGGCACGAGCGTGAGGCAGCAGTGACCGAGCTGCTCACCGTTTTCGAACTGACGAACAACAGGGGGCAGTGATGGATCACAGCGAACACGGCGGTCACGCGGATCACAGCGACCACCCGCATCACAGCGATCACGCGGAGCATGGCGAAAGCGCAGTCTCGGTCGACGCACCGCCCCACAGCAACGCGCATCACGAGGACCACGCCGGGCACGAAGGCCACGCCGGGCACGAAGGCCACGCCGGGCACGAGGGCCACGCTGACCACGCCGGGCACGCGGGGCACGAAGGCCACGCCGGGCACGAGGGCCACTCCGACCATGTCGCCATGTTCCGTCGCCGGTTCTGGGTCAGCCTCATCCTGACTGTTCCGACCCTGGTGTTCAGCACGGGGCTGCAGGGCATCCTGCACCTCGACGGCCCGCGCTTCGCCGGGAGCGAGTGGATCCCCGCGGTCTTCGGGCTCGCCATCTTCATTTACGGCGGCCGTACGTTCCTGGTCGACGGCTGGTGGGAGCTGCGTCATCGCCAGCCCGGAATGATGCTGCTCATTTCGCTGGCCATCGTGGTCGCATTCGTGTACAGCGCGGCTGTCACGGTGGGCCTTCGGGGCATGGATTTCTGGTGGGAACTCGCCACGCTCATCACCATCATGCTGCTCGGGCACTGGATCGAAATGGCCGCCGTGATGAGGGCGGGCGACGCTCTCGGTGAGCTCGCGAGCCTCATTCCCGACGTCGCTGATGTCGTGCACGGCGATCACGTCATGAGCATGCCTGTCGCACAGGTGGCGGTCGGTGAGTCCGTTCTGGTTCGGCCCGGCGGCAGCGTTCCTGTCGACGGCGAGGTCACCGAGGGCGAATCCGAGGTCAACGAGTCACTACTGACTGGGGAGAGCGCACCGGTCGCCAAAGTCGTCAGCTCACAGGTGGTCGCGGGCAGCGTGAACGGGTCAGGGGCCCTCACGATTCGCGTGACCCGAACCGGGGATGCGACCGCAATCGCCGGTGTCATGAAGCTCGTGGCGGAGGCGCAGGCGAGCAAGTCGGGCGCGCAACTGCTCGCCGACCGCGCTGCAGGCTGGTTGTTTTACGTCGCTGTGGGTGCGGCGGTCATCACAGCGGTCGTGTGGCTGCTGATCATGCCAAACGACCCCAATTTCGTTCTCGAGCGTGTGGTGACCGTGCTCGTGATCGCGTGCCCGCATGCGCTGGGTCTCGCGATTCCGTTGGTGGCGCAGATCTCGACCTCGCTGGGTGCGCGAAGGGGAATCCTGGTGCGAAGCCGTGCCGCGCTGGAGGATGCACGCCTGGTCTCGGTCGTACTGTTCGACAAGACGGGAACCTTGACCACTGGGCGCCAGGGCGTGGAATCCGTTGTGGCAACTGGTCGCGCCAGCGAAGACGAGGTACTGAAGCTGGCCGCAGCGGTTGAGGGCCGGTCCGAGCATCCTGTCGCCCGCGCCATCGTGGACGAGGCGGCCGCACGAAAGCTGCAGCGATCGCGCGTCACCAGGTTTGTCTCGCACCCCGGCCGCGGGGTCGAGGCGACTCTCGACAACGACGTGATCACGGTAGCTGCATCCCGTGTGCTCATCGAACGGGGCATCCACCTGGATCCCGCACTCGTGCATGCGACACGGGATGCCTATGCTGCCGGTAAGACGGTTGTCTATGTGTTGCGTGGCGACGAGCCGCTCGGTCTCATCGCACTCGCCGACGTCATTCGCCCGGAGTCGGAGGCCGCGGTCGCCGCGCTCAAGGCTCGTGGAATTCGTGTGGCAATGCTCACGGGTGACTCGCACGAGGTGGCGGCCTGGGTGGGTCGCCACCTGGGAATCGACGAGGTCTTCGCGGAGGTGCTTCCTGCGGAGAAGTCGAAGGTCGTCGAGCGGCTGCAGGCGGCTGGCGCGAAGGTTGCGATGGTCGGGGATGGCGTGAATGATGCGCCCGCTCTCGCGCGCGCCGACGTCGGCATCGCGATCGGTGCGGGAACGGATGTCGCGATCGAGTCGGCGGGCATCATCCTCGCCTCAAGCGACCCTCGCGGGGTGGCCGACATCATCACGCTCAGTCGGGCGACCTACCGGAAGATGCTGCAGAACCTGGTGTGGGGGGCGGGATACAACATCGTCGGCATCCCTCTCGCCGCGGGGGTGTTGTATGGTGCGGGCATCCTGTTGGCGCCTGCGGTTGGGGCCATCCTGATGTCGGTTTCCACGGTCGTTGTCGCCCTCAACGCGCAGCTGCTCCGCCGCCTTCGCTTTACCAGCTAACTCTTTTCAGGATGTTTTGTGGCTGGAGTGGCGGGATGTGATGTTCGGGGCGACATCAGCCACACCGGTCACAGTCCTTCCTGAATTAGGTAGTGGATTAGGGAATTGGGTAGTGGATTAGGGAATTAGGTAGTGGGTGACGGGCGGATGGCGCGGCTTGGCGTCATAATCAGGTCATGACGCAGACGTCCCCGAAGCGCCTCGTGGTGGCGATCAACCCATCCGCCCGGTTTGGTGCCAACAAGGGCGTGGGCAGCACGATGGTCGACAAGCTGCGCGGGCTCGGCCATGAGGTCATTGACCTGCTGGAGCCAAGCTATGCCGAGCTCATCGCCTCCGCGAAGCGGGAGATCGCCACGAAGCCCGACGCCCTCATTGTCGTCGGCGGGGACGGCATGGTCAACCTGGGTGTCAATCTTGTTGCCGGAACGGGCGTGCCGCTCGGGCTGATTCCGGCGGGCACCGGCAATGACATGGCGCGCGTGCTCGGGATCCCGCACGAAAACCAGGCGGCGGCGCTCGACGTGCTCATCGAGGCGCTCAACTTCCCGGCCCGCACCATTGACGCCGGCCTCGTGACGGATGAGAGCGGTGAGACGCGCTGGTTCGGCTGCATGCTGTCTGCGGGTTTTGATTCGATCGTTAACGAACGCGCTAACAGCATGCAGCACCCCAAGGGAGCCAGTCGCTACACGATCGCGATGCTGCTCGAACTCGTCACGCTGAAGCCGATCACCTATCGGATCACCGCCGACGGGGTGGTGCTCGACACGGGCGGCATGATGGTGTCCGTCGGCAACGGCGTGTCGCTGGGCGGCGGGATGAAGGTGACGCCGACCGCTGTCGTCGATGACGGGTTGCTCGACATCCTGGTGGTGGGGCCGCTCACCCGCATCCAGTTCTTGCGCATCTTCCCGAAGGTTTTCGCGGGTACCCACATCGCGGACCCTCGCGTCAGGATCATCAAGGCGAAGAAGATTCGCCTCGAAGCGGATGAGGTGGTTGCGTACACGGATGGCGAGCGTTTCGCCCCATTGCCGATTGATATCGAGGTGCGGCCCGGAGCACTGCGCGTGTTTGCGCCGCCGGTTCAGGATGCGCCGGCACCGGACCCGACGCAGGCTAGCGGAGCCACCCTCTAGCGATCGCTCTTTAGCTTTTTCCTCACCTGTTGTCAACGCCGAGAAGATTTTTGGGCGCCTGAATAACGTGAAAGTGTCGCCGGTTTTGGCGGCCCACGTGGCTCAGGAGGATCTCAGTGTCGAC
>Ga0302279_10002938_pt1 | contig 21876 bp, 18 predicted proteins | sample III_Bog_N3_3_FD_194541 | JGI IMG/M metagenome (GOLD analysis project Ga0302279, IMG submission 194541) | Peat permafrost microbial communities from Stordalen Mire near Abisko, Sweden - III_Bog_N3_3 | ecosystem: Environmental > Terrestrial > Soil > Wetlands > Peat | place: Sweden: Abisko...
GGCGCTCGCGCCGCTACGGATGCTTGTGCCACGGACGGTCGAAGCAGAGCGGGAACCCTGGGCGCTCGTTACTTGAAATAGCCGACCCCAGCCCGGAAGATCCCCATGTCCTTGTCCCCGGGGACGTTGAACCAGACATGGGGGGTGCAGCGCTCCGGATGGGCCATCTTGCCGAGGACCCTGCCGTCCGGGCTGGTGAGCCCTTCGATGGCAAGGGCGCTGCCGTTGGGGTTGAACTCCAGGTCCAGGGTCGGGTTGCCTTGGCCGTCCACGTACTGGGTGGCCACCTGGCCCTTGGCCAGAAGGTCCCTCAGCAGGGCCTCGGGACCCACGATCCGGCCCTCGCCGTGGGCGATGGCCGCGTTATGGATGGTCCCGGGCTTGAGCCCGGCGAACCAGGGACTGGTGTCGGAAACCACCCGGGTCCAGGCGAAACGGCTGGTGTAGCGCAGGTTGTTGAAGGTGAGCGTGGGGCTCTGGGGGCCCAGTTCCCGGATCTCGCCGTAGGGCACCAGGCCCAGCTTGATGAGGGCCTGGAAGCCGTTGCAGATGCCGAGCATCAGACCGTCCCTGCGCTTCAGGAGTTCGTGGACAGCATCCCGCACCCTGGGGTTGCGGTAGGCGGCGGCGATGAACTTGCCGCTGCCCTCGGGCTCGTCCCCGGCGGAGAAGCCGCCCGGGATCGCCACGATCTGGGCCCGGGAGATGGCCTGGGCCATGGCTTCCAGGGACTCCTCCACCGCCTGGGGATCCAGGTTCCGGAACACCAGGGTCTCGGTGATCGCCCCCGCCTGCTCGAAGGCCTTGGCGGTGTCGTATTCGCAGTTGGTACCGGGGAACACCGTGAGCAGCACCCTGGGCCGGGCGCACTTGATGGCCGGGGCGGCGCGGAACGCCGCCAGCACCGGGCTGAAGGGCGCCAGGGCGGCCGGCTGCTCCGCCAGGCGGGTGGGGAAGACCGGCTCGAGCGGGGCCTCCCAGGCCCGCAGCAATGCGTCCAGTTCCAGCCTGAGCCCGCCCACCCGGATCTCCTGGGCGGCCAAGGTGGTGCCCACGGGGCTCCAATCCAGCCCCGCCAGGTCTTCGTGCGGGTCTCCGGCCAATTCCAGCAGGAAGCTGCCCGGACGGGGGGTGAACCACTCCGCCGCCGGGCGTGCTTCCAGGTCCAGCCCCACACCGTTGCCGAAGGCCATGATCGACAGGGCCGGCGCCATCCCGTCCAGACCCAGGGACCTGGCGGCGAGCACCTTGCCGGTGCGCACCAGCTGGCCCACCCGGCTGTAGGCGGCGTCCAGGGCGGCCCAGTCGGGCAACGCCTCGGCTGAGCGTCCCAGCTGCACCAGGACCACCGGATGGCCGGGCCCCTTGAACTCGGGACTGGTCACCTGGTCGGCCCGGACCACGTCCACGGCGAAGGCCACCAGGGTCGGCGGCACGTCCAGATCCTTGAATGACCCGGACATGGAATCCTTGCCGCCGATGGCGGGAGTGCCCAGGGCCATCTCCGCGTGCAGGGCCCCCAGCAGGGCCGCGAACGGCGCGCCCCAGCGGCTGGGATCGGCCATGGGCTTGCCGAAGTATTCCTGAAGGGTGAAGCGGAGCCGGTGGTGATCCCCACCCACCGCCACCAGCCGGGCGGCAGCCTGGACATGGGCCCAGACGGCGCCATGGAAGGGGCTCCAGCGACTGAGGGAAGGCATGAAACCGTGGCTCATGGCGCTGGCGGACAGGGTCTCGCCGCCCTGCACCGGGAACTTGGCCACCATGGCCTCGGCCGGGGTCCGGCGGCGACTGCCGCCGTAGGGGGCCAGCACCGAGCCGGCCCCGATGGTGCAGTCGAACTTCTCGGTGAGGCCACGCTGGCTGCAGGTGTTCAGGTCCTGCAGGGCCTCCATCCAGGCCCGCTCCAGGCCGGCCTGGGTCACCGGGGGGCCGATGAAGGGCGCGGCGGCCGGATCCGGGGCGGCGACCCGGGCCGTGGCGAACTGGGGGGCCCCGTTGGTGTCCAGGAAGGCCCGGCTCAGGTCGGCGATGATGCGGCCGCGCCAGGACATGCGCAGCCTCGGTTCGGCGGTGACCTCCGCCACCCGCACCGCCTCCAGGTTCTCCTGGGCCGCCAGCCGGATCAGCTCCGCGGCATCCTCCGGCGCCACCACCACGGCCATGCGCTCCTGGCTCTCGGCGATGGCCAGTTCAGTGCCGTTGAGCCCCTCGTACTTCCGGGGCACCACGTCCAGGTCCACCCGGATCCCGGGCGCCAGCTCGCCGATGGCCACCGCCACCCCGCCGGCCCCGAAGTCATTGCAGACCTTCACCAGGCCGGAGAACTCGGGCTTGCGGAACAGCCGCTGGAGCTTGCGCTCCATGGGGGCGTCGCCCTTCTGCACTTCGGCCCCGCACTTCTCGATGGACTGCTCGGTGTGGGCCTTGGAGCTGCCGGTAGCGCCGCCAATGCCGTCCCGTCCGGTTCGGCCTCCCACCAGGATGATGGCGTCGCCGGCCGCGGCGTCCTCCCTTCGCACCTGGGCCCTGGGCACGGCACCCACCACGGCGCCGATCTCCATGCGCTTGGCGACATAGCCCTGATCGTAGTATTCCACCACCTGGCCGGTGCACAGGCCGATCTGGTTGCCATAGGAAGCGAAGCCCTGGGCCGCTTCCCGGGTGATCTTGCGCTGGGGCAGCTTGCCCGGGATGGTGTCGCTTACCGGCACCCTCGGATCTCCGCTGCCGGTGACCCGCATGGACTGGTAGACGTAGGAGCGTCCGCTGAGCGGGTCGCGGATGGCCCCGCCCAGGCAGGTGGCGGCGCCGCCGAACGGCTCGATCTCGGTGGGATGGTTGTGGGTCTCGTTCTTGAACATGAGCAGCCACGGCTCGCGCCCGGAGGGGGAGGCGGTATTGTCGATGTCCACGATCACTGAGCAGGCGTTGATCTCATGGGTCACCTCCTGGTCCTCGAGCCGGCCGGCCCGGCGCAAGGCCCGGGCCGGAAGCAGGGCGACGTCCATCAGGCACTCGGGCTTGTCCTGGATGCGGGCGCCGAACACCTCCTGGCGCAGATCCCGGTATTCCTGGCAGGCCCGCCGGATCGGCTCGGCCATGGGACCCTGAGCCACCGCCACGTCGGTGACATGGGTGAGGAAGGTGGTGTGCCGGCAATGGTCGGACCAGTAGGTGTCCAGGATCCTCAGCTCGGTCTCGGTGGGATCCCGGTGTTCCTCATCCCGGAAGTGGGCCTGGGTGTGCTGCAGATCGGCCAGGGTCATGGCCAGCCCCATGCGGCCGTGCCGCGCCACCAGCTCCTCGGTGTCCGCGGCGCAGAAGCCGGCCAGGATCTCGACCTCGTCGGGAGCCGGCAGCACCGGGTTGAGGGTGGCCGGCTTGGCCGGGGAGGCCTCCCGGCTGTCCACCGGGTTCACCAGATAGGCCCGGACCCGCAGCAGATCGGTCGGAGCGAGGGCGCCCTTGAGCACGTAGACCCGGGCGCCGGCCACCGTCGGCCGCGCCCCGTGGGAGAGCAGCTGCAGGCATTGGGCGGCGCTGTCGGCCCGCTGGTCGTACTGGCCCGGCAGGTATTCCACGGCCAGGGCGGTTTCGCCCGGGGCCAGGGGCAGTTCCTCTTCGAACAGGTCATCCACCGGCGGTTCGGCGAAGACGGTCCACCGCGCCGCATCCAGGTGGGCGTCCGAAAGTCCTTCGATATCGTACCGGACCACCAGGCGCACCCCTTCCAGGGCCTCGATCCCAAGGTTCTCCCTCAGGTCCTGCCATAGTTTCCGGGCCTCCACGGCAAACGGGGGCTTCTTCTCGACATAGAGGCGGCGAATGGCGGGCATGGCGGGGTTTCCCTGAAAAACCTAACGGCCGCCCGATTGCGGCCCAAGTGTTCTCTCCAATATAGCAAGGGATGTGGCCCCGGATCGGCCCCCACGGCCGCAAATGGTTTTGCTTTTACCCTTGGCCCCTTGCCCCGAAGCAGGTAGGCTTGGAGATTGGGCCCGCGTGGAGTCCCAAGAGGAGTTCCGTCATCACATGAGCAAGCAGCGTGGCCTTGGAAGCCTGGCAGACCTCGCCAAGATCCTGGAGGAAGCCTCCAATCCTGAATCGTCCCTAAGGGAAGACAGGAAAGAGAATAAACCGAAGCCCGTGCTGGCCCGAAAGGGTGGCGCGGCAAAGCAGATGCGGGTGATCGATCCCAGGCGCAAGCTATGGTACGAGAAGCGGCTGAAAGAGCAGGCCGAACAGGCTGAGCAGGCCAAGGTGAGCGCCGAAGGCGCCATCCCGGTCGCGGCCCCGGCCCGGCACACCCCCTCCCTCACCCGGGCGGCGGCGACCCGGGTCGGTGGCAGTCTGCTGGAGAGCTTGGCCAACGCCAAGGACTCCAAGCCCAAGCCCGAGTCCGCCAAGGGCCGCGCCGAAGCCTGGCGCCGCAAGCCGGGTGATCCGATCTTCTAGCAGCCGCTGGGTCGCTTGCGACCCTACGCTTGCTGGTACCTGGCACGGTCGTCCAATCCAACCAGGGCTCCAACGGTGTTAGCAGCCGTCATGGAGTTTGCTTCCTATTGGCTGGTCGTGCCCGGCATGGACGCCTGATCACACCGGGGTCCAACGGTGCCAGGGATCCGCAAGGGTTTAAACCACAGTCAGGGCCGTCCGGGTTGGTTGCTGTCGCAACCGCCCGGACGGCCCTGGTGGCATTAATCTCTGAGGGTGAGGCCGTGGGGCCTGAGCAGGGACTTCCATTGCTCCGGCGAGCGGGTCCCGGCGGGAAAGGCCACCCCGTCCGCACCGTTCAGGAGCGCGTCGGCGACCTGCCCGGACGCGCCGGAACAAAGGAACAGGACCGACAGCGCCAGGCGGGCCGCACCCTGGAACAACGTTCCGGTGGTCGCGCCCTCGGGCCCGGCCTCCAGCAGGATTTCCGAGGCGCCCCACTGCTCCATCTCGGCCATCCAGGCCTGGGCGGCCCGTCCTTCCGGGCCGCCAGCCAGGGCCATCCACCAGCCGGTCTCCGGCGTCAGGTCCGCCCTCAGCGCCACCCCCAGATGGGTCCGGCCGAACTTCCGGGCCGCCCCGGCCAGGGTGGGAGCCGAAATCATGGCCGGGCGGAGCAGGACCCGGTCGGCCCCAGCTTCGAGCACCTCCTCCAGATCCTCCAGGCTGTGGAAGGCCGCCTCCAGCGCGAAGGGGATGGACAGCGCTCCGGCCACGTCCCGGACCCAGCCGCCCCTCTGCACCACCAGGGCGCTCGGGTCGGCCTGGACGGTTTCCCGGAAGATGATCCCGTCGGCCCCTTCCCGTTCCAGCCTGACGGCCCATTCCGCGGGATGGGATGACTCGGCCGCCACGATCCGGCCGTTGCAGACCTCCAGGACCGGGATGATTCGCTTGGCGTCCATAGGGCATTTCCTCGCTAGCATCGCTGCATTTCGTCTGGACCCTAGTTGCAGTCCGGAGTCAGGCTCCCCAAGGGTTCTTCTCCCAGAACCGCAAGGGTCTTTTCCAGGAGCGCCAAGCCGAAGCGGCCGGACTTCTCCACCTGGGCCTGGATGCCCACCGTGCGGCCACGGCATTCCATGACCGAAAAGGGCCGGCCGTGGACCGCGACCAGGAGGGTCGAACTGGCCGGCTCCAGGGCGTGGGAATGGCAAAAGTACAACCAGCCCCCCGGAGTTTCCGGAAGCAGGGGGTGTCCGCCCAATTGCCGGACCGGAGCCCAGCCCATGTGGGGAACCTTGAGCCCTGGCCCCAGCCGCCGGACCAGGCCCGGGATCAGGCCGAGACCACCGCCCTTGGGCGACTCTTCGCTGCCCTCGGCCAGCAGGTGCAGGCCCAGGTTGATCCCCACCACCGGCCGCCCGGCGGCGGCCAATTGGGGCAGTTCCCGCCACCAGCCCGAGGCCTTCAGGGCCGCGTAGGCTGGATCCAGCGGACCGGAACCGGCCAGGACGATGGGCCCGTCCGGCGCGGCCTGGTCCGGGCTGGCGGCCCGGCAGTGGCCGAAGCCGATCCGGTCCATGGCTCCCTCCAGGGTGGTCAGGCTGCCCCCATGGAAACTCACGAACGTGATCATGGGCGGTCCCCGCTCCCCAGTTGCGCCAGCAGGTCCGGCAGCGACGGGCCCTGGAGATCCGAGGCCAGGGCGATCAGGGCGCGGTCGGGGCCCACCGCCCCGAAGCTCCAGTCCAGATCCGGACGGAGCGACCGGGCCCCCTGCAGGGCGTCGGCATCGTCACGGCTGTCACCCACGAAAGTGATCCGGTCGGCCCGGAAGGCGTCCGCCAACTGGATCAGGCCTTCAGGTCTAGGCTTGCGCAGGTGCGGGGCGCTATCGCCCACCATGGGCAGGCAAAAGCCCAGCACTTCGGGAACGGCCACCTGTTCCTGGGGGGGCCGTCCGGTGAAGATGGCCAGCTCACCCGGAAAGGCCGACAACTGCTCACGGGTCACGATCGGACCCAGCAGCCGCCGGAACAGGGCGTACTGCTTCCGGACCACGGGGGTGCAGCTGGCTTCCAGTTCCAGGACCCGGTCCTCCAGGTGCGCGGATCTGCCCCAGGCGGCGGCGAACCCCTGGCGTTCGCCCTGCTCCACCAGCGCCAGAACCACCGCGGTGAGCCTGAAATCATTGTTGAAGCCCCCGGTGCGTTTGAGGGCCTGGAATTCCCCATCGTTCCAGGCAACTTCCGGAGCGAGTTCCGCCAGGGTGGCCGCCACCGTCTCCACGAAGGCGCGGCCGGGATCGATCAGGACGCCGTCCACATCCAGCACCAGGAGTGGCGCGCCGGCACGGCCCGGCGCCAGGGGCATCCAGGGCGCCGGATCGGGGTTCCACCCTGCCGCCGCCGCCAATTCAGCGACCAGGCCGGGGCGGCCCAGGGCATAGGCCCGACCCCCGGCGGTCTCCCGCAGGAGCAGCACCTGGCCCGGGCGGTCCACCGCCAGCCGGTGGGTTCGCACCCTGGCTGCGGCGTCATCCCGCAACAGGACCACCAGGGGCGGCTCGGGGAGCGCAGAGGCCAGGGCCAGAAAGGCATCCAGGGCTTCGGGGTCGTTCCCCGGGGCGGCGGGTCCGCCCAGATCGAGCCACAGCTGGGCATCGGGGCCAGCCCCCTCCAGGACCGCACGCAGCGATTCCAGGCCATGGGGATCCTCATCCGGCAGCACCACCGGCCGTCCGCCCCGGTCCTCGATCCGATGCCCCCAATGGGGACCGAGCGACGGAGTCAGGAAGACCTGGCCGCCGGGACGGACGGCCAGAACCGTCCCCAGGAGTTTCTGCAGCGAGGGCCCCTCCAGCAGTCCCCCATCCGGTGCGCCCAGCCGGGCGCACATCCGCTTCCAACCCTGACCGGGCTGGCCGTGCTCTTGGCAATCCGTTTGAAATTTCACCATCCCAGGATAACCCGGGCCGGCCCTCCACGTAATCGCTCGTGTCCCGGACCTTGAAGTTAGTGCCTCTCCGGCCGAGACAGACTCCTGGCTCCGGAGCTCCATCCATCCTCCGACGCCGCGAAGGCAACGGGACCCATTTCCTGTGGCGCCCTGCTATGGCAAACCGAGCGGCGGGGTTCCGCCGCGAGGTCCTTCTGGGTCGGCGCATTGCCACCGGAGACGGTATGGGTCGGCGCGAGAGCACCTGGGACACACCGCCCCCTAGGAGCCGCCGGCAGGCACAGCCTGGCCGGAACCCGAACACCCCGGTGGAGTCAGGCGGGGAGGGCTTGGGGGGCGGGGAGGCCGTGGCCGAACCGAGGACGCTCCGGAACCTGGGTGGCGGTCTCTTCCCAGGTCCAGGCATTGACGTTGGATAGGATGGCCCGGACCAGTTTGACATGGAGGGCGTGGCCGGCACGGTTGGCCTCCACGAACCCTTCCAGAGGCGCACCCAGCAGCTTGAGATCCCCGAGCATGTCCAGGATCTTGTGCCGCACCGCTTCATCTTCGAACCGCAGGGATTCGTTGAGCGGCCCATCGGCGCTGAACACCACCGCGTTCTCCAGGCTGCCGCCCTTGGCGAGCCCGCGAGAGCGCATGAATTCGATATCCCGTTCCAGGCAGAAGGTGCGGGCCGTGCCGAGGTCGCGGACGTACTTTTCCGGGGTGACGGTAAGTTCGCGGCTTTGCCGGCCGATGGCCGGATGGTCGAAATCGATGGCGTAGGCAACCCGCAGTCCAGGGTAGGGACTGACCCGCATCCACTTTTCGCCGTCCCGGATCTCCACCGGACGCAGGATGCGCAGGGACCGAGACCAGAGAGCCATCTGCCGGATGCCGGCCTCCTGGATGGCCCGGACCCAGGGGCCCGCGCTGCCGTCCAGGATCGGCAGTTCCTCACCGGTCAATTCCACCGTAAGGTGGTCGATCTCCAGTCCCATCAGGGCGGAAAGCAAGTGCTCCACGGTCTGCAGCCTGATCCCGTCCCGGGTCAGGGTCGTGGCCAGGCTGCAATCCCCCACGAACTCGGCCAGGGCCGGGATCTCCACCCCGGACGGCAGGTGGCGGAAGATGATGCCCGAGGCATGTTCCGCCGGACGGAGCACCACGGTGCAGGGCTGATTGCCATGCAGACCGTTGCCGCTGAGGGTGACGGGATGAGCAAGGGTCTGGGCATGACGGGTACGGGGCATAAGCGGCCTCTACGCCCTTGCAGCAAGATCCGTGCCTGCTACTTATTTATTGCAAATGATTGAATTAGCAAAAACAAATCGTCACGAAGTGTAGGTCAAACGACCACACCCTGTGGTCAGGTCCCGTCCCTACCCCGGGGTGGCCGTACCGGACGGACAGGCGTGCGCCCAATCCTCGGTGGTGGTGATTTTCAGGTTGGAGGCCGGGGCCGGGATCAACTTCACCCGTCGGCCCATGGCCTCCAGCAGTCCAACGTCGTCGGTGCCTTGGAACCCATGGGCCTGGGCCCACGCGAAAGCCTCGCGCCACAACCCGAGCCTCGCCACCTGGGGGGTCTGGGCCCGGAAGATGCCCTCCCGGGGTTCGGTGCCCAGGATCCGGCCGGCCCCGTCCACCCGCTTGAGGGTATCCGTGGAAGGCTCGCCCAGGACCGCGCCATCCCAGTCCGCCAGCGCGGCCAGGGCGGCCCGGATCGGCCCGGCCGGGGGAAAGGGACGCACGGCATCGTGGATCATGACTTTGGCCGAAGGAACGTCCGGCATTGCGGCCAGGGCCAGGGCCACCGATTCCTGGCGGGTGGCGCCTCCGATCACCGCAGTCAGGACCGGGCCGAACCGCCAGGCCCGAACCTGGTCCAGGCGGTCCTCCGGGACGGCCAGACAGATGCCGGCCAGGGCCGGCATCTCCGGCCCGAGAAAGGCCCCGACCGTCGCTTCAAGCAGGGGCATGCCGCCCCAATCCCGGAACTGCTTGGGCACGCCTCCGCCCATGCGCAGGCCGAGGCCCCCGGCCGCGATGACCAGGTAGACCGTCTCAGTATTGGCGAATGACGAAGGGTTCAAGGCCGCGATCCTTGCAGAACTTGGCGAGCTGTTCGGAAGCCTTCTGGGCCTCCTCCAGGCGCGGGTAGGTGCCCACCCGGATCCGGCTGACCGTCTTGCCGCCCGGGCCGGCCGCCACCTGATAGGTCACCGGGCCAAACGCGGTCCGCAGTTCCTGGGAGAGCCGCTCGATATTGGAAGCGTTGGTCAGGGCCGCCACCTGGATAGTGTAAGGATTGCCCTGGAGCACGGCGGGATCCACCGGGGCGGGCCGGCCGTTGGCGTCGACCGTGCGCAGGCGGATGGTGGCGACGCCGGGATGGAGCAATCCCAGTTCATGGGCGGCCCGCTGGGACATGTCGAGGATGCGGCCCCGGATGAACGGGCCCCGGTCATTCACCCGGAGCACCCTGCGCTTGCCGTTGGCCAGATTCTCCACTTCGACCCGGGTGCCGAACGGCAAGGTCCGATGGGCGCAGGTCATGGCACCGGGATCGTAGGTTTCCCCGTTGGCGGTGATCCCGCCGGCGAAACCGTCGTCATCGCCCCCGTACCAGCTGGCCTCTCCCCGTTCGATGTACACGTGGGGGCCCTGCATGGAATCAGCCGGTTCATCGGAAGGCGGGACGCCCAACGGCTTGGGCGGAGCCACGGACATGCGGGGGCTGCTGCAGTGCAGGGCGAACAGCAAAACAACGAAGAACGACGAGTAACGGGCGAAGGAGCGCACTTTGGGGAAGATGCAACGCTGTAGTTCAAATGGGGCAATGACTGCTGGGAGACCTATGACCTGGATATCCTCGATCCAAACGTTGAACATCCGGCTCCAGTTCTGGGTAGACAGCACATTGAAATCCATGGTTCTCCGTATAAAGATCCGGGGCAACATTTACCCGCGTCCCTATAGTTTAACCCAAACGGCCGGTTTGTAAACGGTAGCCCAGGGACACCTCCACTGGGGCAACGGCGAGATCAGCGTCAAACCGACTATATTATAAATTATAGTGAAATAATGTTTAATTTATTTCACTTTTGGAGCTCAGAAAACCGAAATACTTTGGGCCGGTTCCGGTCCGCCAGGAAGGAGGCGGGCAGCCGCTTCAATGCCCTTTCGGCCGCCTGCGGAGTGGGGAACCGGCCGAACAGCACCTGGTAGCACCCCCTCCCATCGCGCATGGGCATGGGTAAAAGGAACAGATCGGGCTGCCTGCCCTTGAAGAGCTCCACCACCCGCCGGATGGTGTCGCCTTGGCAGGCGATCTCCAGGCGCAACGTACAGTGGCCGGGTGGGATTTCCCTGACCAGACGCCGTCCCTGGCGCACCGCCAGGTCCAGGTCTCCCTGTTCCAGGGCCCCCAGACGGGCCGAAAGGGAGGTGGGCACCGGACCGGAGGCCTTGGCGGCGGGAATGGGAACGGCAGCGGCGGCAGCGACCGGAGCGGCATGGACGACCGGAGTCACGGCAGCGACGGCAACCGCGGGAGCCGGGGTCGCGGTGGCCGCGGGAACCGGGGGGACCCTCGGTGCCGGTGCGGGCGGAGGCACCGCCACCCCAGGAAGGGTCACGGCCTGCACGGGCGGTGCCGGCTGGGCCGGAACCGGGGCCGGGACAGCCGGGGGCCGGGAGTCGGCGGCCGAAGGCAGCCCGCCCTTCTTCCGGAACCGGGTGGCCCAGAGGTAGCCGCCGGCGCCGCAGCAGACCAACAGGAGGATGACCACGAGAGTCCTGCGCAGGCCTTTGCCCGGAGCAGCCTTGGGGGCCGGGTGGGAAAGGTCGAGGGGAGGTGCTCCGGCCACGCCCAGGTCCGTACCTTCGGGATCTTCCAGCGGAACCCTGAGCTGGACCGGGGAATCCGCCACATCTTCGGGCACCTGCTGGATCGGCATGGCCGGAGTCGGGGGATAGCCAGGTTCCGGCTGCACCGGGAACGGGTCCTCGGGCCAGTCGCCGGCGCCGGCGGATTCCGGCAGGGGATCGGGAATTTCGAACCGGTCCGGCAATTGGAGGGGCTCAACCGGTCCCGACGAGGCCAGGACAGTCTCCCTCGGCGATGGATCAGCGTCCAGGGACTGCGAGAGGTGCTCCAGGTTGGTGGTGGGCCGTGCCGCTTCCTGGATGGTGGAGAACAGGGAGGGGACCGTCTCCGGAAAAGGCTCGGCCAGAGGGGGGGACAGCGGCTCCGATTCCGGCGACAGCGCCAGGTCCAGGGCATGCCGGTCCAGGGGCGGCATTTCGTGCAGCCTGGCCCAGCCCATTTCCCGCAGGAAAAGAGCGAAGGCCCCCAGGCGGAGCGGCTCGGCCATGGATTCCCGGCTCAGCTCCAGCAGGGTGTGGGTACCGTCCAGCAGCGGCGGCAGCTTGGCCAGGTCCGCCGGCAGGGTGAGATCCTGCAGGCTCCGGCCCTGGAGCACCACCACCTGGTTCAAGGGCCCCAGCAGTTCCAGGAGCCCCTCCCGGTCCTGGAGCGACAGGGTGCCCGCCAGGAACAGCTGGGCAGTGTTCATGGGCAGCCGGACCACGTTGGCGTCCAGTTCCCGCGCTTCGAACACCGGCGCCTGGTCGGGCGCGGTGAGCCCGCCCCGCACGATGCGCTCCACCTGGGCCTTGGCCACCTCCAGCAGGTCCCGCTGGGTGATGAAGCCCATCTCGATGAGGTTCTTGCCGATGCTCAGGCCGGGCTTCAGATTGCCCAGGGCATAGTCCATCTGGGCCTGGGTGAGTTTGCCCCGCTCCACCAGGATGTAGGTGAGCCGATCCTGGGCATGGGTGCTCTGGGCGAACACCGTATCGCCGTAGTCGATGTAGATGGTGCGGCCAGGATCCTTGCCCAGCGTCCAGACCCCCGTGGCCTTCTCTCGGTAACGACGGAAAAGATCCTGGAGGGCAAGCAAGCTCATGGCACCACCCACCGCTGAAGTTTGAGTTTACCGACCCGGACCAGCACCGCGTCTCCGGGGCGGAGATCCAGCGCGGCGCGCGGATCCTCGACCTTGGCCCCGTCCAGGCTGACCGCCCCCTGCTGGATGAGCCGCTCGGCCTCCTTCCGGGAGCCGGCCATGGCCTGCTCGACCAGTAGCTTGGCCAGGGGCTGGCTGCCTCCCGTGGCCGCCACCGGAACCTCGGGCGCTTCCGCCACCGACCGTTCCGAGAACCGCTTCACCCAGCGTTCCTCGGCCGCCTTGGCCTCCAGGGCGCCGTGGAACTGGCCCACGATTTCCCGGGCCAGGGCTTTCTTGGCGTCCATGGGATGGCCTTCCTGCATGGCCGAGATCTCCCGGGGCAGGCGGTCGGTGAGCAGCAGCCACCAGTTCCACATGAGATCGTCGGAAATGCTCATGGCCTTGCCGAACTGGTCGTCGGCCCGCTCCATGAAGCCGATGTAGTTGCCCAGGGATTTGGACATCTTCTCCTGGCCATCGAGGCCCAGCAGCAGGGGGACGGTGAGCACGACCTGGGGCCCCTGCCCCATGGCCTCCTGCAAATCCCGGCCGCGCATGAGGTTGAACAGCTGGTCGTTGCCGCCCAGTTCCACGTCGGCCTTGAGGGCGACGGAATCATAGGCCTGGACCACCGGGTAGAGCAGTTCGTGCACCGAGATCGGTTCACCGGCCGCCAGCCGCTTACTGAAGTCGTTGCGCTCCAGCATCTGGGCCAGGGTGAATTTGCTGGCCAGACGGATCCAGTCCTCGCCATGCAGGCTTCCCATCCACTCGCTGTTGAACCGGATCTCGGTCCGGTCCGGATCCAGGATTTTGAACACCTGGGACTTGTACGTTTCGGCGTTGGCCTGGATCTGTTCCCGGCTGAGGGCCGGCCGGGTGGCTTTCTTGCCGGTGGGGTCGCCGATCAGGCCGGTGAAGTCGCCGATGAGAAAGATGACCGTATGGCCCAACTGCTGAAATTGGGCCATCTTGCGAATCAGGACCCCGTGCCCGAGGTGCAGGTCCGGCGCGGTCGGATCGAACCCCGCCTTGATCCGCAGGGGCCGGCCCGCCTTCAGGCGGGAGAGCAGAACTTCCTTGGTGTGGCAGGTGACCGTGCCCTTCAAGAGCAGATCGAGGGCGTCCGTCGGAGAAGCGTTGATCATAAGAGCATATTGGCGTAAACCGGCCGGTACATCCAGCGTTCTGGGCGGATTTTCCTAGTTAGGGAAGAGTGATGAACGACTGGGGCGACTCGGGATGTTCGTAGCTGCCTTCCTGCACCTGCCTGGCGAAGTTGGAACTTTCCTTGAAGGCCGTGGGGGTGGTTCGCCCGGCGATCTTGTTTTTGACTTGTTTGAGGTTGATGGTGTAGGTATCGGCGCTGCCCGGGCCCCTGGCCTCGAACTTCAAGGTCAGGGCCACCACGAAGTGCTTGGGATAGACGGCCATGTAGTAGGTCTGGTTGGGCTGGATATCGAAGGTGTCGTTCATGTCCTTCAGTTCCTTGACGAACTGGGTGTAGCCTCCGGACGCGGGAATCTTGGCCTGGCCGGGAAACATCGGGACGCTGCTGGCCTTGTACAGCTTCACCTTGCCCTGCTTCCAGATGCGATCGCCGAAGGAGACGGTGTAGGTCCTGGCCCCAGGGCAGGCGATCCGGGACAAGGGCAGCAGGGCCCGGTTCTCGTTGGCGTCCTGGAGCCCAACGGTGGCGGCCAAGGCGTCCACGTTCTCGGTGAGGTTCTCGGGCGCCATGGCGATCGTCGCTGCCAGGATCTTTTCCTTGGTCATGGCCAGGATCGAATTCGGCATGCCCGCCTCGATCCATATGAAGGCGGTGGGGATGGCGATCAAGGCGCCGCCCAGGTGCCCGGGACCGCGGCCGCTCAGCTCCATGCGGGCGATGCCGATGGGCTTGGCGCCCTGCTGGACCCACGAGTCGTAGATGGCCTGGGTGTTGCTGAACCCGACGGTTGTTTCAAAGGGGTCGTGCACCAGCAGCACCGGCACTTTGGGCGCCCAGCCTTTCACCAGATCGTTGGCCTCGAACAGCTGGTTCAGACGGCTGGCGGGGTTGTCCACGTTCGCCTTCACCCAATCCTCGTTCAGGATGGTGCGGGCGGGGACCTCCTGATCCGCTTTGCCGGTCAGCCTTGCCTGGATCAGCGGGGTGATCTGATCCCCCCCGCGCGTCCCGTCGAGCCATTCGAGCACATTGCCCTTGTCGGCACTGAGCTGGGTCGGTCCCGGTTTCAGCAGCACGGGATTGCAGGCGTCCTTGACGACCACGTCATTGGGATAAAGGCCCTGCCAGGCCATGAGAAAATAGGCGGGGATGTAGGGACGGTTGTAGGGCGTCTTGGCGTCGGCCAGAAGGTCGCGGGTGGCCTTGGCGAAATTGAACGGGCCAGCCATGCAGGCTGCTCCGGTGAGCTTGATGTCCTGGTAGGCGTTGTTCGTGCTCAACTCCTTCACCGCGGCCATGGCGATGTAGCCGCCTTCCGAATACCCCATGATGAAGATCTGGCCATCCCAGACATAGTTGACGTTGTCGAAGATCCGGTTGCCGTTCAAGTCCCCCTGGACCGCCCGGATCATATCGATCAAGCAGGCGGCCGCAGTCTTGCCATGGCAGTAGGCGTGCATCTCCGGGGAAGGATCGGCGCCCATGCCGTCCCCGTCGGGCATGGCTACCGCGAAGCCGCAGAGCTCGGCCGCCAGGGCCCCCAGCATGGTCTCGTCCCCCTTCTGGTAATAACTGGAGAATTTCCGCCGGGTTTCCGTGGCGTGCTGGTAGATCACCAGGGGCACCTCCATGGGCGCTCCGCCGCCCTCCCGGCTGGGCAGAAACACCCGTCCGGAGTAGGTCCGCTCCTTGCCACGGGCATCCACGGAGGCGTACTGGAGCTTCCGGGACGGCACCATGTTGGCCACGTGCTCCTGGAGCAGCTGCTGGAACACGACCTCGGGGCTCAGGGTCTGGAAATCCGCGGATCGGACCGCCAGGTCGCGCTGCATCCGGCCCTTGAAATCCTCCCTCAGTTCCTTGAAGGGGGTGTATTCCACGTCCCCGAGCTCCAGCAGGGTGCCCGGTTGCGCGCCGAAACCGGGAGAGCAGAGGCCGGCGGCGAGCAGGGCGCCGAGGATGATGCCACGTCTGACCGGAAGGGGAATCCACATGGGTCCTCCCAAAAAGAGCCAATAATTTCGAGGAAGGGCTCAATCCAGAGCTGGTTCAGCAAGGCAGCGCGGTGGCGAGGATCAGGACAGGAATGACGGGCCGCATGGAACCCCTTGCTCCGGACACGGGGGACCGGAAAAATGGCCAGAGGTGATTGAATTTTCTAAAGACTCATCCGTGAACGAGTTAATAAAACATAAATATTTAAAAAAATATGTCAAGGCTAAGGTCGGCCATTCCAGGGTTCACATCGCCGGGGGATGCATTCCGGTTCCCATGTCTGACGAGACCCACCCATAACGCGCGCAGCAAGCTGATCGCGGCATGGGTGGGTCGGCGCAAGCGGACGGAACAGGCTGCTAGAGCAGATTGCTGGCCAGTTCGGCCATCTTGCTCCGTTCGCCCTTCACGAGGGTGACGTGGCCAGCGATTTCCAGGTGCTTGAAGTGCTCCGCCAGGTAGCTGAGGCCGTTGGTGGAGGCGTCCACGTAGGGGTTGTCGATCTGGAAAGCGTCGCCGGTGAGGACGATCTTGGTGCCGTCCCCGGCCCGGGTGAGGATGGTCTTGACCTCGTGCGGGGTGAGGTTCTGGGCCTCATCGACGATGATGTACTGATTGGGGATGCTGCGGCCACGGATGTAGGTGAGCGGCTCCACGCTCATGTAGCCGCCCTCCTCCAGCTGGGCAGGGGTCATGGAGCTTCGCCGGCGCTGCTCCATGTTGGCGGCCACGATGAAGTCCAGGTTGTCGTAGATGGGCTGCATGTAGGGGCGCAGCTTTTCCGAAATGTCGCCCGGCAGGAACCCCAGGTCGCGCCCCATGGGCATCACCGGGCGGCTGACCAGGAGCTTGTTGAAGCGTTCCTCGTCCACCACCTGCTGCAGCCCGGCGGCGATGGCCAGCAGGGTCTTGCCCGTGCCCGCCTTGCCCAGCAGGGTGACCACCTGCACCGAGTCATCCAGCAGAAGCTCCAGGGCGAACTGCTGCTCACGGTTGCGGGGCTTCACGCCCCAGGGGGGCATCTCGACCCGCTTCAGGGGATGGATGCGGCCATCGGAGGCGTAGAAGCGTCCCAGGGCGGTGTGGGTGTCATTGGTCTTGTCCACCAGCGTGACGAACTGGTTCGGCACCAGGGAATGGTCCGGTTCAGGGACCAGGCCGCCGTCGAACAGCATGTCCATCTTCACCGGATCCACTTCCCACACGACGGTGCCGGTGTAGAGTTCGTCCAGCGCCACCCGGTCGGTGGTGTAGTCTTCCGCCTGGAGCCCGAGCGCGTCGGCCTTGATCCGCAGATTGGTGTCCTTGGACACCATCACCACGTTCTCCTTGCGCACCTTCTTCTGGCCCAGGGCGCAGGCGAGGATCTGGTTGTCGGCCTTGTGCTTGTCCAGGGCCGCCAGGCCCAGGTCCAGGGGATGGGGCATCACGTCCACCTTCAGGGTGCCGCCGCCCTCCATGACCACGCCTTCGCTCAGGGAACCGCCGAGCCTCAACTTGTCCAGTTGCCGGGAGACGGTGCGGGCGTTGCGCCCGATTTCAGTCTGATCCTTCTTGAAAGTGTCGATCTCCTCGATCACCACGATGGGGATGACGATGTCATGTTCCTGGAAGTGGCAAATGGACATGGGGTCGTGGAGCAGGACATTCGTGTCCAGGACGAACACCTTTTTGCTGGAAGCAGACATCGTGAAACCCCCTGGGAATGGTTTGTCGGTACAGAAGCCTAACATCAGAGCCTCGCAGATAAGATAATTCCGCCCTTGAACAACCCTCCCCGCCTTTGCTAGTCTTGATCTTCCTGCGAGACAGGTCCGCGCCGCTTTAGCTCAGCTGGTAGAGCATCTCATTCGTAATGAGAGGGTCGCTGGTTCGAATCCGGCAAGCGGCTCCACACCAAGGCCCATGAGAGTCAACCTCTTATGGGCCTTTGGTTTGGAATACCTTGGGAATCGGGCCCCGGGGTAGGAACTCTTGGCGGGGAGGCCGCACGGTGAGACAGAGGCAAGCCTCTCAAAGCCCACCCACCCGACCCAGGAGACCTGACCATGACCTTTCCCTTGCGGACCCCCTCTCGCCTGGCCGCCGTTGTCCTGATCGCCGCCATGGCACCCCTGGCCGCCACCGAGACCGATGACAGGATCGTCGCCGCCGCCCAGGGGTCCTACAACTTCAAGACCTACCTGAAGGACGACAAGGTGAATATCGTATGCAAAAGCGGCGCGGTCACCCTGACTGGAAGCGTTTTTGATGAATTCCATCGGGCCATCGCCGAGGAGACCCTCGCCGGGCTGCCCGGGGTCAAGAGCGTCAACAACCAGCTGAACGTCCTAGGCGAACCCAACGGCATCACGGTGGACGGATCCCTGAAAGCCAAGGTCCAGGTGGCCCTGCTGTTTCATCGCAACCTCAGTGCCGTCAGCACCCAGGTGTCCGTGGACAAGGGGGTCGTCACCCTCCGGGGCGAAGCCGGAAGCCAGGCTCAGAAAGACCTCGCCACCGAATACGTCAAGGGCCTGGATGGGGTGGTCCGGGTGGTGAACGAGATGACCGTGGTCAACGACCCGCACCGGAAGCGCAAGGCGCTTCGGAAGAAGATCGATGATGCCTCCATCACGGCCCAGGTCAAGATGGCCCTCCTGTTCAACAAGGCCACCAGCGCCATTCATACCAAGGTGCGGACGGAGAACGGGATCGTGGTCCTGACCGGCACCGCCCAGAGCCGGGCCGAGAAGAATCGGGTCACCCGGATCGTCCGGAACATCGAAGGCGTCGAAGGCGTGCGCAACCAGATGACCGTCGAAACCAAGTGACGGCGGTACCGGATCCCTCCCCCGAACGACCGGGATGGTAGAGTGGTCAGTTCCCAAGCCCATTCCCTCCAGGAGCTCCGGTGTCCCAGCCCAACGCAACCCCCGAAACCTTCCAGCAGCGTTCGAGCCTGACCGTCGGCAGGGTGTACCTCGTGACCGCGGCCATGGTCCTCGGCAACCTGGCCCTGCCCTACGCCGTCCACCTGGTTCCCGACGCGGGACGGGTGCTGCTGCCGATCTTCTTCTTCACCCTGATCGCCGGCTGGGCCTTCGGAGCCCAGGTGGGCATCCTGACCGGCATCCTGTCGCCCCTGGCCAATCATTTCCTGACCGGGATGCCTCCGGCCGCAGCCCTGAGGGATATCATGCTGCAGTCCGCCCTGCTGGGCGCCCTGGCCGCCATCGTCGCCTCCCGCAGCCGCAAGCTGACCCTGCCGCTGGTGGCCCTGGTGGTCGTTCTGCACCAGACCCTGGCGCTGGCGCCGTCCCTGTTCCATTCCGGGTTGCAGCCCGCGCTCGCCACCCTCAGGCTCCGGATCCCCGGCCTTCTGCTCCAGATCCTGGGCGGGTTCTCGGTTCTCTGGCTCATGGGCCGCTACCTGGCCCCCTCCAAGGGTCCCGACGTTGCAGGGTGAACCGTTCCTGGACCTGCCGACGCCCCTGACCCTGCGGCTCTACGCCGGGACCGAGGTCATCTTCAGCAGTGAAAAGCACTGGCTGCACCCCCTGTTCGACCTGGACGGCTTTTTCGCCCAGAGCGGCCGGGACCCGGCCCTGACCTGCCTGGTGGACCGGGTCACCGGACGCGCCGCCGCCTTCCTGGTGGCCCGGCTCGGCATCCGAAGCCTCCAAACCATGGTCCTCAGCCGCCGGGCCCGGCCGGTGCTGGAGCAGTACGGCATCCAGTGCCGCTGCAGGGAGGAGATCGATCGGGTGGCGTGCGCCACTGAAGATCTGCTGGCCGACACCCTGGACCTGGATGCCGCCTGGGCCCTGCTCCAGGACCGCCGGTCCCGGGCCAGGGGCTGAGCGGACCTCATTCCAGACGGGAGAACAGCCGATCCGCTCATTCGCTCATTCCCGCGGCAGGTCCTCGGTGACGAAATAATAGCCATAGGCCAGGACCAGGGTCAGGAAGGCCAAGGTGAAGGCCAGGGACTTCCCGTGCCAAAGCGCATTGAACCCGTCCGTGATCTGGCTGGCCACGACGTTGGCGGTGCCCCCCACCATCTCCACCGTGCGCAGGTAGACCTTGGACTGGTCCAGGGGGTTGCCCAGAGGGTCGCCCCCCGGATCCCGGGCGGTCACATAGACCGCAATGGCGCTGGCCAGCCCCACCAGGAGGATGCCCCGGATGATGTCGAACCGGGTCCGCCGATTCAGGATTCTCCAACTCATGGGCGCCTCGATCGCTCCTCCCCGACTCCCGGGTTGGCTTACCTGATCTTAGCGGTTCCGTCCGGAACGGTCCGGCATTAAGGTGGTGGCTATGGACGCTCGCGAGCAGGACCCCATGATCCGGTGCCCCTGGTGTGGAAACGATCCAGCCGCCATCGCCTACCACGATCGGGAATGGGGCGTTCCCATCCACGACGATCGTTCGCTGTTCGAGATGCTGATCCTGGAAGGGGCCCAGGCCGGGCTCAGCTGGATCACCGTGCTGCGCAAGCGCGAGTCCTACCGCCGGGCCTTCGCCGGATTCGACCCGGCCCAGGTCGCCGGATTCGGCGCCGAGCGTCTGGAAGCCTTGCTCCAGGACCCGGGCATCGTGCGCAACCGGCTGAAGGTGGCCTCCGCGGTGAGCAATGCCAAGGCTTTCCTGGCGGTCCAGGAGGCGTTCGGCAGTTTTGACGCCTATCTTTGGCGCTTCACCAATCATCAGGTGCGGGCGAACCACTGGAAGTCCATGGCGGAGGTGCCGGCCGTCACCCCGGAAGCCTTGGCCTTGAGCAAGGACCTGCAGCGGCGGGGGTTCAAGTTCGTGGGTCCCACCATCATGTACGCCTTCATGCAGGCCGTGGGCATGGTGGATGACCACCTGCTCGACTGCTGGAAGCGCTGCTAGACGCCGTGTCCGGGTATGGAGTGGGGCTATGGGGGGACGTAGAGTGAGCCAAGCGAGCGGATGGTCCTCCCCCCGACCGATCAGGGCCGTGCAATCGCGGTCGACGAAAGGGCCCGGCCCGGCATGCTGCTCCCCCTTCTGATCGGATTCGCTTTCGGCTATATCGGCTCCATACCCGTGGCCGGCCCCATTTCGGTGCTGGTGCTGAACCTTGGCCTGGCCCATGATCCGCGCCACGCCCTCTACCTGGCGGTGGGGGGAGCGTTGGCGGAGGGTCTGTACGCCCTGCTGGCTTTCTGGGGCCTGAGCGCGATGCTGGCCCGCTATCCCATGGTCCTGCCCGGATCCAGGGCAGCGGGGGCCGCCATCCTGTTGGCTCTGGGTCTGGTCATGCTGCTGCGCAAGGTGCGGGGGTCCGCCCCTGCGGGCGCGACCGCAGGGGCGGACCCGCAGGGGCGGACCCCCGCAACCTCCAACCCAAGGACCCCAAACGGCAATAAGCGCAGCTTCGCCCTGGGATTCCTGATCACGGCCATCAATCCGACCCTTCTGGTCACCTGGACCGCCGCGGTCACCGGGCTCAACGCCACCGGCCTGCTCGCCATGGACCGGAGCGAGGCGTTGCCGTTCGCGGCGGCCGCCTGTATCGGCATCGTGGCCTGGTTCCTTACGCTTCTGTGGCTGGTGGCCAAATGGCGAAGCCGGCTGAGCCTGGAGTCCATGGGACGGTTCATCAAGGGCATGGGCGCGGCCCTGGTGGGCCTGGGCGCATGGATGGCGGTCCGGGCCCTGCAGAAGCTCATCCGGTGAACCCTTGGCGGAGGCGTTCATTGCTTTCGCCAGGGTGGTTCGTTCCCTTCAATCCCGGGCGATGGCGGCGACCCCTTCGCAGAGACGCTGGACCTCTTCGACGGTGGTATAGATCGAGATCCCCGCCCGCACCAGACCGCCCTGGGCTTCGAGGCCCAGCAGTTCGACCGCCCTGGCCGAATGGAAATCCCCATCACCCACCAGCACCCCGCGCTCCCCGAGCCGGCGGGCCACCTCGCCGGCCGGAAGGCCTGCCACGGTGATGGCCACCGTGGGCGCCCGGTTGGCCCCGGAACCTGGGCCCCAGAGGCTGACCCCCGGAATGCCACGAAGCTGCTCCTGGACCCGGTCCGCCAGATGACGTTCCCGCTCGGCGACGGCGGCCATGGTCGAACGCAACCGCGCCTGCAGGGTGGCCCCTCCGGACAACCCGGCCAGCCACTTCAGCCCCGCCAGCACCCCGGCCAGGGCCGCATGATTCTGGGCCCCGGTCTCGAACCGGAACGGCGCCTTGGCCTCCTGGGTCCGCAGGCGGCTGGGCCGGAGCTGGTTCAGCAACCCGGGGCGGCAGTACAGCACCCCCGCCTGGGGCCCGTAGAACTTTCCGGCGGAGCAGAGCAGGAAATC
>Ga0302279_10002940_pt1 | contig 21864 bp, 13 predicted proteins | sample III_Bog_N3_3_FD_194541 | JGI IMG/M metagenome (GOLD analysis project Ga0302279, IMG submission 194541) | Peat permafrost microbial communities from Stordalen Mire near Abisko, Sweden - III_Bog_N3_3 | ecosystem: Environmental > Terrestrial > Soil > Wetlands > Peat | place: Sweden: Abisko...
ACCCGCAGGATCTTGTTCTGGGTTTCACGCGGCATGTCGCCGATTTCGTCGACGAACAGGGTGCCGCCATGGGCTTCTTCCAGCGCCCCGGCCTTGCGCTGCTGCTCGCCATTGGTCTGTTCGATGCCGAACAGCTCGATCTCCATGCGTTCCGGCGTGATCGCCGCGGCGTTGATGACGACGAAGGGGCCTTCGGCGCGCGTCGACATGTTGTGCAGCGTGCGCGCCGCCAGTTCCTTGCCCGATCCGGAGGGACCGACGATCAGTATCCGGCTATTGGCCTTGGCGGCCCGCTCGATGGTCTGGCGAAGCTGATTCATGCAGGCGGAGCGCCCGGTCAGGACGCTCGCCGCGGGCGCAAGCTGCTTGAGTTCCTTCACTTCGCGCTTCAGCCGCGAAGTTTCCAGCGCGCGCGTCGCCACCAGAATCAACCGGTCGGACTTGAAAGGCTTCTCGATGAAATCATAGGCGCCGCGCTTGATGGCGGCGACCGCGGTTTCGATATTGCCGTGTCCGGAGATCATCACCACCGGCAGGTCGGCGTGGTCGCGCTTGATCTGCTCCAGCAACTGCAGGCCGTCGAGCTTGCTGCCCTGCAGCCAGATGTCGAGAAACACCAGATGCGGGCGACGATTGGCGATTTCAGCCAGCGCCGAATCGCTGTCGCGTGCGGTCCGCGTGATGAAGCCCTCGTCTTCGAGAATGCCCGCAACCAGATCGCGAATATCCGCTTCGTCATCGACAATCAGAATGTCACTTGCCATGGGTTACGCCTGTTTTGTCAGTTGCCGGTTGCGGCTTCGATTTTCGCTTCATTGTTAGTCTCTTGTGCCGGCCCCGTGGTTTCGGGCGCCAGCGCTTTTGTTTCGGCCTGCTCTTTGGTCTCCGCCTTCGGTGCATGGCCCGAAATCGCGAAGCGCAACCGCATCCAGGCGCCGCGCTGACCCGGCCGGATGTCGGCGGCATCGTTGAGCTCGATTCGGCCGCCGTGGTCTTCCAGCACCCGGCCGACGATCGCCAGCCCGAGGCCGGTGCCCTTTTCGCGCGTCGTCACATAGGGCTCGAGCAGACGCGCCCGGCTGACTTTGGGCAGGCCGATACCGTTGTCGACGACGTCGATCACGATGTCATCGTTCTCGCGCGCGGCGATGACATCAATACGACCCTTGCCAAGTTCCTCCGCCGGGACGGCCTCGATGGCTTCCGTCGCATTCTTGATGATATTGGTCAGCGCCTGGGAGATCAGCCGACGGTCGAATTGCGCCAGCATCGGCTCTTGCTTGATCTCGGCCGCGATTTCGATGTCGGGATGTCCGACCCGCATCAGGAACACCGCCTGCCGCACGGTATCGGCGACGTCCTCGCCTTCGATCACGGGCTTCGGCATCCGCGCAAAGCGCGAGAATTCATCGACCATCCGCCTGATATCGTCAACCTGCCGCACGATCGTGTCCGTACACTGCTCGAAAACCGCCTTGTCTTCGGTGATGACCTTGCCGAACTTGCGGCGAATTCGCTCGGCCGAGAGCTGGATCGGGGTCAGCGGGTTCTTGATCTCGTGCGCGATGCGGCGCGCCACATCGGCCCAGGCCGAGGTGCGCTGCGCGGAAACCAGCTCGGTAATGTCGTCGAGGGTGATGATGTAGCTGTCGCGCGACTGGCTGGTCTGCTCGGCGCTGACACGAACCGAAAGATTGCGCTCATGGCCGTCGCGGGTGATCGTGATCTGGCCCTGCACCAGCCGCTGCGTGCCCTCGCGCGCCGTTTTCATCATGTCATCGAGCTCGGGCAGCACGTCCGACAGCGGATGATCCAGCGTTTCCGCTTCGGCATGACCAATGAGTTTTTCGGCGGAGCGGTTGAGAATGCCGACGCTGCCCGAAGCATCGACCCCGATAATGCCGGCACTCGCCGAGGACAACACCGCCTCGATGAAACGGCGGCGGCTGTCGATCAGGTCGCTGGCGCTGACCAGTTCGTCGCGCTGGGTGCGCAATTCCTGCGTCATTTTGTTGAAAGTCTCGGCGAGCTGCGCCAGGTCGCCTTCGGATTTGTGCACCGGCACCTGCACATGCAGGTCGCCGGTCGAGACGACGTTGGCGGCGCTCATCAGTCGCCGGATCGGGGCGACCAGCCAGTTGGCGAAATTCAGCCCGATCAGGACGGAGGCCATCAGGATGGTCAGCGCGATCACCGCAAACATCAGCGCGAATGAAACCTGAATGCCGAGCCGGCGTGATTCGAGCTCGGCATATTCGGCGGCGCTGGCCTCGGTCTGCCGGAGTTGCGCGACCACACCGGGGTCCAGCGGACGCGCCACGTAAAGGAAGACATCGTTGAAGGCGCGCAGCCGGATCACGGCCGCGACGTAGTTCTCTTCTGGGATCACCGAGATCTCAGGCTCGGATTCGTTGACATTGCTCAGCAATTCCGTCGGCGGTGGAGCGAATTCCAGTTGAATGCCGGTTTGCGCCGACTCCAGGATGTTGTGATCCTTGTCGATCAGCATCGCACTCGGCAGATTGCGGGCGGCAGCGCCCGCCGTCAGCAGTTCGCGGAACGTCGAACGATCCTGGTCGTACAACGGCCGGGCATGGGCGATATCGTTGGCCATTCCCAGAATATCGCCACTGATGAGCTGGGCGTGCTCGTTGGTATAGGCGCGGGCAATGCTCAGCGAATTCTCGATCGCCTCACGCGTCGGGCCTGAAAACAGCCGATCGAACCCGCGATCGATGGTGACGTTGGCGACGATCGCCACCATCACCGCCGGCAACACCGCGATGACCGAAAACAGGCTGACGATCTGGATGTGCAGCCTCGCCGCCGCCCGGCCGCGGCGCCGGGCCTGCATGACTTGCCAGACTTCCCGGACGACGATGCCGACCAGCAGCAGAATGGTCGCACCGTTGATCAGCATGAAGGAAACGACGACGACACGGGTCGGTTCGATCCGGGTCAGCCCGGTGAGCACCACGAAGGTGAGGAAGGCCGACAGGAGGGCCAGGCCGACCGCAAACGGCGCCAGCCACCGCCGCAAGGGCGATACCTTGGGTTCGGCGAACGACGGATCGAGCGATGCGGCCGTGGTGTCTGCGCTGGTCATTCGGCAAGGGGTGAGGTGAAGGCCTCTCCGTCCGCCGACCCAAACGCCGGCAGCGGAACTGATGCATTCATATCACAATGTTGCCGAATTGCGACAATTCCGCGGCGTCCCCTGCCGCTACAGGGGTCAATTGCCCCGGCGAACTGCGGGCACCCCTAATTACCGCTGCGGTAAACTTGGATATCCAGGTCGCGAATCTTCTTGCGCAGCGTGTTGCGGTTGAGACCGAGCAGGTCGGCGGCGCGGATCTGGTTCCCGCGGGTCGCCGCCAGCGCGGCGGTGAGCAAGGGCACCTCGATTTCCTTGAGGATGCGGTGATAGAGGCCCGGCGGCGGCACCCCGTTGGGGAATCCCGAGAAGTGCGACGACAGATAGGCTTCAACCGCGCCGCCGAGATTGTCGACGCCGTGGTGAACGGCGCCGCCCGAGGTCACCGCCGGCGGCGCCAACTCGCCGTCGATCACCGAGCCGGTGATGACGTCTTGCGGATAGAGCGCGGCGAGCCGTCGCGCGAGGTTTTCGAGTTCGCGCACATTGCCGGGCCAGCGGTGCTGTTTCATGCGCTCCAGCGCCTGCGCATCGAGCTTCTTCGGCGGCAGGCCGTCCTTCTCGGCCAGCGCAAAGAAATGCCGGATCAGATCGGGCAGATCCTCGATCCGCTCGCGCAGCGGCGGCAGGCGCAACGGCACCACGTTGAGGCGGAAGAACAGATCCTCGCGGAACAGGCCCTGCTGAATCAGGATCCGCAGGTCCTTGTTGCTGGCGGCGACGATGCGCACGTCGGTCTTGATCGGCGTGCGGCCGCCGACGGTCGTGTATTCGCCCTGCTGCAGCACCCGCAACAAGCGGGTCTGCGCCTCCATCGGCATGTCGCCGATTTCGTCGAGGAACAGTGTCCCGCCTTCGGCCTGCTCGAAGCGGCCGGAGGCGCGGGTGTTGGCGCCGGTGAATGCGCCACGCTCGTGGCCGAACAATTCCGACTCGATGAGGTCGCGCGGAATCGCGGCCATGTTGACCGCGACGAAGGGGCCGTTGCGGCGCTTGCCGTAGTCGTGCAGCGCGCGAGCCACCAGTTCCTTGCCGGTGCCGGATTCACCCGAAATCATCACCGTGAGGTCGGTCTGCATCAGCCGCGCCAGCACCCGGTAGATTTCCTGCATCGCCGGCGAGCGGCCGACCAGCGGGATCGAATCGAACTCGCCTTCGTCGACCTGGTTGGCTACCCGCTCCTTCGGCTCCGCCAGCGCACGGCCGACGATCGCGATCAGTTCCTTGAGGTCGAACGGCTTCGGCAGATATTCATAGGCGCCGCGCTCGGACGCGCGGATCGCGGTCATGAAGGTGTTCTGCGCGCTCATGACGATGACCGGAAGGTTCGGCCGCATCTTCTTGATCCGCGGCAGCAGATCGAACGCGTTCTCGTCGGGCATCACCACGTCGGTGATGACGAGGTCGCCCTCGCCCTGGCTGACCCAGCGCCACAGCGTCGCGGCGTTGCCGGTCAGACGCACCTCGTATCCGGCGCGCGAAAGGGCCTGATTCAGAACCGTGCGGATCGCCGTGTCATCGTCGGCGACGAGTATGCTACCTGCGGGCATCGTTATTCCTCATCTTGAGTTCTGTGAGGCATGCAACGGCGTCCCCGAAACGTCATCGCGATTGCTTTGGTCGAAATGTTTGGCGCTGTTGTACATCGGCAGCAGCACCCGGAAGATGGTCTTCCGCGGCTGGGATTCGCATTCGATGATGCCGCCGTGATCGCCGACGATCTTGGCGACCAGTGCGAGACCGAGCCCGCTGCCGGTTGGCTTGGTCGTGACGAACGGATCGAACAGGTTCGGCAGCAGATCTTCCGGCACCCCGGGGCCGTTGTCCTTGACACAGAATTCGAGCGGCAAGGACACCCGGGATTTCTTGCCGGGGACCGACAGCCGAACGCCCGGACGGAATGCGGTGGTGAGCTGAATCTCCGCATCGCTGCCGAGATCGGCCACCGCCTCGGCGGCATTCTTCACCAGATTCAGGAACACCTGAATCAGCTGATCCTGATTGGCCAGCACCGGCGGCAGCGACGGGTCGTACTCCTCGATGAAGCGGATATTGCGGGCGAATCCGGACTGCGCCAGCCGCTTGACGTGGTCGAGCACCGAATGAATGTTGACCGGCCCCCGCGCCACCGGCCGGTCGTCGCCGAACACTTCCATGCGATCGACCAGCGTGACGATACGGTCGGCCTCGTCGCAGATCAGCCGGGTCAGCATGCGGTCTTCGGAGGAAGCCGCCTGCTCGAGCAACTGCGCCGCGCCGCGGATCCCCGACAGCGGGTTCTTGATTTCATGCGCCAGCATCGCGGCCAGCGCGATCACCGAGCGTGCGGCGCTGCGGTGCGTCAGTTGCCGGTCCATCTTGTCGGCGATGGTGCGCTCCTGCAGCATCACGACGATATGGCCGGGCCGTTCGGTCAGGGGGGCTACATGCAGATCGACCTGGCGGTCACCGCCGATCCGCGGCGTGCCGAGGTCGACCTTGTACTCGTTGACCGGCGAGCCGCTGCTGCGCACCTGATCGATCAAGGCCAGCAGCGGACTGCCGAACGGCACCAGCTCCTTCAGCGACTGGCGCTGCAGGAACTGGGTCGATATCTCGAAAAATGATTCCGCGGCCATGTTGGCGTCGACGATCCTGCCGTCGGGCGCCACCAGCAGCACCGGATTGGGCAAGGCGTTGAGGATGGCGTCGCTGTCGGACGGTATCGGCCTGCGATGTTCGGCAACTGAAGTCATGCGGCAGCGCTCCATGCGAAGTCGTCAAACGCATCTTCTAGAGATCGGCTTACGACGGAATGGTCTTCCGACGTCAAAATCCTCTCGCGCCAGGTCTTCAGCGTGGCGGCCGGCGCACGGCTGCAGCGTGCCGCGACCTCCAGCGCCCAGCCGAGATGTTTGCGCGCATGACGCAGGCCGATTCGCAGCCCGTAGAGACTGCAGACCTCGTCATAGAGCGCACGAATATGGTCGAGCTGCTCGGCGAGCGCGGGTGGGGCCTCGGCGACTCCGGTTTCGAGGCGGCGTCCGATCTGGCCAGGCAGCCAGGGCTGCCCCTGCGCGCCGCGGCCGACCATGACGGCATCGGCGCCGGATTGCTCGAGCGCGGATACCGCTTTTTCGAACGAGGTGATGTCGCCATTGACGACCAGCGGGATGGTGGTCGCATCCCTGACCGCGCGCACCGCGCTCCAATCGGCTTCGCCCTTGTAGAACTGGCAGCGCGTACGGCCATGCACCGAGATCAAGCGCACGCCCGCGGCCTCGGCGCGGCGCGCCAGTTCCGGCGCATTGAGCGAGCGCTCATCCCAGCCGAGTCGCATCTTGAGGGTCACCGGCACTTTCACGGCGGCGATGGTCGCCTCGATCAGTTTCAGCGCGTGGTCGAGATCGCGCATCAGCGCCGAACCCGACTGGCCGCCGGTCACGTGGCGCGCCGGGCAACCCATGTTGATATCGATGATCTCGGCGCCAGCGGCCTCTGCGATCCGCGCGCCTTCGGCCATCCAGCGGGTTTTACAGCCCGCCAGCTGAACCACATGCGGACCAATTCCGGTCGCCTCGCACCGCAGCTTTGACATCGGCCGGCCATTGACGAGATCGTCACTTGCCGTCATTTCGGACACGACAAGGCCCGCACCAAGCGCCGCCGTCAAACGTCGAAATGGCGCGTCGGTAATCCCCGACATCGGCGCGAGGATGACCCGGTTGGCGACCGTAATGTCGCCTATCTTCAATGGCTTAGGATTAAAGCCTTCCGGGCCGGTCACGGCGTTCTCATTCCTTCGGCAGCCGCCTCATCGCGACTGACACGCATTTTGAGCACAAATCTTGTGCAGTCAAGCCTCTTGCCTACACTTTAGACAGTTCTTGTGATCTTGCAAGTGCACTGCAGCAAAATATGCTTTTCGCACAGATATGGTGAATCGCAGTGGTTTCGCGGCCTCGACATGATAGAGGCAGTGCGCCATCCCCCGATCTATCCCGGTTTCCAGACCGAATCGCCAATAATCGTTGAGTGTAATGCCGAAATCCGAGCGGACCGCCGCCATCCTTGTCGCCGCCGGGCGCGGCCTTCGCGCCGGCACGGGCGGACCCAAGCAGTATCGCACGATCGGCGGGCAGACCGTGATCTTCCGGGCGATGCAGCCTTTCAGCAGTCATCCCCAGGTTTTTGCGGTGCAGCCGGTGTTGAACCCCGACGATACCGCCATGTTCAATGCCGCCGTCAGCGAGTTGCGATACCAGCCGCCGGCCAACGGCGGAGCGACGCGGCAGGCCTCGGTGCATGCCGGGCTTGAAGCGCTCGCGGGCGAGAAGCCGGATATCGTCCTGATCCACGACGCCGCGCGGCCCTTCGTTTCGGCGGGCCTGATTTCGCGCGCCATCGAGGCGGCCGGCCGCACCGGGGCTGCGATCCCTGCGATCGCGGTGGCCGATACCATCAAGCTGGTGGACGCAAACGGCAACGTCGAAGCTACCCCGGAGCGCGCGCGGCTGCGAATCGCGCAGACGCCGCAGGCGTTCCGCTTCGACGTGATTCTCGACGCCCATCGCCGCGCCGCGCGCGAGGGCCACAGCGACTTCACCGACGATGCGGCGCTGGCGGAATGGGCGGGATTGACGGTGGCGACCTTTGAAGGCGATCTTGCGAACATGAAGCTGACGACCCCCGAAGATTTTGTCCGCGAGGAAGCCCGCCTCGCCGCCCAGCTCGGCGACATCAGGAGCGGGACCGGTTACGACGTGCACGCCTTCGGCGACGGCGATCACCTGATGATCTGCGGCGTTCGCGTGCCGCACAGCAGGGGCTTCCTTGCGCATTCCGACGGCGACGTCGGCCTGCACGCGCTGGTCGACGCCATCCTCGGCGCGCTGGCGGACGGCGATATCGGGTCGCATTTTCCGCCGAGCGACATCAAGTGGAAGGGAGCCGCCTCCGACAAGTTCCTGAAATACGCCGTCGACCGGGTCACCGCGCGCGGCGGTCGCATCGCCAATCTGGAAGTGACCCTGATCTGCGAGCGGCCGAAAATCGGCCCCCTGCGCGACACCATGCGCGCGCGCATCGCCGAGATCGCGGGGCTGGACGTCTCGCGCGTCGCGGTCAAGGCGACCACCAGCGAGCGGCTCGGATTTACCGGCCGCGAGGAAGGCATCGCCGCCACCGCGAGCGCCACCATCCGCCTGCCCTGGGACACCAAAGGTTGGAGCCAGTGACATGAGCGGCAGCGACGCCCGCGCCCTCTCCCGCTCGCTGCTCGATCTCTGCCGGATGCGCAAATTGACCATTGCCACCGCGGAATCCTGCACCGGCGGCCTGGTCGCGGGCGCGCTCACCGACATTCCCGGCTCCTCCGACGTCATCGACCGCGGTTTTGTCACGTATTCGAACGAGGCCAAACGGGCGATGCTCGGCGTCAAGGCGACCACGCTCGAGAGCTTTGGCGCGGTCAGCAAGGAGACCGCGACCGCGATGGCGGTCGGCGCATTGGAGCGGGCCGGCGTCGACCTCGCCGTCTCCATCACCGGCATCGCCGGGCCCGGCGGCGCCACGCCGGGCAAGCCGGTCGGTCTGGTGCATCTCGCCGTCGCTTCGCGTGACGGCCGCATCCTGCATCGCGAATGCCGCTTCGGCGCCATCGGGCGCAGCGCGGTGCGGGCGCGCTCGGTGGTCGAGGCGCTGCGCATGCTGACGGAGCTGGCGCGCGGCCCGCAGCCGCCCGCCAAGCCGCGCCGCACCGCCGCCAGCCGGCTGCGCCCGCGCCTGCCGCGATCGCCGCGGGGCAGCGCAGTGGTCAAGCGGCGACGGCCGCCGCGGGCCTGATCAGTCCGAATGATCAACCCAAACCCCGCTCAACTCCGGTTCGCGATCCCCGGCCTGCCATAGACCGCATCGGCGCGCTTTTCGAACGCCGCCGAAAACCGCTGGAACGCGGTGTCGAACATCGTTCCCATCAGCATCGCCAGCATCCGGTTCTTGAATTCGTAGGCGAGGTAGAATCCGACGTCGCAGGCAGTGTCCGACGTCGGCTCGAAAGTCCAGCGGTTCTCCAGATTGCTGAACGGCCCCTGCAGATACTCGACCAGGATCTTCAGGTTGGCGCGGTCCAGCGTCACCCGGGTAACGAAGGTCTCCCGCACCAGCTTGAACGAGACCGTCATCTCGCAGACCACGATTTCGGTCCCGTCGGGCTTCGGCGTGCGCTGGCGTACTTTCAGCGCGCTGCACAGCGGCACGAATTCCGGATAGCGTTCGACGTCGGCGACCAGATCGAACATCTGCGGCGCGCCGTGCTGGACCCGGCGCCTCGAATTGAATTTCGGCATCGCCTCTGGCTCTACCTTGCGCTCCAGCCGGATTTTGCGGCGCGCGCCGCCCGCAGCCGGGCGAAATCGTCGCCGGCGTGATGCGACGAACGCGTCAGCGGGCTCGCCGACACCATCAGGAAGCCCTTGGTATAAGCGATCTTCTCGTAAGCGGAAAATTCGTCCGGCGTCACATAGCGCATCACCGCGTGATGCTTGCGGGTCGGCTGCAGATACTGCCCGATGGTGAGAAAATCGACATCCGCCGAGCGCAGGTCGTCCATCACCTGCAGCACTTCGTGGCGCTCCTCCCCCAAGCCCACCATGATGCCGGACTTGGTGAAGATCGAGGGATCGATTTCCTTGACCCGCTGCAACAGCCGGATCGAATGGAAATAGCGCGCGCCCGGGCGCACGCTGAGATAGCGCGACGGCACCGTCTCCAGATTGTGGTTGAACACGTCCGGTTTTGCCTTCGCCACCACTTCGAGCGCCCCTTCCTTGCGCAGGAAGTCCGGCGTCAGGATCTCGATGGAGGTGGACGGGCAGCGCGCGCGGATCGCGCGAATGGTCTGTGCAAAATGTTCGGCGCCGCCGTCGTCGAGATCGTCGCGGTCCACCGAGGTGATCACGATGTGGTGGAGGCCGAGCTTGAGGGTGGCTTCCGCGACATGCTCGGGTTCGCCGGCATCGAGCGCCGCCGGCATGCCGGTCTTGACGTTGCAGAAGGCGCAGGCGCGGGTGCAGGTGTCGCCCATGATCATGAAGGTGGCGTGCTTCTTGTCCCAGCACTCGCCGATATTCGGGCAGCCCGCCTCCTCGCACACCGTGACGAGGCCGTTTTCCTTGACGATGTGGCGGGTATCGGCATAGCCGCGCGTGGTCGGCGCCCGCACCCGGATCCAGTCCGGTTTCGGCGGCGACATCGCATCCGGCCGGTTCACCTTTTCCGGGTGACGCGGACGCAGCGGCGTGGCTGAAACGGTATCGACGACGACGACCATGCGATTGTCCGCTCTCGAGGAGACTTCTAGCTAATCCGCCCGGGGCGGAATCGCAACCGCTCGCTTTGCCAGCCGCGAGGCATTAGCATATCGGTATTGCCAGCGCTTTTTCGCCCCTTTCCGGCCCTTCCCTGAATGGCTCACAGTCGCCTCGCCGACACTGCTCCCCGATTGGGCAAGCCGCTGAAGCGCGCGTTCTTCGCCCGCAGCGTGCACGAGGTCGCACCCGGCCTGATCGGCGCGACGCTGCTGGTGGACGGCGTCGGCGGGATCATCGTCGAGGTCGAGGCCTATCACCACACCGAGCCGGCCGCCCATTCCTATCGCGGGCCGACGCCGCGCAACCTGGTGATGTTCGGCCCACCCGGCTTTGCCTATGTCTATCGCTCCTACGGCATCCACTGGTGCGTCAATTTCGTATGCGAGAAAGAAGGTTCCGCCAGCGCCGTGCTGATCCGCGCGCTGCAACCGACCCACGGCCTTGCGGCCATGCGTCGCCGCCGCAAATCGCAAGACGAGCGGTCGCTGTGCTCGGGCCCGGGCAAGCTGACGCAAGCGCTCGGCATTACCCATGCCCATAACGGCCTGCCGCTCGATGCCCCGCCGATTGCGCTGTTTTCGCGCACAGAAAAGCCGGAGGTCGTCGCCGGCGTGCGGATCGGACTCACGAAGGCGGTCGATCTGCCCTGGCGATACGGATTGAAGGGTTCGAAGTTTCTGAGCAAGCCGTTTTGACGTGAGGACCAAGGAACCGTCATTGCGAGCGCAAGCGAAGCAATCCATAGAGCCGGAAAGCAAGCTGGATTGCTTCGTCGCTGGCGCTCCTCGCAATGACGTTGAGGCAAACGGACACACCTTCGCATTCCCGCGGCATGTTTCGCCCGGGTTGTGCCGATCGTTCCGCCCCAAAAAGAGGGCGTGGGGAATGCCGGGTGCCCAGTGCACCCGCAGCCTCGTGTGCGAAGATGGTGGTTGGAATGCACACGAGTATTCACAGCGAGTTCACCGGAAAACGCCCGGCATCCCCACGCAATGGTTTACGGCTTATACCGCGCTCTCCCTGGTGACCGGGCTTTCTTGCCACCATCGCCGGCGGATTACTCCACCGGCTTGACACCAGCATCGGGGTGCCAGGACCACACGGTTTTGCCGTCCGCATCCGCGCCGTTATCCCGGCCCGCGTTCGTGACGATCGCGAAACGCCCCTCTCATCGGGCGGGACGGCGATATCTATACACCTGATTTTGGCTTCGGAAAATCAGAATATTTTTGCGAAGAGGGCTAGACAAGTTTTGCTGATTTGCCCGTCGGGTCGGCGCCGACACTCATGCCGGTCCCTCGTCGGGCGGATCGAGGTCCTCAGCCGCCGCCCGCGATGTCGGCGTTGCTGACGACGCCTCCCTTCGAGACGATCGCGGCGTCGGATCGCTTGTACCATGTGGCCATCCAGGCCACGGCGGACATGATCGCGATGCCGACCATGGCGGCGAGGAAATGCAGGCCGAGGCCGGCGGATATCTCGGTCAGCACGAAGTAGCCTCCGAATGCCAGGAATACGCCGAGACAGAAGATCACCAGGGAATGCTGCCCGCACAGGATCATCGGGCGCAGCCATGGCGATTTCAGAACCGGCCAATCCTTGGTCGCAAAGCGCAGGGTCACCGTCGCCAGCGCCAGGAAATGCAGGAATCTCAGGATATCCAGATCGGGCTTGTCGATCGGGTAGATCCAACGTTCGAGCCAGGCCGGCAGCACGTGATCGAGCTGCGGGAATACCCAGGTCATCGCGATTCCGAACGCCGCGATCAGATAGGCGACCGCAATCCACAGCGTGATCTTCGACGACAGGATTCCCGACAGCCGCCGCCCGCCGCCGAGCGCGCACCAGGCGCCGAACACGAATAGCAATTGCCAGGCGAATGGATTGAACGACCAGAAGCCGTTCGGATAGGCCGTCAGGTACAGATCGTATTTCCATCGCATCACATAGAGCGCGAACGACAGCGCCAACGTCAGATCTGCGCGCCGCTTCATCATCCACAGAATGACGGGAAGAAAGAACATCAGCACGATATAGAGCGGCAGCACGTCCATGTTCAGCGGCCGGAATCTCAACAACAGGGTCTGGACGATGGCGAGGTCGGGCCGATGCAGGAATTCCGTAACTCCCATTTCATCGGAATAGAGCGGGTTGTTGACGCTGGCGGCGACGTAGGCAATCTCGGCGAGGAACACCGTGAACAGGAACACGTGGGCGATATAGATCTGCCAGACCCGGCGCAGGATACGCGCACCGCCGACCAGGAAGCCGGCCTCCAGCATCGCGCGGCCATACACGAACGCCGCGGTGTAACCGGAGATGAAAATGAAGATCTCGGTGGCGTCGCTGAAGCCGTAATTACGGATCGTGAACCAGGTCAAAAGATCGGGAGACATGTGATCGATGAAGATCAGCCACAGCGCCAGACCGCGGAACAGATCGATCCGCAATTCCCGGCCCGGCGCCGGCAGTGTCATGGCCGACTTCGACGCCGCCGCCACAGCGGACGGCTGGGGAATCGCCTCCGCCGCGCCCGCAAGGGGGGATGCTGCAAGCCGGTCCGCGATCGACACCATTCAGCCCCGTCCGGAGAAAGATCGGCTTACCCGCCCGCACTGCAAAAGATCATAGAGTTCCGCCGGTTGTAAACAAGTTGCCGTTGCCTCGCCCGGCCAATTAAAGCCCGGCGGTATCGAATTCCCGACCGGATCGAACGAATCGCCTTCAGCCGTTTGCGGACCGCAGCACTCGGATCACACCATCCCGGTCCTTTTCCGCCGCCCCGCTCCGCCAACCCATTGACTCACTGTGGTCATTGAGTTGTGGTTAGTAAAAGGGGACTGCGCGTTGGCGGGGGCTGGCGCGCTGCAAGACAAGACAGAGGGGGATCTTGATGGCCAATCCGAGGGGATTTTCTCCGCCGCTGAGGGTCGAGCGCGACCTGCGGCTCGATCTTTTCCGCGGCATCGGGCTATGGATGATCTTCCTGGATCACATTCCGGACGACGTCGTTTCCTGGCTCACGCTGCGCAATTACGGCTTCAGCGACGCCGCCGAGGTATTCGTGTTCATTTCCGGCTATCTGGCCGGCTACATCTACGGTCCGATCATCAGCACCGGCCATTTCCTCGCCGCCCTCAAGCGCCTGTGGAAGCGCGTCGCGGAAATGTATGTCGCCCACATCATGTTGTTCCTGATCTTCACGGCGCAGATCGCCCGCACGGCCAGGAAATTCGACAATCCGATGTACAAGGACGAATTCAACGTCGCCAATTTCCTTGCACACCCCGATATCCTGATCGGACAGGCGCTCACGTTGCGGTACAAGCCGGTCGATCTCGACGTGCTGCCGCTTTATATCGTGCTGGTGGCCGCCTCGCCGCTGATCCTGTGGGGCCTGCTGCGCCGGCCCAACGTGACCCTGCTGGCTTCGATTCTGGTGTATGTCGGGGCGCGCGTCTTCGACTGGAATCTCGCCTCCTATCCGCCGGGGACCTACTGGTACTTCAACCCGTTTGCCTGGCAGCTCCTGTTCGTGTTCGCGGCCTGGTGCGGCGTCGGAGGTCTCGCCAAGATCGAGCCCCTGATCCGTTCGCGCGCGGCTCTGACATTGGCCTTCGCGTGGATCGCCTTTGCCTTCGTGATCGTCATGACCTGGCATGCCCCGTGGCTGGAAGCCATGATCCCGAAATGGATGATCAAGGCGATCTACCCGATCGACAAGACCGATCTCGATCTGTTGCGGTTCACGCACTTCCTGGCCGTGGCAACGGTGGTCACGCGGTTTTTCCCGCGCAAGGATGCCATCCTCGGCTCCGTATGGCTGCGCCCGCTGATCATGTGCGGTCGGCACTCGCTGCCGATTTTCTGCATCGGGGTGTTCCTGTCCTTCGGAGCGCATTGGGTCCTGACGCAGTACCCGCATGGCATGTGGGAGCAGTTCGCCGTCAGCTTCGCCGGCATGGCGATCATGGTCGCGCTGGCATGGACCCTGGACCGGGCGCGGGACGTGCCCGACCTGTTCGTCGAAGCGGCCGAGCTCGAGGATGACACGGGAGCCATGCAACCCGCGAAAACCTGATTTTCAGGGCCGAAACGGTTTGATGCGCGGATCGCCCCGCCGACGACAAGTCGGCGGGGCTTCTCTGCGCGCATGCAGGGCTGCCGGTGGAAGCACTGGCCACGCGCCAATTTCGGCGCTACGTGGGGGGCTGGCGGCGACCGGATTTGCAAACCGCCCGGAGCGAGATGAGCGACACCGTTATCGAGCCGAAGTTGGCGGAACAGCGCATGGCGGGCAGCGCGGAGAAAGCTTCGCTTTGGCGTGGCTGGTCGGCCTTGATGTCGACCCGCTTCAGGTCGATATCAGGGATATCGCGTATCGGCGCTTGCGACCTCGCCACCATCGTTCTGGTCGCCGCCCTTGCGGTCATCGCGCTGTTCACCTTCAGGGATTACGCGATCTCCAACGATGAAGGCGTTCAGCACCGTTACGGCGAACTGATCATCGACTATTACGCCAGCGGCTTCCGGGATCAGAGCGTCTTCAGCTTCCAGAACCTTTATCTCTACGGCGGCCTGTTCGATATCGTCGCCGTCGCCCTCAGCCATCTGGTCCCGATCGATCCCTATGATCTGCGCCATATCCTGTGCGCGATGATCGGCATCGGCGGAATCGGCGCCACCGCGGCGACCGCGCGCCTGGGCGCGGGTCCGCGCGCCGCCCTGATCGCCGCTATCGGCCTAAGCGTCTGCGGCGCGTGGTACGGCACCATCTTCAATCACACCAAGGACGTTCCCTTCGCCGCCGCGATGATGGGCGCGACGCTGTTCCTGATCCGCATCGCGCGATCCCTGCCCGCGCCCCGTGCCGGCGACGTCGCCTCGTTCGGCCTGCTGGCGGGAGCAGCCCTCGGCATGCGCGTGCTCGGTCTGCTGCTGGTGATCTACGCCGGCGCCGCGATCGTTCTGTACCTGCCCCGGCCGTGGTTCGGCCACGGCCGGGCGCGGTGGCGTTTTGCGGCCTTGTCGGCGGCGCGGCTGCTGCCGGCGCTGCTGCTCGCCTACCTCATCATGGTCCTGGCCTGGCCGTGGGCGGCGCTGTCGCCGCTCAACCCGGTGCGCGGCCTGCTTGCGTTCTCCGAATTCCAGTACGATATCCGCACCAACCTGGCCGGCCAGGTCTACGAGATGGCGAACGCGCCGCGCCTGTATGTGCCGATCTATATCCTGATCCGCCTACCGCTGCTGATGCTGCTCGGCGCCGCACTGGCGATCCTGTACGCGCTGTTGCCGCGTCTCGGCGCAGCTTCAGCCGAGCTTCAGCGCAGGGATGTCGCCCTGGTTGCGCTGACCGTGATGTTTCCGCTGGCCTGCCAGGTGATCTGGCGCGGCCCGGCCTTTACCGGAATGCGTCACTTCCTGTTCGTGATTCCCGCGCTGGCGGTGCTCGCAGGCATCGGTCTCGACAAGGCACTGACGGCGCTCGCGACGCGCGGTCGCGTGATCGGCTCCGGCGCGCTCGCAGTCGTGGCTGGATGCTTCCTGTTCGACGCCGTCACGCTGGTCAGGCTGCACCCTTACGAATATCTGTATTACAATTCGCTGGTCGGAGGCCTTCCGGGCGCGTCGCGGCGCTACGACCTCGACTACTGGTTCGCCAGCATGCCCGAGGCAATCCATCAACTGGAAGCCTATCTGCGCCGCACCGAGCCCGCCGATGCCGCCCGGCCGGCGCCGCTCTATTCCGTCGCGGTGTGCGGTGAGCGCCTGCCGTTCGAGAAGATCGTCACGCTTCCCGAACTGCGCTGGGATTTCAAACCGCAGTGGGACCAGTCGGAATTCTTCATCGCGCCGACCCAGATGAATTGCGACGGCGACCTCGACGGCAAGATCATCGGCACCGTCGAGCGGCTCGGCGTCGTCATCGCCTATGTCAAGGACCGCCGGGCGCTGGTCCGGCCGGTGGCCACGGCGGTGCGATAAACGCAGCCCGCGTTGCCCGGGCGCAAAAGGAGGATTTTGTCGATGGAGGGAACAGCGACGGCGCAGGCCTTCGAGCCGCGCTATATCAGGCTCGATGCCAACGACAATGTGGCGATCGTGGTCAACGATCTCGGGCTGCCGGCCAGGACGCGTTTTGCCTGCGGGCTGGAGCTACGCAGCTTCGTGCCGCAGGGCCACAAGGTGGCGCTTTGCGATATCGCGCTGGGCGCGCCGATCCGTCGCTATAACGAGGTGATCGGCACCGCGGCGCAGGACATCCTGGCCGGGGAATGGGTGGACGAGGCGCGGATCCGGATGCCGATGCCTCCGGAACTCGACAAGCTCGAACTGGCAACGAACGTCCCTGCCCCGCAGCCGCCGCTCGAGGGTTACACGTTCGAGGGTTTTCGCAATCCCGACGGTTCGGTCGGCACCAAGAACGTGCTGGCGATTTCGACCAGCGTGCAGTGCGTCGCCGGCACGCTGCAGTTCGCGATCAAGCGCATCAAGGCCGAGCTGCTGCAAAAACATCCCAACGTCGACGACGTCGTCGGACTGACGCACAATTACGGCTGCGGCGTCGCGATCACCGCTCCGCTGGCGATCGTGCCTATCCGCACCCTGCAAAACCTCGCGATGAACCCGAATTTCGGCGGCCAGGTCATGGTCGTCGGTCTCGGCTGCGAGAAACTGGTGCCGGAGCGGCTGCTGCCAACCGGTACCGACGGCAGCGTGGTGCGGATGCAGGACGAGGCCTTCGACGGCTTCGGCGCCATCGTCGAGGCCATCATGGCGATGGCGGATGCGCGGCTTGCGGTGCTCAACCAGCGCCGCCGCGAAACCTGCCCGGCTTCCGACCTCGTGGTCGGCCTGCAATGCGGCGGCTCCGATGCCTTTTCCGGCGTCACCGCCAATCCCGCGCTCGGCTTCGCCGCTGATCTCCTGGTGCGCGCCGGGGCTTCCGTGATGTTTTCCGAAGTCACGGAGGTCCGCGACGCCATTCATCTGCTGACCCGCCGCGCCATCGACCAGGACGTCGGCCGCGCCCTGATCCGCGAGATGGACTGGTACGACAGCTATCTTGCCAAAGGCGACGCCGACCGCAGCGCCAATACCACGCCCGGCAACAAGAAGGGCGGGCTCGCCAACATCGTGGAGAAATCGCTGGGCTCGATCGTCAAGTCCGGCACGTCGGCGATCGTCGACGTGCTGTCGCCCGGCGAGCGGGTGCGCAAGAAGGGCATGACGTTCGCGGCGACGCCGGCCAGCGACTTCATCTGCGGCACCTTGCAGCTCGCCTCTGGAATGACCTTGCAGGTGTTCACGACCGGGCGCGGCACGCCCTACGGGCTCGCCGCCGCCCCCGTCATCAAGGTGTCGACGCGCACCGAGCTGGCGCGCCGCTGGAAGGACCTGATCGATTTCGACGCCGGGCGCATCGCCACCGGCGAGGCCACCATCGAACAGACCGGCTGGGACCTGTTCCGCCTGATCCTGGAGGTCGCCAGCGGACGCACCAAGGTGTGGTCCGACCGCTGGGGTATTCACAACGACCTGACCCTGTTCACGCCGGGCCCGGTGACCTGATCCGCGCCCCAGTTGCGCCACGGCGCTTCAGCATTGAGGATCGGCCATCAGGAAGTGACCGCGCGAAACGCCATGGCGGCCGCGGCGCTGACGGCGCGCTTGGCCCGCAGCGCCGGCGCCTCGATATAGCGCCAGGAAAGCCAGGCGATCGCCGCCGAGGCGCCATAGATCACCGGCCACAGCCACGCGGTCCCCGTAACGCCGAGCGAAGCCAGCGTCGTCACGACCAGCATGTGGTAGAGGTAGATCGCATAGGAAAGGTCGTAACCGCACAATACGCGCGATGCCCGCGGAAACGAGTAGGCGCAGGATAGCAGCGCCAGCGCCAGCAGGCAGACGCGCAGCGCCGTCACCATCGTCGGCGCGCCGTTGGTGTCGAGATAGAGCAGGCCACCGGGAGGCATTTCGACGGTCATGCTGATGATCATGTCGAGTACAAGATAGGCCGGCAGCCACAACGCCATTCGGTTGCGCACCACGCGGTCGAGCCACGGCCACAGCATTCGCGCCGCGATGCCGATGCCGAAGATCCAGAAATAGAAGGGTACGGTGACGTTGAGCAAGGGGTGCTGGGCCCGGAACTGTTCGGAAGCGCCGTAGTCCAGCAAGAACGAGCCGATCATCATCGCGGCGAGGACGATGGCACCGGCGAGCTTGCTGCGGCGGTAGATCTCGAGCGGAATGGGAAGCACCGCGTAGAACGATAGCTCGACCGTCAGCGTCCACAATACGCCGCTCGGGTAGCCGTTGAAGAAGCCCCGGCCGTAGAACAGCACCCCGTTGATGCCGTCGGCGAAATAGTCGGACGCGGAGGCTGCGAAAAGGATGAAGTGCACCGGGTATTTCAGCCATTGGACCGGCTGCAGGAATCCGCCGGTGAGATACATCGCCAGGTCCAGCACGGCGATATTGGCGATCAGGGCCGGATAGATCCGCAGCGCTCGCTTGATGACGTAGGCCGCCGGCGACGAATCCAGCCACGATTTACTGACCAGAAATCCGCTGATGATGAAGAAGCAAGTGACGCCCGGAAACGCCGACAGAATGTCGAACAGCATCCCGCCCCGCGGCAGTTGCAGGTGAAACACGCTGTGCAGGTAGACGACCTGAGACGCGGCGAACAGCCTCAGCAGATCAAAATTGTTCTCATGTTCCACACGCGGTCTCCAGCGAGATCATCACGCTAGCATCGCAACCTGGCCGCGAACAGCCATCGCGCACCGTTTTCACCGCCTGGAGCACAAGAACCAATATCCGGAGCGGTCGCCAGTTCGGCAAAGACCACCAACGACATCCGGCAGTGTCTGCCGGGCCGAGGATCCGCACCGCGGACGCCCGGAAAAGATGCCCTCGGCGACCCGCTATCCCGCGTGTTTGAGCCGTTCCAGCGCTTCGAGGATTTTCGCCTTGCGGGCGATGGCGGCCTCGCGCTTTTCCTTCTCTTCCTCGACGACTTCTTCCGGCGCGTTGGCGACGAATTTCTCGTTGGCGAGCTTGCTGTCGACGCGCGTGATGTCGCCGTCCGCCTTCGCCAGTTCCTTGTCGAGCCGGGTCTTCTCCGCCGAAAAATCGATCACGCCCTTGAGCGGCAGGGCCGCGACCTCGCCGCGCACCAAAAGCTGCACTGCGCCTTCGGGCGCGGAATCGGCGAAGGAAATGTCCGACAGCCGCGCCATCCGCCTGACCACATCGTTCCAGCGCGGTACCCGCGCCCGCGTCTCGGCCGATGCGCCCGCCAGCACCAGCGGCGTCAGCGTGGACGGCGAAATATTCATCTCCGCGCGCACCGAGCGGATCGCGGTCACGAGATCGACCACCCAGCCGATCTCGGCTTCCGCGCCCGGGTCGCTGAAATCGGCGGGTTCGGCCGTATCGAACGCCAGCAGGACGGGCGGAATCATCGGATCGGTCGGAGCGGCCGACATCATCGCCATCTGCTCCGGCGTGAACGCGGCGGCCTTGCGCGACCACGGCGCCAGCACCAGCAGGCCGTCCCGCCTGGCCGTCACCGTCCAGAGCTCCTCGGTGATGAAGGGCATGAACGGGTGCAGCAATTTGAGGATTTCGTCGCGCGCCCACGCCACCATCGCGCGGGTTTCGGTTTTGGCGTCGCCCTCCTCGGCCATCAGCACGGGTTTGGCGAGCTCGAGATACCAGTCGCAATAGACGTTCCAGACGAACCGATAGATCGCGCCCGCGGCGTCGTTGAAGCGGTAGGCCTCGATGGCCTCGGTCACATCGCGGGTGGCGCGCACGGTCTCGTGCGCGATCCAGCGGTTCAGCGTCTGACCAGCCCTGGTCGGATCGAATCCGTCCGGCAGCGCGCAGGCGTTCATCTCGGCGAAGCGGCAGGCGTTCCACAGCTTGGTCGCGAAATTGCGATACCCCTCGACGCGCTGGGTATCGAGCTTGATGTCGCGGCCCTGCGCCGCCATCGCCGCCAGCGTGAAGCGCAGCGCGTCGGCGCCGTACTCGTCGATCAGGCCGAGGGGGTCGATGACATTGCCCTTCGACTTCGACATCTTGGCGCCCTTGGCGTCGCGGACGAGGGCGTGGATGTAGACCGTCGGGAACGGCACGTCCTTCATGAAGTGCAGCCCCATCATCATCATCCGGGCGACCCAGAAGAAGATGATGTCGAAGCCGGTGACCAGCACGTCGGTCGGATAATAGCGCTTCACGTCGGTGTCGTCGTCCGGCCAGCCCAGCGTCGAGAACGGCCACAGCGCCGAGGAGAACCAGGTGTCGAGCACGTCCTCGTCGCGGGTGATGAATCCGGCGCGCTTGTTGCGGTCGAGCGCCATCTCGCGCCCCTGCTCCGCCGTGATGACTTCCTGCTCGACGTAATAGCCGAGCGCATTGCCGACCGCTTCCTCCTCGGTCTCGGCGACGAACGCCTTGCCGTCCGGGCCGTACCAGGCCGGGATCTGATGGCCCCACCAGAGCTGGCGCGAGATGCACCAGGGCTGGATGTTCTCCATCCATTCGAAATAGGTCTTTTCCCAGTTCTTCGGCACGAAAGTGGTGGCCCCGCCGCGCACCGCCGCGATCGCCGGCTGCGCCAGGGTCTTGGCGTCGACGTACCACTGGTCGGTGAGATAGGGCTCGATGACGACGCCGGAGCGATCGCCATGCGGCACCATGTGCGTGTTCGGCTCGGTCCGCTCCAGGAAGCCGAAATCCTCCAGCCGCGCCAGGATCTGTTTTCGCGCCGCGAAGCGGTCGAGGCCGTGCAGCTCCTCGGCCAGCTGTTGCGAACCTTCCGGCAGGCCGTGCAGATAATCCTCGTTGCCGGCCAGCGCCAGCGCGCCCTCCTGATCGAGCACGCTGATCTGCGGCAGATTGTGCCGGCGGCCGACCTCGAAATCGTTGAAATCATGCGCCGGCGTCACCTTGACCGCGCCCGAGCCCTTTTCGGGATCGGAATAGGTGTCGGCGACGATCGGAATCCGTCGCCCCACCAGCGGCAGGATCACGTGCTTGCCGACCAGATGCGCGTAGCGCTCGTCGTCCGGATGCACCGCCACCGCGCTGTCGCCGAGCATGGTCTCGGGGCGCGTGGTGGCGACCACGATGAAGCTTGACGCATCGTCGGGATCGAAGGTCTTGCCTTCCAGCGGATAGCGCAGGTACCAGAGATGGCCCCTGACCTCGATCTGCTGCACCTCGAGGTCAGAAATCGCGGTCAGCAATTTCGGATCCCAGTTCACCAGCCGCTTGTCCTTGTAGATCAGCCCCTCGCGGTGCAGCTCCACGAACACTTTTACGACCGCGCGCGACAGACCCTCG
>Ga0302279_10002942_pt1 | contig 21862 bp, 22 predicted proteins | sample III_Bog_N3_3_FD_194541 | JGI IMG/M metagenome (GOLD analysis project Ga0302279, IMG submission 194541) | Peat permafrost microbial communities from Stordalen Mire near Abisko, Sweden - III_Bog_N3_3 | ecosystem: Environmental > Terrestrial > Soil > Wetlands > Peat | place: Sweden: Abisko...
GACGGACGCCGCCGCGCCCTTCGCCGCCGGGGGGAAGGACGCCGTTGCGGTCGCGTTGGGCGGGACGACCACCTCCCACTCGAGGCGCCCGCCGCGGAGCTTCCATGAGCTGAGGATCCCGCCGTGGATCGACTGCAGGCTGCCCCGCGCCGAGGTGATCTCGCCGCCGGGGCGGGGGGCGAGGAGGATGTGCTTGTAGGCGGGTTTCTCCGGATCCACGTCGATCCCGGCAACCGTCGTGTAGAGCCAGGCGCCGATCGCCCCGTAGGCATAGTGGTTGAAGGAGTTCATCCCCTTGTCCTGGAACCCGCGGTCGTGGGTCCAGCCGTCCCAGCGTTCCCAGATCGTGGTCGCGCCCTGCGTGACCGCGTAGAGCCAGGAGGGCCACTGCTTCTGGTGCAGGAGCTTGTAGGCGACGTCGATGCGGCCGGCCCGGGAGAGCACATCGCTCACGTAGGCGGTGCTGACAAATCCGGTCGAGAGCTTGTTGCCGCGCAGCTCGATGTCGCGGACCAGCTCGGCCAGGAGCCGGGGCCGGAGGGCCTCGGGCGCCAGGTCGAAGTGCAGGGTGAGGACGTAGCCGGTCTGCGTCAGGGCGGCGACGAGGCCGTCGCCGGTGAGGAAGCGCCTGCGGTAGGCGCGGACAACGCGCGCGACAAGCCGGTCGCAGCGGGCCGCGGCGGCGGAATCCCCCAGGATCCGGGCTATCCGGCCCACGAGCCGCGTGCTGTGGACGAAGAAGGCGGTGCCGATCAGGTCCTTGGGCGTGCCGCCCTCCACCTTGCCGCTGCCGTCAAGGGCCAGCCAGTCGCCGTACCCCAGCCAGCCCTTCGCGTCGGGGTGCGAGCGGATGAGCCCGATCGACTGCTTCTCCAGGAAGCCGATGTAGCGCTTCAGGGACTCGAAGTGGGTCCGCAGCAGCGCGGTGTCCCCGTAGCACAGGTACATGGTCCACGGGCAGATGACGGCCGCGTCGGCCCAGGCCGGCCCGCCGTCGCGGAACGGCCCGCCGACGTGCGGGGCGACCGAGGGCATCGCGCCGGCCTCGGTCTGCGCGTCGGCGATGTCGCGCTGCCACTTGTTGAAGAAGCCGATCACGTCGCGGTTCCAGGCGGCGGTCCTGCAGAACACCTGCGCGTCGCCCATCCAGCCCAGGCGCTCGTTGCGCTGGGGGCAGTCGGTGGGGACCTCCAGGAAGTTGCCGCGCTGGCCCCAGTCGATGTTGCTCTGGAGCTGGTTCACCAGCGGATCGCTGCAGGAGAATTCACCGGTCCGCGGGGTGTCGCTGTGCAGGACAATCCCCGTGATGGCCCCGGGTACGGGGTCGGCCGTCGGCCCGTAGATCTCGACGTAGCGGAAGCCGTGGAAGGTGAACTGGGACTCCCAGGTCTCGCCGGCGGGGTCGCCCCGCAGCGTGTAGTGGTCGGTCTGGCGTGCCGCCCGGAGGTTGTCCGTGTAGATGTTGCCATCGGGGCTCAGGACCTCGGCAAAGCGCAGGCGGACCACCTGACCGGCGGCGCCGCGCACCTTCAGCTGGACCCGCCCGACCATGTTCTGGCCCATGTCGTAGATCCAGATCGGCGTCTGCCAGGTCTCGATCCGCTTCGGGGGCCCGAGCGGGCGGAGTTCCTGGGTCGCGCGCACCGGGGGCCCGATGTGCGGGGAGATCGCGATCGCCGGGGAGGGGAATATCTCGGCCGGCTGCCAGGAGCTGTCGTCAAAGTCGGCGGTGTCCCAGCCGGGCATCTCCTTGCGCGCGTCGTAGGCCTCCCCGTTGATCAGGTCGTTGTCGACGATCGGGCCGAAGGCCGTCCGCCAGGAGTCGCCGGTCGCGATCGTCTGCGTCGAGCCGTCGGTGAAGGTGATGACGACCTGCGCGAGGAGGCGCGGCCGGTCGCCGTAGTAGGCGCGCGGCAGCCAGCCCACGTGCCCGCAGTACCAGCCGTCGCCCAGGATGGCGCCGGCGGCGTTGGCCCCCCGGCGCAGCAGTCGGGTCACGTCGTAGACGTCGTACTGGACCCGCGTCGCATAGTCGGTCCACCCCGGGCTGAACACGTCGGTGCCGACGCGCCGGCCGTTGATGTGGAACTCATACAGCCCCAGTGCCGTCGCGTAGAGCCGGGCCGAGGCGATCCGGCGCCCCACGTTGAAGATGGTCCGCAGGTGGGGGCTGGGGATCCCGGACTCCGGGCCGCCGGTCAGCGAGGTGCCGATCCACGACCCGGTCCAATCGCCCCGGTCCAGGAGCCCCGCCTCCCAGAACGCCGATCCGCTCTCGGAGCGCCTCCCGCGCTCGTCCCAGGCCTGCACCCGCCACCAGGCGCGCCGCCCGGACGAAAGCGGCTTTCCCCGGTAGGCGACCTGGGCGGTCGCGTCGGAGGCCACGCGGCCGCTGTCCCACAGGTCGGGCGCGGCGCCCTCGGCGGTCGAGACGAGGACGCGGTACCCGGTCTGGCGGGCGCCGCGGCGCCCGTCGGTCTCCAGTCTCCAGCTGAGCCGGGGAGCCGGGTCGTCAAGGCCCAGCGGGTTGGCCAGGTGATTGCAGCGCAGTTCGGTCGGGAGGGTGGTGGGCATGGTGAGTGGACGGGTTCCCGTCACGCGACGGCGACGCGGTACTTGGAGATGGTGTCGGCCCTGAGCGGCAGTCCGAATCCGGGCCCCTCCGGCAGGTGCATGAACCCATCCTTGATGGCCGGCTGCTTTTCCGGGAGGTCGAACCACATCGGATCGCGGCTGTAGTTGGGGAATATCTCCACGCAGATCCCGTTGGACACCCCGGCAAGAAGGTGGAGGGCCACCTGGGGTTCCTCGTGGTGGGCCATGTTCACCCCGAAGCTCGCGCCCATCCCGGCGATCCGGCGCCACTCGGTGACCCCGCCGGCGATCGTCACGTCCACGTTGAGGATGTCCACGGCGCCGCGAAGGATCAGGTCCTTGCAGCCAAAGCGCGAGATCTCGCCCTGGCCGAGGTTCACCGGGATGCCGGCGGTGCGGACGCGGGCGTTGCCCTCGATCTGGTCGTACCAGCGGACCGGCTCCTCCAGCCACGCGAGGTTCAGGTCGGCGGCGCCCCGGGCGAAGCGCAGGGCCTCCTCGACCGTCCACGCCTGGTTGGCGTCCGTGCACAGGTGAAACTTCGGGCCGGCGAGCTTTCGCACGCGGCGGGTCCTCGCCAGGTCCTCCTCCACGGTATGCCGCCCCACCTTGAGCTTCATGCCATGGATTCCCTGGTCGAGATAGTGCTGCACCTCGGTCTCGAGGGCCGCGGCCTTGGCCCCGTCCATCACGTAGCCGCCGATCGCGATCACCGGGACCTTGTCCCGGAAGCCGCCGAGGAGCTTGTAGACGGGCTGGTTGAGCGACTTGCCCAGGGCGTCCCAGAGGGCGATGTCGACCGCCGCGATCGCCTGGGTCTTGGCGCAGTGCTTTGCCAGGTCGAGCATGTGGATGCTTCGGTTGCCCAGGTCGATCACCGCGTCCCACATCCGCTGCCAGTGGGCCTCGACGTCGCGCACGTCCGTCCCGGCGAGCAGGGGAGCGAAGGTCTGGTTGACCACGCGGCAGACATCCATCTGGTACTGCTCCTCGTCCCCGCCGAAGACCTCGCCGACGATCCCGTTGTCCAGCTCGACCCGGGTGACGATCGTGTTTCGGGAGGTGATGACGTAGGTCCCCCCCTTGAAAACGTCCTCGAGTTTCCTGACGAGCGGAATGGCTTCGATGTGCTTGATTTTCATAATTTCAATCTGAAGATGTCATGTCCCAACTTCTTAAATCGAATGGCGATTTAAGAAGTTGGGACATGACCCCTTAATGCATTGTTGTAGAGATCCCCGCCGACGGAGTCGTTGAGCACCACCGCGGGAAAACGCCGGAAACGCATCACATGGATCGCCTCGCTGAGCAGCTCGGGGAAGGCGACGACCCGGGCCTCCTCGATGCACAGCGCAAGCAGGGCCCCGGTCCCGCCAATCGCGCCGAAATAGACTCCCTGGTTGCGGACGAGCGCCTCCTTCACCTCCGGATTCAGGTAGCCCTTGCCGATGAATCCGCGAAGCCCCTGGGCGAGGAGGGTCGGCATGAAGGGGTTCATCCGGCCGCTCGTCGTCGGGCCGGCCGAGCCGACGACCGCGCCGGGCTTCGCCGGCGAGGGGCCCACGAAGTAGATAAGCTGGCCGGCGAGCTCGACCGGAAGGGGCTCCCCTGCGCCGATCATCCGGAAGAGCCGCGCGCAGGCCTGGTCCCTTCCGGTGAGGACCGTGCCGGTCAGCTCCACCTCGTCGCCGGCCCGGAGCCCGGCGGCGGTCGCCGGGTCGAGGGGAAGGGACAGTTCGCGGGGGGTCACAGCTCGACCTCCTGGTGCCGGTGCGCGTGGCACTCGATGTTCACGCTGACCGGAAGGCTCGCAACGTGGCAGGCGGCGGTCTCCACCTGGACGGCGAGCGATGTGGTCTTTCCGCCGTAGCCCTGCGGCCCGATCCCGCTCGCGTTGATCTGCCTGAGGATCTCCTCCTCGAGCTCGGCGACATGGGGCAGGGGGCTGCGCTCGCCGACGCGCCGGAGGAGCGACTTCTTCGCGAGGACGGCCGAGTACTCGAAGGAGCCGCCGACGCCCACGCCGACGACGATCGGCGGGCAGGCGTTGGGCCCGGCCCGTTTGGCGGTTTCGACCACGAAGGCGACGACCCCGTCCCGCCCGTCGGCCGGCGTGAGCATCCGGAACGCGCTCATGTTCTCGCAGCCGCCGCCTTTGGCGAGCAGCCGGAGCCGGAGGGTCTCCCCGGGGACGAGCTCGGTGTGGACGACCGCCGGCGTGTTGTCGCCGGTGTTCTTCCGGAGGATGGGGTCGCCGGTCACCGAGGCCCGCAGGTAGCCCGCCTTCCACCCGCGCCGGACCCCCTCGTTGACGGCCTCCCGCAGGGTCCCGCCCGTGATTCGGACGTCCTGCCCCACGTCGGCGAAGACGACGACCAGCCCGGTGTCCTGGCACATCGGCAGGGATCGCTCCGCCGCGAGGTCGGCGTTCCTTATGATCCTCGCCAGGGTGTTCCGCGCCAGGTCCGTGGTCTCGGCCGCGGCCGCCGTCCCCAGGGCGGCGCGCATGTCCGCGCCCAGGCTGAAATTGGCCCGCTGGGACAGTTCGGCGACCGCGTCGCGGATTTGGTCGGTGGTGATTGTCTTCAAGCGGCGGGGGTGAAATCAGGCGTACACGAAGTCGCCGACCGTCGCGGGCTTCGGGCTCTCGCTGGCGATCGCGAAGGCCAGCGCCTCGTCGTTGACCGCCTTCGCCTTCTCGCGGAGGGCCTGGAGCTGGGCCTCGGTCGCGCCGCGGGCGAGCAGGACCTTTTCCAGCCGGGGGATCGGGTCGGCCTTCTTCCACTTCATGGCCTCCTCCTCGTTCGCGTACTTGCCCGCCGAGATCGCGCTGTGGCGCTCCCAGCGGACGGTCTTGCACTCGATGAGCGTGGGCCCCTCGCCGCGGCGGGCGCGGGCCACCGCCTCCGCCACCGCGCCGTGGACGAGCGCCGGGTCGTTTCCGTCCACCGTGACCCCGGGAAGCCCGAAACCGTCCGCGCGCTGCGAGATGTTCTCGATCGGGATCGCCGTGCGGGTCGGCACCGAGATCGCGAAGCCGTTGTTCTCGCAGACGAGGACCAGCGGGATCTTCCAGAGGACGGCCATGTTCAGCGTCTCGAAGAAGGCCCCCTCGCAGGTGGCCCCGTCGCCGAAGAAGACGACGACGACCCTCCCGTTGCGCTTGAGCTGGTTCGCGAGCGCGACCCCGGCGGCGATCGGGATGTGGGCGGCGACTATCGCGTTGGTGCCCATGAAGCCCTTGTCCACGCCGCACAGGTGCATGGACCCGCCGCGGCCCCCGCAGCACCCGGTCTCCTTGCACAGCAGCTCGGCCATGAGGCTGCGCGGCTCCAGGCCCTTGGCGATCGCGTGCCCGTGGCCGCGATAGGTCGCGAGGACCTGGTCGGCGGGCTCGAGGGCCGCGGCGGCCCCGACGGCGATCGCCTCCTGGCCGATGCACGGGTGGGTTGAGCCGGTGAAGAGGCCCTGGCGGAAGCTGGCGATCGCGTTGTCCTCGAAGTACCGGATGGTCCACATCTGCCCGTACCAGCCGAGCAGGGTTTTCAGTTCGGGTTCAGTTGTCATGGATATTTTTTTAACAGGAAGGCCGGGAAGATCGTGAAGGTATCGGAAATCAGGCCTTCCCGTCGGGCTTCCCGATCTTCCTGTTCAAATTGGTTTGGATGATTGGATTTATGCCATGGCGGTTCTGACGGCGGCCTCCACGTCGGCGGCGCCCGGGAAGACGCTGTCCTGGAGCTTGCCGGTCGGGATGGGGAGGTCCCGGGCGGCCACCCGCTGGATGGGCGCCTGGAGGTAGTCGAAGGCGCCCTCCATGGCGCTCTGGGCGATTTCCGCCCCGGCGCCCGCGGTCTTGACCGCCTCGTGGGCCACGATGAGCCGGCCGGTCTTCCGGACCGAGGCGCAGATGCCCTCGCGGTCGAGCGGGGCGAGCGTGCGCAGGTCAAGGACCTCGCACTCGATCCCCTCGGCGGCCAGCTTCGCGGCGGCCTCGAGCGAGGGCTTCACCATGCCGCTGTAGGTGGCGATCGTCGCGTCGGTCCCCTCGCGGGCGACGCGGAGTTTCCCCAGGGGGATCGGGTGATCCTCCTCCTCGACGGGCATCTTCGCCGCATAGAGCCGCACGTGCTCGATGAACACGGTCGGGTTGCCGTCGCGGATCGCCGCGATCAGCAGCCCCTTCGCGTCCGCGGCGTTGGACGGGACGATGACGTGCAGGCCGGGGGTGTGCATCATCCACGCCTCGAGGCTCTGGGAGTGCTGCGCGCCCAGGCCGAGCCGGTTGACGATCGGGGCCCGGAGGATGAGCGGCACGCTCACCTGTCCGCCGAAGAAATACCGCATCTTCGCCGCCTGGTTGCAGATCGCATCGGAGGCCAGGGTCAGGAAGTCGAGGAACTCGATCTCGACGATCGTCGGCATGCCGCTGATCGCCAGGCCCACGCCCCAGCCGGCCGTCGATGCCTCGCAGAGCGGGCCGTCGCGGACGCGGTCCGGGCCGAACTCATCGTAGAGGCCCTTGTAGACGCCGAAGCTCCCGCCGTAGGCGCCGATGTCCTGGCCCAGGAGCACGATGTCCTTGTTCCGCCGCATCTCGTGGCGGATGGCCTCGTTGATCGCTTCCGCCATGCTGAGTTGTCGTGTGGTCATTGTTTCGATGGTTAAGAGTCAGCGCCCGGCGCGGGATGCGGGGGCGTTGCGCCGCCGCGGGCCCGTGTAGGTGATCTCCGCGGGCTCCGCCGCCTTGAAGGGCCGCTCGCGCGTCATCTGCTCGTGGGCGTGCGCCGCATACCCGGGAGCCCGGCCGATGACGAAGAACGCCCGGCCCAGCCGGGCATCCATGCCCAGGTCGCACATGAGGGCGGCGATCACGCCGTCCACGTTGAGCGGAAGGCGCTTGCCGAAGACGGCGGTGGTCGCCCGCTCGATTCCGAGCGCCGCGCGGGTGTGCGACCCGGCCAGCTTCCATTTCCGGGCCAGGGACAGGAGAACCTTCGTGCGGGGATCGCTCCGGTGGACCGGGTGGCCGTAGCCGGGCATCCGCCGCTTCGCCGCCTGGAGCCCGCGCAGGACCGCGGTCCCCGTCTTCCCCTCCCTGACCGCCTGCGCCAGGATCAGCGCGCAGGGCTCGATCGCCCCGCCGTGCACGTCGCCGATCGCGCTTACGCCCGCGGCGACCGCGGTGGGGAGGGGAACCCCGCACGAGGCGACAAACCGGACCGCATCCACGCTGGGGGAGGCCAGGCTGTGCTCGCAGCAGGAGACCAGGATCGCCTCGACCAGGAGCCCCTCGCGTCCGCGGGGCAATTCGCCGGTGAGCAGGAGGTGGACGACGTCCCCGAAGGACCGCCGCCGCGTGAGCTGCTCGATGGGGTACCCCCGGACGAGAATTTCGCCGGGCCGGACACGGGAGATCGAGGTTTTCCAGAATTCGCTCATGGCAGGGGGGAGGTTGTCCAAGGCAGCACGTCTTTGAGGAGGGTGTCCATTCTCATCGGGCCGGGGTCGTCATCCCGGGGGCGCCCAGTCCCTCGAGGATGTCGTCGAACGCGTCGGCCACGTGCACGCCGACGGAGCGCAGGGCGTCGGCCTTCCCGCGGACCGACCCTCGCCCCCCCTCGACGATCACCGCGGCGTGGCCGAAGCGGACGCCCTCCAGGTCGTCCACGAAGCGGCCGGACAGGAAGGCGTTGATCCGCAGGCGGCTCGGCTTGCGCGCGAGCCGCTCGGCGAGCTGCTCCTCGGCGCCGCCGCCCGGCTCGCCGTAGATCACGACCGCGTCGGTCCCCGGGTCGTCCTCGAGCATCCCGATCAGGTCCGTGAAATTGGCGCCGATCACCGGGTCGCCGCCGACGCCGACGGCGATGCTCTGCCCGACGCCCCGGCTGGTCAGGAAACTGGCGATCTCCGTTGTCATCCCGCCGCTTCGCGAGAGGACCGCGGTCCGCCCGGGCATGAAGGAGCGCCGCACGTTGTCCACCCGGCCGCCGATCGTCCCCAGCTTGGCGACCCCGGGCCGGATCAGCCCCAGGGTGTTTGGCCCGATGACCGTGCAGCCGGCCTCCCGCGCGGCGACCAGCAGCCGGCTTGTGTCCAGCCGCGGGACGCGCTCGGTCATGATCAGGCAGAGCTTGATCCCGCCCGCGAAGGCCTCGAGCGCCGCGGCGGGCACGGCCGGGGCCGGGACCGAGATGATGGAGACGGTGGGACCGTGCCGGCGGACCGCCTCGGCGACCGTGTCGTAGACGGGCACGCCGTGGACCTCCCGGCCGCCCTTTCCCGGGGTCACCCCGGCGACAATCGGGCTGCCGTACGCCAGGGAATCCTCGACCATTGCCGAGGCCTCGCGGCCGGTGATGCCCTGGACAAGGATGCCCGCCTTTGGATCAAGCAGCATGGGTCACCGCCAATCGCGCCGCCTCGTCGAGCGAGACCTCGCGCCCCAGGGCGCGGATCCCGGCCGCTGCCATGATGGCGCGGGCCTCGTCTTCCCAGGAGCCGGGGATCCGGAAGACGGCGATCGTGCCGGCCGCCGTTCGGCCTGCGCGATCCAGCCCCAGCAGGACGCCGCGGGCCATGACGTCGGCCCGGGTGTTGTTCACGACATTCATGATGACGGCGAGCTTCCGCACGCCGGGTTTTCCGAGAAGGAGCGCGGTGAGGGCGGCCACCTTCTCCTCGGTGGGATTCCCGCCGACCTCGCAGTAGTTTGCCGGGTTCCCCCCGTGGCGCTGGATCGCATCGAAAACAGTCAGGCTCGCGCCGCCCCCGCCGATCAGCAGGGCCAGGTCGCCGCCGAACTCGACCACCCGGCCGGCGACGCCGCGGTGGTCCAGGGCGTCGATCCTCGCGGCCTCCGCCTCGAGCGGCGTCGCGGGCCGGCCCAAGGATCCCTGGGAGATGGCGCCGAGGGGCGCCAGGCGCACCTGCTGCCGCGCGGCCGCGTCGTCGTCGATTTCCACGCGGGCATCGAGGCCGATCAGGATTCCATCCGTCGTTTCCGCGAGCGGGTTGATCTCCACGGTGATCGCGTCGCATTCCACGAGGGCGCGCGTGACCTTCTCGAGCACCCGCCCGAGTTCCGCGGCGACCCGCGCGTCGATTCCGAGCCCGTCCACCATTTCCGCCCCGGCGGATGCCGGCAGGGGGCCGCGGGGATCGAAGCTGCGCCGGGCGACGTTGCGGGACGATTCGACCTCGATGCCCCCGGCCGCCGCGAGGATCGCGACCGGCAGCTTCGCGGCGCAGTCCCAGGCCGCGCCCACGTAAAATTCGCGCCGGATGGAAACCCGGGGTTCGACGGACACGGCGGCGATCCGGTGCCCCCTCAGGGTCGTCCCCAGCAGCTCGGCCGCCGCCGTCCACGCCGCGCCCGGGTCGTTGGCCACCTTGACGGCGCCGGCCTTGCCGCGGCCGCCGAAGGGGACTTGCGCCTTGACGACGACCGGGCCGCCGATCTCCGCGGCAGCCTCGCGCGCCGCGTCGGCCGACGCGGCGACGGTCCCGGCGTTCAGGTTCAGGCCGAACCCGGCGAGGAGCCGTTTTCCCTGGTGCTCGAGCAGCCTCATGGCGCGATGCCGCCGGCCTTCTTCACGTCGTCGAGGGAGATCCTGCCCCCCGGGCCGGTCCCGGGGATCGAGCCCAGGTCCAGGCCGAGATCCGACGCGAGCTTCCGCGCCGCCGGCGCGGCGCGGATGCCCCCGGCAGGCTCGGGCGCCGGTGCGGGGCCGCCTGCCGCAGCGGCCGGTCCGGCCGCGGAACCGGGGGCGGCACCGCTTCCCGGTTCGTCCAGGGGCTCGTCCGCCCCGGTCGTGACGATGCAAAGGAGCGCCTTCTCCCCGATGGTGTCGCCCTTCGCCACGCAGAGCCTGCGGATGAAGCCGGCCACGGGGCAGGGCGCCTCGACGACGCTTTTTTGCGTCTCGATCTCGACGATCGGCTGGCCCGCCGCGACCGGGTCGCCCACGCCCACAAGCCACCGGGCGACCAGGACGCTCTCCATGGTCAGTTCAAGTTGCGGAAGCAGGACGGCGGTTTGCATGGGGGCCTCGGGTCAGAATTCCTTGACGTTGAAAAACCGGGCCTCGGGCGGCCGGCTCCAGCAGCGGGCGTAGGCCGCCGCGATCCTATCGTGGCCGGGGCTCCGGCGCCACTCCATGAGCCGGCGCAGGCTCTCAAACTCCACGACGACGTCGACCTCCTCCGGGCGGGCCGGGTTGGCGGGCGTGAGCCGGCGCAGGGAGATGAAGCCCGGCCGCGCGGAGGCGAGCCGGTGGTGCTCGCGGATCACCCGGCCGAAGGCCCGGCGCCCGGCCGGGGTGAGGAAGTGGCGGACCTGGATGGCGACCTTCATACGCGCTCGTTGCGGCCGCTCCGGGCCGAGCGGTAGGCCGTGTCTATGATCTCGACGGAGCGCATTGCGGCCTCCCCGGGCGAGAAATTCTCCGTCGTGAGCCCGAGGATCAGCTCGACGAACTGGTGGGGCGGCCCGTCGCAGCGGTAGGCGGCATCGCCCTTTCGCAGGGGGACCACCTCGTGCCGGCCGTCGTGGGTGTCCAGGGAGAGGTGGTCGCGGGCGATGTCGAGCGAGAGGACGCCGCGGTCCCCGAAAATCCTCACGTCGAGCTGGAATGACCCGGGCGTGCCGGGAGGAAGCGTCGCCGAGCCGGAGACCGTCCCAATCGCGCCGCCCTTGAACCGGACGCTGATCGCGTCGTACATGTCCACCCGGGAGCCGACGTTGCTCAGGTTGGCAAAGACCGAGGTCGCCCGCAGGCCGGTCAGCCAGAGCATGAGGCCGGTGGCATGCGAGAGCTGGCCCTGGCCGTAGCCGCCGCGCGAGACCCGCGGGTCCGACCAGGTGGAAAGGCTGCTGGGGACGTAGGCGGTGTCCGTGAAGTCGAAGGACTTCCCCGAGAAGAGGTTCTTCACCGGGGAGGCCATGTGGCAGAGGACGTAGTCGATCCGGCCCACGCTGCCGCGGTCCATCAGGGCCCGGGCCCGAAGGCCGATCGGGCGGTGGTTCCAGCCGTAGGGGACGACGACGTGCAGCCCCTTTCGCGCGGCCAGGGCGACGATCTTCCGGGCATCGGCCGCGTCCGTCGTGAAGGGCTTCTCGACCATCACGTGGCAGCCGGCCCGCAGGGCGGCGAGCGCCTGGGCCGCATGGGTCGCGTGGGGCGTGGCGATCACGACCCCGTCGAGGTCCTGCCGCAGCAGTTCGCGGTAGTCGTCGGTCGTGTGCGCAAATCCGAAATCCCGCCGGCAGCGCTCGAGGACCGCCGGATCCAGCCCGCAGACCGAGACCATCTCGACGTCGCGGCGCGCCGCCAGGACGGGCATGTGGTTGGTGGTCGCCCACCAGCCCGCGCCGATGAACCCGAGCCGCGCCCGCCGGGTCCGCGACTGCGGGCGCGCCGCCATCCGCCGGATCGCGTCCGGGGAGAGGACGCCCACGTTTCGCTCCTGGCGCCTCATAGCATGAACCAGCCGCCGTTGATGTCGAAGGTCGCGCCCGTGCAGTAGCTGCACTCGTCGCTCGCCAGGAAGGCGATCAGGGCCGCCACCTCGGCGGGCTTGCCGAGGCGCTTGAGCGGGATCTGGTCGGCGATCGCGCGGACCTTCTCCGGCGGGAAATTGCGCATGATCTCCGTGTCGAGGACCCCGGGGGCGACGCAGTTGATCAGGATGTTGTCGGCGGCGACCTCGCGGGCGATCGACTTGCTGAACATCACGATCCCGCCCTTGGTGCCGCTGTAGATGCTCGCGTTGACGATCGCGCCCGTGCGCCCGGAGCTGGATGCGACGTTGACGATGCGGCCGCCGCCCTGGCGCTTCATGACCGGGCAGACCGCCTGCATCAGGAAGTACTGGCTCTTTGCGTTGATGCCCATCAGCCGGTCCCAGTCCTCCTCGGTCGAGGTCTCGAAGGGAAGGCGGGGGCAGACCCCCGCGTTGTTGACCAGGATGTCGATCCGGCCGAAGTCGCGGACGACGTCGGCAACGAGTTGGCGAAGCTCCGCGACGCGGGAGACGTCCACCCGGTACCCGCGCGCCTCCGGCCCGCAGTCGGCGGCCGCCTTCGCAACCTCGGCCTCCTGCAGGTCCGCGAGCGCGACCCGGGCGCCCTGGGAGGCGAGGGTACGGGCGGTGACGGCGCCCAGCCCGCGGGCCGCGCCGGTCACGATGGCCACCTTGTTGTCGAGTCGGAACATGGGATCGGTTCGGGTTCCGGGGTCAGCGGGCCAGCCAGCCTCCGTCCACGGGAAGGATTGTCCCGTGGACGTAGTCGGAGGCCGCCGAGGAGAGGAACACGGCCGCGCCCGCGAGGTCGGCCGGCCGGCCCCAGCGGCCCGCCGGGATCCGCTCGAGGATCTGCCGATTCCGGGTGGCGTCGTTCTGGAGCGCCGCGGTGAGGTTGCTTTCAAAATAGCCCGGGGCGATCGCGTTCACGTTGATACCCTTGGGGGCCCATTCATTGGCGAGGGCCTTGGCGAGCTGGGCCACGCCGCCCTTGCTGGCGGAGTAGGCCGAGCAGCGCAGGCCGCCCGAGAAGGAGAGCATCGAGGCGATGAAGACGATCTTTCCGCTCCCCTGGGCCAGGAAGTGCCGCCCCGCCGCCTGGGCGCACTCGAAGGCCGAGCTGAGGTTGGTCGCGATCGTGTCGTTCCAGTCCGCCGGCGTGAATTCCTCCACGCTGGCGCGGCGGGTGATCCCGTGCGCGATCACGATGATGTCCAGGCCGCCCATCCGCCGGATCGCCTCGGCGACCACGCCGGAGGCGTCGCCCGGCTTGGAGATGTCCCCGGGAAGGAAGGTGAAGCCGGCCTTGGCGAGGTCGTCGGCGCGGGCCTGCGAGCGGCCGGACACCGCGACGCGGGCCCCGGCGTCGCGGAGCGCGTCGGCCATGCCGCGGCCGAGGCTGCCGGTGGCTCCTGTTACCAGTGCAATCTTGTTGTCGAGTCGGAACATGGGTGAGGTCAGTTGAATTGGTACTTGCGGACGACGTCCTCGCGGACGGTGACGCCCAGCCCGGGCTGGTCCCGGACGGCGATGAAGCCGCCCTTCTGGACCCAGGGGTCGCTGACCAGCTCGTGCTGCATCGGCGACTCGTGCGGCTTGAAGTCCATGCACCATCCCGCGCGCGAGGCGGCCAGGAGGTGCACGCTCGCCGCCGTATTGAGGGCGCTGCTCCAGGTGTGGGCGCTGAACTTGAGGTTGGCCGCCTCGATCAGCTTGACCACCTTGATGCAGCCGGTGATGCCGTGGATCCGGCCCGGGTCGATCTGGATCACGTCGACCCCGCCGCCGGCGATCAGCCGGCGGTACCCGGCCACGTCCCACTCCTGCTCGCCGGTGCCGATCCGCGTCGCGCAGCGGCTGCGCAGCATCGCGTGCGCCGGATAGTCCTGCGGGTGGAGCGGCTCCTCGATCCAGAGAAGCCGGTAGGGCTCGAGCTGCGCCAGGCGCTCGATTGCCGTGTGCACGTCCCAGCGCACGCGCGCCCCCAGGACATCCAGCACGAGGTCAAGGTCCGGCCCGATCACCTCCCGAATCCTCCGGGTCAGCTCGAGGTCCCGCTTGGCGTTGGTGCCGAAGACCGACTGCGGGCGCGTGCCCCAGCCGCCCTTGACGATGTTGTAGCCCTGCTCCTTGAACCAGGCGAACTCGCGGACCGACCAGTCCAGGTCGTCCATGTCCAGGTGGATCGAGGCCATCGCGATCACCTGGTCGCGGAGCTGGCCGCCGATCAGGTTGCACAGCGGCTGGCCGAGGAGCTTTCCCTTCAGGTCCCAGAGGGCCATGTCCACCGCGCTCACGGCGAAGGCGGCGATCCCCTGCGGCCCGTACCACCAGATCCGGTCGAGCATCTGCTGCCAGCGGGCCTCGACGTCGAGGGCGCACTGGCCGACCAGGAGGGGCGCGAAGCCCTGCTCGATGATCACCTTGGTCGCCTGGCTCGGCTCGGGGAACTGGCTGATGCACTCCCCCCAGCCGACGGCGCCGTCCTCGGTCTCGACGCGGGCGAGGGTGATGTAGCGCAGGACCCCGTGGTCGTGCGGCTCGGGATAGCGGAGCGGGTGGGCGGTTACGGACTTTATGCGGGATTTCATGGGCGGAAGTCAGAGCCTCTCGGCGGTGCGGCGGAGGAAGTCGCGAAGCTGGATCGTCTCGGAGATGTTGTCGCTCTCATTGCAGTGCTCCCAGTCGATCCACACGTACTCGACCCCGATCCAGCCCTTGTAGCCGGCGGCCTTCATTGCGGCAAGGACCCTCGCGTAGTCGATCGTGTTCTGCGTGAAATTGCACTGCAGGCGCCCCTTGCAGGCGCCCCGGGCGTGGAAATGGCTGGCGTGCCGCACCAGGGGCTCGATCTTCCGGTCGGGGACGCCCATGCGGGTGAAGTGCGTGTAGTCGAGCGTGAGGGTGAGTCCCGGGACCCGGCGCACCAGCTCGTCGGCCTCCCGCGGCGTCGGGGCGATCGAGCCCACATGGGCCTCCGTGCCGAAGACAATTCCCGCCTCCCGGCCCCGGGCGACCCGCCAGCCCAGCTCGTCGGCGGCCCGGGCGAGCGACGAGGCGCGGGACTCGCCGGAAAAGGCGACGCCCGGAAGCCCGGTCACGTGCCGGGACCCCAGCGCGTCGGCGTAGTCGAGCGTCCGCTCAAAATAATCCCGCGCCTTGCGCCGGCGGCGGGCGTCCGGCTGGTTGACCGCGTAGGCCTCGAAGTCGGGGGCCATCTGGAGGAAGACGTCCGCGGCCTGGAGCCCGCGGGCCGCCAGCTTGCGGCCCAGGCGACGGGCCGAGGCCCGGGGACTCCGGAACTCCCGCGAGGGCCAGAGGTGCGAGCGGCCCTCGAAGAGCCCGATGTCCACCCCCTTGAAACCGAGCATGGCCGAGACATCGAGCGAGTGCTCGTGGGAAAGCAGCGGAAAGGCGAAGTCGGCGCAGGCGAATTTGGTCTTCATCGTTTCTTCGGGGGTTTCTGGAAGGCGGTCGGCCGGTCGGCGGTCCACTCGGCCGCCGTCAGGTAGCCGCAGTCGATCGTGATCGAGGTTCCCGTGACCCCGGACGAGTCCTCGCAGCTCAGGAAGAGGATCGAGCGGGCGACGTCCGCCGGGGAAAGGGCAACGCCCATCGGCACCCGCCGCAGCCGCTCGGCGAGGAGCCCGTCGGGGTCGGGGCTCGCGTTCAGGTGCTCGCGGAGCATCGGCGTGTCGGTGATTCCCGGGCAGACGCTGTTGCAGCGGACCCCGTGGACGGCGTAGTCCAGGGCGATCGAGCGCGTGAGGCCCAGGATCGCGTGCTTGGAGGTCGTGTAGACCGGCGTCCGCGCCTGGCCGACAAAGCTGCTGATCGAGCCCACGTTCACCACATGGCTCCGCTCCGCCGCGGCGAGGTGGGGGAAGGCGTGCTTGAAGGCGAAGAACATGGACTTCACGTTGACCGCGATCACCCGGTCCCAGCGGGCCTCGGAGTATTCGTGCAGGTCCCCGACCTCGACCATCCCCGCGTTGTTGACAAGGATGTCCAGCCGCCCGAATTCCCGGGCCGTCGCGGCGATGGAGCGGGCGACATCGCGCTCCCGGCTCACGTCGCAGCGGTGCGCGGTCGCGCTTCCGCCCGAGGCCCGGATCCGGCCGGCGATCGCCCGGCCGAGCTCAACCCGGCGGCCCGCGAGCGCGACCGACGCGCCCTCGCGGGCGAAGAGTTCCGCGACGGCCTCGCCGATCCCCGAGGTGGCCCCGCTGATCCACGCGACGCGCCCGGCCAGGCGGCCGCTCTTGCGGGGGACGGGGGTCTTCATTCCTGCGGGGTGGGGTGCGCCGGGATTGGCGGGGGCAAACCTGACTCGATCGGGGCGGCCTGAACTTATAGCCGATTTCCCCGGCCGCAACCATTGACTCTCTGAGCGTTCTCCTCAGTTTTTTGAGCACCCTGTGACCAGCTCAACCCCGAAGAGCTACTACCGGTATTTCCTGGCGGACTCGCGCGACCGCGACTGGGGCATCTACGCCACGTCGGCCGGTTACGTGGACATCGCGCCCGGCGAGCCCTATCCGCCCGCCGGCCACCCGAAGCGCTACGCCTTCGACTGGAAGGACGGCCGGGAGCTCGACGAGGTGCAGGTCCACTTCATCAGCCGGGGGCGCGGGATCTTCGAGTCGGCGAGGGATGGCGAGCGCCAGGCCGTCGAGGCCGGGAGCGCGTTCCTGGTATTCCCGCGGGTCTGGCACCGCTACGCCCCGCTTGAGCGCACGGGCTGGCTCGAGTACTGGATCGGATTCAAGGGGGACTATGCCGAACTCCTGCTCAAGAAGCGCTTCTTCAGCCCCGCCCGGCCGGTCGTGACCCTTCCGGAGACAAGCGGCCTGCTCCGGCTTTTCACCGAGGCGGTCGCCTGCGTCCGCCACCACCCCTCGGGGGCGCCCCGGCTCCTCGGCTCGCTGGCGACCCGGGTGCTCGCGGAGATGGAGGCGGGTGCCTCGGCCGGGACGGCGGAGCCGGCGGAGAACCGCGCCGAGCGCATCATCGGGGAGGCCAAGTCGATGCTCGGCCAGCACCTCGGCCAGGACTTCGAGCTGGAGTTCCTCGCCCGGAAGCTGAACGTGGGCTACCACTGGCTCCGGCGCGCGTTCAAGAGGGAGACGGGACAATCCCTGCACCAGTACCGGCTGCAGCTGAGGATCAACCACGCCAAGTACCTCCTCCAGCGCTCGGACGCGACGATCGGGCAGATCGCGGTGCGGACCGGTTTTGAGAACCCGTATTATTTCTCACAGATCTTCAAGCGGAAGACCGCGAGCACCCCCTCCGGCTGGCGCCGCGCGCGCTCGCCGGTGATCCCGATTTGACCTTCGCTCAAAAAACTGAGGATTACGCTCACGGAGTGGATGGCCGTCCGGCGGTCGTTCGGCTACAACCGTCCCTGTTGCCCCTTGCAAGAACCCTGTTGCTGGCGCTCTTTTGCGCGCTCGCGGGCGGCTGCCTCAAGCCGCCACCGCCGCCCGGCGTGACCCGGCTGCAGTTCTTCCTCATGGGATGGCCGCCGGACTCGTGGCTTGAGAAGGACATGATAGCGGAATTTGAGCGCGAGAACCCGGGGATCAAGGTGGACCTGACCCTGGTCAACCCCAACAGCTACAGCGAGCGGATGCAGACCCTGATCGTCGGCGGGATCGTGCCCGACGTGATGTTCGTGGACATCAACAATTATTACGAGTGGGCAGACCGGGGAATGCTCGTGGACACGACGGACATCATGGAGGCGGCCGCCCGCGAGCAGCGGATGACCTACATGCCGATCGTCCCCGAGGAACTCCTCTACCACGGCCGCTACTTCGCGGTGCCCTACGACATGTGCGGGGTCATCCTCCAGATCAACCGCGACATCTTCCGGAAGGGCGGGGTTGATATTCCGCCCGCTGCAGGGGTCACCTGGGACTGGGTCTACCGGGTGGCGCCCAAGCTCTCGCGCCGCAGCGGCAATCCGGGCGCCCCCGGGGAGTTCTTCTGCTCGATGCCGGACATGGCGAGCCTGCTCTTCACCTTCGGCGGGGAGGTTTTTGACGATGACCGCAACCCGCACAAGGTCCTCGTCCGCAGCCCCCAGGTCGAGGAGATGTGCCGCTATGTCCGGAAGCTCGTTGCGACCCGGGCGGTGTTGAGCCGATCGGAGGCCACGACCGGGTCGAACATGAGCATGCAGACCCTGTACATTCGGGGCCAGGATGCCGCCCGGATCCACGGGCTCTGGGCCAAGCCGGGACAGTACGGCGTCCCGGTCGGCTTCGACTGGGACGTCCTGCCCTTTCCCTCCGGTCCGGGCGGACGGCGGGTGACGGCGAACGGCGCCTACCTGCTCGGCATTTCGTCCCGATCAAGGCAGATCGACGCCGCTCGGAAATTCCTCCGTTTTTACCTCAGCCCGCGGGGAATAGCGATCCACACGGGCACGGGCGCGTTCAGCCCCGTCTTCCGCGAGCTCCTGGCGCGCCCGCCGGGCGCGCCACCGCCCGACCCGGTCCATCTCCGGTATTACAACGACACGATGGAAAGCGGCATGTGCCGTCTCCCCGTCCGCGGGCCCGGGGTTGCCGAGCTGCGGCGGATCATCGACGGGCGGCTCGACCAGGTGTCTTCCGAGCCGGACGTTCCGATCCCGGTCATCCTGAAGACACTCGAGGGTGAGATTTACCGCTGGCTCGAGCGGGAGAAGGAGGATGGATTTTACCAATGAAGCCCCGGAAAATGCCCGGCGACCTCCGCCCGGCGGCGGCGTTCCTGCTGCCCAACATCATCGGCTTCGCCCTGTTTACCGCGGGCCCGGTCCTTGTCTCAATCTACCTGAGCTTCACCTCCTGGGACGCGCTCCGCCCGCCGCACTGGATCGGCCTGGGAAACTACGAGAGGCTCTTCGGCTTCCACGCCACACCCGAGGGCTGGAGGGCCGACGACGCCGAGTTCTGGCGCTATCTGGGCAACACGTTCTTCATGCTGCTCGTCCTCCCGCTGAACATCGCCGGCTCGCTCGCGCTTGCGCTCGTCCTCAACCAGCGCCTGCGCTTCCAGGCCTTCTACCGGCTCGTGTACTTCCTGCCGTCCATCCTCTACGGCGTTGCGATCTTCTTCCTGTGGAAGTACATGTTCGAGCCCAACTACGGGGTCTTCAACGCGCTCCTCGAGCGGGCCGGGCTCCCGCCGCTGCGCTGGCTCGAGGACGCGCGCATGGCCAAGCCGGCCCTGATCTTCATGATGCTCTGGCTGACGATCGGCGGGGCGAGCATGATTATCTACCTGGCCGCGCTCCAGACCGTCCCCGAGGAGCTGTACGAGGCGGCCCGGATGGACGGGGCGGGGTGGTGGGCGCAGTTCCGGGTCGTCACCTGGCCCGCGCTGCGGCCGGCGACCTTCTTCATCTTCACGATGGGACTCATTGCGAACCTCCAGTGGAATTTCGACGTGGCCTACATCATGACCGACGGCGGCCCCTACGGGTCCACGACCACGCTCGTGTTCTACCTCTACCTGAAGGCCTATCGGTTCTTCGAGATGGGCTACGCCTCGGCGATCGCCTGGATCCTGTTTGCGCTGACCCTCGCGGTCACCGTCCTGGCGCGCCGAGGCGCCGGCGAGACCAACCTTTAGCCCAGCCCGATGAAATTCACCGCCCGCACCCTCTGGCACATCCCGCTGCTGCTTTTCGCGGTGACGATGGTCGCCCCGCTCGCCCTCATGGTCACGACCTCCCTGGGAAGCGGCCACATCGCGCTGGCGCCCGGCGACCCGCTCTGGCGCATCTTCTGGCCCCGCGAATGGCGCTGGCACAACTTCGCGGATGTCTGGAGGGGCAATGTCGGCATCGACGCGAAGGTCCTCGCCCAGGTCGATTTTGTCCGGTACTACCTGAACAGCATCGTCGTCGCCCTCACGGTCACCGTTGGCAGCGTCTTTACAAGCGCCTGCGCGGCCTACGCCTTCGCCCGGCTCCGCTGGCCGGGCCGCGACAAGATATTCCTCGCCTACCTGGCGACGATGATGGTGCCCGCGCCGGTGACTCTCATCCCGCAATTCGCGCTGATGAAGCACCTGGCGGACTGGCTCGCGACCGCGGTGCCCTATGTGGACTGGTCGGGGCTGCGGTACCTCGGCTCCTCCGCCCACGCCCCGCTGGTCGGCCGGTTGGTCGGGCTCGACTCCTTCTTCGCCCTTATCGTACCGGGTCTCTTCTCGGCCTACGGCACCTTTCTCCTCCGCCAGTTCCTCCTGACGATCCCCCGGGAGCTGGACGAGGCGGCCCGGATCGACGGGGCCTCGCACTGGCAGACCTTTTCCCGCGTGATCCTTCCCCTGGCGCGGCCCGGCCTGGCCACGCTCGCGATCTTCACCTTCATGGGCTCCTGGAGCGCCGTCCTGTGGCCGGTGGTCGTGACGAACCTGGAGTCCATGTACACGCTGCCGCTGGGGATGCAGGAGTTCCAATCGCAGGGCGGCACGCAGTGGAACCTGATGATGGGCGCCTCGCTCCTCGTCCTCCTGCCCGTGGTCGTCGTCTTCCTCATCGGCCAGCGCAGCTTCATCCGCGGGTTGACCATGGGCGCGGTCAAGGGATGAGGATGTCCGTCCGCCGGCCGGGATTGGGTGATGGGTGAGATTGAGGGTGGAGCGGGACTCCGGGCACGCTGGTTTGAGTCAGAGTCGCTCAGCGCGCTCGGAGATCGCGCTCCACCTTCAGGCCTGTGGTGCTTGACTTTTATGGTATCATATTGATACTGCTTATCGTGCCGCGTAAAGTCCGTCAGTTGATTTCGGATCTTGAGCGCGCAGGTTTTGTCAATCGTGGTGGCAAAGGCAGTCATCGCAACCTGGAGCATCCGAAAGGGCTCCGGGTGACACTATCCGGCAAACTGGGAGACGATGCGCTGCACTACCAGGAGAAGCTAACCCGCAAAGCCATTCAGGAGTCCCGGAAATGAAAACCACTGCCGCCCAAATTGCTGAGGCCGCCAAGCAGTATATCAAAATCGTCGAATGGAGCGCCGAGGATCGCTGCTTTGTCGGCAGCGCTCCTCCTCTGGTCGGGCAAAGTTGCCATGGCGACACCGAGGCGGAGGTCCTGGCACAACTTCAGACCATTGTGGACGAATGGGTCCACCTATTGCTCACCGACGGCAAACCATTGCCCGCTTCCACCTCGAAACGGAAATTCAGTGGCAAATTTGTCGTGCGCCTATCCCCTGAAATTCATCGGAAAATAGCCCTCAAGGCGATGGCCCAGGGCGATAGCCTCAACCATTACGTAGCCGAGACATTGGATAGGGCTTAGGGGCGGCAATTTTTGAGGGTCAGGTTGTAAATGTTGATCTGCGGGGCATTTTGGCTGGCATTGCGATTGCGTGGATGATCGTAATTCCGGGCACGCTGGTTCGGGACTATGGTCGCTCAGCGCGCTCGGAGATCGCGCTCCACCTTCAGGCCTGGTTTCGAGTGGAAAGTCATTCCTCGCCGTCGTAGTAGTCGGCCTCCGTCATCCTGAACACCTTGCGGGCGGGCATCAGCGCCCACTTTCCCGAGTCGGGGTAGTGGGTGCTGTCCGCCGGCAGGGCATGTCGTCGATTCGGATGGTTTTCATAGGTGAAGAATTTGCGTTCGAAGACTGGCGGATCGCCCGTTTGGCTATCGAAACCGATCCCCAATGTCTAACCTTTGGAGTTGTTCCGATGTAGCCGGGGTCCGAGACCCCGGATGCTTGGGGTCCTATTCT
>Ga0302279_10002944_pt1 | contig 21852 bp, 19 predicted proteins | sample III_Bog_N3_3_FD_194541 | JGI IMG/M metagenome (GOLD analysis project Ga0302279, IMG submission 194541) | Peat permafrost microbial communities from Stordalen Mire near Abisko, Sweden - III_Bog_N3_3 | ecosystem: Environmental > Terrestrial > Soil > Wetlands > Peat | place: Sweden: Abisko...
GTGGGTCTTGTGGCGAGATCGAAGAGGTACTGGATCTCCGGCTCGTAGCGCTCCTCTATCCCACAGGATGATGACTCGCTGAACGTAGTCTCAGGCGTGCCCGAACCCCATGAAGATGTCATTCGTGCAACTCGCCTCTACGTCGAGGTCAGTGCGGAGTTGCGAGAGGTCCTGGCCTCCACCGAGGTCGAGCTCCTCAAGGGCATCGACGTGCTGGAACAAGGTGGAACACCGATGGAGAACCTTCGCACCCCAGCGACGAGTAGACATCGGTCCTCGCTCCAGTCCACGGTCGAGCAGTTCACCGAAGCACGTCACGAGTACCGCATGGTGATGATCGGCGAGTGCATCAAGGACGGGATGAAGGCGAGAGAGTTGTCGGAGACGTGGGGATTCTCGCGACAACGAGCCTCGAAGCTGATCAACGAGATCGTTGGGGAGAATGCAGCGAAGCGTCGGACGGTCGCTGCCAGGGCGTGACGGCACGCCCGCCCAGTTGGCGGCACGTACCGATCGGTCGTCTTCCGGTCGGGACCCGATGTCTTGGCGATCACCTCCACCGTTCCCTCCCGGGTGGCGTACGTCTCCCTCGCCGCCTCGATCTTGTAGGCGACCATCTTCGGCGGCCGCCCACGCCCCCTCATCTCCGAGGCGCCGCCAGCGCCGCCAGCGGTCAGCCCTACACTCGATGTCGTGGAGATCACCGCAACCCGCGAGCTTCTGGCCTACGTCCAAGATCATGGCGGGTCGCTGTTCGTGCGCAGCCAACGTCGGCATCTCTCCCGTGACGTCCTGTTCCTGCGGGCCACGACCAAGGAGCCCCGATCACTCGCCGGGTACGAGGTATTCGTGGTGGAAGACGTCCTGGTACTGACCCACTTCCCGGCGAGGATGCGTCCCAAGGAACTGAGCCTGTCCATGGAAGGGCGCCGGAAGCCGCACCCGGTCGTGTCCTGGGACGGTTGCGCCTTCGTGGTGTGATCGCTTCTGGCGGTTTGGCCGGGCGCCGATCCCATCCTCATCGTTCGGACGATCGGTCGAACGCCAGGAACGATCACCACGCTCCGTTACCATCCGATCCGAGGCGGAACAGGACATTTGGGTACCAGTGAGCGCAGAGGACGAGGTTCCCGGCGAGGACCATGGTGATGGACCTGGATCCGTTGATCGGCCCCCTGTCCTAGCGGGTCCCACTGTGCGACCTGGTGGGGACGCGTCGTTCGTGCCACCAGTCACGCTTCCGGCATCCAAGAATCACCACCGATCCCTCATCATCGCCATCATCGGTGCCGTCGTGGTGATCGTCCTCGTCGCTGCGGAGATCGTCATCTTCGACGAGGCGTCCGCCGCCATCTCAACCGGGAGCGGTACCGCCACGTTCACCTGGGTACCTCCGACGGGCGATGCAGCGAAGATCGTCCTACCCCCACGGACGTTCACCGGGAGCATCGGTGGGAAGACGGTGACCGGTCGGATCGCCGTCCGTGTGTTCACGAGCGGACACTCCACCCTCATCATCAGTGCCCCGCCTGCGTCCACGGTCGTGTCCACCCAGTACAAGGGGTCGTTCGGTGGAAGGCCGTTCGTCATCGTCCAGTCAGACAGGCCGAACTCGACCAATCCGGCGTATGACAATCCCCTGAGCGACGAGGGGACCTATGACGGTCGGCCAGTTCACGCCATGCTCGGTGAACCCTCGGGCCTCGGTCTCACGTCTTCGGTGACTCACCCTCCCGGATCGAGCCAGAAGGTGCTTCCGTTCTTCGGCACGATCGGGACGTGGCAAGTCACGGGTGTCATCCACCTCCCGACTGGGAACGCAAAGGTGCAGACGGCGATGGCGTCGTACGCGGTGAGCTCGTAAGCCGGGCGTGGCTGGCCGGGTCGGTGCGTTCCATCGGTCACCGGGGCCGGCGATCGTGAGCTGCGGAACTGCGGAACTGCGGAACTGCGGAACTGCGGGTCAGTGGAACCGGACGAACTCCGATGCCACGATCCGGCCCGCCCTCCCGGCGTGGCGACACCCAATCGGACCCTGATCGGACTGTTCGTCGGCGTGGCTGGTCAACGGGATGATGGAGGTTCCGCCCCCGCCCCCCTTCGACCGGCCGCGTCCGTGAATGCCTCATCGGCTGCCGGGCCACGCCGGGCCACGCCGGGTCTCAGCCGAAGGCCTCGTCGAGCCAGTCGAACATCCGCTGTTCGACCAGTGATCGTGCCATGGGCTCGCAATGGCGGTCCGCTCCTCCCGCCGCTGTGAAGCTCAGGAGTTGCTTGGTGCCCGGGAGTGCTTCGTAGAGCCGCTTGGACTGACCGGGCCAGAACTGCTCGCCCTCCGGATCGGTCACCGGCAGTGGTGTGGTGATCTTTCCGATCACCTCGGAGTCCAGCGTGGAGGTGCCTACGGCGACGAAGAGGTCGAACGGGTCGGGGACGCCGTACGGCTTGCCCCGCCAGGCGAACTCCTGGGCCTCCTGGGGTGTCGACGGGCCGAGCTGCATCCACTGGTCGAAGGCGGTGCGGTCGCCCTGCGCCAGCATGGTGACCATCTCCTTCGGGAGGTGCTTCACCCATGAGGTCGACACGTCGACGACTCCCGGATCGGCCACCGCCGCGGCAACGCGATACTCGAAGGCGAGCGCCCGTGGCACCCACTACCCGGCCTGGCTGACGCCGTAGAGGGCGATGCGCCCCGGGTCGACGTCAGGACGCTCGGACAGGAAGTCCACCATCGGGGTGATGACGTGCTCCCAGTCCATACGGAACGGGATGGTCCGGTCGAACAGCATCGACTGCTGGCCCGGGCCGTCGAATAGCAACGCGTTGTAGCCGCGCTCGACGGCCGCGTTGACCATGCCGAGCATCGAGGTGACCGCGCCGTCGCTGCCGTTGTCCAACACGATGGTCCGGCGCGGAGCGTCGCCGGTTGCGGGAGTGAACAGGTAGCCGGGCATCGTCGACTTCTCGTAGGGGATCAGGACCCTGGCGGCCGGGGGTTCGAGCCGGTCGACGTACGCGTCGAAACAGCGTCGGTGCTGGACGAACGCCCGTTGCAACGCGGCGTCCGGGTCGTTCACACCGTCGATCGACGCGAGGGCGGCGGCGTAGGTGGTCGCGGCGCGAAGGTACGCGTCCCGGGCGCTCACGTCGTGATGCGGGGCTGCCGCGGCGTCAGCGATGGCCGCCACCCGATCGCCGATCGCCTGCCACGCCGCTACCCAGCCCGAGGCGTCGCCGTTCGTGATGGTCGCCACGGTGGCCAGGTTCTCGCCGGCATCGCCGCAACCGACACGGACCGACCCGGCAGGTTCTGGACTCCGACGTTGAATTCCTCGTCGTCGAAGAAGGTGCTCGCCACTGACTTCTCTCCTTGTCGCTCGCGTCTACAGCGTCGTTGCCGGTCCATCCGCTTCTCATCGTCACCATGGTGGAGTGGTTGGCGCCGCCCCGTCCATGGTGCACCAGCGCGAAGTCAACACCGGGGTCACTGGCTTCCGGAGCTGGCCATCGGACGGATTGGCCGCAGGAGCCTCGTCGTCCACCGAGCACCGGCGTGGTCACGGGACCACCGCGATCGTACGTGTGGAGGCGCCTGCTGGCCCGGGCATCGGCGAACCACGTGGTCGTATCGGGCACGCCGACCATCTCGGTGTTCCATCGGGATCTTCGACGTGCCTGCACCCGCACCCGCCTCGGACAGTCGAGGGGGTGCTTGGTGCCGCCGGTGGTAGTTTCGACGCGGTGAGGCCCACAGTTTCCAGAGCATCGGCCATCGCGTGGTTCGGTGAGGGAGCCTCGGGTACCCCCTGGCCGGGAGCTCGCGGACCGCGCCGTCCCCGTCGTGCCGCAGGGTGGCCGACCTCGGGGACGTCCTGACGGATGGCGGACTGATGGCGCCGGTGGACCGTCCGAATGTCCTGTGGATCTTCTGCGACGAACTCCGGCGGGACGCGGTGGGCAGCTACGGCAATCCCTACGTGGAGATCCAGACGCCCCACATCGATGGGATCGGTGCTGGTGGGGTGGTGTTCGATGACTACTTCGTCAACTCACCGGTCTGTGTGCCGTCCCGCATGTCGATGTTGACCGCCCGTTCTCCCGAGCAGACCGGCGTCTACGGCAACGAGGCCGCGGACGAGGGGTATCCGGTACCTCCCGATACGGTGACGTTTCCCCAAGTGTTCGCCGACCACGGGTATCGGACGGCGAACTTCGGCAAGGAGCACATTCCCAAGCGGATCCGTCCCTGGGCGACGCATGATCCGACGGGCTCGGGAATGCAGGACCTCATCAAGGCGTCGAAGCCGTACGGGCCGTCGCTCATCCGGAGCCCCGGAGTGCCCCGGGTGGTCGGCGGGGTGTTCCCGGAGGACTGTGCATTTCCGCCGGCACAGATCACCCAGCATGTGATCCGTGCGCTCGATGCTGCCGACGACCGCCCGTTCCTCCTGCGCGCTTCCTACCTGCAACCGCACACCCCGATACTCGTGCCGGAGCCGTGGGCCGACCGCTACCCCACCGCGGCGTTCCCCGAGCGGCCGACCCGACACCACGGTCTGAGCGAGTTCGAGCAACGTCTCGGGGTCATCAACCGGGGCGACGGTGACGGGGTGGACGATGCCATGGCGCCGCGGGACTTCCAGCAGGCGCAGGCCAACTACTTCGGTCTCGTGTCGTGGATCGACGACCAGGTCGGACAGCTGTTGTCCGCGTTGGACTCGCGTGGCCTGCGGAAGAGCACCATCATCCTGTTCACGACTGATCACGGGTCGTACCTCGGCGAGGACGGGAACTTCGGCAAGCACACGTTCGCACCCCAGAATCAGCGGGTGCCGTTGATGATCCGCTGGCCCGGCACCGTCGAGGACGGTGGACGCCGTACGGACATGAGCCAGGGGCTCGATGTGGCGAGGACGCTGTTCGGCCTCTGTGGGATTCCCTCGCCTCCCGGCTTCGGGGGGCGCGATCTGTTCGGTGGGGAGGATGCGCCCGCCCACGTCTTCGGGTCGATCGGCTACGGCTCGCCGTCCAGCCTCGCCTTTCCGAACTTCGGCGTCGGAACGTACCTGGGCGGGCGCGGCTGGCCCCGGCGCTCGTGCGTGCGGACCGACCGGTTCCGGCTCGACCTGAACACCCGTGTCGATGGCAGGGCGGTGGCACCCGAGGATGAGGACGTCTTCCTGGTGGACCGTTCGACGGATCCGCTCGAGGTGGAGAACCGGTCGTCCGATGCCGAGTACGACGACGTCCGGACCGAACTCCGCCGGATCCTGATCGATCACACACAGGGCGCGGTGGAGGCGCCGGACACGGCGGTCTACGGCCCTGGACGTACGCAGGGCTGGAAGGGGAAGATGGGGCGAGCGCTCGCCAGGGTCCGCACGTCGTCGGACTAGGTTCACACCGGTCGGCGATCCGTTCCGGGCACCATGCCGTGGCGCCCGGCAGCGTCGTCGCCTCCGCCCCGGTGGGCGGTAGCGTGTCGGCCTCGAGCCTGTGTCTACTGGAAGGATCTCACGTGGAGCCAACGGGGCACACCGACGCAGCGGATGCTGGCGCGGTGACCGGTGCGGCCAGACGTGAGCCCGACCTTCTCTCCAGGTTGCAGGTCAAGACCCGGTTTGCCGGGCGGTACGCAACCGCAGGGAATCGGATGCTGCCCTCGTTCCTCATCATCGGGGCACAGCGGAGTGGAACGACCTCCCTCTACCGCTGGCTGACCGCGCGCCAGGACGTCGCCCCGGCGTTGAAGAAGGAAGTGCACTACTTCGACAACAACTACGACCGGAGCCTGCGATGGTACCGGTCGCATTTCCCTCACGAGGAGGCGGGGGTCATCACCGGTGAGTCGAGCCCTTACCTCCTGGTGCATCCCCTCGCTCCGGAGCGGGTCGCCCGGGACCTGCCCGACGCCCGGTTCATCGCCCTGCTCCGGGATCCGGTGGAACGTGCCATCTCCAACCACTGGTTGCGCCGGCGTATCGGCGCGGCCCAAGGGGAGTCACTGGGGCAGGCCTTGGACACCGAGGAGGAGATCGCCGACCAGGAGATGGAGCGACTGCTCCGTGGCGAGGTGAGCATCCGGCACATGGCGTACTCCTACGTCGCCCGGGGTGAATACGCCACGCAGCTCCGGCGCTGGTTCGATGCAGTCGGTCGCGAACGTGTGCTCGTGGTCGAGAGCGAACGGATCGGCGCGGACCCTGCCGTCGCGCGTGGCGTGCTCGACTTCCTGGGTCTCCCGGACGTGCAGGAGCCTTTTCCCTCCCTCAACCATTCAGCACGGGAGGAAGTGATCGACGAGGCGACGGTGGCCAGGCTCCGGGCCCATTTCGAGCCGCACAACCAGGAGCTCTTCGAGCTCCTGGGCGACGAGATGTGGACGAGTCCTCCGGACCCGCCTGCGCCCGAGAGGACCTGAACCGGCTCCCGCCCCAGCTTCCCTCGGTACCGGGGGCCGACGCCATTGATCGCTCGGACCGGGACTCGGCGACGCGCGTCGCCGGCCGCCTAGCGACGGGCCAGGAACGTGCCCCGCGCCCGCTTGTAGTACCGACCTTCCAGCTCCTTCTCGGTGGGTGGCAGGAACTCGACCCGGTCGAAGCCGAGGAAGTCCAGCATGTCCATCACCGCGCGCTCGGTCGGCGCAAACTTGCACGTCGTGCCCTGGCGCCACAGATTCGTGGTCTCGGCCTTGGGTTGGCTCTCCTTGACGACATCCATCTTCCACAGCGACCGATTCCGTAGGAACCGGCTCACATACGGCGGTCGCATCAGGTTGGTGTCGAGCAGCATGGCCTGGGTGGCCAGGTTGGCTGCGGCTTTCATCGTCCGAATCGGATCCTGCAGGTGATAGAGGATCCCGAAACACAGCACGACGTCGAACGTGCCGGTCAGATCGGCGGTGAGTTCGGAGACGTCGAGTTTCCGGAACTCGAGGTTCTCGAGCTCGAGTGCGTCCCGGAGGAAGTTCGCCTGCTCCAGGTAGTGGTCCGCGATGTCGACACCGAGGACGTAGTCGGCACCCGCCTGCTTCGCCGCGACAGCGAAGCCGCCGCAGTTGCACGCCATGTCGAGGACCCGCAGTCCCTTCAGCGAACCGCCGAAGGCATCGAGCAGCTGGGGCCAGCCGTGGCGCATGATCGAGTCGACACGCTTGATGTTCGATCCACGATCCGCCTTGTCGGGCACGAAGGTGCTGATGCCATGCGGTAGCTCGACGACATGGTGGAACGGTGCAAGTTCGTCGACGCGATCTCGCAGTTGCTGCTCGGTCATTTCCATGGTCGGGCACAGTACTACGGCACCCCCGTCCGCGGCCCGGGACAGGTCGGTCACGCGGATCCCGGGTCCGATCCTCCTGCAGATCGGCGGTCCGGGGGCTACGTTGACGATGTGGGGGTTCGTCGGGTTGTCCTGCTTGTCGTCGGCCTGGTCCTCGGCGCATCCGGTGTGGGCGCCGTGACGCCTGCGAGTGCGGCATCACGGGACACCGCGGCGCACGTGACGTCGATCTGGTTGACGTCACCGTCCTACCAACCCAAGGCGCCGGCCGGTGCGACGGACGACTACCACTGCACCGTTCTGGACCCGCACCTCTCCCGGAGCTCGTACATCGTCTCCAGCCAGTTCTTTCCCGGTAGCGTCGAGGACCACCACGCCGCCCTCTACCTGCTCCCGCACTCACTGGTGGCCCAGGCCAAGCGCGACGAGGTACTGACGAGCGGTTGGACATGCTTCGGTGAGGGGACACTACCGAACACGCCGCTGGTCGACTTCTCCCAGACCGCGTTGCTGAGTAACTGGTCACCGGGCTCCGGGGCCGTCAACTTCCCGAAGGGGACGGGCTACGTGGTCCCGGCCGGGAGCCTGGTGGTCATGCAGGTGCACTACAACCTGCTCGCCGGTAAGCGACCCGTGAAGAATTCGTTGGTGCTCCACACCGTCCCCCTCACCACACCGCTCCTCCCGCTCCACGTCCAGGAGATGGAGGCGCCACCCGACATCCCGTGCCCGGCGGGGGTCAGCGGCCCGCTGTGCGACCGGGCGGCCTCACTGGCCAACCAGGGCCAGCGCTTCGGCCAGAACGCCGTCCTCGAGGTCGATGGCATCGAGGCACTCTGCGGTCACGATCCGTCGAACCCGCCGGAGGGGGACACGGCATCCTGCACGTCACGGCTCGGTACCGGCGGCTACCTCGTGAGGGTCGCGCCGCACATGCATCTGCTCGGTGTCGGGTTCACCATGGTGCTCAACCCCGGGACGCCCCAGGCGCAGACCGTCCTCCACGTCCCCGACTACGACTTCCACCACCAGCGGGCCTACAACCTGGCTACGCCGGTGCCGGTCACCGCCGGTGAGCCGGTCCAGATCACCTGCACCTACGACCCGACACTGGCCCAGGAACTGCCCATCCTCCGCAACGTGGCACCCCACTTCGTGACCTGGGGCGACGGGTCGACCGACGAGATGTGCGTGGGCGTGAGCTGGACGTCGCCCGAACTGCCGAACTCCCACGCGTCCCTGTAGCCCTGCCGCCTCCGGCGGACGTCCGAACCGTCCCGATCAGTCGTCGAGTGCCGGCGCCGCCGGAACGTGGGAACGGGCCTCCAGCACCAACCGACCGTCGCCAGCGAACGCGGCGCTCACCTCGCCGGTCAGGAGCTGGCGAATCGGGTTGCCGGCGATGTCGCTCCGCCAACCCTGGTCCAGGCGACTCGGTTCGCCGACGACCAGGAGCGCGATGTCCGACCTGGTGGCGAGCAGCCCCTGGTCGAATTCCAGCTGCTCAGCGATCTGTCTGACGAGGCCTGCGCACACGGCCACCGCCACCTGGGACGCCTTCGACTCCGCCGCATCGGGCGGGAGCCGGAGCTCGTCCTGCGGTAGCGACCGACCCCGCTCCACCGCCTCGAGGATCTCGGCGGCTCCGCCCTTGGCCAGGCTCCGCTCGTCGACCCCGCGCAGCTTCGCCAGCTCCTGGCGGTTGCGGGGCGGCCGCTGGGCGATGGTCAGCACCGCCAGATCGGACAGGACACTCCGCCGGGGTCGGTCGATGTCGGCTGCCCGCCGCTCGCGCCAGGCGGTCACCTCCTGGGCGACGCCCCTGGCTCTGCCGTTCAGGCGCCGCATGTCACCCACCTTCCACCAGGCCTCTTCGGGCACCGTGCTGCGTCGTTGGCCCGGCAGGTTCTGGCGGCACTCCTCGAGCGCCCAGTCGAGCCGGCCCCGTGTGGCGAGCCGGTCGACCATCTCGGTGCGCAGTGCGAGCAGGTGCTCGACGTCCCCTGCCGCGTAGTCGAGCTGTCCCTCGGGAAGGGGCCGCTGGAGCCAGTCGGACAGCTGGTCGGCCTTCGCCAGCGTGATGCCCAGCACCAGGTCGACCAGGCGCCCGAGCGAGGGCGACGAGATCCCGAGGAATCCGGCGACGACCTGTGTGTCGAACACGCTGACCGGTGCCGCGCCGCACGCCCGCCGCAGGATGTCGAGGTCCTGGCCCGCCGCATGGGCGACCGCCGTGCCCGAGCCCTCGAAGACACGCCGCAGGGGTGTCGGGTCCACGGCCAGCGGGTCGACCAGCGCCACCCGGTCCCGCCAGGCGAGCTGGATCAGGGCCAGTGCGGGCCAATAGGTGCGTTCGGTGTGGAACTCGGTGTCGATGGCGTAGAACTCCTCGCCCGAGAGCTCGTCACAGAGTGCCTCCAGCCGGTCGGTCTGCGTGATGACGGCGGGTGCGTCGTGAGTGTGGGCCACCGAATGGAACGTACTCCAGCCGGACGCAGGAGCCCGGCAGCCGGTGGACGAAGCGCAGCAGGTCCATCGTCCTGCTGCCTTCAGCGAGGAGGAGCCCGCCGCACGGTGGGCCGTCGGTGGTCGCCAGCCGGAGCGCGGCCGCCACGAACGAGGTGGTCGCGATCTCCGGCGTCAACTCGTCGAATCCGTGCGATTCGTCGGTAACCGGCAGCAGTCCCGTGTCGATCGATGGTCCTGCAGGAACCCGGATGGCAAGGAAGTTCCGTGACCGCGACCCGCGGGTACCCCGGGGCCTCCGGTCGGAGACTCACTCGGTCGCGGTGAAGGGCACGCCAGCTTCCTCGAGCTTGGCGATCTCCTTCTTGATCCTCCGGACCATCTCCGCGCTGAAGCTCCACAGCTCGCAGATCTCTGTGTCCGTGACGCCTTCGGCGATCGCGATGCGGACGAGGTGCAGACGCAGACGATGTCGTGCGTTCTCGAACAGCCTGATGGCGTCCGACAGCGCCGGACGCACCTCGGTCGACCGTTTGGCACTCATCGCCTCGGCCAACGGGCGACCCGACGAGATGGCGTCCAGGACCTCGCGGGTGAACTCGCAACTCCGGTCGAGCTCCTCGACGAGCCCGTTGGCCGCCTCGATGTGGGCCTGGGCCGCCGCCGTCACGACCGCCAGGAGGTCTTCGGCCGGTGTGAATTCATCTCGGAGGGGCACTCGGGTACCTTTCAGCGGCGACGGACCGTCGAGCCCGTGTGTCGGCGTACGGGCCTGCCGTGTGGCTGGCGGATCCAGCATTCCATGCCTCGGGGCGGACGATGGAGATGGCTACCGATCCGTCGTCCGGCCGCCGCCGACCGGACCGACCGGTGCCCGCTCCAACAGCTCGCCGGCGGTATCGACGGCGTTGACCAGTTCGTCGAGCTGGATGACGACCCCCGCCCGCTCGGGCGTTGCCGCGCCGGCCTCCTCGATCCGGTGGTAGAGCTCGCGCAGCGGCGGTAGCCCGGCCACGGCACGGCGCGCCTCGAGCGCGGTGCTCACCCGCCCGAGCGCATCCTCGACGGCGGAGGAGAACTCGGCGACACCCGGTAGCGGTGTGTCCCCTGGTGGCTCGGTCCGTAGCCCGTGGACCGCCCGGGTGACCCGTCGCAGTGCGGCGAGGATGCCCGAACCGAGATCGGGATCGATCCGCTTGCTGGGAGGCTCGGCAAGTGACCGACCGACGGCGGCCTGGGCATCGGTGTAGGCCAGTCGACAGTTCCGGGCCAGGTCCCGCAGAGGTGGGGGGTCCGTTCGACCGACGTCTGATCCTCTCGCTCCCTCGTCCGCGAGCTGGCCGAGGACGGCGCCGGCGTACGCACGCTGGCACTCCGCCAGGCGGGCCAGGAGGTGCCGGGCCTCCGCGTGGGACCACGTCGGCCACAGCAGGTACGCGACGAGTGCGGCCGACCCGCCGATGACCGTGTCGAGCAGACGGTCGCCGGCGATGCCGAGCGTGTCGACCTGGCCCACGCTGGCCAGCATCAGCACGAGGCCGGTCAGGAACGTCACGCCGATGGCGTAGTTCGACTGGACGAAGGCGAACGCACCCCAGGCCGCGACGCACACGAGGGCGGTGGCGGCGAGCGCTCCGGGGTGGACGACGGCCACCACGGTGCCGATCACCCCGACGCCGATCACCGAGCCTGCGACGCGTGCCACCCCCCTGGTCATCGTCGCCGAGAAGTCAGGGCGTAGGACCACGGCGGCGCTGAGGGGGATCCAGTAGGAACGGCCGAGTCCGAGGTGCTGCCCGACCAGGGCCAGCAGCGGTACGACCACGGCCAGCCGGACAGCGTGCCGGAACGCGGGGGATGCCGGAGTGAGGTGCTCCGCGAGGATCCGGGCGAAGCCGCGCGTGGCCTCGAACGGATGGAATCGGGACGGCACGTCGTGTCGCATCCGGTCCCGGACCGGCGCGGCCGCTTCGCCCGTGCGGTCGGTCGCCGCCCCCACCAGGCGCACCACGGCCCGCAGCTGGCCACGCAGCGACAGGAAGTGGCTCACCACGGCCGCCGACACGGGGTCGGGGCCGCTGCCATCGGCGCCCCGGGCGACGGCGGCACCGAGCGCGGCGCTAGCGGCGCGGATCTGTGCGATGGGGAGCTGCTCCCCGTCGGTCGGACCGATGCCCCGGGGAGCATCGAGGGCCTCGGCCAGGCCCCGCAGGAGGCGATCGGTCAGCCGGCGCAGCTCATCGACCGTCGCGCGCGTCGACTCGCTGTCGGGCAGCCGCCGGGTCAACCCTTCGATGGCGATCAGTTCGAGACGGATGCGTCGGGCCTCGTCCACCATGCCCCGGAGCGCCTCGGCATCCCGTCGCACCACCAGTGCCGCCGGCCGCAGCGTGACGGTGGCGGCGTCGATCGCCCGGGCCGTGGCCGCGCTCCACGTGCCCGATCGGTCGTCATAGCCGGCCGCGAGCGCCCGGAAGACGTCGGCGGTGGCTCGTCGCTGGGGCCGTAGGCCGATCGGGACCCGGATCGCCACCTGCACGCCGGTCTGTGCCAGCCCGCCGAGCAGCACGAGCAGGCCCATGGCGATCGACTCGTGCACCGATCGCGGTTGGCGGCCGAAGACGATCAGGGCCATGACGCCGTGGACCCCGATCACCGACCGACCCGGGCCGAGGGCCACCATGAGACCCCCCACGAAGCACCACACGACGAGTGTCCCGAGGTGCAGCCAGAGCGACCCTGCGGTCAGGCCCGCTACGACCGCCGAGAACGAGAGCCCGACCGCGTCCGAGACCATGGCCGACGGAGCCAGCCGAGGGCCGTTCAGCCGTGCGGCCAGACCCACGAAGAGGGCGCCCAGGGCCAGGCTGGATGTCGTCCCGGGGGGCCAGAACGTGACACCGAGTCCGTAGAAGAGGGCGACGGGGGCAGCGGTCACGGCACCCGCGACGGGCGCGATCAGGGACCGGTCGATCCGTACGGCGTCGCGCACCGTCCGGCGGACCACGCTGGGCGGAGGAGCGGCGGACATGCCGGCCCAGTGTCCCACGGGCACTCTCCCGACTGGTGCGGGCCGCCCGCCATCAGGTGTCGGTGACGCGGCACGGGCACGGGTGCCGACGGAGGCAGGGCAGCGGGACCCCCGGCGCAGTACGTTGCTGACCGGGGACGGTCCGGGACCTGATCATCCGTCCGCACCGTGCAGGTGCAGGTGGAGGTGACCCGAGCGGTGGATGGGAACCGGGCCCTGTCGTGGGAGGGAACATGGGGGAGATGTCACGGTCGTCGAGGCGGTCCATGCGATCGCGCACGGTCCTGGCCGGCGCCTGCGCGGTGCTGCTGGCCGCGACGCTGACCGGCTGCTCGTCGACGGGCAGCACGAGTTCGGGCCCATCCGGCACGGGGGAGCCGTCCATCCCCTCGTCGGCGTTCACGGACCACACCGGCGTCACCCCGTCCTCGATCACGGTGGCCAACGTGTCGACCCTCCTGGCGGGACTCTTCAAGGGTGCCGCCGTCGGCACCGAGGCCTACGCCGCGTACGTCAACTCGCAGGGAGGGGTCAACGGTCGCCGGCTCATCGTCCGGTCCTCGGACGACGCGTTCCAGGGCGCCACCAACAAACAGCTCACCTCGGCCGCCCTCGACCAGGCGTTCGCCCTGGTGGGGAGTGTCAGTCTCGAGGACGGGTTCGGTGGCTCGGTACTGAAGGCCAATCCGCAGTTCCCCAACGTGTCCGAATCGCTCGACCCTGCGACCGAGGCGCTGCCCAACACGTTCAGTGCGATCCCGGCCGGCAAGGGCTGGCCACTCGGACCGCTGGAGTACTTCAAGGCCACGTTCCCGACCAAGATCACGCATGCCGCCACGATCATCGCCGACCTGCCCTCGACCGTGACCGCCTGGAACCAGGAGAAGGCCACCATGGAGCACCTCGGCTACGACGTGCTGATCGACCCGGCGCTCCCGCCCACCCAGACGGACTTCACCCAGCAGGTGGTGGCCATGAAGAACGCCGGCGTGCAGATCCTGTTCCTCGAGCAGGAGCCGGAGAACTACGCCTCGGCCGTCTTCAAGGACCTGTCGCAGCAGGACTTCCATCCGACCGTCGTGCTCGGCGCCCCGTCGTACAACGAGACCCTCGTCACCAACTCCGGCGGCCCGTCGGCCGTGGACGGTGCCTACCTCGAGCAGGCGGCATCGCTCTATTTGGGCGAGGACGCCGCGGACATCCCGGCGGTGGGGACCTTCGACACCTGGGTGCACTCGGTGGACCCGAGCTTCACCCCGGACTACTTCACCTTCCTCGGATGGCTGTCGGCCGAACTCTTCACCCAGGCCCTACGCAACGCGGGCACGGACCCGAGCCGTGGCTCACTCCTGCAGGCGCTCCGCCACATCACCAGCTTCTCGAGCGGCAAGCTGGCACCCGTCACCAATCCCGCCGACAAGGTGCCGACGGGCTGCTTCCTGCTCGGGCAGATCACGGACGGCCGGTTCCAGCGACTCGACGACCCACCCGTCGACGGACCGACCGACGGCTTCCGCTGCGACAAGCCGTACTACGTCCCGGCGTCGTAGGCCGGGACGACCGGGCGTTCCGATCCGCCTAGTTTGAGACCGGAAGGCCCAGCGATCGGGCCCGGACAAGGAGGCACGATGGGCTGGGACTTCGCGACGGACCCCGACTACCAGACGAAGCTCGACTGGGTGGAGCAGTTCTGCCGTGAGGAGGTCGAGCCGCTCGAGTACGTCTTCCCCCATGCCGTCCGCTCGAAGGACCCGAAGATCCGCGCACTGGTCAGGGGCCTCCAGCAGCAGGTCAAGGACCAGGGCCTGTGGGCCATCTTCCTCGACGAGGACCTCGGTGGTCCCGGCTACGGCCAGCTGCAGCTCGGCCTGCTCAATGAGATCCTCGGGCGCTACCCGTCGGCCCCCCAGATGTTCGGGGCGGCCGCCCCCGACACGGGCAACATGGAGATGCTCGCGGCCTACGGGACCGAGGAGCAGAAGGAGCGGTGGCTGAAGCCGATGCTCGACCAGGAGCTGTGGTCGGCCTATTCGATGACCGAGCCGCAGGGTGGCTCGGACCCCAACCTGTTCCGCACCCATGCCGTGCGTGACGGCGACGAGTGGGTCATCAACGGCGAGAAGTGGTTCACGAGCGCCGGCCGTGTCGCCGACATCCTGTTCGTGATGTGCACGAACGGGATGTTCGTGGTGCCCCGGGACACCCCCGGTGTGGAGATCCAGCCGGAGCCCCGCAACCACAACCACATCATCTACAACGAGGTCCGCATACCCGTCGACCACCTGCTGGGGCCGGAGGACGGTGCCAAGGTCCTGGCCCAGCGCAGGCTGGGTGGTGGGCGCATCCACCACGCCATGCGGACCATCGCACAATGCAACCTCGCGTTCGACATGATGTGCGAACGGGCGCTCAGCCGCGAGTCGCACGGCAAGATCATCGGTGAGCACCAGATGGTCCAGGAGAAGATCGCCGACTCCTACGCCCAGATCCGGATGCTGCGCCTGCTCGTCCTCGAGACGGCCTGGAAGATCGACAACACGAGCACCCAGGAGTGCCGGACCGACATCGCCACCGTGAAGTTCACGATGGCCAAGGTCCTACGCGACGTCTCGTTCAATGCGCTGCACCTCATGGGCTCGTTGGGCACCACCGACCTGACGCCGCTCCAGGCGATGTACGCAGGCGCACCGACCATGGGGATCGCCGACGGTGTCGACGAGGTCCACAAGGCCACCGTCGCCCGCAACGTGCTCAAGGGGTACCGGCCCCACGAGGGCTACTGGCCGACGGAGTACATCCCCGCCAAGCGCGAGGCGGCATGGGAGAGCTTCCAGACCCGCTTCGACGAGGATCCCGAACTCCTGGCCCTGGCCGAGGGGTACAAGGCCTACCTGGCCAAACGGCGCTGAGTCGTCCTCGACCGCCTGCTGGCGAGACGGGACCGCTGCCGACGGCGTCCCGATGGTCAGCGGAGCACCCAGCGCGGTCGCGACCACGCCTGCCAGTGCTCGATCGTCGTGTACCCCTCGTCGAGGTAGAGGTGTTCGCCGGCGGGAGTCGCGGTCAACAGCGCTCGTGACGGGCCACCGTCGGTGATCCGGCGATAGTTGGAGGCCCGGATGAGCCGCCTGCCGTAGCCCGAACGCTGATGCTCCGGAGGCGTCGAGAGAGCCCAGCCGATGCTGAAGGCGCCGTCGACCCACACCGTCAACGAGCAGCAGCGCAGCTCGCCGTCGTCGAACAACCCGTAGACCCTCGTGTCGGGTCTGGACAATGCATCGTCGTCGAAGACGATGGCTCCCACCGCTTCGGGCACGCCGAATGCGGCCGCAGCCAGTGCGCGTGCTTCGGGAAGCTCGTCCGTCCCGAGCAGTCGGACATCGGGGTCGTCGCACATGGGGCCGTGGGACCGCGCCATGAAGGGAAGCGCACCGGTGCACACCCATCCCGACTCGACGAGCACGTCGGCGGCAGCCAGGCCCACTCCGGCCAGCATGACCATCGCCGGGACCCGGGCCTCGGCGATGGCGTCGAGCACCTGGGCCGCGGCCTCAACGGCCGTCGGCCCGTGGAGCAACGCCAGGTTGTAGTCGACGTGTCGGGTGAGGCTGAGGGCCATCCACCAGTCGTCCTCGACCGACAGGTGCCCGCGCGCCGACCACGGCGCCGTCCCGAGCCCGAAGCAGGTCCGTGCCCGGTGGAGTTCGGCGAACGTCATCGACAACGGCAGCGCTGTCTGCTCCATGGTGCCTTTCCGCCGGATCGACCCACCCGGTCGACCGTCCCGACAGTCTGCCAAGCACCGTGGGCGATCCGGTGGCAGGCCGGGAGCGGTCCCGGCCCGACGTCGCGTCGTCGGGACCACCACTACCCCCGCGGACGGTCGAACCGTATATTGCCTCCATGCGGCGCGAACAGTTGAGGCAGCTCCTCATCGACGTGGGTCTGGATCTCCTCCTCGACGAGGGACTGGCCCGTGGCACCGAGCGACTGACCTTCAAGCGCGTCTTCGAGCGGGTGAACGAGGAGCGGGGGGTGCGGGTCACCAACGCCTCGGTCATCGGCCGCATCTGGTCGGACATGGCCGACTACCAGGCCGACGTGCTGGCGGCAGCGCTCGAGAACGTCGACCAGTCCGGCGTCGAGGAGACGATCCAGGCCGCCGCCAACGCGTTGGCGGTGGCCGACCTCGACCGCCTGGCGGGCCGGCGGGCGGCCGTGACCGAGGTGGTCCGGGTCACCTGCGCCGCCCACCTCGAAGCGCTCACCCTCTCCCGCACGGCGAGCCTCACGATCGGCCTCCGCGGACTCGGTGTCTCCAGGCTGCCGTCAGACGAGGGGGCACCGGCCGCCGAGAGTCTGCGGCGGGCCTACGAGATGTACTGCATCCGGTGGGACTTCGCCCTCGGTCGGGCATTCGAGGTCCTCGGAGTCCGGATGCGGCCCGGGGTCGGCATCCGCCAACTGTCGATGCTGGCCATCTCGCTCGCCGAGGGGTCCACCATCTGGGACCGGGTGGACCCGACGATGTCCCGACAGCTCCTGCTGCCGACAGGATCCGAGGGGGAGAAGCAGGAGTGGACGCTCTTCGCCCTGGGCCTCGATGCGCTGGTGTGGCAGCTCGCCGAACTCGACGAGGACTGGACGAGCGGGTCCTCCGGAAACCCCGAGTAGCCGCCGCTACCCGGGATCCCTCGGTGGATCCGCCGTTGGATCCGCCACCCGTGTTGTCAGTATGGATGCATTCGACGCAATTGGCAACCACTGGTTGCCTGCCGTGGGCGACGACCGCTGCCGGTGGGGACCGTCAGGAGCCGACGAGGGCAGGACGGGCGACGGCGAACAGCACCACGCAGCCGAGGACGGTCACCAGCGTCCACGACCAGGCGGCCCGGGGCCGCTGTCGGAGCGTGGTGACCACGACCAGGGTGGCGGCGCCCAGCGTGGCGAGGAGGGCCACGGCCCGCCCGACCGGTGCGCCGCCGCCGAGCGCCCAGATGGTCACGGCGCAGGCCACCAGCAGCACGACCCCGATCAGCAGGTCGGCCCGTTCACTCATCCGCTGAGGGAGTCCGACGACCCCGGACCGGGCGTCGTCGTCGCGGTCGGCCAGCGTGTTCACGAAGTGGGCACCGACGCCCAGGAGTGCGGTCGCCGCCATGACCGCCGGTCGGGGCCAGGGGTGCGTCGGCAGGCCGAGCGTGACGAACGCCGGCAACAGGCCGAAGGACACCGCATAGGGGAGCGGGCTGATCACGGTCGCCTTGAGACCGGCGTTGTAGGCCCAGGCCGAGCCGACGGCCACGAGGTGGATCACGGCGGCGCGCCACCCCGACAGGAGCGAGAGTGGGACACAGGCGACGAGGGCCACCAGTGCCGCGGCACGCACGGTGGCCATGTCGACCATCCCGGCCACGATGGGCTTGTCGGTACGACCGACGGCGGTGTCGCGGGCGGTGTCGAACCAGTCGTTGCTCCAGCCGGTCGAGAGCTGGCCGGCGAGCACGGCCACGGCCACGGCCACGCACCCGACGGCGCCCCGACCGGCGAGGGCGGCCAGTGCCGTGGTGACGGCGACCACGGCGACGGTCGGTTGGAAGTGGCAGGCCCGGGCCAGGCCGAGCACCGTACGGCCCGGGTCGGTCGCCGGGGCGGGGCGGTCCGAGGTCACGGGCCACCCTACGTCCGCAGACCTGCCCTCGGCTCGGGGCGGTGCGCCCGACGGCATCCGGGTCTACCGTTGACCCCACGGACGGTCGTCCGAACCCCGGGGGGAAGATCGGAGGAGCACACGATGCTCGACGTGGTCATCAAGGGCGGCACGCTGGTCGACGGCACGGGCGGGGCACCACGGCCCGCCGATGTCGGCGTGCAGGACGGCCGGATCGTCGCGGTCGGCGTGGTGACGGACCTGGCACGCGACACCATCGACGCCGACGGTGCTGTGGTCACCCCCGGGTGGGTCGACGTCCACACGCACTACGACGGACAGGTCACCTGGGACGACGTGCTCGAACCCTCCGCCTCCAACGGCGTGACCACGCTGGTCATGGGGAATTGCGGCGTCGGCTTCGCCCCGGTCCGCCCGACCGGCCATGCCGCGCTGATCGACCTGATGGAGGGGGTCGAGGACATCCCGGGGTCGGCACTCAGTGTCGGCATGCCGTGGGGCAAGTGGGAGACGTTCGGCGAGTACCTCGACTTGCTCGACGGCGGACGCTACGCCGTCGACATCGCGGCCCAGATCGCCCACGGGGCCGTCCGCTTCTATGTCATGGGTGAGCGGGGTGCGGCCAACGAGGACGCCACCGAGGACGACATCGCCGCCATGTCGGCGATCGTCGGCGAGGCGATGGCCGCCGGAGCCGTGGGGTTCACCACCTCGCGCACCATCGGCCACAAGGCCAGGTCCGGTCGCCCCGTGCCCGGCACCTACGCCCCGGAGGACGAGGTCCTCGCCTTCGCCCGGGCGCTCGGATCGTCGGGCCACGGTGTGTTCGAAGCCATCGTGGCCGGCACGATCGGCACCCTCGACCGGTTGGGAGGCGAGCGGGCCAAGCCCCTCGACGAGATCCCGCTCCTGGTGGCCGCGGCCCGGGCCAGCGGACGGCCGGTGACCTTCACGGTCGCCCAGCTGTTCGAGGACCCCGGACACTGGCGTCTCGTGCTCGACGCCGCCGCCGAGGCCAACCGGCAGGGCGCCGACCTGCGACCCCAGATCATCCCCCGGTCGGTCACGATCATGACCAGCCTCGACACGTACCACCTGTTCATGGGTCGGCCCACCTACCGGGCCCTCGCCGACCTGCCCCTGGCCCAGCGGGTGGCCGAGATGCGGCGTCCCGAGGTCAAGCGGGCCATCCTCGCCGAGGAGACGTCGGCCGGTGACGCCGAGGACTTCAGCCAGCTCGTGGTGGAGCTGTTCCTGCCGGCGCTGCCCGTCACGTTCCCACTCCGGGACCCCGTCGAGTACGAGCCGAGCTTCGACGACTCGGTGTGGGCGACGGCCATGGCCCGGGGGATCGACCCCGTCGAGTACATGTACGACCTGCTGCTCGAGGACGAGGGCCGGGCGTTCTACGCGTTGCTGGGCTCGAACTTCGTCAACGGGACGCTCGACGTCTGCCGCGAGATGTTGCTCGACCCCAACACCGTGACGGGGCTGAGTGATGCCGGCGCCCACGTGAACCTGATCTCGGACTGCTCGGCATCCACGTTCCATCTCACGCACTGGGCCCGTGACCGCACGGTGGGGGAGCGGCTGCCGATCGAACTGCTGGTCCACAAACTGAGCGGTGCCAACGCCGGGCTCTACGGCTTCGACGACCGCGGGACGGTGGCCGAGGGCAAGCGGGCCGACCTCAATGTGATCGACTTCGACAACCTGAGGATCCTGCCGCCCGAGCTGCACCACGACCTGCCGACCGGCGTCAGCAGGATCCTGCAGCCCGCCGAGGGCTATCTCGCCACCCTGGTCGCGGGCCAGGTCACCCGTCGGCACGATACCGATACCGGCCTCCGTCCCGGTCGCCTCGTCCGGGGCTCGGCCGCCTGAGTCTCAGCGCACGAGGCGGAAGAACGAGCGGAGCTCGTCGACGAACAGTGCGGGCTGTTCGAACGCGGCGAAGTGGCCGCCTGCGTCGAGTTCGTTCCACCAGCGGATGTCGGTGAACCGCGTCTCGGCCCACCGCCGGGAGATCCGCACGAGCTCCTTCGGGAAGATCGAACACCCGGTGGGGACGTCGATGGTGTCTCCCATGTGGCCGCCGCCCTGCTCGAAGCTCTCCCAGTAGAGGCGGGCCGACGACGCCCCGGCACCGTTCAACCAGTAGAGCATCACGTTGTCCAGGAGCTCGTCCCGGGTCAGGACGTTCTCGGGGTGCCCGTCGCAGTCGGTCCACGACCGGAACTTCTCCATGATCCAGGCACACTGGCCGACCGGCGAGTCCACCAGGCCGTAGCCGAGCGTCTGGGGCCGGGTCGCCTGCTGCTTGGCGTAGCCCGACTCCACCTTCTGGTACCGGGCCATGTCCGAAACGGCCGCCTGCTCGGTCTCACTCATGTCGTCCAGGAGGAGCGACGTCGGTGCCACCACCGGCATGTTGAGGTGGATGCCGACCAGGTGCTCGGCATCGAGCTGGGCCATCCAGGTGGTCACGGAGGAGCCCCAGTCCCCACCCTGGGCCCCGTAGCGGTCGTAGCCGAGGCGGCCCATGAGCTCCGTCCACGCACGGGCGATGCGCTCGACGCCCCAGCCGGGGGCGGTGGGCGTACCGCTGAACCCGTAGCCCGGGAGCGACGGGCACACGACGTCGAACGCGTCGGCGGCCTCGCCACCGTGGGCGACGGGATCGGTGAGGGGACCGAGCACCTTGTGGAACTCGACGATAGAGCCGGGCCAACCGTGGGTGAGCACCAGTGGCAGCGCACCGGGATGCGGGGACCGGACGTGGAGGAAGTGGATGTCCAGACCGTCGATCTCGGTCAGGTAGTGCGGGTGGCCGCCGAGCCGGGCCTCGGTGGCGCGCCAGTCGTACTCCTCGGCCCAGTAGGCGCACAGGTCGCGCATGTAGGCGAGCGGTATGCCCTGGCTCCAGTCGTCGACGGTCTCGCTCTCGGGCCACCGGGTGCGGCGCAGGCGGTCACGCAGGTCGTCCAGCGCGTGCTCGGGTACCTCGATGCGGAACGGTCGCAGCTCGGTGGTCATGGCGCAACCCTACGGGGGAGGGTCGAGCGCTGCCACGGTGGTCGGTGCGGACGTCATCGGGTCGGACGTCGGGATCTACCGTGCCTCGAGAGGTCCGACACCGACGCGAAGGGGATCGATGGGTCACGGCGCCAGAACCGGGGCGATGGCGGCGGTACGGTCCGCCGCGCTGGTCGTCGCTGCCGCCGTCATCGTGCCTCCAGCCCCCGCCGGCGCGGCGGCCCGGATGGTGGAACCGACGGCGGTCGGCCCCGGGACGGTGCTGCCCGGCACGACGTGCCCGGCGTTTCCGGCCGACGACGTCTGGAACACCCCGGTGACCGGGCTGCCGGTCGACCCCGACGGCGCTACGTGGCTCGCCTCA
>Ga0302279_10002945_pt1 | contig 21851 bp, 17 predicted proteins | sample III_Bog_N3_3_FD_194541 | JGI IMG/M metagenome (GOLD analysis project Ga0302279, IMG submission 194541) | Peat permafrost microbial communities from Stordalen Mire near Abisko, Sweden - III_Bog_N3_3 | ecosystem: Environmental > Terrestrial > Soil > Wetlands > Peat | place: Sweden: Abisko...
CGGCAGGCCTCCGGCCTGCCTGAACTGGCGCGGCTCTTCCGCCACCTGCTCTACGTCGAGCAACCGTTCCTCCGCTCGACCGCCCTAAGCGACGAGGTCCGGGATGGCTTCAGGGCCTGGCCGGAGCGGCCACCGATGATCATCGACGAGTCGGACGCCGAGGCTGACAGCCTGCGCCGGGCGATCGCCTGCGGCTATATCGGCACCAGCCACAAGAACTGCAAGGGCGTGTTCCACGGCCTGGGCAACGCCTGCCTCCTGGCGCGGCAGCGGCGGCTGGAGCCCGGAGTCCGCTGGACCATGAGCGGGGAGGACCTGAGCAACATCGGTCCGGTCGCCCTGCTGCAGGACCTGGCGGTGCAGGCCGCGCTGGGCAACGAGACGGTGGAGCGCAACGGCCACCAGTTCTTCCGCGGCCTTTCCTTCTGGCCGGAGGAGGTCCAACGGGAGGCGCTCCACTACCATCCCGATCTTTACCGCGCCACTTCCGCCGGTTGGCCGACGGTCGACGTCCGGGGCGGGCGCATCTCCACCCGTGGCGTCAACCTGGCGCCCTTCGGCGCCGCCGTCATCCCCTTGCTCAACAGCTTTCCGCCGCTCTGAGCGGCCGCCCCCATTACCTCATGTCCGACTCCTACGACGGCATCATTCTCGGAGCAGGTCACAACGGCCTTATCCTGCAGGCCTACCTCTGCCGCGCCGGCCTGAACGTCCTGGCTCTCGACCGCCGCGCCGTCGCCGGCGGCGGGCTGTCCACGCTGGAAGATCCGCGGCATCCGGGCTTCCTCCACAACACCCACGCATTTTTCCAGCGGGCAGTCACGACCCTCCCCTGGTACGCCGATCTCGAGCTCGCCGGCCACGGCCTTCGCTACCTCGAGCCGGAGCTGAACGTCGCATTGATCACCCGCGACGGCACGCCGCTGGAATGGTGGACCGATTTCTCCAAGACCGTCGCTTCCTTCGCCGTTTTCAGCCAGCGCGACGCCGACCGGCTGGTGCAGTGGCGCGAGGAGTTCGTGCCCATCCTGCGCGACATCCTGGCGCCGGAGGCTTTCGCGCCGCCTCGGGCTCCGGAGGAGCGCCAGGCTCTGCTCGAGCGCAGCGCCGGCGGCCGCCGGCTGCTCGAGATCAGCCAGCTTTCCCCCCTGGAATTCGTCGAGCGGGAATTCGAACACCCGACGATCAAGGCCGGGCTGCTCTTTTTCAACGGGCTGCGCGAGGTTGACTTGCGCGCGCGGGGCTTCGGCCACCACATCGCGGCACTCCTGGCCGCGCCCCACAAGGCCCAGATGTCCCTGGGCGGCTCGGCCGCTCTGGCGCGGGCGCTGGAGGCGGCCGTCCGCCGGGCGGGCGGGACGGTCCGGACCCAGGTCACGCCGCGGCGAATCCTGTTCGAGGGGGGCCGCGCCACCGGGGTGGAGACGGACGCGGGCGAGATCATCCGCGCGAAGCGCTTCGTGGTCTCCTCGCTCAACCCCCAGCAGACCTTCCTCGACCTAGTCGGCGAGGACCGGCTGCCGGCGGGCGTGGCGGACAAGGTGAAGGGCTTCGCCTACAATCTGCTCGCGCCCCTCTTCAGCCTCAACCTCAACTTGCGGGAGGCCCCGCAATACGCCGCCGCCGCACGGCATCCAGAGCTGGCCCGCGCCTTCATGGTTATCCTCGGCCTGGACCACAGCGACCAGTTTTCCGACATCGTACGGCATCACCAGGCCGGCACCATTCCGCCCACCGTGATGTGGGGGGCCTGCCCGACCCTTTTCGACCCAAGCCAGGCGCCGGCCGGCTGCCATACCGCTTTCATGTGGGAGAAGCTACCGTATCGTCTGCGCGGCGATCCGGCCCATTGGGACCGCGAGCGCGACCGCCATGGCCGGAAGATGCTTGAGCTCTGGCGCCGTTACGCCCCCAACCTCGAAGGCGCGGTGATCGACAGCTTCACCCGCTCACCCCTGGACGTTGAACGCTCGCTGCCCAACATGCGCGAGGGCGACCTCATGGTCGGCGCCTTTACCCACGGCCAGGTCGGCTATGACCGCCCTTTTCGCGGTGCCGGCCAGTATCGCAGCCCGTTGTCCGGGCTTTACCTTTGCGGTTCGAGCAGCCATCCCGGAGGCAACATTACCGGCCTGCCCGGCTATAATTCCGCCCAAGTCATCCTGGCCGACCTCGGACTCAAAGCCGGCCCGGCCACCCCTCTCTCCCGTCCATGAAATTCGAAAATTCCCTCACTTTAGTGTCCGATGAAGTGTCCCAGGATCTCACCGTGATCGTCCGGTTCGTGCGCGAGTTCGGCCTGCGCGGCTTCGAGCTGCGCAGCCTGGCCGGCCGTGCGTTCAAGGACCTGACCGACCAGGACGTGGCGACGGTTCGCTCCGTCGTCTCGGCCGAAGGCTGGAAGATCCACGGCTGCGCCTCGCCCGTGTTTAAATGCGAGCTCGACGACACGGCGGCGGTGCGGTTGAGCCTGGAGCAGTTCAAGCGGGCATTGGACGTCGCCCGGTCCCTGCAATGCGACCTAGTGCGGGTCTTCACCTTCCTCCGCCGCCCGGCTGCCCTGGACGAGGGCACGCTGCAGCGGGTCGTCGAGCATCTGCAGAAGCTGCTGGAAATTGCCGGCGGCTCCGGCATCCGGATCGGAGTGGAGAACGAAAGCTCCTGCATTATCGGCACGGGCGAGGAGACGCTGCGGCTGGTTGCCCACTTGCCGAATCCGCAGTTCGGCATCATTTGGGATCCCTGCAATTGCGTCTATGTGGCAGGCTCGCGCATGCCGGTGACGGCGCCCTACGCCGCCCTGGCTCCGCGCATCTTCCACATCCACCTCAAGGACGCCATCCGGCGGGTTCCGGCCGACCCCAAGCGCGTGGCGGAGGTGGTGCCGTTCGGGGTGGGCGATGTCGGCTGGCACAGTCATCTGCGCGAGATCGAGCGCAGCGGGTACCGCGGCTTGCTCTCGCTCGAGACTCACTGGCGGCTCAAGGCGATGGACGAACAGACGATGCATCTGCCCGCCGGCTACGGCTTCTCCGACGGCGGCGAGGAGGCCAGCCGGGTTTGCATGCTGAACCTGCGCGGAATTCTGACCGGAATCTCCTAGCGGAACGCGCTTCTCCGGCCGCCCAGTCGGTCAGACGCGCTCGGGCCAGCGCGCCCCTTCAAGCGATGTCGCCCAGCCAGCGTTTCAGGACGAGCAGATCGTGGCGCAAGGCGGCGACCATCTGGGCGCGATCGCCCAGGGGATATTCTGATTCTAGGCTGATGGGACCGGTGAAGCCCGATCGGCCCAACCGCCGGGCAAAACCGGGATCGATCATGCCCTGGCCCAAGGGGCACCACTCCGGCTGCCAGCCCTTCGGACCCTTGCGCCAATTGAAGTCCTTGAAATAGACCGCGGTGAGGTTCGACTCGACCAGCCGGGCCTGGATTGGCCAGGAGAGGCCGCCCTCGACCGTGGCATGTCCAATGTCGAAGCAGATGCCGACATTTTTGACCTGGTGCTGCTGGAGGGCGGTATAAAAGTCCCAAATGGGGGCGCCGAAAATGTCACTGCCGGAATGGTTCTCCACTCCGGCCTGCAGGCCGAGTTCACCGCAGAAGTCCCCGATGTCTTTCAGCCGCCGGCCGATCTCGTCCACCTGCGCGAGGATGGGCCGGTCCGCCGCGTAGCGGATGAAGCCGAGGCGGGCCCGCTTGATCCCGAGGCGGGCGGCCGCGCGCAGGACGCGTTCGGCGTTGGGCTGGCCGAGCGCAGTGATGTCGGTGGTGATGAGGGGGATGTCCAGGCCCCGCCGGCGGAAAGCCTCGACGTAACGCGGCAGAACTTCCTCCACATGGGTGGGCGCGACCTGGCCCGAGGGCTTGGCCCGGACGGGGCACTCAATCCCCTCACAGCCGACTTCCGCCACCAGCGCGGCCGTATCCTCCGGTCCGAGCGTTTCGAAGGGTTTGGAAAAGAGGACAATCGGGCCGTGCGCCACCGGAGGCTCGGAAGCGGCCTTCACTCCGGCGACGGCGGCGGTGGAGACCAGGGCGGCGGTGCGCATGAAATCCCGGCGCGACCAGGAAGTAGGACGGTCTGGGTTCATGCCGGGAAATCTTGCCCCGGAACCGACGTTTTTCAATTGAAATTATTAACCGCATAGTTACTCGTCAGGGCGATGCGCCTTGCCCTCGCTTTCTTGGCCGTGCTGGCCGCCGCGCTGACGGCGGCGGCCGCCGAGGTCACAGTCAGGATTGCCGTGGCGCCGGGCCTGAAGTTCGACCCGCCCCGGTTCGCCGCCGCCCCGGGCTCCCACGTGACGGTCATCTTCCACAACGGCGACGAGATGATCCACAATTTCGTCATCACCCGGCCGGGGGAGCGACTCAAGGTCGTGACCGCGGCGCTGACCCTCGGCGCGGACGGTCCGGCGCAGAATTTCGTGCCCGATCTCAGCGAGGTTCTGTGGTCGACCCGTGCGCTCAATCCCGGGGACACTGCCACGCTGGCCTTCATCGCGCCGGCGGCCGAGGGAGTCTATCCCTTCGTCTGCACCTTCCCCGGCCACGGCTTCGTGATGTACGGGGCGATGTACGTGACGACCGGCGGCCTTCCGCCCCTGGCCGCGGACCGCAACATCCCGCCCGAGTCGGCCGCGGCGGGGGCCGGAACGTCCGGGCCGGGCGACGGGCTCCTGGTCGTCGCCGACCGCCCCCTGGTCAGCCGCACCTTTCTGCCCGACTGCGGGCCGGCCGCGATCGCGGTCGGGCTGCCCGGCGGCCAGTCCTATTGCTTCGACGCCGGTACCTGTCAGCTCCGCTACGCCTGGAAGGGAGGGTTTGTCGACAACACCGACCAGTGGGACGGCAAGGGCGACCAATGGAGCAAGGTGGTGGGGCGGATCTATTACCGCGCGCCGGCCCGGCCTTGGTTGCGCCTGGGGCGGCCGGATCTCCTGGCCGAACCGAGGTGGCGCGGCTATCGCCTGGTCCACGGCTCTCCGCAGCTGTTGTACACTCTCGACGGGGTGGCGGTGAAGGAGACGATCCGCCCCCGGGCCGGCGGCGCCGGCCTGCAGATCGCCTACGAGATCGCGTCCGCTCCGGGACCGGTCTACTTCGCGATCGACCCGGAGGGCGGCGCCGCCTTCACCGCCTCGGCCGGGACCTGGGTCGGCGGCGTGCTGACGCTGAGCCCCGCCGAGGCCGCGCACTTTGAGGTCACGCTGGCCGAGCGGCCGCGGGTCGAGCCGGTCCGGTATTGGAGCATGAACGACGCGCTTTGGAGCACCAATAACATCGACCCGGAGCCGGGCGTGGTGGGGCGGGCCTTCACGCCCGGCGGCCTGCAGAAGACGCCGCGGGTCCTGGAGGCCGGGGTCAAAACCTCGGAATTGAAAGACGGCGGCACCCTCATGGCCTGGGTCAAGGTGCGGCAGTGGCCGGTCTCCGGCCTCCCCGCCCCGGTTTTTTCCGCCGGCCCCTCCCTGGTCGTCGCGCCGCCCTGGCGGGACGATCGCTGGCATCATCTGGCGGTGGTCTTCCCGGCCGCCGGTCCGGGCCGCCTTTATGTCGACGGCTCGGATCGGGGCGAGGCGGGACTGCAGCTGCCGGCGCCGGCCGCCGGCTTGGAAGTGGGCTCGGCCGGCGGACGCTTTCTGCACGGCCTGCTCGATGAAGTCAGGATTTACGACCGGGTCTTGCCGCCGGGCGAAATCGCCGCCCTCTATCACCGCGAGGCCGCGTTGGGCGGCCTCCTCCCGCCATGAAAATCTCCGACCTGGGACCAGGGCTTTTGGCGAAAGCTTTGCGACTTTCGCAACGCGACGGGACGCGCAAGCGTTTGGGGTATTTGACGCTGTGGGCAGTGGTTTTAGTTGCCCGGGATTTGGCGGCCGCCGAATCGCCGAAGCGCTATTATTCGGTCGAAGACATCGCCGGGCCGCCGGGCGTCACGCCCGAATGCAACGGGCTCGGCTTTTTGCCCGACGGCCGGATGGCGGCCGTTTTTGACCACGGGGAGGTCTGTTTCTATGATCCGACCGGCCGGCATTGGAGCAAATTCGCCGAGGGCCTGCACACCCCCCTGGGGATCCTCCCGCTCAGCGCCCGCGAGGTCCTGGTTTGCCAGCGGGCCGAACTAACCCGGCTGGTCGACTCTCACGGCGACGGCACAGCCGATCTTTACCAGTGCGTCTCGGACCAGTGGGGTCTCTCCGGCAACTATCACGAATTCGCCTATGGGCCGGTGCGGGACGCGCAGGGCAATCTTTACGTCGCGCTCGGATCCTCTTCCCGCGGCGGAGTGGCCCGCTACGAGGTTCGCGGCCGTTTCAATCCTGCCGGCTTTGGCTTCGGCGCCCGGGCGATGTTCTCGGTCGTGCCCTACCGCGGCTGGGTGTTGAAGATCGCACCGGACGGGGCGCTGACGCCGGTCGCCTGCGGCTTCCGCCAGCCTAACGGCATCGTCTTCGACCCGCAGGGCCGGCTCTTTGTCACCGACAACCAGGGCGACTGGGTGGGCACGAGCAAGCTGCACTATGTTCTTCCCGGGCAGTTCTACGGGCAACCGGCCGGCCTGGTCTGGCGGGGCGATTGGAAGGGCCAGCCCTCCGTGCTCGAATTGGACCGGATGCGCCGGGAGGGGAACGTGCTTTTCTCCCATGCCATCTTGGCCAACTCCCCCGGTCAGCCCGTCTTCGATCTCAGCGGGGGAAAGTTCGGCCCCTTTGCCGGTCAGATGTTCGTGACGGAGTTCAACATTCCGCGCGTGTTGCGGGTGATGCTGGAGGAGGTGGGAGGAGAGCTGCAGGGCGCGACCGCGCCATTCTACGACGGTCCGCCCCTGCGGGCGGGCAACATCCGGCTGGCCTTCGCGCCCGACGGCTCCCTCTGGGTCGGGCAGAGTGAGCGGCGCCTGGGTTGGCCCGCGGGCGCCGGCATCCAGCGCATTCGCTGGAACGGCGAGATCCCGCTGGACATCCTCACCCTGCACCTCACCGCCACCGGCTTCGAGTTCACCTTCACTAAGCCGGTCGATCCCGCCACCGCGGGGCGGAGCGAGGCCTATTCCGGCCGGCGCTACTACTACCTTTATCACGCGGACTACGGGTCGCCCCGGGTCGATGTGCACGACCTGAGCGTCAGCCGCCCCCTGATCTCAGCCGACGGCCGGAAAGTCCGGATCGACATCGCAGGGCTTCGGGCCGGCTACATCTACGAGTTCAACCTGAAGGGCATACGGGCGGCGGACGGTTCGGCGCTGCTCAATCCCCTCATCGGCTACACCGCCAACCGGCTGCAGGACGGCTCGGCCCGCCCCATCCCCTGGCCGCCGCCGACTGGAGCTGTGCGCGGCACCGGCCACGACAGTCCCCCCGGCGGGAATCCCAACGACTAGGCAGGCGCCGAATGGCTTCAGGGAAGAAAAAGCGTCATTAGGGCGGAGACGGCGAGCGCGCCGGCCATGAGCGCGATGGCGGCGGACGAGCCGACCGTGCCGTTTAGGAAGCCGACCGCGAAGACGCCGACAAAAGCACCAAAGGCGCCGATACTGTTAATCAGCGCCATCGCCACGCCGGCCGCGTTCTCAGGCAGGATTTCCGGGACGATGGCCCAGAACGGCCCGGCGGGCGCGTACATGGCCGCACCTGCCACGGCCAGGAGCGCGAAAGAGGGCCAGAAATGAGCCATGCCGAGGAGATACGAGCCGCCCAGGGCGGCGGCCGCCACGGCCAGGTTGGGCCAGACGAAGCTCTTGCGGCGGAGCGTCCGGTCGGAGAAGTGCGACATCGCCAGCATGGCCGCGATGGCCACGACATAGGGGACGGCCGACAGCCAGCCGGTCTCGACGACACCGATGGGCCGGCTGCCCGCCAGGATGGAGGGGAGCCAGATGACGAATCCGGACTGCCCGACCATCCAGAAGAAAAATTGAAAGCAGAGCAGGATGACTGCCGGCGTCCGGAAGGCGGCCCGGTAGCTTGCCACCGGCCGGACGCCACCTTGCTCCGCCTCGAATGTCGCCGACAGGGACCCCTTGTCCGCGGCGGAGAGCCAGGCGGCGTCGGTCGGCCTTTCGGCGGCGAGGCACCACCAGCCGAAAGCCCAGGCGATCGACGGCACTCCCTCGAGAATGAACATCCACCGCCAATCGAGCGCCCGGATGAGGTAGCCGGATATGACCGACATCCAGATGACCGTGATCGGGATGGCGAGAATGACGAGGGTGTTGGCGCGCGAGCGCTCGGAGCGGGGAAACCAGCGGGCGAGGTAGAGGAGGAGGGCGGGAAAGACCGCGGCCTCGATCATCCCCAGGGCGAAGCGGACGGCGAGGAGCCAGTGGGTGTCGCGGACGATTCCGGTCAGGGCGGCGCAGGCGCCCCAAAGGATGAGGCTGGCAAAGACGAGGCGCTTGACACTGCGGCGCTGGGCGTAGATCGCCCCGGGCATCTGGAAGAGGAAATACCCGAAGGAAAAAAAGGCGCCGATCGCGGACAGCATGCCGGGCGTGAGGCGGAGGTCGCGCGCCATCCCCGCCGCCGCCGCCATCCCGAAATTGGCGCGGTCGAGATAAGCCAGGCTGTAGGTAACGAAAACGACCGGCAGGACGCGCCCCCAGCGGCGGGTGGCGCCTGCATTCATCAGGCCAGCTCCGGCAGGTCAACCCAGGCGCGCTTCGCCCAGGATTCCTGGCCCGCTTCGGCCAGCTGCACGCCCTTTGCCCCCTCGAGCAGCGTCCAGGGGAAGGGCTCGCCCGCCACGACGTGCTTGAGAAAGAGTTCCCACTGGATCTTGAAGGCGTTCTCGAACGAAGCGTACTCCGGCACCTTTTGCCAGCCGTCGAAGAACGGGATTGCCTGCTCGATGTCGGGATTCCACACCGGGCGCGGCGTCGCCTCCGCCCGCTGCGTCCAGCAGTCGCGCAGTCCGGCCACGGCTGAGCCCTTCCGGCCGTCCACCTGGAGGGTGAGGAGATCATCCCGGCGCACCCGCACCACCCAGGAGCTGTTGAACTGGAGAATGATTCCGCTCTTGGTCTCGAAGGTGGCGTAGGCGGCGTCGTCCGCGGTGCATTCGTAGGGGCGCCCTTTCTCGTCCCAGCGCCGCGGAATGTGCCGGGCGCCGAGGCAGGAGACGCTTTTCACGCCGCCGAAGAGGCTATCGATCAGATAGCGCCAATGGCAGAGCATATCGAGGATGATGCCGCCGCCCTCCTCCTTGCGGTAATTCCAGGAAGGCCGCTGCGCCGGTTGGAGGTCGCCCTCAAAGACCCAGTAGCCGAACTCCCCCCGGACCGAGACAATACCGCCGAAAAAGTCCGAATCGATCAGGAGCTTGAGTTTGCGCAGGCCCGGCAGCCAAAGCTTGTCCTGGACGACCCCGTTTTTGAGCCCGGCCGCGGTGCATTCGCGGTAGAGCGCCAGCGCGGTGGCTGTGTCCACGGCAGTGGGCTTTTCGCAGTAGATCGCCTTGCGCGCGGCGATGGCCTTGCGCACGTCGACCGCCCGCCTCTGGGTCGTCTGGGCGTCGAAATAGACGGAGTTGGCCGGATCGCGCAGCGCCGCGTCCAGGTCGGTGGTCACGTGGTTCAGCCCGTGGGCGGCGGCGAGGGCCTGAAGCTTTCCCAAGTCACGCCCGACCAGGACGGGTTCGGGCATGATGATGCCGCCGTCTGCCAGCCGGACCCCCCCTTGGCTGCGGATGGCGAGAATCGAGCGGATCAGGTGCTGATTCGTCCCCATGCGTCCGGTGACGCCGTTCATGATGATGCCGAGGCGGTGAACTTTCATAAGATGGGGATCAGACGGAACCGAGATAGGCTTCCTGGATGCGGGCGAGGAAGGCGTGCTGGTCGCCGGCCCAGTACAGGTTGGAGAAGATCTCCACCTCGTGGAAGCCGGCAAATCCGGCCGCTTCGACCCAGCCCCGGATCTGGCGCAAGGGGATGCAGCCCTCGCCCATCAGTCCCCGGTCGTTGAGCGGATCGAGCATGGTCAGCTTCCAGTCGCAAACATGGAAGGCGAAGAGGGATTTCTCCCGGCCGCAGGCGGCGATCTCTTGCTCCAAGGCGTCGTCCCACCAGATATGGTAGACATCGAGCGCGAGTCCGACCCAGGGTGAGGCGATCTGCCGGCAGATGGCCCGGGCCTGGCTGATCGTGTTGATGGCGGAGCGGTCTGCGGCGTAAATGGGATGGAGGGGTTCGATGGCCAGGCGAACGCCGGCGGCGGCGGCCGCCGGCGCGATCGCGGCGATGCCCTCCGCGATCTGCCGCCGGGACTCGGCCAGAGGCTGGCCGGGGACGGCGCCGCAGACCAGCACGATGTGGGGGGCGCCCACGGCTGCCGCCAGCTCGATGCAGCGCAGGTTGTCGGAAACCGCTTCACGCCGGCCGGCGGCGGTGGCGGCGGTAAAGAATCCGCCGCGGCAGAGCGAGACCACGGTCAGGCCCTGCTCCCGGATCATCCGCCCGGCCGCGGCGGGATCCAGGCCCTCGAGGGCCTGGCGCCAGACGGTGATGCCCTTGACGCCGGCGGCGGCATAATGCTTCACCGCCTCCGCCAGCGGCCACGGCTTGGTCGTGATCGTGTGAACGCAGAGGCGCGAAAAGTCGGTCAGGGGCGCCGCATTCACGGTTCGGTTTCCCCGATGAAGAAAGTATAGTAGGGATCGCCCCGGGCCATCCCGAGCAGGAGCAGGGCCAGTTCCCGGGCGTGGTAATCGCCCCAGAGGCAGGACTCGCCGCAGGGGACCTTGCGCCCAGCTGGGATGTGGTCCCAGCCGTTGGGGCGGTGATAGACGGCGTGGAGGATCAGGCCCTCGTGGCCGGGATCGAGCGAGAGATAGGGCTCGCGGAACAGGGAACGGGCGACGGTCAGGCCAGCCTGAAGGTAGGGGGTGGCGGTTCCGGCCATTTCCAGGGCATTGCCCAAGCGGATCAGGCCTTGGGCGGCGATAGCGGCCGCCGAGCTGTCGACGGGTTCGTGGTCGTTGAAAGGGTCGGCGGGCCGGCCGAGATAGTCGCCGAGGCGGGCCAGCCCCGGGGCGCCGGTGTCCCAATAGGGGATGCCGTCGGCCGGGGTGTGCTCGAGGTAGTAGTCCGCCACTGCCGTGGCCACCTCCCGAAAGCGCCCGACCACTTTGTCCTTGCCCCCATGGCTGGCGAATTCGGCCTCGGGCAGGGTGGCGAAGAATTCCAGCAGCTCGGCGTAGCCGCAGAGGATCCAGGCCAGCCCCCGCGTCCAGGTCGAGAAGGGACTGTAGCCCTGCTGCGTGCTCGGGCAGCGGTAGGAGCCGTCGTTGAGATTGAAGATCGATTCATGGGCGACGCGGCCCCGGAGGTCGTAGATGTCGCGGCCGGCTCCGAAATAAACATTGTAGCGAGCCGTCGTCTCGGCGTGGCGCAGCAGACGGTCGAAGAGCGAGATCTTCCGGTCCCGCTCTCCCATCAGGACATGCCCCAGCTGATGGCCGAGGGCCAGGACCCGGAGAGAGCGCAGCGTGTCGGAAAAGAGGGAATGCGGCCCGTTGAAGGAATAGATGTAGCCCAAACCCTCGGGCAGATCGGTCCAACGGGCGGCCTGGACCGCGCCGCTGAGCTTAAGGGCGAGTTCGCAGAACTGCAGTTCTCCGCCGCCGCCGAAGACCTTGCCCTCCCGGATCAGCCGGTGGAGGTTGCCGTAGGTGGAGACGTTGTTGAACCCATGGTCGTGCACGCCGACGTGGCTGATGTGGCCGGCCATCATCTTCAACGTCCCTTCGCGGCCGAAGGCGAGGGCGGCGGAGTCCCCGGTGGCGTCGAACTGCAGCAGGCCCGAGCCATAGAGGAATCCTTGGGTCCATTCGGTCCATCCCCGCGAGGTGTATCGGCCAGCGACGGTGTAGACGGGAGCGCCGTCGGCGAAGCCGCCGCGGCGGCGCAGCGCCTCTAATTTCTGGCCAGACAGCCCGAACAGCCGCTCGAGGGCGGGCAGCAGGGCTCGGGGGGAGAGGGTAGGGTCGACTTGAATCATGGTGGGATCTAGAGGCGGCGAAGATGGAAACCGCCGTCAACGGGGATGACGGCGCCAGCAGAAAACGGCAGCTGTCCGGCGAAGACCGCGCGGACGGTCCGGCCGACGTCCTCGGCCGTGCCCCAGCGCATCTGCGGCACCAAGCCCGAGGCGAGGAGGGCGTCGTATTTTTCCCGGACCTGGGCGGTCATGTCCGTCGCCATGATTCCTGGCCGGACTTCGACCACCTGGATGCCGTGGGCGGCCAGCCGGCCGGCCCAGAGCTGCGCCGCCATGGCCAGGCCGGCTTTGGACAGGCAGTATTCGCTGCGATTGACCGAAGCAGTGTCGGCGGAAATGGAGGTGACGAAGACGACCTTGAATCCCCCGGACAACAGCGGAGCCGGCTTGGTCTCGAGCCAGTGGCGCGCCGCCAGCTGAGTGAGGAAATGGGGGCCCTCGAGATTTGTCCGCATCACTTCGGCGTAAGAATCCTCGCCCGCCTCGGTGATGTCCGCCCGGACCTTGGGGGCGATGCCGGCGTTGTTGACCAGGCCGTCGAGCCGGCCGAACTCGGCCAGGGTCGAGGCCAAGAGCAGCCGGCGCGCCTCCTTGACTCCAATGTCGGCCCGCAGGGGAATGAACTTTTGGGCGGTGCTGGCCGCAGCCCGGTGGCAAAGCTCGGCCGTTTCCGCCGCCGCGGCCTGGTTGCCGCAATAGTTGATCGCGATCGAGCAACCCAGTTCCGCCAGCTGCAAGGCGATGCCGCGGCCGAGGCCGCGGCTGGCGCCGGTGACCAGGACAACCGGGCAGGCGGGGAATGGGTTTGCCACGACGCGACCTTAGCGGGCCCTCTCGCCGGAGCGTGAGGATTTTATCGGTGCCAATTAGGACTTTTTCTGTATCGTGGCGGTCCGCCCATGCGCCGTTTTCGCTCCCTTTTCATCGACAAGGCTGACATCCGGGCCCCCGGCCTGACCGTTCTCACCCTGGCGCTGCACCGGCATCTGCCCGAACGGGCCGCGATCGGCCCCCACGACCACCGCTGGTGCCAGGCGCTGCTTTACCTCCACGGCCAGGGCTGGCAGACGATCGCTGAGGAGAAAGTCCGGGTGAATCCCGGCACCCTCGTCCTGCTCCCGTCCGGAATCGCCCATGCCTTCGACCGGGCCGGCTCCCGGGCGCCGCTCTGCCTCGCGATCGACTTCCGCCTCCAGACCTCCCGCGACAAGTCTCCCAGCGTCGTCAGCCTCCACCGTTCCGAGCTCTTGCAAATGCGCCAGCATTTGGCCCACCTCATCCGGTTGCAAACCGGCGCTGATCGAACCCTTCGCTGCGAAAGTGCCGCGGTCGTGCTGCAGATGCTGACCGCGCTGCTGCTTTCCGCCGGCTGGCTGGGAAGGGATCCGGCCGCTCGTCTCCGGCGCCAATCCTCCCCCATCCTCCATCTCCTCGGCCGCATGGAACTGGACGGCCCCCTGGGCAAGATCGTGGCCCAAAGCGGCTATCAGCGCGACTACCTGAACTCCCTGGTGAAACGCGAAACGGGCCTGACGCTCGGCCAGTACCGGGCGCAACTGCGCTTGGCGCGGTCGAAGGACCTGCTGTCGGCCGGCATCCGGATCGATAGCGTGGCCCCCGCGGTCGGCCTGGACGACCAGAGCTACTTCACCCGCTGGTTCCGGCGGCAAACTGGCCAGACGCCTTCGGCCTGGAGCCGGGGGGCGATGGCGGAAACAGTCAGGCTGGCGCAGGCCAATGCGAAAAGCGGGCGGGTTCCGCTCCCGGGATCATGACGCCCGCCCTTTCCCTCCGCGGCCTCTCCAAGAGCTACGGCGCGGTCGCCGCGGTCCGGGACATCAGTCTCGACGTTGGGCAGGGCGAGATCTTCGGCCTGATCGGGCCCAACGGTGCGGGCAAGACCACGCTGCTGGAGTGCGTGCTGGGGCTGTGCCGGCCCGACGCCGGCGCCATCACCGTGCAGGGCATCGACGCCCGGTCCCATTCGGCCACGGCGATGGAGCGGATCGGCGCCCAGCTGCAGACGTCGGCCTTGCCCGACGCCATGACACCGCGGCAGGCCCTGCGCCTCTGCGCTTCCTTCTACGCCCGCGCGGCGCAACCGGAGGACCTGATCCGTCGCTTCCAGCTGGAGGAGAAGGCGGACGCGAAGTTCGCCACTCTCTCCGGCGGCCAGCGCCAGCGCCTGGCCCTGGCCCTCGCGTTCGTCAACGAGCCGGAGTTGGTCATCCTGGACGAGCCCACCGCCGGCCTCGATCCGCCGGCGCGGCGCGATCTGCACGCGCTGATCGGCGCGCAGCGCTCGGCCGGCCGCACGATCATTTTCAGCACCCATTTCCTGGCGGAGGCCAACGCGCTGTGCGACCGGGTGGCACTGATCGACCGCGGGGTACTGGTCGCGCTCGACTCCCCCGAAGCCCTCATCGCCCGCAGTGCCGCGGTCCCCCGCGTCGTCGTCCGGACCGACCCGCCTCTCGAGCGGCTGGACCTGGAGACGCTGCCCGGAGTCGTGCGGATGACGCCGGCCGGAGGGGCCGGGATCCGCGGCTGGTGCCTCGAGACCAGCGCGCTCACCCGGACGATCACCGGTCTGGGACCGTTGATCGACTCCCGCCGCGCCACCCTGCTTGACCTGCAGATCCACCGCCCGACCCTGGACGACGTCTTTGCCGAACTCACGGGAGGCCGGACATGAAGCGGGTGCGCGCCTTCCTCTACCACTTCCAGCTCACGCTGCGGCTCAACTTCGCCAACAAGCAGCCGCTGGTCTATGGCTACCTCGTACCGTTTTTCTTCCTCATCGCCTTCGGGACGATCTTCCGCTCCGGCACGCCGCCGCTTCTTCACCAGATGAGCCAGTTGGTCACGATCAGCGCCCTGGGCGGGGCCTGCTTCGGCTTGCCCACCGCCCTGGTGGCCGAGCGCGAGCGCGGGTGGTGGCGGCGTTACCGGCTGCTGCCCCGTGCCCTGCCGTCCCTCCTCGCCGGCACGCTGCTGGTCCGAGTGGTCCTGATCGCCTCGGCCGCTGCCATGCAGATCCTGCTGGCCCACCTGATCTACGGGACACCCTGGCCGGCGCATTGGGCGCATCTGGCGGTGGGCTATGCGGGAGTGGCCTGGGCGTTTCTCGGCCTGGGGCTCCTGCTCGCCGCCCTGGCGGGGGACGTGCCGGCCGTGCAGGCATTGGGGCAGTGCATCTTTCTTCCCCTCATCATGATCGGCGGGGTGGGCGTGCCGCTGCAGGCGCTGCCCGCTTGGACCCAGAGGCTGGCCGCATTCCTGCCGGGACGCTACGCGGTCGACGCGCTCGGTGCCGGCTTCACCGGCGACGGCCGCGGCGCGGTGTTCCGGTTCAACCTCGCCGCGCTGGCCCTGATCGGCCTGGGCGCGGGGCTGGCCGGAACCAAGCTTTTCCGCTGGGACTCGGGTCGGCGCATCGGCCCGGCCGCGCGGATCTGGGTTGTCGCCGCCCTCGTGCCCTGGGTGGCGATCGGCCTTTTTGCCCTGCGCACCCAGCGTTGGCCGGCGCTGGCTCCCGGCTTGGCCGACCCGGCCGAGGCGATCGCCAGCGCCCAGATCGACGCGATTGCCTACGAGGGGCTTCCGCCCGACGACGGCACGGTCACCCCCCTGGCCCCGCCGGTGCAGGACTTCAGCCCGGAGGAGAAGGAGCGCCTGAACCAGCTCGCGGCCCGCCTCGAGCTCTGGGCTCCCGGCCGCGTCTCGCCTGCCTCCCAGGCGATGCGCAGCCTGATTAGCGTTGCGGCGGTGGCGGACGCGTCGGAAGACCCCTTGGAGGGCGGCATCGCGCGCCTGGTCTTCAACCATCTCTGCGCCCATTTCAAGCAGGACGAGCTGGAAAAAGGGCTGGCTTCGATCGTCCTTTATCCGGCGGCCGGGCATGTGCTCACGGTCATGCCCGAGCTCGACCTGCCGGATCCGATCGACGCCGGCATCGTGCGTGAACGCGACGCGATCTACGCGGAGAAGTTCCTCGGCCGCATCCGCGGGCGGATCAACGACTGACGTCAGCTCGTCGCGCCCAGCCCGGGCCCGCGTATGCCCTCGGTGTGCATCCGGCCGTCGCTGATCTGGAAGATGCCCGGGAAGCGCTCATCCCAGCCCTGGTTGGCGACCGGGCAGTATTGGCGTGAATTCGCCTCGATGCCGGATACGCCGGGAATGTGCGCGGCCAAGCTGGCCGATTGGATGAGCGAGGCTCCGGGGCAGGTCAGGTCTTGCACGCAGAGGAAAAGTCCGAGGCGCTGGGCGGCCGCGGCCAGCAGCAGGGACTGGCTCTGGCCCTTGCAGGCCTTGAGCGCCGCGCCGGTGTAGCCCATCTCCTGCGCGAGCAGCAGGCTCTCCAGGTCGGTCAGGGATTCGTCGATCACCACCGGTCTGAGCTTGGCCGCGGCGTGCATTTTGTTCTGCGGATTGGCCCGCAGGTCGCGGGCCGTGGGCTGCTCGACGTACTGGACCCGGTCGAAGCCCTGCGGCGAGCGCTCCCGCAGCTTGCGCAGCATCTCGACCAGATATTCGACGTTTTGGCAGCGCTCGTTAAAATCGAGGGAATAGCGCCATGCCTCAGCGCCCGGCGCCCGCGGGGTCTCCCCGGCGATGCGATCGGCCGCCACCACCCGCTCCAGATCCCAGGCGAGGTCGTCCCCGTTCAGCTTGATCTTGAGGTGGGAGAGTCCGTTGGCCCGGATCCACTCCGGCAGGTCCTCGGGCAGTCCATCGCCGACCGGCTTGGTCACGTCCGCCGCCGTCAGCGGATCGAGCGCCCCGATCAGGTGGTAGAGCGGCAGCGTCGGGGCGGGTTCGCGCAGGACGTAGGGCTCGAGCCAGACGCCGTCGTAGTCCCGACCGAGATAGGCCCCCAGGTCCCGGCTCATGAAGTCCCGGCCGTAGGTGTGATAACAATTGCGGCCGTGCGCCTTCCCGAAGGCGTCGTGGAGCGCGGCGTCAAAGGGGCTGCCCGTGACCAACGTCGCCAGCTTGGGGATGGGCTGGGCGAGCTTGAGCTCGGTCCCGAGATCGAGGGCGGCGGCGAGAAACTTCTCCTCCAATTGCACGCCCAGGTCGATAGGATGGCCGAATTCCGCATGCGCTTGGGCCAGGGCGGCGCAGCGCCCGGCCAAAGTCTTCATGACCGCGAGGGTCTGCTCATAGTCCAGCGTCGGCGAGGGGAAGGCCCAGCTGTTGCCCAGGGGCATGGAGCCGGAGCCGCGGGCCCGCCGGCCGTCCCGGGTCTCGACCTCGCAGTCCACCGCCAGCAGAGTGGCCTTGGAGCCGGTGCGTCCGCCGAACTTGAACGGAGTGCGGTAGAGATAAGTCGTCTCCGAAGTGCGAATTTCCCGGATGCGAATGTCGGTCGGTTTGGAAGCGGTCATGGGCGCGCGGCTGGCGGTTTTTGCTTGAGCCGGAGGGTGGCCGCTCGGACCATAACCAAGTGGTTACCCCATTCAACAGATTTTTTCTCCTCTTTCTGCTGACGGGCGCGGCCGCGCTGGCGGCGCCGGAGTTACGTATCGGCATTCTCGGCACCGATTCCTCCCATTCCGTCGAGCTCTCCAAGCTCTTCAACGTCCCCTCCAATCCGGACCACGTGCCCGGGGCCAGGATCGTCGCGGCCTGGAAAGGCGGCAGCCCCGATGTGGAAAAGAGCGCGAGTCGGGTCGAGGGCTTCGCCGCCGAATTGCGCCGGACCTACGGCGTGAGGTTCTATAGCTCGATCGAGGAAATGATGCCCCAGGTCGATGCCGTGCTGATCCTGAGCGTCGACGCTCGGCCCCACCTGGACGAGGCCCGGCGAGTCTTCGCCTTTCACAAGCCCGTCTTCATCGATAAGCCGATGGCCGCGGACTTGGGCGACGCGATCGCGATCTTCCGCCTCGCCCGGCGGGCGCGCATCCCTTGCTTCAGCGCCTCAGGGGAGCGGTTCACCCCCGACATCGTGCGCCTGAAGGGAGCCGACATCGGGCGGCAGCAAGGGGTCTTCGTCTATGGGCCTTGCCCGACCGAGCCGCATCATCCAGATTTTTACTGGTACGGCATCCACGCAGTCGAAAAATGCTACACGCTGATGGGCCCGGGCTGCCTCACGGTGGCGCGCACCCACACAGCGGACACCGACGTCATCACCGGCGTCTGGTCCGGCGGACGGGTGGGAACGGTCTGGGGTACCCGCAGCGCCGACCACGGCTTCGACACGATCGAGTTCGGCTCCAAGGCGATCATGGGGGCGGTGCCGCCCCTGACCTACCGCCCGCTAGCCGTCCAGATGGTGAAGTTTTTCCGGACCGGCGTCGCCCCGGTCCCGCCGGCCGAAACAATCGAAATCCTCGCCTTCATGACCGCGGCGGACGAAAGCAAGCGCCGGGGCGGGGCGCCGGTGCCCCTGGCCGAAGTGCTCCAGGCCAGCGGCGGCACGGACGGAATCTAGGTTCCAGCCGTGCGCACGTCTCTTTTAGTGCTGGGATTGGCCGCGAGCCTGGCTTTGGCCGCTATGCCAGGCCGGGCCGCAGCTGCCGCGGCGGATGTGCGCTGCCAGGTGACGCTGCCCGACTCGGCCGGCGCGCCCGTGACCGGGCGGATCTTCTTGGTCGTCACCCGCCTGGTGGCGGGCGAGCCGCGGCTCGTCCGGTTCGGCGCCGATTCCAGTTACTTCGGGATCGACGTGCGGCAATGGCCGGCGGGCGGGCAAGCGCAGTTCGACGCCGGCGCTGCCGGCTATCCGCTCCGCCACCTCGGCGATTTGCCGCCTGGCGACTACCGGATCCAAGCCGTGCTCAACATCTACACGGAGTTTCATCGCGCCGACGGCCATGTCATCTGGGCGCACCGCGACCAGTGGGAGGGGCAGAAATGGGCCATTTCCCCGGGCAACCGTGTGAGCGAGCCCCAGCCGTGGCATTGGGACGGGCGGACTCCCGCCCCGGCGCTCGCGCTGACCCGGGTGATTCCACCGATCGTCGTGCCGCCCGACACCCGCTGGGTTAAGCGGATCAAGATCGAGAGCCCGCGGCTCAGCCGGTTTTGGGGGCAGCCGATGTACTTGGGCGCCACCATCCTTCTGCCCAAGGGCTACGACGAGCATCCCGGCGTCCGCTATCCGGTGATCTATCTGCAGGGTCATTTCAATCTCGGCGCCCCGTTCGGCTTCACGACCGAGCCCGACCTGCCCGGAGCCAAAAGCTGGGCGCGCCTGAAGGAGGAGTGGGCCGCCGGCCATCTCAACATGCCCGAGCCGCCGCCGAACAATCCCTCCAACGGAGCCCTGGCCAATGTCGAAAGCGGCTATGAGTTCTCCCAGTCCTGGCGCTCCGACGGGTTCCCCCGCATGATCGCGGTCAGTTTCCAGCATCCGACGCCGTATTTTGACGACTCGTACGCCATCAATTCCGCCAATGCCGGCCCTTATGGAGACGCTATTATGGAAGAGCTGATTCCCGCGGTGGAGGAGCACTTCCGCGTGATTCGCCAGTCCTACGCCCGCGTCCTTGCCGGCGGTTCGACCGGGGGCTTCGGTTCGCTCGCGCTCCAGGTCTATCATCCGGTTTTTTTCGGCGGCGCCTGGTGCTTCGCGCCCGATCCGGTCGATCTTCGTCGGTATTACGGCGCGGTGGATCTCTACGCGGATGACAATGCCTTCACCGGCTACACCGGCCGCTTCGTTTACCCGGTCCGCAACGGCGGTCCGGGCAACCGGCTGACCAGCCAGGAGACGGCGGTGCTCGGGGCCGAGGACGGAGGGCTGGCCTGGAGCAACCTGGGCCCGGTGGGGGCGGACGGCTATCCCCGTCCGTTCTGGAATCTTACCACCGGCCGGATCGATCGCGAAGTCGTGGCCTTTCTGAAGGCCCATAATCTCGACATGCGCGACTACCTGCAGCGGAACTGGCCCCGCCTCGGACCCAAGCTGGTGGGAAAGCTCCACTTCTATTGCGGCGATGACGACACGTACTATCTCAATCTCGCGGTCTACCTGATGGAGGACTTCCTCGAGAATACCCACGACCCCTATTATGCCGGCAGCTTCACCTATGGGCGGCCGCTGAAGACCCACGGCTGGCAGCCGATGACCAACGCCGATCTGGTGAGGATCATGGCCAAGCACATCGATCGGTATTCTCCGGCGTCGGAGCAGCCCGCCCCGTGGCTTCTCCCTTGAGTCGGGCCCTCCCAGGGTCCTGGGCGAAACGCGGGGGACTTCCGCTCTGGGGCGGCAGCCCCCGGGGGTTCGCGGCCGTGCTGGCGGTCCTGCTCAGCGTCGCCGCCCTCCGCTCCGCGCCCCTGCGCGTCTGGATCATCGCCGGCCCCGGCCTGCCGGCGGAGGAGGTGAAGGCAACCTTGGCCGCCGCCGACGGCGCCGACTGTTCCGTGACGACGCTGCCCGTGGCCGGGGCGGCCGTCCTCAGCGGTCTCGGTTTGGCCGACGTGGGCGTGCTATGGGTCCGAGGGCGTCCCGCCGGCAGCCAGGGGCTGGCGGCCCTCCGCGATTTCCTGGCGGCGGGCAAGGGCCTCGTCGTATTGGGGGAAAAGGGCGGGACCTGGAGCGATTGGCTGGGCTTCGACGCCGAGGTGGCGGGAGCGAGCTACGGAGCGCCCTTTGCCGGGGGGGAGCGGATGCGCGTGATCAATGCGTTGCCCCACGCGATCACCACCGGGGTGAGGAACTTCGACCCAGCCGAGGCGATGCGGGAATGTCGGCTGGCCGGCGATGCCGGCGTCTTCCTCGAGGGCATGGTGGGCGAGAACACCGTCCCGCTGGGCTGGATGCGGAAAAGCGGCCGCGGCCGGGTGGTCTGCCTGCAGCCGGGTAACCCGGAACTGTGGGGCGATGCCGACTACCGGCGGCTGGTGGCGAACAGCGTCGACTGGGCAGCTGCTCGGCCGATCCCCGGGGCCAAGACGCTGCTGCAGCGGACCTATCTGAACCAAGCCTATCCGGGCGCGATCGCCATTACTTTTCCGCAAGGCCCCTCGCTCTGCTACGATATCGTGCGCGGCGGGATCAATTACGTCAGCGACGGGGATTTTGCCGACCTCCATCCCTGGTGGACGGGCCGCCACGGCGCTCCCATCCGCGATTTTGGCGCCCGGATTTCGGGCGATGTCTTCTACCGGGAAAATACCCTGGACCCGGGCACCCACCTGGGCTCGGGCACGGCGGATTCGGCCTATCACTATCACGGCTACCGGATGAAGGGCCTCTACCCGGAACTCAGCTACACGGTCGACGACCGCGAGGTGCGGGAGGAGCTGAGGCCGACGGCCGACGCCGCCGGGGTGGTGCGGATCTTCCGCCTTCAGCCCGGTAAGACGCCCTTCTGGCTCAAGATCGAGCCCGGGGAGGAATCCTCCGTCATGGTGGAAGGGGCGGTCTGGGAGGGCGGCTTCATCCACTTCGACGGAACTGGCCGCGGTGAGTTCACCGTCACAATCCACCGCAAGGGGGCGCCCGCGCGATGAAAGCGATCGCCCTCCTATTCCTGGCCGCGACCGCGGCCTCGGCGCAGATCTCCGCCAGCAAATGGAATCGCATCCCCCATCGGCCGGACGATCCGCAGATCTCCGGGCGCGTGCGCGATGCCGGTACCGGCGAGGTAGTCGAGGCCGGGATGGAGGTGCGCATCATCAGCCCAACGCTGGCGCGGCTGGAGAACTCCGAGATCGAGTTCGTGCTTAAGGCCGACGGCACCTACCGGGTGACGGTGCCCCCCGGGGGCTACGATATCGTCACCCCGAACGGGACCTACGACGGTGAGAGCTTTCACGTCGAAGCGCACCCGGGCGACCGGGTGATGCATGATTTTTTGCTGAAGCGGGTCGAGGCGGGGGCTTATCGAG
>Ga0302279_10002952_pt1 | contig 21826 bp, 20 predicted proteins | sample III_Bog_N3_3_FD_194541 | JGI IMG/M metagenome (GOLD analysis project Ga0302279, IMG submission 194541) | Peat permafrost microbial communities from Stordalen Mire near Abisko, Sweden - III_Bog_N3_3 | ecosystem: Environmental > Terrestrial > Soil > Wetlands > Peat | place: Sweden: Abisko...
GCAGTCGCACCGCGATTGCGGTCGCGTTCAGGACCCCTATTCGTTCCGCTGTATTCCCGTGGTGCACGGGGCGGCGCGCGATGCGCTCGGCCACGTGCGCTCGGTGCTCGAGATCGAAGCGATCTCGGTGACCGACAACCCGCTGATCTTTCCCGACGAAGACGAGTTCTTGACCGGCGGCAACTTTCACGGCCAGCCGGTCGGCGTGGTCTGCGACTTCGCCAAAGCGGTGCTGGTCGAGGTGGCGAGCATCAGCGAGCGGCGTTCGTATCTCTTGCTCAACGGCGAAGAGCGCGGTCTGCCGCTCTTTCTCTCGCGCAAGCCCGGCCTCGAATCGGGGTTGATGATCGTGCAATATTGCGCGGCGGCGCTGGTGAGCGAGAGCAAGGGATTGGCTTCGCCCTCGAGCGTCGATTCGATACCCACCTCCGCCGGTCAGGAAGATCACGTCAGCATGGGCACGATCGCCGCGCGCACCTTCGACGCGATCCTGGATAATGCGGAAGGCGCGCTCGCCTGCGAACTGCTCTGCGCGCTGGCCGCGCTCGATTTCCGGCGACCGCTCCGTTCGGGGCGCGGCACCGAAGCCGCCTACGCCGCCGCGCGCGAGCGCGTCGCGCCGCTCGATGCCGACCGGGTCCAAGCGCCGGATATCGAGGCCGCGCGCGCGCTGATCCGCTCGGGAAAACTGGTCGCGGCGGCCGTTGCCGGAGTAGGCTAGCCGCCGCCGCCGTTCGAAGAGCGAACGATGCTCGTCTCGCGTCGTTTCGTCCGCGCTCTGTTTGCGTTACCGCTCGTCGCCACGCTGGGCGCGGCGCAACCCGGCGGCGACGCGTCGCCCGCGCCGTCGACGCCGGTCAACGGCCTGCCCGCGGAGAATTTCGATACCGCGGTGGCGCCGTCGGCCGACTTCTACCGTTTCGCCGTCGGCGGGTGGATGGCGCACCATCCGGTTCCGCCCGACCGCTCGTATTTCGGCGTCGACACGGAAATCGAACAGCGCGACGAGGTTCGCTTGCAGGCGATTCTCGCGTCGCCCGACGTCACCGAAGCACCGCCCGGCAGCGAGCGGCGCAAGCTCGGCGACTATTACGCCGCCTGCAGCGACGTCGCGGGCATCGAACGCGAAGGCACGGCCGCGTTGCAACCGGTCTTCCGGCGCATCGATGCGCTCGCCGCGCCGCGCGGCTTGGCCGCGCTCGCGGCCGCCGGCGCGCGGCTGCGTTCGCCCGACGACGGCATCGCGCCGCTCTTCTCGTTTTACTCCGAACAGGATCCGCGCGATGCGACGCGCGTGATCGGCAGCCTATCGCAAGGCGGCATCGCGCTTTCCTCGCGCGACTACTACATCGCGACCGACGAGGATTCGCGCAAGGTGCGCGCCGCCTATGCCGACGCCGTGCGCGCGACGTTCCTCTTGCTCGGCGACGACGCGAGCGGCGCCGAGCGCGAGACCCGCGCCGTGCTCGACATCGAAACGCGCATCGCGCGCGCCTCGCGCACGGCCGACGCCCTGCGCGATCCCGTCGCCAACTTTCATCCGATGTCGCCCGCGCAGTTGCGCGCGCTGGCGCCGCACTTCGACTGGAACGCATACTTTGCGGGCATCGGTCTCGCCGCCGCCCACGCGACGCGCATCGACGTCGGCCAGCCCGAGGTCGTGGCCGAACTCGACCGTTTGATCGCGAGCGAGCCGGTTGCGGCGTGGAAGAGCTACCTGCGCTGGCACGTCGTCTACGGTCGCGGCGTCGCGCTGCCCAAACGTTTCGAGGAAGTGCAGTTCGCCTTCAACACCGTGCTGCAGGGCACGCGCGTCGAGCCGCCGCGGACGCGGCTCTGCACGAGCGCGACCAATCGCGTGCTGGGTTTCGCGCTGGGTCACATCTTCGTCGACCGCTACTTTCCGCCGGCGGCACGCGAGCGCGCGCGCGCCGAGGTCGCGGCCATCAAGGCCGCGCTGCAGGCCGATATCCAAACGCTGCCCTGGATGAGCGCGCCGTCGCGCGCGGCCGCGCTCGTGAAACTCTCCAAGCTCAACACGTCGAAGGTGGGCTATCCCGATCGCTGGCGCGATTACTCGACGATGCGTATCGAGCGCGACGACTTCTTGGCCGACGTGTTCGCCGGCGCGCAGTTCCAATTCGATCGTGAGATCGCCAAGATCGGCAAGCCCGTCGACCGCTCCGATTGGGACTTTCCGCCGCAGACCGTCGATGCGGCCTACGATCCCGCGCTCAACCAGATAACGATTCCCGCGGGCATTTTGCAAGCGCCCTTCTTCGACCCCAACGTCGACGACGCGGTCAACTTCGGCGGCATCGGTGCGGTGGTCGGTCACGAGTTGACGCACGGCTTCGACGACGAGGGCAGCCAATACGACGGCGACGGTAATTTGCGCGCGTGGCTCGCGCCGGCCGACGCCAAGCGCTTCCACGCGCGCATCGCCTGCATCATCAAACAGGCCGACGCCTACGAAGTGGCGCCCGGCGTGCACCTCAACGGCAAACTCGTTGCGGGCGAAGCCACGGCGGATCTCGGCGGCACGGTGCTGGCGCTGCGCGCGCTCGAAGCCGCAGAGCGCGACAAGCCGCAACCCGCGCCGCTCGACGGCTACACGCCGCAGCAGCGGTTCTTTCTGGGCTACGCGCTCTCGTGGGCCGCGTCGGAGCGGCCGGAGTTCGAGCGCAATCAGGTGCGCAGCGATCCTCATCCGGTGCCGCGCTATCGCACGAACGCCACCGTCGCCGACATGGACGAATTTTACGCCGCGTTTTCGATCCCGCCGGCAACGCCGATGTATCGCGCGCCCGCCGACCGCTGCCGCATTTGGTGAAAGGCCTCCGCTGCGAGGAGCGCCCTACGGAACGCTTTTCTCGAGCTCGCTCGCGGCTTCGTCGGAGTAGGCTTTGCGCGTGACCGCGAGCAGGCTGCCGTCGGCGCGAAAGAGGTAGATCACCGGATCGTCCTCGTTGCCGCCCGGGGCTGAGTCGCGCAGCGCCTTGCCGTCGAAGGTCATCAGGAAGCTGCCCTTACCCGGCACCGGCGGTCCGATCGATTTGGCCAGTGCGTGCTTGACCCAACTGCGCGCGAAGCCCGGCACCTTGTCCAACAGCGCTACGCCGTAGATGGTCGCCCGGTCTCCTTCGTGCGCGGCCAAGGCGTCGCTCCAGCGCTCGGTCGCATTCGCCGAGGCGCGGGTCATGCCCACGATCACGACGAGCGGCTTGCCCCGTCCGGCCTCGGGCAGGCTGACCGATCTCCCGTCGGTCGTCTCACCCGTGAAATGCGGGGCTTGCGGCGGTGCGGGGCTCGGCGCTGCGAGCGCAGCCGTCAGGGCGAGCGAGAAGGCGATAGCTAGGTTCATCGATGCGCAGTCTTCAGGGCGAGCCCGGGCCTGCTCCTCGGAGCCGGGCCGGGCGATCGATCGGGGATACGCGGGCGGACCCGTCGCGGACGCCGCCACTGGATATAGCCCGGAGCATGCAGAGCGATGACCGCGGTACGTCCATCTCCAACGCCGACCTGGCGGCGCACCTCGAGGCCGCCGGTGGAAGAGGCGACGGTGGAGCAGCCGGTTCCGCTCGTCTCCGAGCATCAGCTCGAACGCTAGCGTTATCCATCAGGTTGACCGTACGGCGAATTTCGCGACACGCGACACAGCGTTAGCCGGAAGGACGCGCCTCAGGCCCTGCGAAGGGGTCGTCCATGCTACGCGTCATTGGAGTGCTACGAGCGACGCTTGCTCTTTCGTTTTGCGTCGCCTGCATCGCGCCGTGTTCGGCGGGTGAGAAGAGCGGCCCGACGAGCACGTATGCGGCCGCGCTGCGCTCGATCAATCCACAGCTCGCATTCGCGCAGAGCGTCGCCCTCGCGGAGACGTTGCTCGCCGACGCGCGCCGCCTGCGTCTGGATCCGCGCTTGGTCATGGCGCTGGTCAAGGTCGAGTCGACCTGGAATCCGCACGCGATGTCGTACGACGGCGCCGCCGGACTCGGCCAACTCGAACCGGCGACCGCGCGTCGCTTCGGCGTGAAACACCCCACTTCGGGTCGCGAGAATCTGCACGCTACGATCAGCTACCTGCACGAACTGATGGGCTCGTTTCACCGCTCGCCCGACCCGATCAAGTCGGCGCTGGCCGGTTATAACACGGGCCCGTTGACCGTGAAGCTCAACGGCGGCGTGCCCACCGCGGGCGCGAGCGGATACGTTGCAAAGGTGTTGACCAACTACCACGAGATTCGCAACCACGTGCCGGCGCCCGCCGCGCTCGCGCACGTCTCGGAGCACGCGCTCGATGCGGTCGCGAGCAACGTCGCGTTCAGCGTCGAGCGCAGCGAAGAGTCGTACTGGGGAGCCCGCTAGCCGAAGCGCTTCGCCGAGCGCGCGCGCGCTTTGGCGGCCCACTCCTCGCGGTCGCGCGGCTCACCCGCCGCAACGAGCGTGGCGAGCAACTCGCGCGCATCGCTTGCGATCGCTTCGACCGCTCGGTCGAAGGCGGCTTCGTTGGCCTTCGACGGCTTCGCGAAGCCCGAGAGTTTGCGCACGAATTGCAGCGCCGCCGCGCGAACCTCTTCGTCGCTCGCGGGTGGCGCGAAGTTGTGCAGCGTGCGAATGTTCCTACACATGCGCGTCGAGCATGGGCAGGTCGAGTCCGCGTTCGCGCGCGCAGTCGACGGCGATCTCGTAACCCGCGTCGGCGTGGCGCATCACGCCCGTGGCCGGGTCGTTGGTCAGCACGCGTGCTAAACGTCGCGCCGCCGCCTCGGTGCCGTCGGCGACGATCACCATGCCCGCATGTTGCGAGTAGCCCATGCCCACGCCGCCGCCGTGATGCAGGCTGACCCAGGTGGCGCCGCTCGCGGTGTTGAGCAACGCGTTGAGCAGCGGCCAATCGGAAACCGCGTCGGAACCATCGCGCATCGCCTCGGTCTCGCGGTTCGGACTCGCCACCGAACCGGAATCCAAGTGATCGCGGCCGATGACGATCGGCGCCTTCAACTCGCCGCTCGCGACCATCTCGTTGAAGGCCAGGCCCAGGCGCGCGCGATCGCCCAGGCCCACCCAGCAGATGCGCGCGGGCAGGCCCTGGAAGGCGATGCGTTCGCGGGCCATGTCGAGCCAGCGATGCAGGTGCGCATCGTCGGGCAAGAGTTGCTTGACCTTGGCGTCGGTCGCGTAGATGTCGGCCGGATCGCCCGAGAGCGCGGCCCAGCGAAACGGTCCGACGCCGCGACAGAAGAGCGGACGGATGTAGGCCGGCACGAAACCCGGAAAGGCGAACGCATCGCGCACGCCCTCGTCGTAGGCGACCTGGCGAATGTTGTTGCCGTAATCCACCGTCGGAATGCCCTGCGCGTGAAAGGCGAGCATCGCGCGCACGTGCTCGGCCATCGAGGCCTTCGCCGCGCGTACGACGCCATCGGGATCGCTGACGCGCATCGCCGCAGCTCGTTCGAGCGTCCAAGACGCAGGCAGATAACCGGTCAGCGGATCGTGCGCGCTCGTTTGATCCGTGACGGCGTCGGGCCGGATGCCGCGCCGCACCATCTCGGGCAAGACTTCCGCGGCGTTGCCGAGCAGGCCCACGGAGACCGGTTCGCGGCGCGCGCACGCGGCTGAGACGATCGCGAGCGCTTCGTCGAGGTTATCGGCGCGACGATCGAGATAGCGCGTCTGTAGGCGGCGCTCGATGCGCGTGGGATCGCATTCGATGCAGAGGATCGACGCGCCGGCCATCGTTGCGGCCAGCGGCTGCGCGCCGCCCATGCCGCCCAAGCCCGCGGTGAGAAACCATTTGCTCGAGAGATCGCCGCCGAAATGCCGGCGGCCCATCTCCACGAACGTCTCGTAGGTGCCTTGCACGATGCCTTGCGAACCGATGTAGATCCACGAGCCCGCGGTCATCTGGCCGTACATCATCAGGCCCTTGCGGTCGAGTTCGTCGAAATGCTCCCAGGTGGCCCAGTGCGGCACGAGGTTGGAGTTGGCCAGCAGCACGCGCGGCGCGTCGGCGTGCGTCTTGAACACGCCCACCGGCTTGCCGGATTGGATCAGCAGCGTCTCGTCGTCTTCGAGACGGCGCAGCGTCGCGACGATCGCGTCGAAGCAGGCCCAATCGCGCGCCGCTTTGCCCTTGCCGCCGTAGACGATCAGGTCGTCCGGCCGCTCGGCCACGTCGGGATCGAGGTTGTTCATCAGCATCCGCAGGGGCGCTTCGGTCAGCCAACTCTTTGCCGAACGTTGCGTTCCGTGCGGGGCGCGAACCGTGCGCGACATCGCGAGCGCCATGGGATCAGTCCTCCTCTGCGGTCCGGCCGGCGACGACGACGCTCGCGCCGGGGTTGACGCCGATGCCCGCAACGAGCTGCGCCGGGTGCTCGGCGTCCCATACCGTGAAATCTGCTTTCAGGCCGGGCACGAGCGTCCCTATCGTGTCCGCCAGGCCGAGCGCGCGTGCGGCGTGCGCCGTGAACCCGCGCAGCGCCTCGTCGGGCGTCAGGCCGAAGAGCGTGCAGGCCAGGTTCATCGCCAAGAGCGGCGAGAGCAGCGGCGACGTGCCCGGATTGCAATCGGTCGCCAGGGCCACGGGCACGCCGCGTTCGCGCAGCCCCGCGACCGGCGGCAGCGTGCGTTCGCGCAAGTAATAGAACGCGCCGGGCAATAACACGGCCACGGTGCCGGCGGCGGCCATCGCGTCGAGGTCGTCGGCGCCGGCATGTTCGAGATGGTCGGCGGAGAGCGCGCCGAAGCGCGCGGCGAGCGCGCCGCCGCCGTTGGCGCTGAGTTGACAGGCATGGAGTTTTACCGGCAGTCCCAGTGCCCGCGCGGCGGCGAAGAAGCGCGCGGTTTGCTCCGGCGAGAAGGCGATCGACTCGCAGAACGCGTCGACGGCGTCGGCCAATCCCTCGGCCGCAATGCGCGGCAGCACCTCGGCGCACACGTAGTCCACGTAGGCCTCGGCGCCGGCCCACGCCGGGTCGAGCGCGTGCAGGCCTAAATAGGTGGTGCGCACCCGCAGCCTGTGGCGTTGCGACAGCGCGCGCGCCACGCGTAGTATGCGCTCCTCGGTCGCGCAATCGAGGCCGTAACCCGACTTGACTTCGAGGGTGGTCGTGCCGTCGCGGCACATCGCCGCGACGCGGACGTCGGCCGCAGCGGCGAGTTCGGCCTCGGTCGCGGCCCGGGTCGCACGGACCGTGGATAGGATGCCGCCGCCGGCACGCGCAATCTCGGCGTAGTCCACACCCGCTAAACGCAGTGCGAATTCGCCGGCGCGGTCCCCCGCGTAGACGACGTGGGTGTGGCAGTCGACGAACCCCGGCGTGATGCAGCGACCCCCTACGTCGCGCACCTTCGCGCCGGTGGAGAAGGCGGAAGGAAGCAACGTGCGCGGACCGGCCCAAACGATCTCATCTCCGAGAACGGCGAGCGCGCCGTCGTCGATGAGGCCGTATGGCGCGTCGCCCGCCATCGTTGCGAGTCGGGCGCGGGTCCACACCTCGTGACTCGCTATTTTGCTCACTGGGCACTCCTGCCTGAGGGCTGGGCGCGTGACGTGCGCATCGACGTCGCGTCCGACGGCCGCCTCGCCGCCGTCGAGCCCGGTTCGCCGCAGGACGGGTCAACGCTCCTGGCCGGACCCGTCGTGCCGGGCATGCCCAACGCGCACTCGCACGTCGCCCAGCGGACGATTGCCGGCCGCACCGAGGCCGCAGGCCCGGCCGGCGACTCGTTTTGGTCGTGGCGCGAGGCCATGTACGATTTCATCGAGCGGCTCGAGCCCGACGCCTTCGAGGCGCTGGCGGCCTTTGCGTACGCCGAGATGCTCGAGGCCGGTTACACGAGCGTCGCCGAGTTTCACTATCTGCATCACGCGCCGCGCGGCGTGCCCTACGCGAACCCGCTCGAACTCTCCGAGCGCGTGCTGGCCGCGGCGCGCAGCGCGGGCATCGGCTTGACCCTGCTGCCCACGCTGTACCGGTTCTCCGATGCCGGCGGCGTGGCGCCGCTGCACCGGCAGCGCCGCTTCGTTCACGACATCGCGGGCTTCGTGCTGCTCTGGGAGCGGCTCGCCGAGCTGGTTGCGGGCGACGACGACGTGCGCTTGGGAGTCGGCTTTCACTCGCTGCGCGCGGTCACGCCCGAAGACATCGTGCGCGTGTTGGCCGCGATCGAATTTGCCGCGCCGCGCGCCAACACGCCGGCGCACATCCACGTCTCCGAGCAGACGCGTGAGGTCGAGGCGGTCAGCACCGTGCACGGCGCCACGCCGATCGAAGTGCTCGCGCGGGCGGTGCAGCTCGGCCCGCGCTGGTCGTTGATCCATGCGACGCATGCGACCGAGGCCGAGCTGCGCGTCGTCGCCGGCGCGCACGCGGTGGTCGTGGTCTGTCCCACGACCGAGGCGAACTTGGGCGACGGCGTCTTTCCGCTCGAGGCGTTTCGCTCGCGCGCGGGAAGCGTCGCCATCGGCTCCGACAGCAACGTGAGCCTCGACGTCGCCGAGGAACTGCGTTGGCTCGAATACGCGCAGCGGCTGGTCGAGCGCAAGCGGCACGTCTTCGGTTCGCGTCCCGGCGGTTCGCTCGGCGAAGAGTTGTATCACGAGACGCTGCGCGGCGGCGCGCAAGCGTCGGGCCGTCCGATCGGCGCGTTGGAAGCGGGGCTGCGCGCCGATCTGGTCGTGCTCGCGCCGCTCGACGAAGCCGAGATCGACGAACGGCCGCCCTCGCTCGACGCGCTGATTTTCAAGAGCGGCGCATGGCGAGTGTACGACGTCATGACCTCGGGCCGATTCGTCGTGCGCGGCGGCGCGCACGTCGAGCGCGAGCGGTTACGCGAACGGGCGCTTCAAGCGGCTCGCGCGATGAGATCCACGATCGCCTGAACGACGGCCGGATCGAGCGGCAACGCCGGATCGACGTAAGCGGGATTTTCGTCGGCAGGGGACGTTCCGCCGACGTGTTTGAGCGGATGGCTCATGCCCGGCACGATGACGAGCTTCGCGGCGGGGTCGGCCGCGGCGAGCAATTTGGCATCGGAAACGGGAACCTGAATGTCGGCCTCGCCCTGCACGATCGTCACCGGAATCTTCAGTTTGGCGAGCTCGGTGGCCGGGTCGTATTTGAACCATGAGATCAAATACTGTTGCACCGACGGGCGATAGAGCATCTGCAGTTCGTCGGGCACGTCGTCGACGCTCTGCCCGCGCTGCAATTGGGCAGCGATCGCATCGGACTGCACGACGAGGTTCGGCGCGCCCTTGGCCAGTTGATCGTGGAGCAACGCGGGGACGCGCCGGCCGGCGCCGTCGAGCGAAACGAAACCGTCGATCTTCGTGCGTTGCGCGGCGAGGATGCCGACGAGCGAACCTTCGCTGTGCCCCGCAATGAAGATCCGGTTGAAGCGCGGGTCCTTACGTACCTTCGCAACCCACGCCGCCGCGTCGTCGGCGTACGTTTCGAAACGCAGGTCGTTCTCCTTGGCCACGGCCCGCGACGAGCCGGCGACGCCGCGCTTATCGTAACGCAGCGAGGCGACGCCCTTGGCCGCTAGTCCCGCCGCGAGCTGCTTGTAGGTGTCGGTGCGAATCTGCTCGCCCTGGTTTCCGTTGCGGTCGGTCGGGCCCGAACCCGCGAGGATGATCACCAACGGAAACGGACCTGCGCCGGCCGGCACGTCGAGCGTGCCTTGCAGGATGCCGGGTGGCGCGGCCAGCGTGACCGGCTCCTCGCCTGCGGCGCACGCCGCGGCGTACGTTGCGCCGGCGAAGGCCGCGGCGAGCGCGATCCCGGTCAGGAAGCGAAACGGCGTGCGCAGCTGCATGACGCTGCGAATCCGTCGGGCCGAGCGGTTAGCCCTTCGTGGTGGGCGCGGCGCCCGCGTCGACCTCGAGCACCTGCAGACCGTCGCCCAGGGCCAGCGCACCCGGCTGTTCGACGCTGCAATAGATGCCCATCAGGTTGCCGCGCACGTGTACGAGGCCGCGCAGGATCTCGGTCGACGAGGCGCCGGTCTCCAAATCGTACGACGGCGTCACGCAGCGCGTGATCGGTTCGAGAACGCGCAAGAGCACGTTGCCCGCGCGCAGCCGCAGGCCGACGAGATCCGCCTCGGGCGGCACCTCGCCGCGCGCGCGAACCAGAATGTTGGGCCGGAAGCGCAGGGCCTCGATCGGGCGGCCGCAGATGTGTTGCAGCTCTTCGAGCCAGCGGTCGAAGATCAACGACACCGGGCGCGCGTCGAAATAGGGGCCTTCGTCACGCAGTTCGAGATCGAGCGGCGTGGCCAGGGTGCGCGCCAGGCCGACGTCGGCGATCGTGTGAAAGCGCGGCTGTTCCTTGCCGCGTAGCGTCTTGTCGCTGCGCGCCTTGCCCGGCGTGGTGACGAAGAGCGCGGCGCGCCTGTCGCCCGCGATGCCGTCTTCGTCGACGTACGTCGCCTGCAGCGCCTGCGCCGCCAACGCCTTGACGGGGTAGCGCCAGAGGCCCGTGACCGTTCCCATCGGTTGCGTGGCGGCACTCATCTTCGCTGCGATTCGGCTGCTGCAGCGAGGTTGCCCTGTGCCCGCGCCGAACGTGGCCGGGGTCTTTCCGGCAGCTATCGCGCGCGAGGGAGGTTCTGTGGACGTACGGCCTACTGCCCCGACAACGCTGCGGCCGCTGGGCGTGGGTGAATTGCTCGACCGCGCGGTGACGCTGACCGTGCGCAATTTTTGGGCGCTGGCGGCGCTCAACGTCGCCTTCGTGGCCTTGATCGAGGTCATTCAATATTTGGGCGGCGACGATCGCGCGCACTTGGTCACCGCGATGACGCAGGTACTGCAAAACCAGGCCGCGGGAAAGTCCTCGAGCGACGTGTTCAAGACGCTCTCCGACTATCAGTCGGCGGGCAGTTGGACGATCGTGGCATTCGCGGTCACGTTCTTCTTTTTGCCGCTGCCGACCGCGGCAATGGCCACCGCTGCCGGCGCGTTCTACTTCGGCCGCACGCTCGGCTTCGCCGGAGCGTATCGCGCGGCCGTACGCGTCTGGTTGCCGAGCCTGCTGCTCATCGTGACCTACGGCGTAGCGGGCGCCTGCGCGTATCTCGGCGTGATTCTCGTGGTGGTGGCGTTGGCGTTGGTCATCGGCCTGGTGTCGGTGGCCTCAAAGGCGCTTGGCATCGTGCTCGGCGTGTTGCTCGCGGTGGTGTTCGTGCCGCTGGCGCTGCTCGGGGCCGTGTTGGTCGGGCTGGCGTACCAAGTTTCGTTTTGCACGGTCGTGCTCGAAGGTGCGAACTTCTGGGACGGGTTCTTAGCCGGATTTCGTCGGGTCTTTCGCGGAGTCGGGCTGCGCCGTTCGCTGCTCGTCGGGCTGGCCTATTTTGCGGTCTTCTTCGGCATCTTCGTGGTCAGCGCGGTCGGTCAGGGCGTCTTGCTCGGTCTGGTCAAGAGCAACGTGCTCGGCTCGATCTTCGCGGTCGTCATCAACGTTGCGGCGGGCGCGTTCGCGACGGTCTTTCTCGTGCTGTTCTACTACGATCTGCGCGTGCGCGAAGAGGGTCTCGATCTCCAGGCTGCCGCGTTTGCGTTGCCTGCGGATCCGTCGCCGGCGAATTGAGCGTGCCGGCGCACTGGCCCCGCGGCGACCCGGATGCGCTCGCGCGCGCGATCACGGCCCAACCGGCCTACCGCGTGGCGCCCGCGGAATCCAACGCCGCCGGCGCGCAATCGCTGTGGGACGCCTTTTGGAGTTTCATCGGGCACGTGCTCGAGCCGCTGGCCCATTGGATCCACGGCGTTTCGTCGGGGGGCAAGCCGCTCGGTCTCGTGCTGTCGTACGCGCTCTTTGCGCTCGTGCTCGCGGGCTTGATCTATTTGGTCGTGCGGATCGTCGATGCGCTCTCGACGGCGCGCGCGAGCGAGAGGGGCGCTCGCTCCGCGCGCGAGGGCGCGCTGATTGCGGCGCGCAGTGCGGCCGAATGGCGCGCGTCGGCCGAAGCCGCGGCCGCGCGCGGCGACTACGCCGCGGCCGTCGTCGCGCTTTTTTCGGCCGCGCTCGCGAGCCTCGACGAACGCGCGCTCGTGCCCTTCGATAGGGCGCGCACGCCGGGCGAGTACCGCCGCGCGCTGCGGCGCGGCGCGGCGTGGGCCGCCGAACCGTTCGACGTTTTGGCCGACGCATTCGTGCGCGCGGCCTTCGCCGGCCGGCCGGTGAGTCGCGACGATTACGCGCGCGCCGCCGCCGCATACGACGGCATGCAGCCGCGGGCCGCGTGACGCTGCTGCGCCGGCTGCCGCCGCTCGAGACCGCGCTCGTCGTGTTGGCGATCGTGGTGCTCGGCATCGTCGGCGGCACGCAGCGCGACGCGCAGGACTCCGGCTTCGATTCGTTTTCCAGTTACGATGCGGGAAGCGGCGGCTATCGCGCGTGGTACGAACTCTTGCAGCGCGAGGGCGTGCGCGTCGAACGCTTCGAGCGGCTGCCTGCGTTTCTGGACGCGCACGTCGACACGCTGATCTGGGCCGACCCGTTGACCGGCGACCCGCGCGCGCTCGAAACGACGCAGGCCGACATCGTCGCGCTGCAGGATTGGGTCAAGGCCGGCGGCCGGCTCATCTATCTCGGCACCGATGACGCCGCTGCGGCCAAGGGCGTGTTGAAATTGCCGTTCACGACGGGCAAGCCGCGCGGCGTGCGTGCGCCCGTCTGCGCGCGGCCGGTGTGGCGCGCGTCGCGTGGTCGCAATCCGTCGACCGGTTCGCCCTCAAGCGCGGCGCGCCGGCGCTGGTGCGGGATCGCTACGGCGCGCTCGCGTTGCGCTACGCCTACGGACGCGGTGCGCTCACGGTCGTCGCCGACCGCAACGTCTTCTCCAACCGTGTTCTGAGCGATCTCGACAACGCGCGCTTCGCCTTTGCGCTGGCGGCGCCCGGGCGCGCCGGCGGCAGCGTTGCGTTCGACGAGGCCGTGCACGGCTATTTCGTGCCGGAACATTGGTGGCAGATCGTGCCCCGGCCGTTCTTGATCGGCGTGCTCTGCGCGGCGTTCGCGCTGCTGCTCGCGTTCGCGGGCGCCGCGGTGCGACTGGGGCCGCCGATCGTGCCGCCGGCGTTGCGCGAGCCGACCTCGCTCGAGTTTCTCGACTCGGTCGCGGGCTTGCTCGAGCGCGGGCACGGTGCGCGTCAGGCCGTGACCGACGCGGTGCGTTCGACCAAACGCGCCGTCGCGAACGCGCTCGGACTTCCCGAAGATGCGCCGAACGATGCGATCGCGGCGCGCATCGACTCGAGTTCGCTGCGCGCGGATTTCACCGCGCTCGTCGCCTTCGAGCGGCCGCTGGATCCCGACGATCCGACCCTGTTGCGCGCGGCCGTGCTCGCGCAACGTCTGCGAAAGGAATACGCTCCGTATGCCGGCTCGCGCCGCTGACCTCACCCGCCGCTTGGGCGACGGGCTCGACCGCGTGATGGCCGGGAACGATCGAACCCGCTTCGCATTTCTGATCGCGTTGCTCGGCAACGGCCACATTCTGCTGGAGGGCGTGCCCGGCACGGGCAAGACGCTCTTCGTGCGGTTGCTCGCGACGCTGCTCGGCGCGCCGTTCAAGCGCATCCAGTTCACGCCCGACCTGATGCCTGCCGACGTGGTCGGCACCACGGTCTTCAATCCGCAGACCGCCGAATTCTCGCTGCGCCGCGGGCCCATCTTTACGAGTCTGCTCCTGGCCGACGAAATCAACCGCACGCCGCCCAAGACGCAGTCGGCGCTCTTGGAAGCGATGGAAGAGCGCCAGGTGACGATCGACGGCACGAGCGAGCCGCTGCCGGAATTGTTCATGGTCTGCGCGACGCAGAATCCGATCGAGTTCGAAGGCACCTATCCGCTGCCCGAAGCGCAACTCGATCGCTTCCTGGTGCGCGCGCGCACCGAGTATCCGAGCGAAGCCGAGGAACGCGCGCTCTTCGCGCGCAGCGTCGGCGGATTCGACGCGCACGACTTGGCCGGCGCGGGCGTGGAGCAGGTGGCGAGCATCGCGGACGTGCTCGACGCGCGGCGCGAGGTGCGCGGCATCTACGTCGCCGAGTCGCTGCAAGGTTACGTGTACGACATCGTGAAGGCGACGCGCGGCTCGCGCGACTTGGCGCTCGGTGCGAGCCCGCGTTCGGCGCTCGGGCTGTTGCTCGCCGCGCAAGCCTCGGCCGCCGTCGACGGCCGCGACTTCGCCACGCCCGACGACGTGAAGGCGGTCGCGCCGCTGGTGTTGGCGCATCGCTTGATCGTGCGCCCCGAAGCCGAAGTCGAAGGGTTGCGCGCCGAGACGATCCTCGAGCGCATCTTGGCCTCGGTCGACGTGCCGCGCGATGCGGCGCGGCCCGTCGCGCCGGAGCCGTAAACGCCGCGTGCGGCCGGTATTTCCCGCGCTCTGGCTTTCGGCGCGCGGGGTGTGGGCGTTGCTCGCGGTGGCCGTTGCGCTCGCGCTCGCGGGCGCTTTCCCGGTGCTGCTCGGCGTGGCCTTCGCCTTGGCGGCGGCGTTTTTCGCGTTGCTCGGCCTCGACGCGGCGCGTGGCCCGCATGGACGCGATCTGCGCCTGACGCGGTTGGAGACCGGCAGTCAGGCCTTGCGCCGGCGCGGCGAGCTCGGCTATCGGCTGGAGAATCGCGCGGGCATCGCGATTCGCGCGGGCCTGTACGAAACGCCCGTACCCACCCTGCGTTTCGAGCGCGAGTCGCTCGACGTGCGCGTCGGGCCGCGCAGTTTTGCGGAAGCGACGTTGGGCTTTTTGCCGCTCGAGCGCGGCCGCGTGCGTCTCGATGCGGTGTATCTGTGGGTCGAGAACGCGATCGGCTTGTTGCGCCGTCGTTACGTTGCGCCCGAGGCGCTCGAATTGCGCGTCTTTCCGGACCTTTCGGCGATCGAGAGCCGCGGCGTGCTGGCCAAGCGCGCCACCGCACTCCAGGCGGGTCTGCGCAAACTACGCATGCGCGGCGTGGGCAGCGAGTTCGAGAGCCTGCGCGAGTACTTGCCCGGCGACAGTTTCCGCGCGATCGATTGGAAGGCCAGCGCGCGGCGCGGGCGCCTGATGGTCGAGCAAACCGAGGTCGAGCGCAATCAACACGTGCTCGTGCTGCTCGACGCGGGCCGCTTGATGCTGGCACGCTTGGGACCGCAGCGAAAGTTCGACTACGCGCTGACGGCCGCGCTCTCGGTCGCGCGCATCGCGCAGGCCGCGGGCGACAACGTGGGCTTCATCGCCTTCGGCGCAAAGCCGCTCTTGACGCTGGCGCCGCGCCGCGGCATCGCGCACATGACGGCGCTCGCCGAAGCCGCCTTCGATTTGCAGCCGCGCCGCGAAGAGCCCGATTACGAAACGATTCTGACCGGCGTCAAGCAGCGCTACACCAAGCGCAGCCTGATCGTGCTCTTCAGCGACATGTTCGATCCGGCCGGATCGGCGGCGCTGCTCGCGGGCCTCGCGACGCTCGTGCCGCGTCATTTGGTGATGTGCGTGTTGATGAACGACGAAGCGATCGCGAGCGCGCTCGATGCGCCGCCGCACGACGTGCGCGAGGCCTACCGCACGAGCGTCGCGATGCTGCTCGCCGACGAGCGCGCGGTCGCGATGGCGACCCTGCGCGCCAAGGGCATCATCGTGGTCGACGTGCCCGCACCGTCGCTCAGCGTCGCGGTGCTCGACGCCTACCTCGAGGTCAAATCGAAGGGGCGGTTGTGAGCGCTACTTCGGGTTCGCGGCGGTAGAGACGTCGGTGACCGTCACGATGTCGTGGCCGCCCTGTTTCTTCAGCGCATAACTGACGTAGCTCGTACGCGACGGACAGCAGAGCGGATCCGAATCGGCATAGCGCGTGAAGTCGGCGCTGAACGATGTGGCCGAACCCAGGCGGACCGTGTCGAGCGCGCCGTCGCTGCGCGAATCCATCGCGGCCGGTGCGAGCGTGCCGGCGAAGGTGCCGCCGACGAAAACGAAGGCCTGGTATCCGGCCCAGCGGCACTGCCCGTCGAAGCCGCTCGCGCCCTCGACGACCGTGGTCGAACCGAATTGCTGGTGCGCGCCGATCAATTGCCAGCCGGCCGCGGCCACGCGCTGATCTTCGGGCGACGAAGCCTTGCGGATGTTGGATTTACAACTGGCCTCATTGCCCGCATCGGCTTTGACCGGACGGGGGATCGCCGCACCCGCCTTATTCCAAGCGGCGACCGGCTTTTTGTCGATCCAGGCGCCCGGACTCGTGGCGGCAGAGGCCGCAGCAGCCCCAAGGCACAGCGCCGCCGCGGCGCACGAAACGAGCCAACGCTTGTTCATGCGGTGGGCTTCGAGCGCCGAGCGCGGGAACCTACGGGGATGAGCGATGCCCAAAAACTCGCCGCCGCCCTCAACGTGTCGGCAAAGTCCGCCCAATTCGATTACAAGAAAGCGCGGGCCGCCGCGCGCGCCGACGAGCGCGTCGATTGGAACGCGACCAAGGCGCTCAACGCCGACTTCAACCCCGACGTCGACGGCTGCGAGTCGTTCGTCATGCGCGACGGCAGCGTCTGCGCCTGGGTGCCGGGCCGCTTCGCCTACGCGCCGCGCCCCAAAGCCTGAGCCGGATCGGCCGCTCGGCGCCGTCCCGCGAACGCGAGGTATGCGCTCAGCGCGATCGCGGTGGCGCCACCGAAGGCGACGCGGAATGCGATCGAGGTGCGCTGCGGCGTGACGAAGCCCTCGATCGTGCCCGCGACCACGAGCATGCCCGCGACGCCGAGCATCAGCACGCCGGCCCTGCGGGCGTTGGCTTTGAGCGCATCGATGCGGCGCAAGCGGCCGGGCGCGATCAACGCCTGCGCGAGCAAGAAGCCCGAGGCACCCGCGATTTGAATAGCGCTCAGTTCGATCACGCCGTGCGGCGCGATCGTGGCCCAGAAGTCGGACCCAAAACCCTTGGCGTGATAGAGGGCGCCGAGCGCGCCGACCATCAAGCCGTTTTCGAGAATGGCCCAGAAGGTCAGGATGCCCAGCGTCATGCCGCCCGCAAAGGCGACCATCGCGACCTTGACGTTGTTGACGATGATCTCGGTGGCCATCGCGGCCGAGTAGTCGCGGTCGAAGCCGAAGTTGGCGTCGTGAATCGGTTTGTCGATCACGTAGATCAGCTCGCGCGGAACCAGCGCGTACGCGTTCTGCGAACGCTCCGCGACGAGCCAATAAGCGACCAGCGCCGCCACGACCGTGATCGCCGTGCACGCCGCCACGCTGCGCCACGACGCGCGCACCTCGCGCGGAAAGGTCCGCGCGAAAAAAGCGGTCACGTTGGCCCAGCCCGGGCGCGCCGACTCGACGTAGACGTAGGCATGCGCGCGTGCGATCAGCCGGTTGAGATAGTCGCGCATCTCGCTCGTGTACGCGCGGCTCTGCGCGGCCGCGAGGTCGCTCGTGGCGGCGCGATAGAGTAAGGCCAAGCTCTGGAGTTGCGCGGGCTTCAGGGCGCGCAGGCCGCCCCGGTCGGCGACGGCCAGCAGTTCTTCGAGGCGCTCCCAGCCGGCTTGCCGCCGCAGGACGAAGGTTCGCTCGCGCATGCGGGCGGGGTTTACGCAGGACTCGCTCCGCGCCTTCCCGGACTGCGCCCGCAATGGAGCGCACACTGGATGTCGCGACCGGCGAAAGCGTCGCCTTCCGGTATGAGTTGGCCGGCCTGGGCAGCCGGTTCTACGCGGTCTTCATCGACATGGCCGTCCAGTTTGCGATCTTGACGGCGTTCGTGCTGCTGTTGGCCTGGATCGGCAGCGCGCTCCCGGCGGTGAAGGCTCCGGCGCCCGGCGGTTCGCTCGAGAAGATCGCCTCCGGCATCGTGCTCGGCTTGGTCGTGTTCGCCGTCTTCATGCTCTTCTTCGGATACTTCATACTCTTCGAATGGCGTTGGGGCGGCCGCACCCCGGGAAAGCGTCTCCTGGGCATCCGGGTGGTGCGCGACGGCGGCTTCCCGCTCGATTTCACGAGCGCCGTGGTGCGCAACGTGGTGCGCATCCTCGAGGTCGGCCTCGGCTTCTACGTGGTGTCGGCGGCGGTCACGTTGCTCTCACCCGAGAACAAGCGGCTGGGCGACATGGCCGCCGGCACGCTCGTCGTGCGCGACGAACGCTACGAACGCGCGAAGCCGGTCGCGCTCGAAGAGGCGAGCGGCGACGATCCGCTCGTGCGCGACCTCAGCGAACCCGAACGCGAACTGATCCGGCGTTTCGCCGCGCGCAGCGCAAGCCTGCGGCCCGAAGCGCGCACGGCGCTGGCGCGCACGATTGCGGAAAGCATCCGGCCGAAACTGGCCGCGTCGTTCGCGCACCTCGACGACGACGAACTGCTGGTCTTCCTGGCGCAGAAACCGCTGGCCTGAACCGCGGCTCGCGGGTACGAGCGTTATTTGCCGCCGCGTTTGAGGCGAGCGATCACGTCTTTGGCGAAGGTCATGGCGCCGCGCTTGCGCTCTTCGTAGAGTATCGCGGCTTGGGCGGCGGTCATGTGACGGCCGTGTTCGTAGTAGAACCCGACGCCTTCGCCCACGACGATCGTGCCCGCGTACGCAATTGCGCCCTTGATCGCGATGCCGGCTACCGGAACGAAGCCGGAGAGTTCGCGCGAGAGGGCGCGCCAGCCGAGTCCGCCGCCAACGACCGGCAGCAGCTCCCAGATGCGGGCCACGTCGGGGTCCTTGCCGTACGCCGCGCCGATCTGCATCATCAGCACGATCTGCAATCCGGTTATGGCCACGGTGTCGCCCGCGGAGACGACGATGCCGAGCACCACGCCGAACAGCGGCACGTAATCGACGATGGCGCTGGCCGCGGCGATCTTGAGCGCGGAGGTTGCCGCGTCGCGGGTCAACTTTGCGGCGACGGTTTCACGCAACACCGGGAGACGCCGGCCCACGGCGATCTCGATGCCCTTGCACCGGTCGATCAGGTGCGGGAAGAATTTGACGCGCAGCGACTCGCGATCGATCTTGGCGACCGTGTATGCGCCGGTTTCGCCGACGTCGGGCGCAGCGAGCGGATAGGCTGCAGCGGCGACCGGATCAACCGTCAGCGCGAAGATCGGCAGGTTGAGCCGGCGCAACAGGTCCATGTGCGCGCCTTCCTGATCGCCGGGACGGCCCAGAAAGATGACCGCGCGGGCATCGGGACCGATGACCGTCGGCCGTCCGAGCGGGTCGATCGTCTCGAGCGTCGCGGGCGCGTCGAAGGCGATCGTCGCGTCGTAATCCTGTAAGAGTAGCGCGCGCAACTCCGCGACGAGGCCGGGATCGCCGCAGAGAAAGAACCGGAACGGCCGTCGCGCGTCGGCCCCGACGCTGGTCGCGCCGACGCTCTTGCGGACGAGGGTGAGGAGGTCGGCCGCACCGATGCTGGCCGCCTTGAAATCAGTGCCCGTGAGCTTCTTTCTCCGGATCGTCGGTGTAATCGAGATAGACCAAACCGAGGAAGATTTCCAGTGCCTTGGCGTGCATGCCGCGCGAGTTGGCCAAGTCGACGACCGTGCGTTTCGTGGCCTTCGCTTCGTCGACGATCGCTTGCGGCGTGGTGTTGGTGTCGGCGGCGACGATCGCGGCGGTGGCGACTTCGCCCGGCGTGAGGTCGTCGCGGGTCATCGTCGCCATGTCCAAGCCGTCGTTCTTGACGCGCTGGTGCAACGCTTTCTGGAACGAGGCGTAGCGATCTTCGGGATAGCCCACGCCGAGCATCGTGATGCGCGTCTGGATCTGCCGCGAGTGCGCCATGTCGAAGAGCTGTTCGGATTGCGAGCCCGCGACCGCGGCTTTGGAGAAGCCTGCGCCGGCTTTCTGCATCAGGGGCACGAGTGCGTCGTAGTCGGCCTGCGAGATGTCGCCCGCGAAGCCGAGTTCGGTGCGCGAGATGCGCTTGATGAACGCGTCGAGATCGCCGAGCGTCACGTCGAGCAGCGCGAGCGAAGAACGCGCCGCATCGATCGCGCGGATCGCGTCGCTATCGGTGGAGGCCAGATCGTCGAACATGCGCGGGTAGCTGGGCAGCACGGCCAGCGATTGCGCGGGCACGGGATCCAGTTCGAGCGGCGCGGAGAGCTCTTTGAAGATGTCGGCGTTTTCCTTGAGCAGGCCGCTCTCTTTGTTTTTCTCCATCGAGCCCACGCCCGCGATCGTGGCCGACGACTTCGTAAACGAGGCGTCGATCGAGCGGCCCATCGCATTGAGGTTGCGCATCACTGCGTCGAGCCGGCTGCCGCGCCGCACCTGAATGCGGCTGAAATCGGGCAGCCCGTAGGTGATGTCTTGGATGCGCGCCTGAATCGACTTGATCGAGTCGCGGCCCGCATCGTGACGGACGGCAATCGCGGCGACCGTCTGCGCTTCGCGCGCCTTGGCGGCGTCGAGCGAGGCGCGCAGCGGCGCGAGGTTCGGCCGGGTCAGCGTGAAGCGCGACTGGCTCTCGTTGAGCGCCTTGATGTTGGAGAGCGCGGCCGTGCGCGTCTCGGGCGTGCCCTTTTCGGCGGCTTCGGCCAAGGTCTGCTGGCTCTTCTCGGTTTGTCCGAGCGCAATCTGCGCTTGGCCGAGGTGCAAGAGCGCGATCGGGTTGCCCGGATCTTCCTTGAGGACTTCGGCGAACTTGCGCGCGGCGATCGAATAGCGCGCCGTGTCTTGATCGTGGATCGCCTGCACCAGCTTCTGCTCGGTCGTGCGCTTCGTGGGGTCGAGCTGCGGATAACCGACGAGGTGCTTCACGCGATCCGGGAAGCCGGGGTGATCTTCGAAATACTTGTCGACCACGCTCGGGCGCTCGTCGTGCACCGCGCCCAGATGTTGCATGAATGAGACCATCGCATCGGGATCGTACCCCGCGCGGGTCATCAGCATGAGGCCGTACTGGTCGGCCTGCAACTCGTCGGCGCGCGACTGCTTGGCGATGATGCCGGCTTCGATCAACTGCCCGAACTGATAGATGAAGGGCGAGAAGAGCGAGGCGATCCCGAAGATGAGGTCGAGCGCCTGGGCCTTGGCCGGCAGCGTGACCGTATGCCGGCGTTCGTTGTGGCCCGTCTCGTGACCGACCACGCCGGCCAACTCGTCGTCGGACTGCACGAAGTCGATCGTGCCCTCGTTGACGTAGATGTAGCCGCCGCCGATCGTGAACGCGTTGATGTCCTGTGCGTCGAGGATCTTGACGTTGTAGGGCACGTCCTTGCGGGCGGCTTCGGTCCAGAGCGTCTGTCCGACTTCGTTGACCCACTGGTTGAGCAGCGGATCCGACACGACGTTGTACTGCTCCAGCACCTGCTTGTCGATCTCTTTCGCCTGCGCGATTTCGGAAGGCGTGGAGGTCGCCGATGCGGGCGCGGGAATGCCCGCGGCCAACATCGAGAGAATGAGCCCGGCAGGGACCATACGACGAAACAGCATGCGCTCAACCTCGGCGTGCGGGGAAGTCGTCGTCCATTCGCCGGGGCCGGGGCCGATACCCGGCAGAGCGGCCGGGCCGGTGAGCCGCGTGTGCATAGCCGTGTGAGTAAGCGGAGATACCTGTGAATCGAGTGTGGAGGCCGGAGGGCGCGCCGTCGCCCGTGCCGGATGCTGAGCGTCCATGATCCAAGCGGCCACCCGTCCGCAGCATGCTGCGCGGCACTAAGTCAGGTCTCGAGTTCGTCTTTGCGGCGGACGCCGGCGACGCCGTGCTCTCCGACCTGACCGCGCGCCTCTCCGAGCGACCGGATTTCTACCGCGGCAGCCGCGCCACGGCGATCTTCCAGGGCGCGCCCCTCGAGAGCGACGCGTTCGCGGGCTTTCTCGACACGGTCCGCGCGCACGGCATCGACCTG
>Ga0302279_10002955_pt1 | contig 21820 bp, 16 predicted proteins | sample III_Bog_N3_3_FD_194541 | JGI IMG/M metagenome (GOLD analysis project Ga0302279, IMG submission 194541) | Peat permafrost microbial communities from Stordalen Mire near Abisko, Sweden - III_Bog_N3_3 | ecosystem: Environmental > Terrestrial > Soil > Wetlands > Peat | place: Sweden: Abisko...
ACTTCTTCCATCGCACCCTCCAACGCCATGGCCCCTGTGGCCTAAGCAGGGCGTGTGCCACGCGACGAACACGCCAAAGCGTCGCGGAAGACCCCACGAAGCGCCCGGACGCCGAGACACGTTGGCCCGAGGCGGAGGGTCACCCCTGGCAGGATGCCGCGGGCACGGGGAGGCATGCGGGGGCGCCGGATAAAGCCCGTTGTGACCTCGTGTCGGTCCTGCGCGGCGGGTGGTCCCAGCTACGGAAGAGACGCGCTCTGGATTGTATCTTCGTACCGGCAGTTCTTGCCGCACGAGAGCGTCGAGATCGTCGATGCCGTCCGCTCGCCCTGGCACTTCACGAAGTAATGGTACGGACCGTCGCGAAAGCGGTAGACGGTGCAGCCATCGTGCGTGAAGAGCGTGTCGACCTGGACGTCCGGGTTGTTGGAGGGCACCGTGGCAATGGGCTCGTTCACACAGGCGGCGAGGGGGACCAAGAGGAGGTAGGCGGCGAGCGATCGGTTCATGGGCCGCGCGGGTGCATCCTGCATGCCGGGCCTCGGGCACGCTGGCGTCGTCCCCGGACGAGCAAAGAGGTCTCAGGAGGGGTCCAGCAATGGCTCTCCGCACGTGGAGGCGAAACTGGCAGGCTCACGTGTCCCCCGGCTTCCCACCTGGGCGCCCGGGGCGGGGTAAAAAGCCGGGGCACGGAGGCGCGAAAGCCCGCCTCGGAAGGCCTCGGAAGGCGGGCTCCCCATTAGGGAGGCGCGAGTTGCCAGGGCTCGAGGTCAGCGTGGGCGCGGTGGTGGGCGCGCTGTTGGCGGATGTAGCCGACCAGCGGGTCGAGATCGTACGGGGCAACCGACTCCGCCCAGTAGCCGACCTGCCAGAAGGCCGGTGAAGGATGTGGTGCCCGGCGGTTGAGGGCTCGACTGGACGCTCCCTTCAGGAGCTGAGCGAGGTCGGCCACGGGGATTCGCGGAGGGAATCGCCGCAGAACGTGGACGTGGTCATCGGCGTTGCCGGCCGCGAGAAGGCGGGCGTCGACGCGGCGCGCCGCGGAGTCGAAGTCCTCATCGCGGTCCCCGAGCGCAAGCAGGGCCCGGCCACGAGCCCTTCTCCCGAGATCCTCGCCTGGCGCGAACGCATGCAGACCGACGACGCAAAGCGGACCTACCGGGCTCGCGCCGCTCTCTGCGAGCTTTCAAACGCTCACCTCAAGTGCCACCACGGGACTGCCCAGCTCTTGGTACGCGGCACCGCCAAGGTCACGTGTGTCGCCCTCCTCGCCGCCCTCACTAGCAACATCCTCGCCCACGCCGCCGAGCTGCTGGCCTGACCCGCGCGCCGAACGCCCTCTCCACCCGGGGAGCCCGCAACCGAGTCCCGCTTCGCAAGCCGGGGCGGGCTTTCGCGGAGCCCTCGTGCCCAGATTGGATGAAGTGGCTGGTCTCGCTCGCAACGAGGTCGCGGTAAACCGTGCCTCAGGGATAACGCGCTCAGAGGCGCACGCGAAGGAGACCAGCCATGGAACATGTTGCGATCGATTTGGGCGGACGGGAATCGCAGATTTGTGTGCGCTCGGCGGACGGGGCAATCGTGCACGAGACGCGATGCCAGACGCGAGATCTGCCGAAGTTCTTGAAGACTCGGGAACCGAGCCGGGTGGTGGTGGAGACGTGCGCGGAGAGCTTCATGGTGGCGGACGCGGCGCTTGCGTTGGGACACGAGGTCCGCGTCGTTCCGGCGACGCTGGTTCCCGCTCTTGGGGTCGGTTCGCGCAAGACGAAGAACGACCGTCGGGACTGCCGGCTGCTGAGCGAGGCCTCGTGTCGCATCGACTTGCCGTCGGTGCATATTCCTTCGGCCCAGTCTCGCGACCGGAAGACGATGCTGTCGATGCACAACGTGCTCGTCACGAGCCGTACGGCGATGGTCAATGCCGTGCGAGGCTGGATGAGGGGCCAGGCCGCCAGGTGCAAGGCTGGAGCGGTCGAGACCTTCCCGAAGCGAGTCCGGGAGGCGCTCGAAGGGGAGGTGGTGCCGAGCCACGTCGAGAGGGTCCTGGAGGCGGTCGAATCGCTCACGATGCAAATCCGCGGGGCCGATCGCGAGCTGGAGCGCATAGCGAAGGGCGACGCGACGTGCCGCCTGCTGGCGAGTATGCCCGGCGTGGGGCCGATGACCTCGATCGCATTCGCGTCGACGTTGGACGAGGTCGGCCGCTTTCCCGATGCCCACAAGCTGGAGTCCTACCTCGGGCTGGTACCGGGAGAGCGCTCGAGCTCGGATCGGCAGCAACGACTGAGCATCACGAAGGCGGGCAGCTCCAGGATGCGATGGCTCCTGGTGCAAGCCGCGTGGAGCGCGCGACGGACGGCTCCGGGGGACCCGATGGTGGCGTGGTCCCTAGAGGTCGAAAAGCGTCGCGGCAAGCGCATGTCGCTCATCGCGCTGGCCCGCAAGATGGCTGGCATCCTGTTCGCGATGTGGCGGGACACGGAGGCCTACGACCCGAAGCTGGGCGCCAGCGTAGCGGCAGCGTCCTAGCTCCCCGAGTCACCGATGTCAGGGCTGACGGCCTCAAGAGTTTCGACTGTCCAGAGAGAGTGACCGCGAGCAAAGCCGTGGAGCCTTCACGACTCCGTTGCCCCGATTGCGGCCTCTCGACGGACTTCAACCTATGCGCCACGAGCGCGAATACTCGATTGAGACAGCTCGCGACTCACTCGAGACCGTCGGAAGAAGCCCACCAAGCAGAAGAAAACAAGAACGGAGGGAGAGTTTTGTCTTGCAGGCGGGGGCCACTTCATACTCGGCTTTCCACGCCGCCCCTCGCGCCCAGTTGGGAAGCCGGGGGACTCGTGAGCGTGCCAGTTTACGCCTCCACCTCCGGAGAGCCATTGCTGGACACCTTGTATGTCTCTTCTCCCGATCGCAAAGCGATCCAGTGGCGGTAGTAGTGAGGTGGGGGCGCGGGGGAGGAGACTGAAAACCTGTGGCCTTGTGGAGAAACGGTCTCCTGAGGCAAAAGACTACGGCACGGCAGACCGAGACACCTCGGGTCTTTCGAGACCGCTCAAGAGCAAGGATCGCCGTGCGGTAGACATTGGAGGAGCCCGAACACCTGCCAGAGCGCAAGAGAGCTCGCATCACAAGGTTGGGCGGAGCCGGTGTCGTTCTCAGGAGGAAACGGTGGCAGCAAGCGCAGTGAATGTAGGAATTGACGTTTCGAAAAGTCGCCTCGATGTGGCCGTTCGGCCAACCTCGCAGCAGTTTTCCGTGGCGAACGACGAGGCGGGGCACGAGGAACTGCGAAAGCGGCTGAAGAAGCTGAAGCCGGAGCGCATCGTGTTGGAGCCGACGGGCGGCTACGAATCGCAGGTCGTCCAGGTGCTCCTCGCCGCAAGGCTTCCGGTCGTCGTGGTCAACGCTCGACAGGTCCGCAACTTCGCGCAAGCGCTCGGCCGCCTCGCGAAGACGGATCGCATCGACGCCGACGTACTCGCACACTTCGGCGAGGCGATTCGCCCGGAAATGCGGCCGTTTCCTGACGAGGCCCTTCTCGAGCTGGAAGCGTTGGTGAATCGTCGTCGGCAGCTCGTCGACTTGCGAGCGGGCGAGATGAAGAGAAAGCAGACCGCGCCGACCGCCGTGCACGCCAACATCGACGAACTCATCGAATTTCTCGACAAGCAACTCGCCGATCTCGACGACGACCTGCACAAGCTCATCAAAAGAACGCCCGCATGGCGTGAAGCAGACCAACTTCTCCAGTCGGTGCCAGGCGTCGGCCCAGTGTTGTCGAGCACGTTGACCGCACTAGTTCCCGAGCTCGGCAAACTCAACCGCAAACAGATCGCTGCCCTCGTCGGAGTCGCGCCCTTCAACAACGACAGCGGAAAGAGCGAGGGCAAGCGAAGCACCTGGGGTGGTCGGGCGCCCGTGCGGGCCGTGCTCTACATGGCCACCTCCGCTGCCCGGCGCTTCAACCCCGTCATCGCGTCGATGTACGACCGCTTGGTATCGAACGGCAAAGTCCCGATGGTGGCCCTCGTCGCTTGCATGAGGAAGTTACTCACAATCCTCAACGCGATGAAGCGCGACAACCGTCCCTGGACTCTCCAGCTGGAAACCGGGAGCTCAAAATGAGCTGGACTCGAAACACACCTGCTCCCGCGAAGCGGGCCGAATCGGACCGCCTGGCCGTCACTGGCCGCCCGTCACCGTTTTCCAGACGCCGCGGTTCGCGACCCCGAGGTAAACGACCCCGAACGAGGAAGGGGCTACGCCCAGGGCGACCGAGCCGAGCGCGCTCGGGAGTCCGACCGAGTGGCTGACCCACGTTTGCCCGCCATCCAGCGTGTGCAGGAAGCCCGCCGACGTCGCGAGGTAGAGCTCCAGCGCGTTCAAGGGGTTCATGGCCAGCATGCCGCCCGACGTCACCGTCGGTAGCTGCGCCCACGTCGCCCCTCCGGTGGAGGTCTGGAAGACGGCCGTGGCGGTCGCGGCGTAGATGACGTTGCTGTCGTTCGGCGCGGGCGCAACGCTCACGACCGGCATGTTGCCGAGCGCGGACAGCGGGGAGAACGTGCCGCCCTGGTTCGTGCTCAGGAACAGTCCCGTCCCCGTGCAGAGAAAGATGGCGCCATCGAGCGGCCGCACCGCGAGCATGTTGTCATTCACACCGCCCGCGATGGGCGCCGCGCTCGTCCACGACGCCCCCGCGTTCGTCGAGATCCTGATGTAGCCTGCGCCCACCGCGTAGACGGTGGAGGCGTGCGGGTCGACGGCCACGACGTTGAACCGACTCGACGTGGCGGGGAACCCCGGAGTCCATGTCGCACCCCCGTCGTTCGATACGTAGACCGTCGGGTAGCCGCCGTGGGGGGAGGCGGCGTAGACGTTGTTCGAATTCACGGGGTCGATCGCGATGGCGGAGAGCGTTGCCGTCGCGAAGATCCCGGACGCCGTCCATGTCATCCCGGCATTGGCGCTCTGGAAGAGGGCCTGGTCCGGGGCGGCCAGGTAGACCTTGCTGGGCGTGATCGGATCGACAGCGATGGCCAGCGGGGAGACTGCGTCTATCCCCGCGTTGCGCGCGGTCAGAGTCGTCCCCTGGTTGCCCGAGAATTGCATCCCGACGCCCTGGTCGCCTACCCAGAGATCGGACTGTGCATCCAGCGCGAACGCTCGCGCCGTGTACGTCGAAAGGGCAAAATTCGACCACGTCATGCCATGGTCGCCCGATCGGTAGCCGGTGGACGCCGTGAACCCGTAGGCCGGGGTGGTTGGTCCAGCGAGGATCGACAACAGGCCGCTCTGGTTCAGCGCGAGCGCCCATGTCTGGAGGCCGGCGGACGTGTAGATGCCTCCGGCGTCGGCGCCCTCGTTGTCGTTCGCGTAGAAGTAGCTGGTATTGTCGTAGGCGAGGGCCTGCGGGGTCGCGACGCCTTCGGAGGGCGCCGGCAGAGCGCTCCAGAGCGAGCCGCCGTTGGTCGACTGGGAGACGTCGGTCGAGTCGAGGGAGACGAGGTTGTTCGGCAATGCGAGCAAGGAGACGACGGGCGAGAGTGGACCGCTGATGTTCGTCCACGTGGATCCGTTGTTGGAGGATTTGACGAAGGTGCTCGCCGTCTGAACGTAGAGCGTGCCTTGCGTGACGGGATCGGCAACGAGAAGCCCCTGCGTGCCGCCGCTCGAAGTCCCGCCATAGAAGACGTCGGGGAGCGGAACGGTCGTCCAGGTCACGCCTTCGTCGGCGGCGCTCACCGCGAGCAAGGACGAGCCGACGGCCGCCGCATAGACGATCACGGCTCCGGCTCCGTTCGAAGGGCCTACCGCCACGGCGCCACACCCGAGCGCGGACGGCAGCCCGGTCGTCAGCCGCTCCCAGGTGAGACCGGCGCTCGACGTCTTGAAGAGGCCTCCGCCCGTGCAGGCGAACACGACGCTCGCGTTCGTCGGGTGCGTGGCGATCGCGTTGACGGTGCCGCCATAGAGGCCCATGCCGCTCTCGAGCCACGGCGCGGCGCCTCCGTCGGCGACCGCGTCCCCGGAGGCTACGGCGTCCGCCGCGTCTCCTGCGTCCGCGCCGGCGCCGCCCTCACCGGTCTCGCCGACGTCTGCGCCTGTGGCGTCCCTGGGCGGCCCCGCGTCGGGGGTGGATGCCTCGTCTGCGTCTGGCGCGTCGTGGCCCACGGTCGCGTCCGCGTCGGCTCCCGCGTCCCTGCGCGCGTCCCCGGGCGGCTCGGCTTCCGGAACGGCCGCCTCGCCAGCATCCTGAGGGCCGGAGGTCTCCGCTACGGCATCCGCCGGCCCCGCTTCGTCCGCCCCACCCGCGGTCAGGTCACTCAGATTCGAGCACCCGGCCAGGAGCAGCAACGTCCCGCACGCACGCACCCAGCCCATCAGTACGTATTACCATGGTCAGCTCCCAGGAAGCCTCGGTAAGCGGACGCACCAGGGCTCCCTACTCGCCACAGGGCATCCATGGGCCCGAGAAGTCATACCTCGGGTCCCGTGCGAGCACCTCCTTGCACGACTCCGAGCACGCCATGCCGTCGCGTTTCCAGAACCAGGCCGGGAGACCCCGGATGGCAAGGCCAGGCCTCTCGTAGCGACGGTCGTCCAGGGTGATGCTGCCGTCGAACAAGCATTTGACCTTGCAGGGGGCGACCTTGCCACAATGATCGCAGGTCGCTTCGGCGGGGATGTGAATGGGCATCGGTTCCTCGACTGGCTTGGTGCCTGGCGTGAGCCTCGAGGATATCGCGAAGCCCGCGCGGGGCGATGGGCTTGCGCTGGCGAGCTGGGCGCCCTCGTTCGCGAGGAGGACGGCGTGGGTGCTGCCGTCCGCCTCATCGAAGGTCTGAAGCGTTGATTCCGGGCATATACTCCCGCAATCCAATGAAGACATCGCTGCTCGCCGTCGCTGCCGCTGCGCTGCTCGGCGCCTGTTCTTTCACGACCGGCGGGCCCGCTTTCACCGGCGCCGCGTATTGCGGCACGGTGACGGCCTGCGACGAGGGTTGCGCACGGGGAGACGCTCACGCGTGCGGTTACATGTCCCAGGCCGCGATGATGGGGTCCGGGATCCCTCGAAGCGCCGAGAGGTTCCTGTCGTATGCAAGGAAGGGCTGCGACGGCGGGGACGGGCGTAGCTGCGCGCAGGTCGCGCTGGCCTATTTTGCTGCCATTGGCGTCGCACAGGACTGGCAGAAGGCGGTCGAATACAACGACAAGTCCTGCGTGCTCGGCTTCTCCGTCGGCTGCAACAGCCTCGGGCTCGCGTACCGGGATGGGCACGGCGTTGCGAAGGACCCCGCCCGCGCCTCGACGCTGTTCGCACAGTCGTGCGACGGCGGCAGCGCCCTCGGGTGCCTCTCGCTCGCGCAGGAGTCCCCCGACGGGATGGTGCCCGAGGATCGCGCGGCCAAGGCGCTCCCGCTGCTGGTGCACGACTGTGATCCCGGCGCGAACCCCGCGATTCGAGTCTGCACCGTGGCGGCCAGGATGTACGCGGCGGGCAGGGGGGCCGCTCGGGATGACGCGCAGGCCAGGAGCCTGTACGAAGCGGCCTGCCACCGCGGAGATCCGGACGCCTGTGACCTGCTCCGGCGCCGCTAGGGAATCCCTCCATGCGCTCGCTCCTCGCTGCCCGCAGCCTCGTCGCCATTGCGGTCGTCCTTCTCCTCGCCCTCTTTACGTCCCCCGCCCAGGGCTTCTGCGGCTTCTACGTGAACACGGGCGGCGGCCCGCTGTTCAACGAGGCGAGCCGGGTCGTCCTCATGCGGGTCGGGCTGCGCACGGTCCTGTCGATCCAGAACGACTACAAGGGTCCGCCGGAGAACTTCGCCCTCGTCGTGCCCGTGCCCGTCGTGCTCGAGCGCCGGAACGTGCGCACGTTGCCGGCCAGCCTCTTCGACCGCGTCGAACGATTGAGCTCGCCGCGGCTCGTCGAGTACTGGGAGCAAGACCCCTGCGGGGAGGCCGAGGACGAGGACGCGAAGGAGGGCGGCACCGGCGTCCGCGCGAAGGGGGAAGAGGGATCGATGGGCTCGCCGCGCAAGCCGCTCGTCACGATCGAGGCGGAGTTCAGCGTCGACGAGTACGACGTCGTCGTCCTGAGCGCCCTGGACTCGGGCGCCCTCGACGCCTGGCTGCGCGACAACCACTACCAGATACCCGCCGGCGCCGAGCCGCTCCTGCGGCCGTACGTCGCCGAAGGGTCGAAGTTCTTCGTCGCGAAGGTCGACCCGCACCGGGTGCGCTTCCGCTGGGGGCGGGCGACGCTCTCTCCGCTCCGCTTTTACTACGACGCCCCGACGTTCACGCTGCCCATCCGGCTCGGCCTCATCAACTCGGCGGGCGTGCAGGACCTCATCGTCCACGTCCTCGGCGCCAGCCGCTACGAGACAGCCAACTACGACAACCTCACGATCCCCACGAACCTGCCGGTCAAGGACGAGGTGCGCGGCGAGTTCAACGCGTTCTACGCCGCCCTCTTCGATCAGACCGTCGCCGGCCACCCCCACGCGGTCGTCACCGAGTACGCCTGGTCACCGGGAGGCTGCGACCCCTGCCCGGAGGGGGGCGGCCCCCTCGCGGCCGAAGACGTGGCGCTCCTCGGCGCCGACGTCATGGCGACGATGCCGCCGACGCTGGTGCTCACGCGCCTCCACGCCCGCTACGGCAAGGACTCCGCGGGCGACGACCTGGTGCTCGAGCCGGCGCCGCCCATCGTCGGAGGGCGCAACGAGCCGGGGGCGGACGGCCGTCTCCCGCGTGGACCGCGCCCAGGCGTCACGGACGCCTTCCAGGGCCGGTACGTCATCCACCACGCCTGGGCCGGGCCTCTCGGGTGCGCGTCTCCTCGGTTCGGCGTCTGGGGCGGGCCGCCCGCGGACGGCCGACGGCTCGCGCCCCCGCCGACGACGGGCCGCTCGCTCGTGCGCCGCGATCTGGACGTGAAGGCGCTCGTCCTCGACGGAGCTGGCGAGGAGGCCGCGACGAAGGGCCAGGGCCCCACCTTCGTCGCGCGTCTCGGGCGATGGATGGACCGACTGGAGCCCAGCCGCGACCAGAAGGCATGGCTCGCTCTTTCCCTGCTCCCCTTGGCAGGCCTGGTCGTCGCTCTCGGCGCGCGGCGCCGCCAGGGCAAGGTCGGCCGCAGCGTCGCGCTCTTCGTCGTCCTCGCGCTCGTCCTGTTCGGCGCCGCGGCGGTCTGCAGCCGCATGTCCGCCCCGCTGCGCGACCTCGCGCACGCCGCGCTCGACCTCTTGCCGCTCCTCGGCCTCGCGGTCGGGGCGGGCGGCGTCTCGCTCCTGTTCGCACCGCCGCCTTCGAGCCCCCCGCGCACCGGCGCGAAGCTCTTGCTCGTGGCCCTCGCGCCCGCCATCGCCGGGTTCACCGAGGGCCTCCGGTCCCTCCGCGCGAGCGAGGCATCCCTGCTGGGCGTGAGCTTCGGTCTCGACGAGACCGCGCGCGTCGTGAGCGAGCTCACCGCCGAGACGCTCGAGCCCATCGTCGTCGGGTGCTTGCGCGCTGGGCTCCTGCTCGTCGTCGCGAGCGCGCTCGCGGGGCGGGCCATCGCGAACGGCCAGCGTCCGGCGGCGCTCGCCGTCGCTCCTCGCGCCGCGGGAGCGCTCGCCCTCGCCCTCGCCGTCGTTGCCAGGATCCTGATCCGCGGGCACCTCGCCGCCATCGACGGAGTCATCCTCGCGGCGATCGCGGCGGGCTCCGTCGCGATCGTGCAGGCCCTCGCGGGCGCACGGCGCCCGGGCGCGCCGATCGTCGCGCTCGGCGTGGTGGTCGGCGTCCTCGTGCTCGACGCGGCGGCCCGCTTCCGAGGCATCGGCCTCGGGCTGTCGGCCATCTCCGGGGAGTCGGTCGACGCCGATCAGCGCGCCCGCATCCTGCGGTGGGCCGTGGATGAGGGTAACGCGCGTCTCTCTCTCTCGCTCATCGATGGGCTGTTGCTCTCTGCCCTCGCCGGCTATGTGTGGTGGCGATCCGCGCGTGACGTCTCCGCAGCCGCGCTGCCGCTCGCGAAGGCGTGGGGGATCGTGACGGGCCTCGCGCTCCTCGGCGTCCTCCTCGCGGCCTTCACGCCCCTCGCCTGGACGGGGCGCGTCGCAGTCATCGCCCAGCTCGGCGCGGGTCCGATGTTTGCCAAGGGTGACGATGCGCCGAAGGCGGTGCGCCAAGGAGCGCCGCCGGAGCTCCAGGGTCCGGCGCTCGTCGTCGATGGGTCGAGAGGCCTCCTCGCCACGCCGGGCGCCGGAGCGCCGCTGGAGCCGTACGGGCCCGCGGTGCTCGATCGCATCGCGCAGTCGGCCGCGGAGAGCACGACGTCGCCGCTGCTCCTCGCCCCGAACGGCATGCCGCTCGGCAACCTGCTGGGCGCCCTGTCCCCCGTGCTGGCGGGTCGCCAGCTCGACTTCCGACTCCTCGCGGGGATGACCGGGCTCGACCCTGCGCTCGGCGCGCTCGCCCCGCTGCTCGTGGCGAGCCGCCTGCGCTTGCTGGACGTCGACATCGTGCCGGGGATCGTCCTCGCCGACGCGAAGCCCTCGGCGAGCGGGCGGCGCTGCGTCGGACTGCTCGAGGAGGGCCGCGTCCTCAGGATGCTTCCGCTGCTCTGCGACGGGCAGAGCGTCGCGCCCGGAAACTTCGCCCTCACGGGGGAGATCACGCTGGACGGAGCGAGCAGCGGGGACGCGGCCAGACGAATCGAGCAGGCGGACGCGCGAAGCGTCGCGGTCCTCGGCTTCGCTCCGGAGGAGACCCTGGAGACGGCGGAGCGCGCGACGGCGGCCGTCGACGAGCTGCGGCCGACGTCGCCGGGCGCGAGGCAGAGGCTCTTCGAGCGGATCGTCGTGTCCACGGCGAGAGCCGCCCTCGCGGGGTCACGCTCGTCGTGGTGAAGCCGGACGCGTGGGCTCCGGTAGCGTGCTAGGTACAGGCATGAGCCCCAGCGGAAAGGCGGCCGCCGCGCGCGTCCTGGCTTTGCTTGCCGTCGTCCTCGGCGCGGCGTGCAGCGACCGCTCGCCTTCCGCGGCTTCCGGCGGAGAGGACGCAGCGGCCCCGCGCTCCGACGCGGCGTCGCCTGCCGACGGGGCCTCGTCCGACGCGACCGTCGGCGATGCGACGTCCCCTTTCGACGCCGCCTCGCAGGACGCCTCGCCGACGGACGTGGGCCCCTCCCCTGACGGCCCTTCGGTGGAAGCGGGCGGTCCCCCGATCGACGCCTCCGACGCGGCAAGCGGCGAAGCCGACACGAGCGCGCCGGGCGTCGACGCCGGCGCTCCTGGCCCGACGCTCGCCGACTACTGGTCCACCAACGCGTTCGGCCAGCCAGCCGCCAAGTGGCAGCTCGAGCACATGCTCACGTACCCGAACGGCGGCATCCTCGCGACCTCGTTCGACCACATCGTGATCGGCCCCAAGGGGCGCTGCGCGAACGGCGCCTCGCCGTGGTGGAGCATCCACGGCGGCGCGGAGACGACGGACGCGACGTGCATGAGCAAGCCCGGGACGACGGGGTGGGGCACGGCCGTGAGCCTGTCGTGCGACCAGGGCACGACGTGGTCGGCGGACGTGCAGGCCGTCCCGGCGGCCGCCGGTCACGCGTGGGCCTGCTTCGCGACCGACGGGCGGATGCTCTACGACGCGCCCGCGGCGACGTGGCACTTCCTCTTCCAGTGCATGGGCGAGGACGGCGTCTGGAACGGCTGCCATCTGCAGACCTCAGGCGACCCCGACGGCGCGGGCTGGGCGATGGGACCGGGCCAGACGACCAACCCGGTCATCCTGGGGGGCGCGCCCGGCGTCATGAGCGGGCAGCTCTGGGGAGCCATCTGCCAGCCGGGCGACAGGTGCGGCGGCGAGACGTGGATTGGCAACGAAGGCACGTTCGACATCATCCAGAAGGACGCGGCGGGCTACTTCTGGATCGATTTTCACGGCCTGGGCTCGTCGGGAAACCTTTACCGCGGCATCGCGCGAACCGCCGACTTCGTGAGCTACCAGACGAACGGCACGGGAGGCACGCCCACCGACAGCGTCTTCGACGTACCGACGCAGATGGCGGCCGCCAACGGCGTCAACGAGGCCTGGCCCGGCTACGCGGCGGGAGGCGCCGGCACCATCGTGCAGGACGGCGCGCAGGGCCTCTATTACCTCTTCGTCGAGAACATCGCCGACAACCGCGACCTCACGAACCCGAACACGGACCCGAGCGCCGACAAGAAGTGGGACCTCTCCCTCGGGCGGCAGACGAGCCTCGGGTCGAGCTCGTGGGACTGGTCGACTTTGCCGCAGGGTAACCCGATCTTCTTGTCGCCTTACGACTCGTTCGCCAATGCGTACCCCACGTGGATGGGCGGCTCGGACTGCTACCCGTATCTCTTCTTCGACCCGAGCGACGCCGTCTGGCACCTCATGGCGTGCCGGGAGCAGAACGGCTCCATCAACGGGTCAGCGCCCGTCCTGTACCGCCTGGTCTTCACCGGCAACGCGCTGCCGGACGGCGACTTCAACACGCGGCCGGGCGCGAGCGGCAATGGCAACTGGCAGCGGCTCGCCGTCGCGGGCGGCACGGTCAACTTCTCGGTGTACCGCGTCCCGTACGCGGCATCGGACGATCAGCAGTTCCTCGAGACGAACACGTCGACCGCAGGGGGCAGCGTCTACGAGGACGTGGCTTCGCTGACCGCGCTCGCCAGCAAGCCCGCGGCCTTCGGCGGGAAGGTGCGCGCTGCGGCCGGCAGCACGGGGACCATCGTCGTGTTCGAGTACGACGCCTCGGGCAACGTGCTCGGCCAGCTCCAGCAAGCCTTCACGGCGACGGGCCCCGGCGGATGGACCGGCACGTGGCAGAGCGTGGCGTACAGCGGCGGCGCGACGTTCGCGCCCGCGCTCGATCACGTTCGCTTCCAGATGTACCTGGGCACGACGGGCACAAACTTCGACTTCGACGAGATGTACCTGAACGCCCCCTGACCGCGCGGATGGCACCCGGCGCGCTCGGCGGGGCGGGAAGCTCGTCCGTGAAGCGAGCGCCGCGCTCGAGCGCAGCTCTAGCTCACCGCGCGTAGACGCGAAGCTTCCGGCACGCTAGGTCCGTCCCCATGACGGTCCTGCTCACGGGTGCCAGTGGCCATGTCGGCGCCAACCTCCTTCGCCTGCTGCTCTCGCGCGGCGAGGAGGTGCGCGTTCTCGTTCGAGCGAGCACGAAACCGGCCGCCTTCGAGGGCCTCGGTGTGACGTTCGCCACGGGCGATCTGCGTGACGCGCCCTCGGTGCGCGCGGCCGTCCGCGGGTGCGAGCTCGTCTACCACTGCGCGGCCAAGGTATCGACGACGCAAGGTCACGAGCGCGACCTGTACGAGACCAACGTGATGGGCACGCGCCACGTGCTCGCCGCTTCGCAGGCCGAGGGCGTGAAGCGCGTCGTCGTCACGAGCTCCCTCGGTGCCGTGGGACATCCGCAAGGCCGACCGTGCGTCGAGGGCGACGGGTTCAACCCCTTCGAGCATCACCTCCCCTACGAGGAGTCGAAGGCCTGGGTGGAGCACGAGTGCCTGAAGTTTGCATGCGACGGATTGCCCGTCGTCATGGTCGTGTCCACGGCCGTGCTGGGACCGAACGATTTCGGCCCCTCGCGGATGGGTCGAGTCATCGCGGATTTCGCCAACCGCGAGCTCACGGCGTTCATCCCCGGCGGCTTCGAGTTCGTGGGAGCGGGCGACCTCGCGCGAGGCCATGTGCTGGCGATGCAGAACGGACGACCGGGGCAGCGCTACATCGTGAGCGGCGAGTTCTTGTCGGTGGACGACCTCATGGCGATGCTCGAGCGCGTCTCGGGGGTCGCGAAGCCGCGCTTGCGGCTGCCCCCGACGCTGATGATGGGTGTCGCGCACGCGTCCACGTTCCTGCTCCGGCGTTTGCGCCGAGGAGCCTCCGTTCGCTTCACCCCGGACGCGGTGCGGCTCCTTCAGCTGCAGCGACATGCGAGCATCGACAAGGCCCGCCGCGAGCTCGGGTACGCCCCGACGCCCATCGAGCGCTCCGTGAGGGAAGCCCACGACTGGTTCGTCGACCGGGGCGTCATTCGGCGGGACGCGCGACCCAAGGTAGGCGCTGCTCCGGCGCGAGAGCCGGCCACGCCCTCCCCCGCCCGCTTCGAACATGGCCTCGATCAGGACCGGGGGGTGAGCACGTGAACGGAGACACCATTGCCCGTATGCCCGATTACGCCGGTGCCCGGTCGCGCCGTCAAAAGCAGCGGGCGGCCGGTCTCCACCCCGATTACTGGTATCCCGCGCTCTGGGAGCACGAGCTCGCGAAGGGAGAGGTCCGCGAGGTCGTGTTCTGGGGCCGGTCGATTGCCGTCTACAGGGGCGCCGACGGGCGCGTGCGTGCGCTGGAGAATCGATGCGCTCACCGGCAGCTCAAGCTGTCGCTCGGGCAGGTCGAGGACTGCCGCTTGACGTGCTCGTACCACGGCTGGAAATACGACGGGACGGGCAAGTGCGTGGAGATTTCGCACTCGCTGTTCGGCCACAAGATGCCGAACGTTCAGATCCGGTCGTTCCCGGTACAGGTCCGGTACGGGATCGTGTGGATCTTCCCCGGTAACCCGGAAGTGTCCCGGACGCGGCGGATTCCCGATATTCCGGAGTGGGACGCCGAGAACCGCTGGGGAAAGATCTCGATCGACTTCACCTGGCGCGCGCACCACTCGATCATCATCGACAACACGTGCGACTTCACGCACGCGTACCTCCATCGCGACAAGAAGCCCTTCACCCACGCGGAGCTCACGAAGCTGACCTCCCAGGGGGACAGCGTGGAGCTCGCGTACGACACGAAGGTGGGGCAAGGGCGCTTCTCCAAGCTCTTCGTGAACCGCGAGAAGACGAACACGAACTCGATGACGCTGGGCTACGAGTACCCGTACCAGTGGTCGAGCACCGACGAGAAGATCAAGCACTGGTGCTTCGTCCTGCCCATCGACGAGCGGACGACGCGCGCCTTCTTTCTCTTCTATTTCAGCCCCGAGATGTTCAAGGTGCCCGTCGTACCGGTCCGCGTTCCGGAGCGCCTGGTCCGCACGATCATGCCGTTCGCGAAGCGGCTCATCGTGAAGCCGCTGCTCGACGAGGACGGGGTGGCGGTGGAGGCCGAGCAGGAGGGCTACGAAGCGCACTTCGACCAGCCGGTCCCTGACCTCAACCCCGTCGTCCACGCCTTTCAGGCGCTCACCATCCGCAAATGGGAGGAGCATCTTGCCGGCTCGAGCGACGGTCGGCCGGCGAACGAGGAGGCGAGGCCGTCCGTCGCCCACGCGCGGGACTGATCGAATATCTACGAATCTACGCGCGCGGGCTGCGGTCCTCCAGGCGAGCCCCGGCGAGCGCCGAGCCGAGGACGCGGACCACGCCGCGACGGACGGCGTCGCGGTTGTACACGGCGGCGACCCCGTCGAGGACGGGCGAGTCGACGATGGCGCGAACGGCGTGCCCGGCGAGGAACGAGAGCGTGAACCTCCGCCGGTGGCGGGCCACGTACGCCCTCCACGCCTGCTCCTCGGTGAGGCGTCCGGCGAGCAGCTCAGCCACCGCGTCTGCGGCGAAGACTCCGCTCTGCATGGCTTGCGAGATCCCCTCTCCCGTCGCGTTGTGCGTCACCCGTGCGGCCTCGCCCAGATAGAGGGCGCCCTTCGCCGTGCAGTGCCCTACCCACGTCGTGTAGACGATGGGGTGTCCCTTCCATCGCCCCACCTGTTCGGCGCGTCGCAGCCTCTCGTCGTAGTGATCGCGAAGGAAGCCCCTGAAGACATCCTGCACGTTGCGGCGAGCCTTGGCCCCGTCGACCTCCTGGCCTTCCATGCAGATCCCGATGTTCACGCGCGAGGCGCTCTCGGGGAAGAGCCACCCGTAGAGGGGCGTGAGGTTGCGATCGAAGACCATCTCTATCTGACCCGGGACGAACGGCACGCCTTCCCACCAGCCCATGAGCGTCGAGATGCTGCGCTTGGGTCGAGGGTCGGTCGAGAAGATCGAATGGGCACCGTCCGCGCACAGGACGACGCGGGCCTCCCGCACGCGCCCGTCCGCTGCACGAACGCCGACGACCCGGTCCCCTTCACGCAGGAGGCTGGTCACCCGTACGCCCGTCTCGAGCTCGACGCCCAGGGAGCGTGCGCGCTCGACGAGCAGGTTGTCGAAGTCCCGCCGCAGCAGGACGACGGCTTCCGCGTTCGAGGAGAGGATCATGCTGCGGCCCGCGCGCGTCACGATCTTGACCGACATGATCGGGACGGCCTGCGCACGGAGGTCCGGGCCGATTCCGAGCTCTTCCGCGAGCGCGATCGCGTTCGGCGACAAGCCTGAGCCGCAGGTCTTGTCGCGCGGAAAGGTTGCACGGTCGAGCAAGAGAACGCGCTTGGCCCCGCTGCCCGCGAGCCTGACGGCGGCCGATGCACCGGCAGGGCCCGCCCCTACGATGATGACGTCGTGCATGGCGGGACCATGCCACGGTCGCCGTCGTCTGACGACCGTGACCAGCCAGGTAGCGCGACCGGGACGAGCCGAGCTCCCCAGCCGTCACTGGCTCGAGAAGTCGCAGCTGCCCGCCGGAACGTTGGTCTGGCATAGCGGGGGAACGGCGATGGAGGGCGCGCCGGCCCACACCGACGTGATGAACGATACGATCTGCTGCTGCGCCGCCACTCCCGCGGGGCTGGTCCCTGCCGCGAAGCCGTGAATGGCGAGCGGATCGGTCACGGTCGAGGGGACCCGAAACTGGGTGATCCCGTTGTGCCCCTTGGCCACCGCGCTCGCCGTGAGCGTGTCGATCGGGGAGAGCACGACGCCGACCTGGGTGGCGTGGGACGCCGACGCCACCATCTCGTTTCCGATGTTCGGGAGCACCGGGTCGCCCATGCTCTCCTGCTCGAGGAGGACCGGATCGTTGGCCCCGGTCGTGTCGGCCCACGCCGCGCCGTCGATCGGATCCCAGTCTCCCTGCGAGGTGGCGACGCCGAGGTACAGGTCGAAGACGGTCGGGTAATTCTCGTGGGCGAAGAGCTCGACCACGGAGAAGAGGGTGGAGTACGTGATGAAGTGCGTCCACGCGGCTCCCGGCACGTTCAGGACGGCGGCACGGATCGCGGGCTCCGCGGCGGTGTAGACGAACCCCATCGTCCCACCGAGCGAGCCGCCTGCCCAAACCGGAACATCCAGTGAGGGCCGCCGACCGGCCGCAGGGTTCGTCGTCCCCTGGATCTTCGCGCCGGCGAGCATGTCCCCCACTATCCCTGCGAGGGCGTGTTGAATCGTCATGCCGTCTGCGACCGATTGCGTGAGGCCTGCCGTGGAAACATCGGTCGCCTTCAGGATCTGGGTGAAGCTCCCGAAGGTGCCGACGATCGATGACGTCGTCCAGCCGCGAAACTGCATCCCGACCTTGCACGCTCCCGCCGCGGTGATCTGCGTATCGAAGTTCGTGTCGGTGTAGTCCCCTCCCGTGCCGTGCCCGTACATGACGACGTGGTAGTCGCCCTTGCCCGCGGGCACCGCGACGCGGAACGGGACGTCGTGGACGCCCGTGGCTTTCGGCGCGCCTGTGGCAGCGCGCGCGAGCGTCCCCGCCGCCGTCAGGTAGCTGGGCACGCCCGTCAGGCGACCAAGCACGACGACCGCCACGGGCCCCGTCGTCATCGGAGTCACGCTGTCGATGGCGACCGCGACCGCGCTCGGCTTCGCGTCCACCGCGGCGAGCTCGCCCTGACGCATCGCGAGTAGATCGGTCGTCGGCTCCCCGAGCGACCGCGTCGTGAAGTCCCACATCCGCACGACGTGCATCGGGTCGACGCTGGCGGCGGCCATCGCGGCGCGCACCGGAGCGTCGTACGCGTAGAGGGCGCCCTCGTAGGCGGTCGCTGGCGACGCGCTGCCCCGGGCGACCTGGGCGTTGCGATCGGGGGCGAGCGGAGCACCATCCTTCGTTTGAACGCTGTCCACCACGACGACGGCGTAGTCGGTGTCGGGTGCCAGCGGTACGAGCGGATAGGCGATGAGCATCGACGCGGGGGATCCGGCCGCTTCCAGGGCCGTCTGCACCTCGAACCGCACGGGCACGACCTGTCCGAGCGTCGGCCCCGGTTGCTCCACGATCACGCGAACGGCCCCCAGCGTCGCGTCCCCGAGCGTGCTCGTGTCGATCGAGCCGGGAAACATCGTGAGGACCGGCGTGAGGCGGGAGAAGCCGTCCGCCCGGTTGATCGAGGTCGGGTCGTCGCCCGGGCCTATGCCCATCGGGGAGACGGCCAGGCGCAGCCCGGTCGCCGTCGTCGGGTCGGCGACGGTGAAGGTGTTCGAGGGCCACGGCAGGAGGCAGCGCGAAGGGTCGACCGGATCGCAGGCCGCCGACATCGGCGTACGTTGCCCGGCGGGGCGAGCCGGCACGTACACGTCGGGCACGGGGACCGTGCTCGAGCACGACGCGACGGACACGCACGCGCTCACGATCGCGACGGAAAGACGCTGGCTCATTTGCGGATTGGGAGCTGGCACGGGCTCGGCCCGCGGTCAACGCCTGGTACGTGTTCTCGGCACTCGGGCTCTACCCGACGCTGCCGGGCGTGGGCGGCTTCGTCGTTGGCAGCCCGGTGTTCCCGGCGGCAACGGTCCATCTGGCCGGCGGCAAGGTCTTGCAGGTCAACGCAGCCGCGGCAAGCGACGATGCGCCCTTCGTGCAGGGGCGCTCGGTGAACCAGGTGTCCGCCGAAAGCCTGTGGATCGCCTGGAGCTCCATCGCGGGCGGAGGGGAGCTGGACTTCGACCTCGGAACGTCCCCGGGCACGTGGGGGGCGGCGCCGGGCAACGCGCCGCCCTCGTTTTCGCAATAGTCGGACTGGACGTGCCGACAAGGGCAGTGCCAGTGGTCTCGGCGAGCCGAGCCTGCACGCGTCACTGGCAGAGACCGTTCGTGCAGGTCGAGCCCGGGCAACACGTGCCGTCCGAAGCCAGGTCGCACAGCCCTCCTTTGACCGTGCAGCACTTGCCGCCCGAGCACCCCTGCCCGCAGCAGTCGTCGCCGCTCGTGCATGCCGTCCCGCTCGGCTCGCAGCAGATCCCGTCCGAGCACGGAAGGCCGCCGCAGCACGTCGCCGTCGACTGCGTGTCGCACAACCCCTGCGCCGCGGAGCAGCACGCACCAGCCTCGCACCCCTGCCCGCAGCAGTCGTCGCCGCTCGTGCACGCCGTCCCGCTCGGCTCGCAGCAGATCCCGTCCGAGCACGGAAGGCCGCCGCAGCACGTCGCCGTCGACTGCGTGTCGCACAGTCCGTGCGCCACCGAGCAGCACGCACCAGCCTCGCACCCCTGCCCGCAGCAGTCGTCGCCGCTCGTGCACGTCGTCCCGCTCGGCTCGCAGCAGATCCCGTCCGAGCAGGGGACGCCGCTGCAGCACGGCTCGGTCGAGCTGCAGAGCTCGCTGGGGACGATGCACGCGCCCCCGCCCGAATCGAGGGCCGCCCCCGAGTCCGTGACGCGTCCCGCGTCGGCGGGGGGCGCCGCCGAGTCCGCTGCCCCGGCGTCGGCAGGGGCGACGACGCACGCCCCGGCGGTGCACACGTGCGAGGCGCCGCACGTCGCGCAGGCGCTCCCGCCCGCGCCGCAGTCGCTGTTGCTCGTCCCCTTCTCGCAGCGGTTGGCCGAGCAGCAGCCGCTGGGGCACGCGTTCGCGTCGCACGTGCAGACGTCGTTCACGCACTCCTGGCCACCCGCGCACGAGCCGGCCCCGCAGACGCCTCCGCAACCGTCGCTGGCGCCGCAGGCCTTGCCCGCGCAGCTCGGCGAGCAGCTGCACGTCCCGCTCGCGCTGCAGACCAGCGGCGCGCTGCACCCCTCCCCGCAGCACGGCTGGCCGTTGCCTCCGCACGCGCCGCACGCCGCGCTGCCGCACGCCGTCCCCGTGGCGCACGCGGTGCAGAGCGTCCCGCCCTGTCCGCAGGCCGTGGCCGTGTCGCCGGGCTCGCAGACGCTCTGGAGGCAGCAGCCGGGGCACGACGTCGCGTCGCACGTGCACACGCCGCTCGTGCAACGCTGGCCCGTCGCGCACGTCCCGTCCTCGCAGATCCCGCCGCAGCCGTCGCCCGCGCCGCACGCCTGACCGCCGCAGCTCGGCGTGCAGCCGCAGACGCCGCTCGTACCGCCGCCGCCGCACGTGAAGGGGGTGGCGCATCCGATCGCGGCGTCGGCCGCGCAGCACGCCTGGCCGTTGCCGCCGCACGCGCCGCACGTGACCCCGCACGTCTCCGTCGAGCCGCACGCGGTGCAGGCGACGCCGCCCTGGCCACACGCCGAGCCCGCGGTCCCCGGCTCACAGGTCGTGCCGTCGCAGCAGCCGGAGCAGGACGTCCCGTCGCACGTGCACGCCCCTCCCACGCACCTTTGCCCGTCGGCGCACGCGCCCTGCGTGCACACGCCCATGCACCCGTCGCTCGCGCCGCAGGCCTTGCCCGCGCAGCTCGCCGTGCAGGTCCCGTCGCCGCAGGCGTTCGGGGTGCCTGCGCCGCCGCACGACTGGCCGACGTCGCACCCGCCGCAGTCGATGATGGTACCGCAGCGGCTGACGATCTCGCCGCACTTGCCGGCGCACTCGGTCGACGCGTCGGGGACGCACGCAGGTCCGCCCGTCGTGCCGTCCGCGAGCCCGCCATCCGCGGCGGCGCGTCTGTCGAAGTCGGCCCCGAGGATGGATGCGCAACCCTCGCTGAGCGCGCTGACGATGGCCAGCGCGGCCACGGCGAGAAGGAGGACCGGCCAGGTGGGCTGCCGAGGACGAGTCATGTGAGGCAGACGCGCGCCGACGGGGTTTGTCGCGCGGCTGCACGCCGAAAGACGCCGTCTCACGGCCACCGTACCGAGTGCGCCGCGAGGACCGCGTGGAAGCGTGCGAGGTCGGCCAGCCTGCGCTCGCGCGGAAGCAGGCCTCCGCGAACCAGGTCGAGGACGTCGCGAGGCACCTCGTGCGCGAAGCTCGCGAGCTCCTGGACTTCGCCCTGCCGAAGACCCTTCGCGATCTCGCCCAGCGTCGCGCCGCTCACCGGAGCGCGACCCGCGAGCATGCGAAAGAGGATGGCGGCGAGCGCCCATACGTCGGCGCGCGCGTCGACGTCGGGCTCGCCGAAGATCTGCTCGGGCGCCATGTAGCGAGGCGTGCCCACGACGGCGCCCGTTCGCGTGAGCTTCGAGTGCGCGCCCCACGCGGGCAGGAGCTTCGCGACGCCAAAGTCCAGGACGACCACCCGCGCGCGCGACAGAAAGACGTTCTGCGGCTTGAGATCGCGATGCACGACGCCGCGCGCGTGGGCGAAGGCGAGCGCCGCCACGATGCACCCGGCGATACGTGCAGCCTGTGCGAGCGGCAGGGTCCCCTCGCGCGCCAACCGCGCTTCGAGCGTCTCGCCGGCCAGCCACTCCAGCACGAGGCAAGCTCCGCGGCTCTCGGTCGCCAGGAGAACGTCGTGCGTGCGCACGACGTTGGGGTGCTCCAGCCTGGACGCAATGCGCGCTTCGCGCTCGACGCGGCGGCAGAGGTCGCGATCCGTCGAGCGCGCGACCTTCAGCGCGACCGCCGCGCCGTCGTCGGTCCTTCGCGCTCCCCAGACGACACCCATGCCGCCGGCGCCGAGGAAGCGTTCGAGCCGGTAGCGGCCCGCGACGACGACCCCGATCCCGAGCTCGTCCCACGAAGGCTCGCCGGCGGCCACCGCCCCCGCATGCCCGGCTTCACCCCCGAAGGAGGTGCCGCCCCGGCCGCG
>Ga0302279_10002957_pt1 | contig 21811 bp, 18 predicted proteins | sample III_Bog_N3_3_FD_194541 | JGI IMG/M metagenome (GOLD analysis project Ga0302279, IMG submission 194541) | Peat permafrost microbial communities from Stordalen Mire near Abisko, Sweden - III_Bog_N3_3 | ecosystem: Environmental > Terrestrial > Soil > Wetlands > Peat | place: Sweden: Abisko...
TGGTGTTGCGCACGGACGACGTCGACCCCGGATCGGACGGAGCGTCGCCCCACGGCACGCCACCCGATGATGTTCGACCCGTCGGTGCGCGGGTGGGTTGGGCCGAGTTCCTGGCGGCAGCCCACACCTGTGAGCCCGAAGTGGCGGCGGGACGCACCGCCGCGATCTCCACCGGCGACCTGTCCGACCTGGTCTTCACCTCGGGCACCACGGGACGACCGAAGGGGGCCATGACCACCCATGGCCAGACGCTGCGCACCTTTGCCACGTGGGCCGAGGTGGTCGGCCTACGGGCGGGGGACCGGTACCTGATCGTCAACCCGTTCTTCCACACCTTCGGCTACAAGGCCGGCATCCTGGCCTGCCTGATGACCGGGGCCACGATGGTGCCCGAGCCGGTGTTCGACGTCGATGTGGTCCTCCAGCGGATCAGTGACGAGCACATCTCGGTGCTGCCCGGCCCGCCGACGATCTTCCAGTCGATCCTCGACCATCCCCGCAGGGACTCGTTCGATCTGTCGTCGCTCCGGTTGGTGGTGACCGGGGCGGCCGTCGTGCCGGTGGAACTGGTCGAGTCACTCTGGACGGACCTCGGTGTCGAGACGGTCCTGACCGCGTACGGGCTCACCGAGGCCACCGGCACGGTCACCATGTGCCGCCGGGGAGATTCGGCGGCGACGATCTCGGCGACGTCGGGTCGGGCGATCCCCGACGTCGAGGTGCAGATCGTCGACGGCGACGGCAATGTGCTCCCGGTCGGTGTCGCCGGTGAGATCGTCGTGCGTGGCTACAACGTCATGGCGGGCTATCTCGACGACGCAGAGGCGACGGCGGCCGCCATCGATTCGGACGGATGGCTGCACACCGGGGACGTCGGATTCCTCGACGCGGGCGGCAATCTTGCCATCACCGACAGGCTCAAGGACATGTACGTCAGCGGTGGTTTCAACGTCTATCCGGCAGAGGTCGAGGCGGTGCTGCGGCGACATCCCGGCGTGGCCCAGGTGGCCGTGATCGGGGTGCCCGACCACCGGATGGGTGAGGTGGGGCTCGCAGTCGTCGTCCCTGCCCCCGATGCCGACACCGCCGGCCTCGCCGAGTCCCTGCCTGCATTCGCACGGGACCAACTGGCCAACTTCAAAGTGCCCCGCCGGGTGGAGTTGGTCGATCTACTTCCCACCAACGCCAGCGGAAAGGTGCTCAAGCGCGACCTGCGGGAGCGCTTCGGCTCCTAGGGTCACGATCTGTCCGCCCGACTGAACGCGTGGTCGACCACCTGCCCGGTCGACCACCTGTCCGGTCGACCACCTGCACTACCGAAACTCTCGACATCAACGACAAGCGACATCGACCATAAGGAGCACGCCGTGCGAGGCATCGTTTACACCGGATCTGACGTGGAGGTCACCGACCAGCTGACCATCGGCGACCCTGGGCCGACCGAGGTCCGGGTGGCCGTGGGTGCGGCCGGCGTCTGTCACAGCGACCTGTCGGTCATCAACGGGACCATTCCGTGGAAGGCGCCGTCGGTTCTCGGTCATGAGGGCGCCGGCGTGGTCGAGGCGGTCGGTAGCGAGGTCCGCTCGGTCAAGCCGGGCGACCATGTGGTGATCGCCACCCTGGCGAGTTGCGGGACGTGCCGGGCGTGTTCGACCGGACATCCGACCTGGTGCGTCAAGACGCTGGGCAACGTGTCCCAGCCCTTCACCTACAAAGGTGAGCCGGCGTCGAACTTCGCCGCCACCTCGGTGTTCGCCGAGTCGACCATCGTCAAAGAGGTGCAGGCCGTCAAGATCTCCAAGGACGTGCCTATGACCTCGGCGTGCCTGATCGGTTGTGGTGTGTTGACCGGGGTGGGTGCGGTGCTCAACCGGGCGAAGGTCCAGGCGGGGGAGACCTCAGCGGTGTTCGGTGTCGGCGGTGTCGGCCTCAACGTGATCCAGGGGCTCCGTCTGGCCGGAGCCAGCAGGATCATCGCCGTGGACACCTTGGCCTCGAAGGAGGGACTGGCCCGTCAATTCGGTGCCACCCACTTCGTCAACGCGTCCGAGACCGATGCGGTAGCTGCCATCCGTGAGATCGTGCCCCCGGGTCCCGCCCGGGTGACCGGTGCCCTCGGCTGGACCGGCGGGGTCAACTGGTCCTTCGACTGTGTCGGCCATCCCGCGGTGCTGCGCAATGCACTGGACGTGCTCGACTGGGGTGGCAATGCGCTGGCCATCGGCATCCCGCCCCAGGGGACCGAGGTCTCGGTCGACGTCAATGCGTTGGCCTACGTCGACCGGGGACTGTTGGGCTGCCGGTACGGCTCGTCGCGACCGCACCACGACATCCCCCTCATGGTCGAGCTCTACCTGTCCGGCAAGCTCATGCTGGACGAACTGGTCACCGAGCAGAAGCCGCTCGAAGGATTCCGTGACATCGTCGAGGACATGGAAGCCGGAAAGCTGGCCCGGGGTGTCCTCACCTTCTGACCTGACCTGTCCTCACCTTCTGACCTGACCTGACCTGACGCAGCACCAGGGACTCCGGCACCCCGGGGTGCCGCCGCTCAGGACGAGCGGTGCGGTGTTCCGACGCGAGCTTCTCTCCGATGGCGCGTCATCGAGCAGGACCGCCGGTCTGCCCTGGTTCCCGACGATTCGCCGTCGGTCCCGGTGGTGTTGGTCTTCCGGGACGAGCCGCGCTGTCCACGGTGCCCCACAGGCACCACAAGTGCGACCTGTTCGGCAATTGGGCGTGTCCGCCTAGGGTGGGTGGTGCTTGGTCCGTCGAGCAACGGTCCCGCCACCTGCGCTCCGGGCCAAGCACTCACTATCCCAGCGGCACCCCTGAGCCGCGTTGATCAGCCGGATCGCTGGCAGAGCAGCCGTCAGGGTTCCGGCCAGAGCAGCCGTCAGGGTTCCGGCCGTCGCATCCGGGATACTCGGCTCAACGCCCGGTCGCCGAGGACGATCACCCGCACCGGCGTAGGGCCCCACGAACACACCGGCTCCCGCACGAGCCCGTGACCACAGGAGGTCTCCTTGTCCGACCCCGCACGCACCATGCACCATCGGGCGAGTCACGCGGTGTCCAATGTGACCACCTTCCTCGGATCGGTGACCGCCATCGGGCTTGCGGTGGCCGTGGTGCTGATGTGGGGTGCCGGACTGATCTTCGTCCACGGAGGCCTGTTCAACGCGCACTACGAATTCCTCATCACGTCGGTGACGACGATCATCACCTTCGTCATGGTGTTCATCATCCAATCGACCCAGAACCGGGAGAGCCGGGCGATGCAGACCAAGCTGGACGCGCTGTTGATCGCCAAACGAGGCCTGGACGAGGGGGAGCTCCTCGGATTGGAGGACAAGCCCGACGCGACGATCAAGGATGTGCAGTCAGAGGTACACGACGTCGAACGCCCCGACGACGTGGACGATGCCGTGCGCAGTGACGAACCGGACGCGGATGCCACCGGCGGACGGGCCGTGGTGCGTGCCCGGAGCATCCGAACGCATGGTTGAGTCGGAGGATGCGGTGCCGACGTCGGCCGCCGGAGCGGTCACCGAACGGGCCCGTGCCTATTTCGACGAGTTCGCGGCCGACTACGACGAGGCCGCCACCGAAGCCAGATGGATGCCGAACGACCTGCTCGGCCACGTTCTGGACTCGGTCGGTCCGGTGGCGGCCGCGGCGGATCTCGCGTGTGGGACGGGGAGCACGCTCGCGGTGCTGCGGCGGACGTTCCCCGGAGCCGACCTGGTCGGGGTGGACCTGTCGGCACCGATGATCGATCGGGCTCGGGCCCGAGTGCCCGATGTGGACTACACCGTCGCCGACATCGGCGTGTACGCGACGGGTGCGCGCCAGCAGTTCGACCTGGTGACCGTGGTCGGTGGCTTCGAGTTCACCGACCGGCTGCCCGAGCTGCTCGACGAGGTGCGCAACCTGGTTCGCCCCGGGGGCCATCTGGTCTTCACGTACGAACCGGTGATGGCTGGCTGGCCACCGCAATCGACCCGGGTGGAGACCAACCTCGGCAGCAACGGGCTCGAGCTGACGACGTTCCGTTGGGACCCCGAAGAGGTCACCGCGGGTTTCGGTGGGTGGGACCTACTGGGAAGCCGGTTGTTCGCCGCCTACCTGCGCGATGGGCTGCCGACCGTGTACGGGTGGCTCCACTACCGACGAGGGGATTGACCAACTGCACGTCGTCCCGCTGGGCGCCTCGGAACCCGCCGCCACCCGATCGACGTGCGCTCGCCCGACAAGTGCGGGCGCCGGCCGCAGAGGTACGTGCGCCCGCCGCAACGGCAGGGTCCCCCGGCGCGGTCGCCGACCGGCGTGGACCCGGGACACGTCCTCCGCCGGCGGCTCCGATCGACGGACGTGTCAGTTCCCGAGGAGCGAGTTGATGGAGAACCCACCGCCTCCGCTCCCGGTGTTCCCGTCGTTCGTCGGCAGGTAGTCGCCCACCTCGGCGGCCAGTTGGCTGATGCTCATCGACTGGAGCCACACCGTTCCGGGTCCGGTCAGTGTGGCCACGAAGAATCCGTTTCCGCCGAACATCTTGTTCTTGATGCCCGGGATGGTCCCGATCGAGAAGTCCACGCCCTCGGTGAAGGCCCCGACGTGGCTCGGATGGACCCGCAGGGTGACCCCGGGCTCGAGGTCGTAGGAGAACATCTCGCCGGACAGCTCGAGCCACGCCTGACCCTCGCCGGTGAGGTGCTGGAGGAAGAAGCCCATCCCGCCCAGGAAGGCGCTCCCGAGCTTCTGCTGCATGGCCACGGACGCCTCGATCCCGTCGGTCCCGCACAGGAAGCCCGAACGGTGGACGAAATAGGACTGCTGCGGGGTGACCGGCACGCTGATCAGGTTGCCGGGGAGCTTGGCCGGGAAGACGACGGTGCCCGGTCCGCCCTCCGAGGTATAGCGGGTGAGGAAGAGCCCGGCCCCACCGACCACCCGCTTCGCCGCCTTGAGGAACCCCTTGCCTCCGGTGGTCTGGGTGAGTTGGATGGTGGGGGTCATCCAGCCGAGGTCCCCGTGGGTCGAGATCAGCGCCTCACCCTGCTGCAGTGTCGCTTCCAGTACGGGGAGCACTGTTCCCTTGACGACGAAGTCCACGGTCGACCCTCCTGGTCCACGGGCCGCCCCGTCCGGACGGACCACATCCGGCGAGGCTAGCGATGCCCGTCAGCGGACGTCCACGATGCCGGCCGCCGGGACCCGGGTCCCTGTTACAGTCGCCCCCGATATGACGGCGCGTCAGATTGAGGGGGAGCACGACACGCTGGTCGACGTCCTGCGGGCCGCGGCCCGGGTCAACGCCGATGTGGAGGCCTACGTCGAGCCGGCGACGCCCGACGGGCCACGCCGGGCGATGACCTTCGCCCAGTGGGACCGGGCCGCGGACGGGGTTGCCGGCCTGCTGGCACGCCACGGGGTGGGCCCGGGATCGGTGGTCTGCCTGCTGCTCCCGAGCTCGATCGACTACATGATCGCCTACGCCGCGATCGTCCGGCTCGGGGCCGTCACCTCGGGCATCAACCTGCGCCTGGCCGCGCCGGAGGCCGCGTCGATCATCCAGCGCACCCGACCGGTGGTCGCCATCGTCGACGACGGAGCGCCGGTACCCGACGGGCCGATCGGGACGGTCCTCCGTCGCGGCGAGTGCATGGTGGCCGTCGACGGCCCGCCCCCGGCGTCCTGGCCGGTGCTGGATCGGTCGGATCCGGTGGCCGTGGTGTGGACCAGTGGCACCACCGGACTGCCGAAGGGGGCCGTGTTCGATCACGACAACCTGCGGGCGGTGGCCGACGGGACCGACGTCCTGTCCGAGCCCGGTGACCGTCGACTGTCACCGCTGCCGTTCGCCCACGTCGGGTCGATGACCCGGGTGTGGGACGAGGCGGCCAACGGCATCACCACGGTGATCACCCCGACACCGTGGCGGGCGGCCGACGCCGTGGCGGTCATGGCGGCGGAGCGGATCACCGTCGCCCAGGGCGTCCCGACCCAGTGGGCCCTGGTGCTCGCCCGGCCGGAACTGACCGCGGTCGACGTGTCCGCGTTGCGGATCGCCGGTACCGGGGCCTCGCGGGTGCCGCCCGAGTTGGTGGCATCGCTGCGCACGGTACTGGGCGTGCCTGTCTGTGTGCGCTACACCTCCACCGAGGCGTCGCTCGGCACCGGGACGGTTCCCGGTGACCCCGACGACGCCGTGGCCGTCACCGTCGGGCGGCCCGTGCCCGGAGTGTCGCTCCAGGTGGCCGACGAACACGGCGCCCCGGTGGCCACGGGCGACGTCGGACGGGTCCGACTGCGCTCGGCGGCGGTCATGCGCGGCTACTGGGGCGGACCGCCGACGGGTCCCGGCGCCGGGGGACTCGTGTTCGATCAGGCGGCCACTTCCGCCGTTCTGGATGCGGACGGGTGGCTCACCACGGGTGACTTCGGCTACCTGGACGCCGACGGGCGCCTCCACCTGGTGGGACGGGCCAACGAGCTCTACATCCGAGGTGGGTACAACGTCTACCCGGCGGAGGTGGAGGGCGTCCTGGGCGAGCATCCTGACGTCGCCCAGGTGGCCGTGGTGGGAGCGGACGACCCGGTGCTGGGCGAAGTCGGGGTGGCCTTCGTGGTGCCGTCGGCGGGATCGGATGTGGATGCCGACGCGCTGCTCGCCGAGCTGCGCGAGACGGCACGGGCATCGCTCGCCGACTACAAGGCACCCGACCGGGTGGTCGTGGTGGACAGCCTGCCCCTGACATCGATGATGAAAGTAGACAAACGGGCCTTGGCCGACCGGGCCGCCCTGGACACGAACGGAGCTCACCTGCGATGACCGGACATTCGACCCCCGCCCAAGGCGGCGTCACCGACGATCCCATCCGGATCGGGACGATGCTGTACACGCTCGTGGAGCCGCACCGCGGCCACGAGGTCGAGTACAACCGCTGGTACGAGCGCGACCATTTCTATGCCGGCTGCCAGATCGGGGCCTTCAACTTCTCGGGGGCCCGCTTCGTGGCCACGGCTCCGCTCAAGGAGCTCCGGTACCCCGAGGGGACGGGGGCGCTGGTGCCCGACCCGGCGACCGGGAGCTACCTGGGCGTCTACTACGTGCTCGACGGACACCACGACGAGTGGAACCGGTGGGCCGTCGACCAGGTCAACGCGCTGCACGCGGCCGGCCGCATGTTCGAGCAGCGTGACCACATCCACACCGGTCTGTACCGCTTCGAGTGGGAGCATCGACGCGCTGCCGACGGTGTCCCGGCCGAGCTCACCCTCGACCACCGGTTCGCCGGGATGGCCTCGGTCTTCATCGAGCCCGCCGCCGGGGTGACGGGCGACCAGGTGGGGACCTGGCTGCGCGAGGAGTACCTGCCGACCGTGCTGCCCGGCTCGCCGGTGGCCACGGTGCTGGGATTCAGTCCGCTGCCCCTCCTGGCCGATGCGCCCGGCGACGTCCCCCGGGGGGAGGCACTCGACGAACGGGTGCTGGCGATGTGCTTCGTCGACGAGGTGCCCGACACGTCGTGGGCGGACGTGTTCGCCCCACTGGGGGCTGCGGTCGACGCGGCCGGTCTGGGCACCGTGATCTGGGCCTCCGGCTTCCGTGGAACCGTGCCCGGTACCGATACGTTCACCGATCAGCTCTGGTCGGACCAGTAGCCGATCCCATCGCCGACCGACCGGTTCCGCCCCGTCGGACACCGACACCGGTCCGACCCCGTCGCACCGCACCGATCCCAGGAGCACGACCAGATGAACGATGAACAGATGACGCAGATGGCGGAGCGGGCGAGCGCCCGGGGATGGGTGTTCGCTCCCACGCTGTGGCAACTGGTGGAGGCCCGGGCCGAGGCCACCCCGGACGCCGTCCTGGCCCACGAGGACACCGGGAAGGAACTGACGTTCGCCCAGTACCGGGACGCCTGCCTTCGGGCTGCCGCCGGGCTGTTCGCCGACCACGGGGTGACCGCCGGTACCAGCGTGAGCTGGGAGCTCCCGACCTGGAACGAGTCCCTCGTGCTGGTCGGCGCCCTGGCCCGGCTGGGCGCGCGCCAGAACCCGTTGATCCCCATCTACCGTCATCGCGAGGTCGGCTTCATCACCGCCCAGAGCGATGCGTCCCTGCTGATCGTGCCGACCGTCTACCGCGGGTTCGATTTCGAGGCCATGGCCCATGAGATCGCCGCCGAGCGCCCCGGACTGTCGGTGCTGGTCGTCGACCGGGACCTCCCCGACGGGGACCCGGCAGTGCTGCCGGCCGTCGAGCCGCCCCCGGCCTCCGCGGCCGACGCACCGGTGCGGTGGCTCTTCTACACGTCGGGCACCACGGCCGATCCGAAGGGCGCGACCCACACGGACCTGACGGTGGCCGCCTCGGCGTTGGCCATGGCCGAATGCCTCGACATGCGGGACGACGACGTGTCGGCGCTGGTGTTCCCGTTCACCCACATCGGCGGTATCGGCTGGCTCATCGCCTCGCTGTTCACCGGATGCACCCTGCTGACCACCGAGGCGTTCCACCCGACCGAGACGCCCGCGTTCCTGGCGGCCAACGGGGTGACCATCGCCGGCTCGGGCACGCCCTTCCACCTCGCCTACCTGACCGCTCAGCGGGCTGCCGGTGGCCCGCCGATCTTTCCCCGGGTGCGCAACTTCACCGGGGGCGGTGCACCCAAGCCGCCCCAGCTCCACCATGACCTGAAGGCGGAGATCGGGGGCGTCGGTATCGTCTCCGGCTACGGGCTGACCGAGGCCCCGATCGTGGTCATGGCCACCACCGAGGACCCCGACCAGAAGCTGGCCGACACCGAGGGACGGCCGACCCCGGGTGTCGAGCTCATCGTGGTCGCACTCGACGGATCCCGGGCCGCACCGGGCGTGGAAGGGGAGATCCGGCTGAAGGGGCCCCAGGTGATCCCCGGCTACCTCGACCCGTCGCTCGACGCCGAGGCCTTCGACGACGAGGGCTATTTCCGGAGTGGCGACCTGGGCATGGTCGACGACGAGGGCTACGTCACGATCACCGGGCGACTGAAGGACGTGATCATCCGGCACGGGGAGAACATCTCGGCCAAGGAGGTCGAGGACCTGCTCTACGCGCACCCGGCCGTGGCCGATGTCGCGGTCATCGGACTGCCCGACCCGAAGACCGGGGAGCGGGCCTGTGCCGTGGTGGCGGTGGCCGAGGGCCACGAGTTCGACTTCGCCACCATGGGGGAGTACCTGCGGGCCAGGGGGCTCCGGGTCAACGCCGTGCCCGAGCAGCTCGAACTGGTCGATGTCGTGCCCCGCAACCCGGCGGGCAAGATCTTGAAGCACACCCTGCGCGAGCGGTTCGCTCCGGCGTCGACCGCCGGACGTGCCGCCGGGGGAACGACCGATGCAGCACCGACCGATGGGGGAGCCAGATGAGCCCGGTAGCCAGCAACAAGATCACCCTCGGCCACGGAGGTGAGCAGCACGACGCAGCCGACGCCATCCTGGCCGGATTCCTCGTCAAGCGCTTCGAGGGCAAGGTGGCCATCGTCACCGGCGCCGGGTCGGGCATCGGGAGGGGCACGGCGCGACGACTCGCCGCCGAGGGCGCGGCCGTGGCCGCTCTCGACGTCATGGGTGACGCCGTCGCCGAGACGGTGGCCGGGATCACCGCAGACGGCGGCAGGGCGATGGCCTACACCTGTGACGTCACCTCGGAGGCGTCGGTCATCGACACCGTGGCATCCGTCGTCACCGACCTCGGTGCGCCGACCGTGGTGTGCAACGTGGCCGGGATCGGCGGGTTCTTCAACTCCCACGAGATGCCGTTCGACCGGTGGCAGAAGATCCTCGCCGTCAACCTGACCGGTCCGTTCCTGGTGTGCCGGGCGGCACTGCCCCACCTGCTCGAGCACGGTGGGGCCATCGTCAACGTGTGCTCGAACACCGCACTGATGGGCCAGGCGTATTCCGCCGCCTACTGCGCGTCGAAGGGCGGACTGCTCATGTTCACCAAGGCCCTGGCCGCCGAGTACGTGGGTCAGGGGGTGCGGGCGAACGTGGTTGCCCCGGGAGGGACCGACACGCCCCTGCTCGGGTCCTTCGACCTCCCCGAAGGTGCCGATCCCCAGCAGCTGACCAAGATCATGTCGCCGATGGGGTTCTCGACCCCCGCGGAGATCGCCGCCTCGATCGCATTCCTGGCATCGGACGAGTCGTCGTACACGACAGGAGCCGTCCTCTCGGTGGACGGCGGGCTGACCGTCTGACCCTGCCACCACCTGACCACCGAGCCACCTGACCACCTGACCACCCAGGCGGCGGGTCTGGCCTCGGTTGCTGCCCGTTCCAGATCACCAGACCCTCTCCCACCAGGATCGACGCGGGCGACGACTGTGCGCCGGACTGTGGCGACGACTGCGTGCAACAATGGAACATCGAGCGATGATCTGTCGCTTCCGACCTGTGAGGTGAGCGATGACCGACGTACGTCCGGTCGACAACTGGGAGACGGACTTCGACGTCCTGAGCCCCCGGTACGTGGACGACCCGTTCAGCATCTGGGACGAGCTCCGGACCACCTGCCCGGTGGCCCACACGGACCGTCGGGGCAGCACGTGGTTGCCCACCACCTACCAGGACGTGGTGGACCTGGCCCACGACATCGACCACTTCAGCTCGCTCGACATCACCGTGATCCCCTTCACCGGTGAGGAGCCCGACGAGCCGGTGCTTCCCTACGGCGTACCTCCGATCTCGGCCGACCCGCCACTGCACACCTTCACCCGCCGCCTCCTGCTTCCGTGGTTCTCCCATCGAAAGGTCGAGAGCTACGAGGCCATGACCCGGGAGCTGTGTGCCGGACTGATCGACGGGTTCCTGGCCGACGGGCGGGCGGATGCGGCGGCCGACTACGCGCAGCAGATCCCGGTCCGGGTCATCGCCGCCATCCTCGGGGTCCCCGCCGAACTGTCGGACACCTTCACCGGTTGGGTCCGTGCCGTACTGGAGTTCGCCGATGACGAGGAGGTCCGACGCGAGGGCACGATCGGGCTCATCGAGTACTTCGTCAGCGAGGTCGAGCGGCGGAAGTCCGATCCCGGGGACGACCTGTTGAGCGCACTCCTCCAGACCGAGGTCGACGGGCAGCCGCTCGAGGACTCGATCGTGCTCGGAGTGGCGGCACTGACGCTGATCGCCGGCGTGGACACCACGTGGAGCGCCATCGGATCGTCGTTGTGGCATCTGGCCACGCACCCCGAGCACGCCAAGATCCTGGCCACCGACCCCGAGGCCATGCCGCTGGCCATCGAGGAGTTGTTGCGGGCCTATTCACCGGTGACCATGGCCCGGGTGGTGACCACCGACGTGGAATTCCAGGGATGTCCGATGCATGCCGGTGACAAGGTGCTGATGAACTTCCCCTCGGCCAACCGGGACCCCCAGGCCTTCGAGCACCCCGACGAGGTGATCCTCGACCGCGCCCACAACCGTCACGTGGCCTTCGGGTCGGGCATCCACCGGTGTGCCGGGTCCAACCTGGCCCGGATGGAGCTGCGGGTGGCCATCGAGGAGTGGCTCCGCCGGATCCCCGAGTTCCGGGTCGCCGAGAACGCCGACGTGACCTGGGCCGGTGGCCAGGTGCGCGGGCCCCGCAGCGTCCCGGTGGTCTTTCCGTGAAGATCCGTGTGGATCCCGACAAGTGCACCGGTCACGGCCGTTGCTACGGGCTCGCCCCCGAGCTGTTCTCGGTGGACGACTACGGCCTGTCCTCGGTGATCGGCGACGGCACCGTGCCCCCCGAACTCGAGGACAAGGCCCGCCTGGCCATCGCCAACTGCCCCGAGTATGCCGTCGAGGAACTCGCCGAGTAGCGGATCCGTCGACGTCGAGCCGCGATTCGGACAGCACGTTGCGTCGCAGCTAGGGCCACATGGCCGCCACCGACACCACCGCCGACACCGCAACCCCGGGGGCGCGAGCCCCTACCGGTAGGGTGGCACCTGACCCGACCTCCCGGGTCGTGACCCGCGAGGAGGGCCGATGCGGCTCGGCAACATGTACGGTCCCGACGCCACGTTCGCCGGTGTCCCCGCTGCCGATCTGGACGACCCGTCGAGCTTCGCCGACGCACGGGCGGTCATCATCGGCGCCCCGTTCGACGGTGGCACCAGCCACCGGTCGGGCTGTCGGTTCGGTCCCCAGGCCATCCGGTTCACCGACTACCTCCCCCACGACGGCATGCGGCCCAGCCTGGCCCTCGGGGTGGACCCGCTGATCGAGCTCGGCGTGGTCGACGTGGGCGACGTGGAGATGCCCTCGGGCGACACGGCGCTCTCGTGTGCCCGGTTGGAGTCGGCCGTCCAGACCATCGCCACCAGCGGAGCCGTGCCCGTCGTGCTCGGTGGGGACCACACCATCGCCTATCCCGATGCCACCGGGTGTGCCCGTCACGTCGGTTGGGGCCGGGTCTCCATGATCCATTTCGACGCCCACGCCGACACCGGCAACGAGCAGTTCGGCGCCCTGGTCGGCCACGGGACCCCGATGCGACGGCTCATCGAATCCGGTGCGGTCCGTGGCGACCGCTTCCTCCAGATCGGACTTCGGGGGTACTGGCCCGAACCCGAGACGCTCGACTGGATGGCCGAACAGGGCATGCGCAGCTACGAGATGACCGAGGTGGTGACCCGGGGCCTCGACACCTGCCTGACCGAAGCCTTCGCCATCGCCCTCGACGACTGCGACGCCGTATTCCTCTCGGTCGACGTGGACGTGGTCGACCCGGGGTCGGCACCGGCCACCGGCACCCCCGAGCCCGGTGGGTTGAGCGCCCGTGAACTACTCGACGCCGTGCGGCGGATCGCCATGGAACTGCCCCTCTGCGGGGTGGACGTCGTGGAGCTGTCGCCTCCCTACGACCATGCCGAGGTGACGGCATTCCTGAGCAATCGCATCGTGCTCGAGGCGCTGTCGGGGATGGCCTGGCGGGCGGCCAAGGCGGCGGGTCGACCGGTGCGGCATCCCGCCGATCCGCTCCTCCAGCGTCCCCCCCGCTGACGCCGCAACCCGGCTACCGCATTCACCACTGCCCCCGTACTCGCCACGTCATCCGCACTCGCCACTGCTTCCGCCCTCCCGTGGATCGACACGGTCGTCCGGAGACGTCGACACCCGCACGACGGGTGCCGTGCGGGTGTCGAACCGGAACTTCGGTACTGCTGATCCGCCCGGGGGCGGGGTGCGTCCTAGGAGAGGCGCTCGACGATCATGGCCATGCCCTGGCCACCGCCGACGCACATGGACTCGAGCCCGAAGGTCTTGCCCGCGTCGTCGAGGCCGTTGAGCAGCGTGGTCATGATGCGGGCGCCGGTCTGCCCGAACGGGTGGCCGAGTGCGATCGCCCCGCCGTTCACATTCAGCTTGTCGTAGCTGATGCCGAGCTCCTTGGCCGAGGGGACGACCTGGGCGGCAAAGGCCTCGTTGATCTCGACGAGGTCGATGTCGTCGATGGTCATGTTGGCCCGGCGCAGGACCTGGCGGATGGCGTCGACCGGGCCCAGTCCCATGATCTCGGGGTTGAGGCCGGTGACGCCGCTGGCCACGATGCGGGCGAGGGGGGTGATGCCGAGCTCCTTGGCCTTGGTGTCGCTCATCACCACCACGGCGGCGGCGCCGTCGTTGAGGGGGCAGGCGTTTCCGGCGGTGACGGTGCCACCCTCCCGGAACACCGGGTTCAGGGTGGCCAGCTTCTCGAGGGTGGTACCGGCGCGTGGGCCGTCGTCCTTCGAGATGACCGTGCCATCGGCCAGCGTGACCGGGATCATCTCCCGGTCGAAGAAGCCACGCTCCTGGGCGGCCACTGCCCGGTGCTGGGACTGGACGGCGAACTCGTCCTGCTCCTCGCGGGACACCTTCTTGAACTCCGCGACGTTCTCCGCCGTCTGGCCCATGGCGATGTAGACGTCGGGGAAGGCACCCTCGAGCGGGGTCCACGGCTCGCCGGCGGCGGGTGTGCGGGCGACCGTGCGGGCCTCGGCGTCGGCAAACAGCTCGTTGTGCGGTCCGACGTCGGCGGCTCCGTGGAGGTAGCGGCTGACCGTCTCCACTCCGGCGGCCACGAACACGTCGCCCTCGCCGGCGCGGATGGCGTGGGCCGCCATGCGGATGGTCTGGAGCGACGAGGAGCAGTACCGGTTGACGGTCACGCCGGGCACCTCGGGTAGGCCGGCCAGGACGGCAGCCACCCGGGCGATGTTGTAGCCGGCCTCACCGGCGGGCTGGCCGGACCCGAGCATGACGTCCTCGACCAGCTGGGGGTCGAGCTGGGGGACCTTGGCCAGGACCTCGCGTATGACCAGGGCGGCCAGGTCGTCGGGCCGGCACTCGACGAGCGAGCCCTTGTTGGCCCGGCCGATCGGGGTCCGGCCGGTGGCGACGATTACTGCTTCGGGCATGTGGTGCTCCTCGGGGGATGGGCGGACGAGTCCGCGGCGTGATGTGACGGTACTCCTGGAGGTGCTCGCGGGTCGCAGCGACAGGGCCCCGACCTGCAGCGCCGGACCGGTCCCCCCGGAGTACCCCCGAAACTTACCGGATGGTAACCCTAGCGGCCCCGGCAGCGGGGGAGGACAGTTTCACACGCCTGCGGTCTGCGGCGACCGCTGACGGTGGCGCCCCCGGGTGGTCGAATGTAACGTGTTCTAGTCGTGACGGACCGCTCTACGTGGCGAACCGCACCTGACCGGGAGGGACCCCATGGAGATCGGCTACACCGAGGAGCACCAGGCGCTCCGCAACGAATTGCGCGAGTACTACGACAAGCTCCTGACCCCCGAGGTCCAAGAGCAGCTCCACCAGGGCCACGGCATCGGCCCCGACATGCGCCGGGTCGTCAAGCAGATGGCCACCGACGGCTGGCTGGGCATCGGCTGGCCGACGGAGTGGGGTGGCCAGGGCAAGGGGCCGATCGAGCAGTTCATCTTCTTCGACGAGTCGATGCGGGCCGGCGCCCCGGTCCCCATGCTCACCATCAACACGGTCGGTCCGACCCTCATGGACTACGGCACCCAGGAGCAGAAGGAGTTCTTCCTCCCGAAGATCCTGGCCGGCGACATCCACTTCTGCATCGGCTACACCGAGCCGGAGTCGGGCACCGACCTGGCGTCGCTGCAGACCCGCGCCGTCCGCGATGGTGACGAGTACGTCATCAACGGCCAGAAGATCTACACCTCGTTGGCCGGGGATGCCGACTACATCTGGCTCGCCACGCGCACCGACCCCGACGCCTCCAAGCACAAGGGCATCTCGATGTTCGTGGTCCCCATGGACACGCCGGGCATCAAGGTCGTCCCGATGCACCTGCTGGGCGACCACAACATCAACTACACCTTCTACGAGGACGTGCGGGTGCCGGCGGCCAACCTGGTCGGGGGGGAGAACCAGGGGTGGTCGCTGATCACCAACCAGCTCAACCACGAGCGGGTGACCCTGTGCTCGTCGGGCATCATCGAGCGCGCCATGACCGATGTCCGGGCATGGGCCCAGTCGACCAAGCTGGCGGACGGCCGACGGGTGATCGACCAGGAGTGGGTGCAGGTCCATCTGGCCCGCATCTACGCCCGCCTCGAGTTCCTCAAGCTGATCAACTGGAAGGTGGCGTGGACGGCCACCCAGGGCCACCTCGACGTGGCCGACGCGTCGACCATCAAGGTCTTCGGCACCGAGTTCTACCTCGAGGCGTTCAAGCTGATGATGGAGATCGTCGGCCAGGCCGGTTACCTGGCCAAGGGCACGCCCGAGGCGGTCCTCGCCGGCCGTCTCGAGATGTACGCCCGCAGCCTGGTCATCCTGACCTTCGGCGGCGGCACCAACGAGATCCAGCGGGACCTGATCGCCATCTTCGGCCTGGGCATGCCCCGGTCGCTGCGCTAGCCGGAGCCGAGCCCGGAACCGAGCCGGCAACTCCGCCGGCGACGGTCCACCGGACATCCCGCTCAGCGATCCCACTCACCAGTCGCCCACCGACCCGACCACCGATCCGCCCCACGAGCACACGACACCGGCAGACGGCGACACGACGCCACGACGCCACGACGCCGCACCACGGTGCCGACGACGAACGACGAAAGAGGACACATCATGGACTTCTCATTCAGCGAAGAGCAGGAGGCCGTGCGCGAGCTGGCCGACCGTATCTTCACCGACCTGTCGACCCAGGAACGCCTGCGGGAGATGGAGACCGACCCGACGAGTGACCGGTTCGACGCGAAGCTGTGGTCGGAGTTGGCCAGTGCCGGACTTCTCGGGATCTCGCTCCCCGAGGACGTCGGCGGCGCCGGACTCGACTTCCTGGAGACCGGGCTCCTCGCCGAGGCAGCCGGCCGCACCGCCGCCTACGTGCCGGTGGTGGAGTGCCTGGCCGCGGCCGCTCCGGCGGTGGCCCGCTTCGGGACCGACGGACAACGCCAGCAGTGGCTTCCCGGGGTGGTGGCGGGGGACACGGTGTTGACCACCGCACTGGTCGAGCTGGGGGGCACCCCGGCGTCGCCGGCGCTGGTGGCCGAACCCGATGGGGACGGCTGGACCCTGAGCGGCGTGAAGGCGTGCGTTCCGTCGGGGACCTTTGCCGACGCCGTCCTGGTGCCGGCCCGGATCGAGCCCGACGGTGTGGCTGTGTTCGTCGTCCCGTTGAAAGCCGCCGGTGTCACGATCGAGCACCAGACGGCCAACAACGGCCAGCCGGAGGGGCTCCTGACGCTCACCGGGGTACGGGTCGGGGCCGATGGCCTGCTCGGTTCGGTCGAGGACGGTCCGGCCGTGGTCGAGTGGCTCGTGCAGCGCAGCACGACCGCACTGGCCCTGGCCCAGGCGGGTGCCGCCGCAGCGTCGCTCGCGCTGGTCGCCGAGTACACGAAGAACCGCGAGCAGTTCGGCAAGCCCATCGCAACCTTCCAGGCGGTCGGCCAGCGGGCGGCGGATGCCTACGTCGACGCCGAGGCGATCCGACTCACCGCGTGGCAGGCCGCCTGGCGCCTGGCCGAGGGGCTGCCCGCGGACAAGGAGATCGCCGTGGCGAAGTTCTGGGCCGCCGACGGGGGACAACGGGTGGTCCACGCTGCGGTCCACCTCCACGGTGGCGTGGGTGTCGACCGCGAGTACCCGTTGCACCGGTTCTTCCTCAACACCAAGCACATCGAGCTCACGCTCGGCGGGGCGACCGACCAGCTCCTCCGGTTGGGCGCAACGCTGGCCGTCGAGCCCGCCTGAGCCGACCGGGCTCCTCGGCAACCTGCGCTTCGACCACGTCGTCCATGGGCATCTCGGTCTCCCACCTCGGGATCTGCGTGTCGGACCTGGACGCGTCGTTGCGCTTCTACTGCGAGGGACTGGGGTTCGTCGAGGCCGGGTCCCATGACGTCGGTGAGGAGTTCGGCGCACTGATGGAGGTCGACGGCGTCCGACTGCGGTCCCGGATGATCGCCAAGGACGGGCTGACCCTCGAACTGCTCGGCTACGACTCGCCCGGGGTGACCGGGGACGGGACCCGCCGGCCCATGAACCAGCTCGGCCTCACCCATCTGTCCTTGCGGGTCGACGACGTGGAGGCCACGGCGGCCACCATCGAGCGTTTCGGCGGAGAGGTCGTCCGCACCACCCGAACCACCGTTCCCTTCGGGTCGATCACCCTGGACTTCGTCTACTGCACCGACCCCGACGGGGTGCGCATCGAGCTCATGGACCTCGGAGACTGATCGTGGCGGTCCTCGTCGGTAGCCGTCGGTTGGTGGCCGGATCCCCGGTACGTCTCGGAAGGCGGATCGTCGCCACCGGGGGTGTCGGAACCGGCCTCACGGTGACCTCCGCTACCGTGAGGCCGTGAGCTCCGACACCCCGTCCGTCACCGATATCGATCCCGTCGAGGCCGATGCCCTCGTCGCCGGGGGAGCCCTGCTGCTCGACGTGCGGGAGGACGACGAGTGGGCGGCCGGACACGCGCCGGCCGCCGTGCACGTGGCCATGGGCCAGGTGGTCGAACGCATCGCCGAGCTGCCGACGGACCGCACCATCGTCTGCCTCTGCCGGGCCGGGGGCCGATCGGGCTCAGTGGCCCTGCACCTGGCCGGCCTCGGCTACGACGTCCGCAACGTCGCGGGCGGCATGCAGGCCTGGGCTGCGGGCGACCTTCCGGTGGTGGACGGGGCCGGCTCGCCCGGCCGGGTCATCTGAGTCCGACGGGGGAGCGGGCAGCGCGGTGACGGTCTACCTGGACGACTGGCGGCAGCCCGCCCACCTCGGACCCGTCGACGACCGGTGGTCGCACCTGGTTGCCGATACCGACGAGGAACTCCATGCGTTCGCAGTCCGGCTCGGGATGCGCCGGGCCTGGTTCCAGGAGAAGCCGAGCCGTCCCCACCACGCCCACTACGACGTGCCTGAGCGGGCCCGACCCGAAGCCGTGGCGCTGGGGGCTGTCGAGGTGACCTGGCGCCAGCTCGGTCGGATGCTCCGGGACCGACGCACCTCGGTTGCTGCCGCTGACCAAGTGCACCCGACCGCGGCCAGGCCGTGACCGAGGGACTGGACCCTCGTACGCCGGTACTGGTGGGCGTGGGTACGGCCTCGTTCGACGCCGAGGCGAGCGAACTGATGGCCGAGGCGGCCCGTGTCGCACTGGAGGATGCGGGCGGCCACGGTCTGGTCGCCGACGTGGACCGGGTGGCGGTGCCCCAGGGCAGCTGGGCCTACCCCGACCCGGCCCGGCTGGTGGCGGATCACATCGGGGCGAACCGGGCATCGACCCACCTGGTGGAGCTCGGCATCCCCCAGCAGAGCCTGGTCAACGATGCGCTCGCCGCCATCCTGTCCGGTGCCTCGGAGGTGGCGGTGGTGGTCGGTGGGGAGGCCAAACGATGGGTCCGCGACCGGGAGCGGGCCGGTGACCCCGCGATCGAGACCGCCCAGCCCGATACGGTGCCCGATGTCCTCCGGCAGCGCCCGGGCCCGTTACTCGAACCGGTGGAGGTCGCACACCAGCTGTGGGACCCGGTGCAGCAGTACGCCATGATCGACAACGCGCTGCGGGCCATGGAGCACCAGGCGATCCCCGCCCACCGAGACGCCATCGCAACCCTGTGGGCACGGTTCTCGTCGGTGTCGGCCACCAACCCGGAGGCCGCATTCGGGCGCGAGGTGGACCCGGCGTGGCTCACCATGCCGTCTCCCGACAACCGTCCCCTGGCCTTCCCCTACAACAAATGGCACTCGACCCAGTGGACGGTCAACCAGGCCGCCGCCCTCGTGCTGTGCTCGGTGGAGGCCGCCGAACGTCACGGTGTGCCCTCCGACCGGTGGGTGTTCCCCCGGGTCGGCCTCGAGTCGAGTCATGCCGTGTCCGTCCTGTGCCGGGACGGCATCGGAACCTGGCCGGCGATGGAGGTCCTCGGAACGACCGCGGCGGCCTGGTTGGGCCGACCCGTCGCCGACATCGAGGTGGCCGAGGTGTACAGCTGCTTTCCGGCAGCCGTCCGGGTCCAACAACGTGCACTCGGGCTGGACCCGACGGGCACACCCACGGTGACCGGGGGCATGGCCTTCGCCGGCGGTCCCTTCAACAACTTCGTGTTGCAGTCGACCGTCGCCGTGGCCAGGCGGGTGCGGGACGTCCCGGAGGAGCTGGGCCTGGTCACCACGGTCAGCGGGCTGCTCACGAAGCCCGGGCTCGGCGTATGGACCGGACGGCCCGACGGCCGGCCACCACTCCTGGCCGACCTGGCCTACGAGGTGGCGTCGGTGACCGGCACCCGGGAGGCGGTGGCCACGCTCGACGGCTACGACGGCCCGGGAACGGTGGCCACCTACACGGTGACCTACGACGGGATGGACCCCGTCCGGGTGGTGGCGGTGTGCGACACGGCTGACGGACGGAGGTGTGTCGCCATCAGTACCGACGCCGAACTGGCGGCGACGGTCTGCACCGAGGAGCTCATCGGTGCGCCGGTGCACATCGGTGCAGGGACGTTCTCTCCGGCCTGATCCACGGGAACGGGCTGATCCCCGGGAGCCGGCTCAGGAGGCGCGGCTGCTCCGGGCCGCTTCCTCCGACCATTCGTGGCCACAGCGTCGGCACTGCAGGCTGGTCCCGTGGCTGCCCTTGCCGGTGCCACGCACGATCAGTCGGGGGACGTCGCTCGAGCGGCACTCCGGACACGACTGGTCGCTGCGCCCACCATCCACTGCGCTACCCACTGCGCTACCTCCGGTGTTCGACCGTCCCGCGCCACCGTGGACGGCTGAGTACGCCAGAACCCTAGGACGACCCGGCGCAACGCGCCACTGGAACGACGGTGCCGGGCGGGACGGTGGAAGTGCCGGAGACCCCTTCTACAGTGGGCCCATGACGACTGCCGCCGACACGCTGCGAGCCACCCGCACCGGACTGTGGACCGGATCCCTCGAGAGCCTCCCCGGGCCTGCCGCCCAGGAAGCGGCCGCCGAGCTCGACGCGCTCGGCTTCGGATCGCTCTGGTACGGGGAGGCCTACGGACGGGAGGCGTTCTCCACGGCCCAGGCACTGCTCGCGGCCACGTCCCGGATCGTGGTCGGCACCGGGATCGCCAACATCTACGGACGTGGTGCGATGACCACCAACGGATCGATCCGGTTGATCGAGTCCCTGGCACCTGGTCGCTTCGTCGCCGGACTCGGTGTCAGCCACAAGCCGCTCGTCGAACGGGACCGCAAGGAGACCTACCTTCCTCCGGTCCGGGCGATGACCGACTATCTCGATGCCCTCGACACCGCGCCGTACTTCGGTCCGGACGGAACCCGGCCACCGATCGTGCTCGCCGCACTCGGCCCGAAGATGCTCCAGTTGGCCCGGGACCGCACGGACGGTGCCCATCCCTACCTGGTCACCCCGGACCACACCTCGTCGGCCCGCGAAACGCTCGGCCCCGATCCACTCCTCGTGGTCGAGCAGGCCGTCGTGCTCGGACAGGACCGCGCCGAAGGGCTCCGGCGGGCCCACGACCACCTGGCCATCTACACGGGACTCCCCAACTACCGGAACAACTGGTTGCGCCAGGGCTTCACCGAGGACGACTTCGTCCGGGGCGGGTCGGTCCACCTGGCGGACGCGCTGGTGGTCCAGGGTGACGAGGCGGACGTCGTCAGGCGGGTGCGCGAGCATCTCGACGCAGGGGCGGACCACGTCCTGCTGCAGGTGTTGGGGGCGGACCTCGGACAGGTCCCGCAGGTCGAGTGGCGGGCCCTCGCTCCTGCGTTGGCCGACCTGTCGGACTGACCGGGCAGCCGGCGCACCACCCCGTCTCCTTGCGCCCGGCGCCGAACGCGTCGGCACCGACCTCGGGCTCACTCCGCCGGTGGTGCCGGGGGCCGCACCATGGCGTGGAGGAGTTCCACCTGGTGGAACCCCATGCGTAGGTAGACCGGCCGCCCGTCTGGGCTCGCCTGGAGGGTGGCCGATCGCATCCCCTCGGCGGCGGCCGCGTCGAGCACCGCGGTGAGCAGGGCGGTGGCCAGCCCTCGACGACGGTGGTCGGACTCGGTCGCCACGTAGTGGATCCCCAGGTCATCGCCCAGAGGGAGGGTCATGGCGGTGCACACGAACCTGCCGTCGACCCGCACGCCGTGGGCGGTGACCCGTTCGTCACGGATGCGCGCCGCCATCGGACGGAGCAGCCCATCGGTTCCGTAGGCGCGGTCGTTCATGCCCCCCACCTCCTCCAGCGATGGCGTCTCCACCGTCACCGACCGGATCCCGGGATCGGGCCGGTGACGGTCGAGCAGCAGACCCATGCACGGC
>Ga0302279_10002958_pt1 | contig 21811 bp, 21 predicted proteins | sample III_Bog_N3_3_FD_194541 | JGI IMG/M metagenome (GOLD analysis project Ga0302279, IMG submission 194541) | Peat permafrost microbial communities from Stordalen Mire near Abisko, Sweden - III_Bog_N3_3 | ecosystem: Environmental > Terrestrial > Soil > Wetlands > Peat | place: Sweden: Abisko...
AGGATGAAGATCGTCAAAATTCCGGAGCAGAAAAGCCCGAAGGCGACCGAAGGTGGCCTCGTGAGGCCATAGAGGGAGCATGAGGGTTTTTATGCCCGGAATTTGGACGAGATTCACCTGTGCTTCATGCAATATTCGGGCTAGCGCTGGAACTGGAAGGCCGCCCGCTCGACGGGGAACTGCTGGCCGGGGGCCGGGTGGATGGCGCGGGTCTCCGCGTCCTGGAAGACCGGCGCGGGCTCGAAGAGGGTCGGCTCGATCGAATTTCCCTGGACGGGCGAAAGCTGCAGGCGGTCCATCCAGGCGAACTGGTCGTTGAGCTGCGGCGAGGCGGGCCCGGGGGCGACCGGCGATCCGGCAAGCGAGGGAAGGTCGCGGGCGGCGAGAACCGGCTTGAGTGCGGGCTGCTCGGCCGGCAGCGCGGCCGGCACTGCGGCCTGCGCGAAGGCCACGCTCGCTTCGGCGGCCGCGGGCCCGGAGGAACGCGTCCGGAGCACGACGATGGCCGCGATGCAGGCGGCCGCGGCGAGCCCGCCAAACGCGACGCCGGCATTCCACACGGGACGACGGGAATACGCCGCGGCGGGCCTCACAAGCTCCACCGCGGGCGCGGCCGCCGGCGCCTGCTGCCCGAGGAGGGTGCAGGCCTTCTGCATGCGGCAGTACTCGACGTAGATGCGCCGCCGGCCGGGGTTGGCCTGGACCTCCGCCTCGAGCCGGGCGGCGTCCGCCGGGCTGATCTCGTGATCGAGGTACAGGTTCAGGATTTCAAGGAATTCCGAGTCGTTCATTTTAGGTCATCTCCAAGTTTCCCACGCAGGCTCTCACGGGCGCGGGCGATCCTGCTCTTTACGGTTCCGATCGAGATGCCGAGGATGGCGGCAATCTCCTCATAGGAAAGATTTTTAACGTTGCGAAGGACGAGGATCTCCCGGTGCTTCCGGCCGAGCTTCTCCATGCCCCGGCCGATATTCGCGACGAACTCCTGGGTCACCGTGATGTCCCCGGGGGTCTCCACCTCGGCGGGGATCACGTCGGCGAGCGTCAGGTCGCTCCCCTCCCCGATCGGCGCGTCGAAGGACAGCGACTTGTCGCGCTTTCGCCGCCACCAGTACCAGTAGCGGTTGCGCGCAAGGTTGGTCGCGATCTGGTAAAGCCAGGTCGAAAAGGCGGAGTCTCCCCTGAAGTTGGCCAGGCCCCGGTGGGCCCGGATGAAGGCGTCCTGGGTGACCTCCTCGGCGTCCTGCGGGTTGCGAAGGAGCTGGTTGACCATCGAGTAGATCCGATCCCAATAGCGCCGGACCATCTCGTCAAAGGCGGAGCCGTCCCCCCCCTTGAAGCGGGCCACGAGATCCTGATCGAATGCCACTTCCTGTGCTTTCGAAGACATGCGTTCTGTCTCGTTGAGATGCGCGTATTTTTGGATTGTTCCCAAGTTTTTAGGAAGAAGAAGGACTGGCATAGGGGGACCCTGCGGGCCGGTCAATGTTGCGAAAAGATCGCATGAGGTGGAGCGGGACCTCCGGGCACGCTGGTTTGGGGACTATGGCCGCACAGCGCCCTCGGAGATCGCGCTCCACCAAAGATGTCCACGAATTCCGGATAATTTGAGGAACGGTGCCGATAAGATACTGTATGACCCTTGAAGCCATGCCAGTCTTTGCTTGCAAACCGGCCCCCTCGAAATTCATGTATCCCTCCCTTGGATTGGGGTTGGTAGCTCAATGGTAGAGCAGCGTCCTTTTAAGTCGTTGGTTCAGGGTTCGAATCCCTGCCAACCCACCAGCCCGAGATTCCTCACTATTAGCAACTAATGAAACGCCTCGTCATCATCGAAGACCAGACAGCCATCCGCGAGATGCTGGTCGAAATCCTCCGGCTGGACACGAATTACCAGCTGGTCGGCGAGGCGGGCAACGGCCAGGACGGGTACCAGCTCTGCATGGACGTGAAGCCGGACATCGTCGTCCTGGACGCAAAGTTGCCCGGGTTGAACGGCGTCGAGGTCCTTCGCCGGCTGGGCAAGCGCCTTCCCAATATGCGCGTCCTCGTGTTTTCGGGGCATGAAAACCCCGTGCTTGTCCGCGAGATGATCGAGGCCGGCGCCCACGGGTTTGTCGAGAAGACGGCCGGGCTCTTCGAGTTCAAGAAGGGCCTGGAAACGGTCTCCGGCGGGGGCACCTACTTTGGCCCGGCGGTCGCCGCCCTGCTCCGCAACGTGGTGGCCAACCCGGGCTCGAGCAACACCCCGGATTTTCTCACCGACCGGGAGCGCGAGATCCTCCAGCTGATCGCCGAGAGCAACAGCACCAAGGACATCGCCGCCAAGCTCACGATCAGCATGAAGACCGTCGACAACCACCGGACCAACCTCATGCGGAAGCTGAATCTTCACGATGTGGCCAGCCTGACCCGGTACGCGCTGGAGACCGGCCTGATCCAGCCCAAAAATACCCCGTAAAAATCCTTGCCGCCCCCCGGCGCATTGCCCAGCCTGACCCTGCTGCACCCATGAAATTCCTTTCGAACAAGGCCCCAGTCGTTATCCTATGCGCGACGGCGATTCTCGCCGGTTGCTCCAAGAAGCCGGTTCGTCCGTCACCGGACTCGACCGTGATGGGCCAGGGCAGCGGGCTGGCCCCCGAGGTTGTCCCGACGACCGACGCGGGTTCCGGCCTCGAGGGTCGCGGCCCGAATTTCGATCCCTCCGGCCAGCTTCGCGGCGCCGTGGAGCCCGTCTACTTCGATTTCGACAGCTTCAACATCAGGAAGTCCGAGCAGGCCAAATTCAAGGCCGCGAAGGACTATCTCGACAAGAACGCCGGCGTCCGCGTGCTCCTCGAGGGGCACTGCGACTGGCGCGGCACCTCCGAGTACAACCTGGGCCTCGGCGACCGGCGCGCGAACGGCGCCAAGAAGTACCTGGTCACGCTCGGTGTCAGCGCCGACAAGATCGACACGCTTTCCAAGGGCAGCGAGGATTCCAAGAAGAACGCCCCGGACTCGGACATGGCCAAGGACCGCCGGGTCGAGTTCGTGATCGTCAAGCAGTAGCGACGGCGGCCAGCATCCGCTGGGCCGTCGATATGCCCCTCGACATGACGTCGAGGTTGAAGCTCTCGTTGGGGGCGTGAAGGTTGTCCTCGGGCAGGAAGAGCCCGATCATGAGCGAGTCCAGGCCGGTAACCCGCTTGATGTCGGCGATGATCGGCACGCTCCCGCCCTCGCGCAGGTAGATCGGCGGGCTTCCCCACACTTCAGTGACAGCGGTCTCCGCGGCCCGGAACGCCCGTGCAAGAACCGGTGACTGCCCGGCCGGCGTATTGGGCCTGCCCGGCGGGACCACGACATAGGGGTCGCCCTGGTGCTGGTCGACAAAGCGAAGCGAGACCCCCGAGGGCGTCCGCTCGCGGATCGTCCGGATCACCAGCTCCTTGATCCGGGCGGGTTTCTGGTCGGGCACCAGCCGGCAGCTGATCTTGGCGAAGGCCGTCGAGGGAATGACCGTCTTGGTCCCCTCGCCCTCGTACCCGCCCGAGATCCCGTTGAACTCGAGGGTCGGCAGGAAGCGGATCGCCTCGAAGGGCGTGAAGCCCGGGGGGGTGTGGAATGTGTCGATGCCCAGGAACTCCGCGTAGCGCTTCTCGTCGGACTCGAGCTTTTTCAGCTCCGCGCGTTCCCAGGGGAGAGCCTCCAGGACGCCGTCGTAGAACCCCGGCACATTCACCCGGCCGTCGGGCGTGTGCAGGCTCGCGCAGATCTCCGCGAGGGCCTGGATCGGGTTGCGCAGCACGCCCCCATGGAGCCCGGAGTGCAGGTCGCCCCTGGGCCCGGTCACGTGCAGGTCGAAGAGGGCGAGCCCGCGCAGCCCGCAGGTGATCACCACCTGGCGCTCGTTGGGAAGCGCCGTGTCCGAGAGGAAGACCATGTCCGCCTGTTTCAGCCGGTCCTGGTACTTTTCAAGGAAACCCGCGAAGCTCGGGCTGCCCATCTCCTCCTCGCCCTCGATCAGGAAGGATATCCGCAGGTGGATCCCCGGGTCCTTCTCCAGGAGGCGGGCGACGGCGGCAATGTTGGTGAGAAGCGGGCCCTTGTTGTCGGCCGCACCGCGGCCGTAGATCCGGTTGCCGCGGATCTGCGGATCAAAGGGGGGCGTCGTCCAGAGGTTGAGCGGGTCGGCCGGCTGCACGTCGTAATGCCCGTAGATGACGATGTGCGGCCAGGACGGATCGCCGCCGCGCTGCGCGAAGACGATCGGGTGCAGGCCCGTCGGCACGACCTCGACGGCAAACCCCATCGACGCCAGGAGGCCCGAGACGAATTCGCGGGCGCCGCGCATGCCCTCGCCGCAGCGGGAATCGGTGGAGACGCTGGGATGGCGGATGAACTCCTTGAGCTTCTCAACGGGGTCGAACATGGGGAAATTTAGGATATTGAACAGGAAGGTCGGGAAGGTCGAGAAGGTAGCCGGGGGCGACGGATCGCATGTAGCCGGCCTCCCAGAGGCCGGATTTCGGCGCGCCTGGCCCGATCTCCGGGGTCTGGGACCCCGGCTACATTTAGAAAAATCGCCCTAGTGCCGGAAGTGCCTGATTCCCGTAAAAACCATTGCGACATTCCGCTCGTCGGCGGCGGCGATCACCTCCGCGTCGCGGACCGAGCCGCCCGGCTGGATGACGGCCGTCGCGCCGGCGTCCGCGGCGGCGATCAGCCCGTCGGGAAAGGGAAAAAGCGCCTCGCTCGCGACAACCGAGCCCCTTAGGTCCAGGCCGGCCTCGCCCGCCTTCCAGACGGCGATCCGCGAGCTGTCAACGCGGGCCATCTGGCCGGCCCCCACGCCCAGCGTGCGCTCCCCCGAGCAGAAGACGATCGCGTTGGATTTCACGTGCTTGCAGACCTTCCAGCCGAAGAGGAGCGCGCTCCACTCCCCGGCGGAGGGCTGCCTCCGGGTGACCACCTTGAAGTCCGCGACCGATCCCAGTGTCCGGTCCCGGTCCTGGACGAGGACCCCGCCCAGGACCGATCGCAGCTCGAGCAGCCCGTCGTCGAAGGCCGAGGCGCCGGCCGCGCCGGAGCGCGGGACGGCGGCCATGAGGCGCAGGTTCTTCTTCTTTCCGAGGACCTGGAGCGCCTCCTCGCTGAAGGCCGGCGCAATGATCACCTCCGTGAAAATCTCCGCGATCGCCCGCGCGAGCCCGCCCTCCAGCGTGCGATTGACGATGATGATCCCGCCGAAGGGCGCCTGCCGGTCGGTCGCATAAGCCCGCTCCCACGCCTCGTCGAGCGTGTCCGCGCTGCCGACCCCGCAGGGGTTGGTGTGCTTCAGGATCGCGACGGTCGGCCGCTCGAATTCGCCGATCAACCAGGCGGCCGAGGTGACGTCCAGGATGTTGTTGTAGCTCAGTTCCTTCCCCTGGAGCTGCCGGAAGTGCCCATGGAACGACCCGTAGAGCGCGGCCCGCTGGTGGGGATTCTCCCCGTAGCGCAGCGGCTGGGCCTTCCTCCACGAGAGGGAAAGGGTGTCCGGAAGGCCCGCTATCTCGCCCAGGTCGGGCTCGCCCCAGGAGGACCCCAGGTAGGCCGCGATCGCCGCGTCGTAGGCGGCCGTGCGCTGGAAGACCTTGAGCGCCAGGCTGCGCCGCAGGGCGGCGAGCGCAGCCGGGTCGGGATTGTCCATCGCCGCCAGCACCGCGCCGTAGTCGGCCGGGTCGCAGACGACCGTCACGCTCTCGTGGTTCTTCGCCGCGCTGCGCAGCATGGACGGCCCGCCGATGTCGATGTTCTCGATCGCCTCCTCGAGCGTCGCATGCGGGTTGGCCACCGTCTTCTCGAAGGGATAGAGGTTCACGACGACCAGCTCGATCAACTCGATCCGGTTCTCCGCGGCCTGGGCGAGGTGCCCCGGCGTGTCCCGCCGGCAGAGCAGCCCGCCGTGGATCTTCGGGTGCAGCGTCTTCACGCGGCCGTCCATGATCTCGGGAAAGCCCGTGTGCTCGCTCACGTCGGTGACCGGAAGCCCCTTCTCGCGCAGGAGCCGGGCGGTCCCGCCGGTCGACAGGAACACAAAGCCGTGGCGCCGGGACAGGGCCTCCGCGAACGCGGCCAGCCCCTCCTTGTCGCTTACTGAGAGAAGCGCGAGCTTCCGGTTGCCCTGGGGCTGCGGTTCGTTGGCCATCGTCGCCCCTAGTGTCGATTGGCCGCCGTTCTTGCCACAAGCCCAATCTGGGGCTCCCTTAGGGGTGTGACCTGCCCTTCCATCGACCTGCCCGGCCTGACGGCCCGCCTTGACCGGCTCTGCCACTACTGCGGCGGATCCAGCCTGTCGCCGGACAAGCCGCATGCGTTCGTGTACTTCATCACGATCAGGAACGAGTCGGAACGCTCCGTCCTCCTCCTTGGCCGCAAGTGGGTGATCGACCATTCGGACGGCTCAAGCCTCGTGGTCGAGGGCGACAAGATCGTCGGGGAGACCCCCCGGCTGGCCCCCGGCGAGCAGTTCTCCTACAACAGCAACCATGTCACCGGGTGCGACGCGCTCGCGCGCGGGAGCTACCACGGGGTCGACGACCTGGGCCGAAGGATTCACGTCATCCTTCCCCCCTTTGAGTTGAGAATTTCAGAACCCGAGAGTAGCAAGGAATGACGTATGCCCAAAATCGACATCAGCAAGGTCGCTGAGATCCTGAAGAAAAACCAGATCGACCCGGCCGTTCTCCGCCGCGTGATCGAGCAGATCAACCTCGCGGTCCAGCCGGACCCCGGCGAGCAGGAGGGCCCGCCGCCGGTGAAAAAGCAGTTTGTCGTCCTGGTGAGCGATCCGGAGAACCGGCTGCCCAAGAACGACCTGGTCGCCTGGGCGCTCCAGATTCCCGACTCGGAAAGCCCCGCGACGATCCAGGACCGGATCTTCCGCGCGGTCTACGACTACAACATGACCAAGAAGGGCCAGCTCTATCCCGCGCGGACCGTCGGGGATGCGATCGAGAACGTCCCGGCGAAATTTTTCAAGGAGACCGACGTGTGGGTGAAGACGAAGACCCCCGTGTCGGTCCTCAGGACCGACAACGAGATACCCAAGGAGTAGACTCAGCGCTCCTGTTCCGAAGGTGGAGCGCGATCTCCGAGCGCGCTTGTCCGGCAACTGAGTCAAGCAAGCGCGCTCGGAGTCGCGCTCCACCTTCGAGCCAAAACAACCTGCTAACGCGGCGCGAGGCCGTACTTCCCCGGGTCAAATCCGCGGGCCTTCAGCGCGGAAACAACCGCCGCCATGTCCAGGGCCGCCCCCGGCCCGATGCGGTTGTCGCCGTACCAGCCGCTTCTCATTTCCACGGCGATCTGCAGGTCGGCCCTCCGGGACGCGACAACGCGCTCGTCGAAGGGCAGCAGGGGATAGATCTCCGCCAGCACGCCGCCGGCGGTGAAGAAGCCGATGTCGAGCGGGGTCGGCGTGTCGTGCATCCAGAACGTGAGCGTGTGGGGGTTCGAAAATATGAAGATCATCCCCTCGTCCGCGGCCAGCTTGCGGCGCTCCATCAGGCCGCGCTCCAATTCGGGCTGGAGAACCGCCACCTGGAGGTGAAGCACCCGGCCGCCGAGCGCGATGTCGAAATGGTCCGCGACGGTCCGCAGCGCCGGGGCCGGCGCCGCGGGCACGGGAGGCCGGCTGTCGCCGCACGAGGCCAGGCCCGACGCGAGGACCGCGAGCGCAAGCATCGCGCACAGGCGCCGACCCGGGATCTGTGTGGCGTGAAGCATCGCGTTTGCGGTTGTTTTCTGGGCGGGCATTCCGCAATTTTCAAACCCCGAATCGACCCAGTCCATGGCCAAGGAAATAGCCCCCCTGATGTACGCGGACACCGAGCGGAGCGCCGACGCGCTCTATTTCGGCCGCGTCGGCGTGCCCGACCCGTTCATCGCCTTCGGCCTCCGGGGCCGGAAATATGCCGTCGTGAGCGCCCTGGAGTTTGGCCGGGTGCGCCGGGAATCGGCGTTTGACGTCGTGCTTCCCCTCGAGCGCTACCTCGATCGGGCCCGCGCGGCGGTCCCCGGCCGGCGTCCCGGGGCCGCCGACGTGATCCTCCTTCTTTCCCGGGAGTTCAGGCACCCCCGGTTCACCGTGCCCCCGGATTTCCCGGCCGGGCTCTTCGAGAAGCTGCGGGCCGGCGGGCTGCGCGTCTCCGTGGCGGACGGCCCGCTCTTTCCCGGCCGCGAGATCAAGGACGCGGTCGAGGCGGCCGCGATCCGCGAGGGCAACCGCTGCAGCGCGCTGGGAATCGCCGCCGCCGAGCGGGTCCTGAGGGCCTCCCGCGCGCGCGGAAGCCGGCTCCACCACCGGGGCAAACCCCTTACCAGCGAAGCGCTGCGCTTCGAGATTGAGCTCGCCTGCCTCCGGGCCGGGTCGATCGCCGCCAACACGATCGCGGCCGGGGGCGACCAGGCCTGCGATCCCCACGACCGCGGGTCGGGCGTTCTGCGGCCCGGCGAACTGATCATCGTGGACGTCTTCCCGCGCGTGACGGCGACCGGGTACCACGGCGACATGACCCGCACCTTCCTGCGCGGCCGGGCGAGCGACGCCCAGCGGGCGCTGGTCGCGGCGGTCCGCGAGGCCCAGGTGGCCGCGCTCGCGGCCATCCGGTCCGGGGTGAACGGACGGGACGTGCACGGACGGGTTACCGAGGTCTTCGCGCGCCGGGGCTTTGCGACGCGGACGACGGCCCGGGGCTCCGTCGGTTTTTTCCACGGGACCGGCCACGGGCTGGGCCTGGAGGTCCACGAGCCGCCGCGGGTGAACGGCAGCGTCGACTACGCGCTGAAAAAGGGGTCCGTCGTGACCGTCGAGCCGGGCCTCTACTACCCGGGCCTGGGCGGCTGCCGGATCGAGGACGTCGTCCAGGTGACCGACCGGCGGCCGCGGATGTTGTCCACCTATCCCTACGAGTGGGAGATATAGGAACAGGAAACTCGTTTGTTGCTCCGGAACGGAACTCAATTCGTGGAAAAAAATTTCGGATTTGAACAGGAAGATCGGGAAACGCCGGGAAGGTTCGATCCCAATTTCTTCACGTTGGCCCCAAGGCCAGGAACCAGATTTTCGGGCCCTTCCTGCCCGATCTTTCCGATCTTCCCGACCTTCCTGTTCAAAACATAGCCTCCGTTCAGCCTACCTTTCCTAAATTCGGGATTTTCTTCCTTCCCCGCATGATGTTCACTCTCCCGCGATGAAAGCACTGCCCGCCCTGCTGAGGAAGATTGCCGGACGGCGGCTGCTCGTGATCGGCGACGTGATCCTCGACCGGTACCTGTGGGGCGACGCCACGCGCATCTCGCCGGAGGCCCCCGTGCCCGTCGTCCATGTGACCCGCGAGTCCGAGACGATCGGCGGCGCGGGCAACGTCGCCAACAACATCGCCGCCCTCGGCGCGCGCGTCGAGGTGGTGGGCGCGATCGGCGAGGACGACAACGGGAAGAGCTTGCGGCGGCTCTTTGCGGCGGGGGGCATCGGGTTTGACGAGCGCTTCGCCAACCCGAAATTCCGGACGATCACCAAGACCCGCGTGGTGGTCCGAAACCAGCAACTGTGCCGGCTCGATTACGAGGAACCGTGGAACCCGCCATCCCTCGGCGCGGCGGCCATGCGCCTGATCGAGTCGAAGGTCCGCGAGGCGGACGGGGTCATCGTCTCCGACTATGCGAAGGGGCTCCTCACCACCCGGGCCGTGCAGAAGGTCGCCGCGCTCGCCCGGGCCCACGGCAAGTTCATCGCGCTGGACCCGAAGCCGGCCAGCGGCATCCGGTTCACCGACCTGGACCTGATCACTCCAAACCGGCATGAGGCGATCGAGCTGTCCGGGCTCAAGTTTTCCTCGGACCAGGCGGTGGACCTTGCGGCTGTGTGCTCCCGGATCTGGAAGCGCTACCGGCCCCGCAACCTTGTGATCACGCTCGGCGGCGACGGCATGCTCACCAGCCACAAGGGCGACGTGGTCCACCGGATCCCGACGGCGGCGCGCCAGGTCTACGACGTCTCCGGCGCCGGCGACACCGTCATTGCCGCCCTCACCCTCGCGCTGACCTCCGGGGCCTCCCTGGAGCAGGCCGCCCATTTTGCCAACGCGGCGGCCGGGGTCGTGGTCGGAAAGCTGGGCACCGCCACCGTCACGCCCGCCGAGATGCTCGCGCATGCGGGATGAAGTCCCGGCTCGATGAACTGCTGGTGGCCCGCGGCCTGGCCGCAAGCCGCGCCCAGGCCAAGGCCCTGGTCATGGCCGGCCGCGTCCATTCCGGCACGGAGCGGCTCGACAAGCCCGGCCGGGAATTCGCGGCGGACATCGAGCTGTCGGTCAGGCAGCCTCCGCGATTCGTCAGCCGCGGGGGCGAGAAGCTGGAGGCTGCGCTCTCCGGGTTCGGGCTGGACCTGCGCGGGGCGCATGTGCTCGACGTCGGCGCCTCGACGGGCGGGTTCACCGACTGCGCCCTCCAGTCCGGCGCCGCGTCGGTCGCCTGCGTCGACGTCGGCCGGGCGCAGCTCCACCCAAAAATCCAGGCCGACCCCCGGGTCACCAACATCGAGAAGACAAATGCGCGCTCCCTCTCGGCCGCCGCCCTGCCCCGCCCCGAATTCGACGTGGTGGTGATGGACCTGTCCTTCATCTCCCTGCGCACCGTGCTCCCCGCGGTCTGGCCGCTGCTCCGGAAGGGCGGCGCCCTGGTGGCCCTCGTGAAGCCCCAGTTTGAGGCGGGAAAGGCCGAGGCCGACCGCGGCAAGGGTGTCATCCGCGATCCCGCCGTCCGTGAGGCGACGCTCGCGCTGGTCCGCGATTTCGCCCTGTCCTCCCTCCGCGGCGCGAGCCTGATTGGCAGCATGGATTCGCCGATCGCCGGGGCGGACGGCAACCGGGAGTTTTTGCTCGGACTTCGCAGGGATCGCCAATAGCCTCCCGCACGGTTGATTCCGCCATGTCCCCGATCCGCTCCCTCGCCTTTGTCGTCAATGCCGGGAAGCCCGGCGCGCCCGGGCTTGCGCGCGAACTCATGGCGACCGCCAGGCGGACGGGGGCGCGATTCAGGCACACCGCCCGGCAGACCCTCCCCCGGGGCTATCTTCGCGGCTGCGACGCCTGCTGCGTGATCGGCGGCGACGGCACCCTGCTCGGAGTCGCCGGCGAGGCGGCCCGCGCCGGCGTGCCGATCATCGGGGTGAACCGGGGCGGCCTCGGCTTCCTCACCACCTTCTCGCCCGAGGAGGCCCGGGCGAACTTTGGGGCCCTCCTCCAGGGAGCGTACCGGATCGATCGCCGCGCGATGATTGCCGGCTCGATCGGCTCGGCGGCCCCCGACCTGGCGCTCAACGACGTCCTGATCAAGGCCGAGGCGAACACCCGCCTCGTCCGGCTCGAGGTCTTCGCGGACGGCGAACGGGTGACCGAATACCTTTGCGACGGCCTCCTCTTCTCGACCGCCACCGGCTCGACCGCCTACAACCTCTCCGCCGGGGGGCCGATCGTGCACCCGTCCGCCAAGGTCATCGCCATGACCCCGATCTGCCCGCACACGCTCAGCAACCGGACGGTGATCTTCCAGGAGTCGGTGAAGCTGCAGGTGTTCAACCGCACCGAGGGCGCGAGCCTGCTCGTCGCAATCGACGGCCAGCGCAAGATCGGCGTCTCCACGGGGGGAAAGCCGGTGCGCATCTCGATCGCCAGGCTGCGGCTGCCGCTGGTCCAGCACCCGAAGTACAGCTACTTCTCCGTGCTGCGCACCAAGCTCAACTGGAGCGGGGCGAGTCCGGAGATGAAGCCGGGGTCGCAGGCGCCGGGGTGACCGCGCCGTCGGCCGCGGCCTTCTTTTTCCGGCGCTTCCGCTTGTGCTTCGGCTTGCCCGAGGGGTCCGAGGACGCCCGGGAGGAACTTTTCACGGCGGGAACCGGTGAGGCCGGGATGGGATCGTCAGCGGCCAGGGCCGCGGAACAGGAGGTCGCAAGCAGGCTCGCGAGCAGGAACAGTCTCATGTGAATTAGGTTCATGGGTGGCCGATAGTAGCAAGTGCTCCTGCAGAAACCTGAAACCTGAGACCTGAAACCTGAGGCGATCTTTCCAATCCGTACTGGCGGTGCGCGCCCGGGGAGCGCGCACCGCCAAAAAAAAACTCGTTGCTGGGCTGGTTTTCGCTAGATTCGATCCGGTGGCCTCATGCAAGACTCCCAATTCCCAGATATTGTCGCCCGAATCACCGAGAGCGATCCCCGCTTCGACAAGAAGGCCTACGATTTCGTGCGCCTGGGGCTTGACCACACCGTGAAGGACATCCGCAAGCGGGACGCCGCCCGCGCCGAGAAAATGCGCCATGTGACCGGTGCCGAGCTCCTCGGCGGGCTGCGCGTCTACGCCCTGGACCAATTTGGCCCGATGGCCAAGAGCATCCTCAACTCCTGGGGGATAAAGACCTCCAGGGATTTCGGGGCAATCGTATTTAACCTCATCGACCACAAGGTTTTCAGCAAGACGGAGAGCGACCGGATCGAGGATTTCGAGGGCGTCTTCGATTTTGACGATGCATTCGTGATACCCTTCCTTCCGGTCGGCCGCAGCCGTCCGAAGACCCGTTCGATCGGCCGGGCCTGAAGGCGATGCCCAAGACGACCCATTCCGCCTCCGACCTGTCGCTGCTCGACGCCTTCTGGCGCGAGCCGGTCACCCGGACGATCCTGCCAAACGGGCTCACCCTCATCGTCAAGCCGGACCGCTCCGCCGCCCTGGCGTCCGTCCAGATCTGGGTGAAGACCGGCAGCATCCACGAGGACACCCAGCTGGGCGCCGGCCTGTCCCACTACCTTGAGCACATGCTCTTCAAGGGCACGGCCCGGCGCTCCTGCCGGCAGATCTCGTCGGAGGTGCAGGCGCAGGGCGGCAACATCAACGCCTACACGACCTTCGACCGCACGGTCTACCACATCGACCTGCCCAGCGAGAACACGAACTTCGCGATCGACCTGCTTTCCGACATCGTCCTTCACTCGACCCTCCCGGCCGACGAGGCGGCCAAGGAAAAGGAGGTCATCCTCCGCGAGATCGCGATGACCCGCGACGACCCCGAGGACCGGCTGTGGCTGGCCGTCTTCTCCAGCGCCTTCCGCGAGCATCCCTACCGGCAGCCGATCATCGGGCACAGCGACGTGTTTTCAACGGTGAGCCCCGCCGACCTGGGGGCCTATTACCGCGCCCGCTACGTGCCCAACAACGTCGTGGTGGTCGTCGTCGGCGATGTCGATCCCGCCGCGGTGTCCGCCGAGGTCTCGCGCTGCCTGGGCGGCCTGCCCCGCGGCAGGCTGGCCCCCGTGCTTGTGCCCGCCGAGCCGCTCCAGCTCGCGCCGCGCGAGCATCATGCCCTCGAGGCGGTCCAGCTCACCCGGGCGGTGATCGCCTGGCAGATCCCGGGCCTTTCCCACCCGGACGCGCCGGTCCTCGACCTTCTCTCCATGGTGGCCGGCCACGGCGAGAGCTCGCTGCTGTGGCGGGAGCTCCGGGAAACCTCCGGGCTGGTCCACACGATCGACGCGTCCACCTGGAACCCGGGGAGCAGCGGGCTGTTCTGCGTCACCTACACCTGCGAGCCCGAGAAGCGGGAGGCGGCCGCCGCCGCGATCGAGCGGACCCTTGCCCGGGCCGCGACCCGCGGATTCACCGCCACCCAGCTCAGGAAGGCCGTCCGGCAGCTCGTCGTCGACGAGATCAACACCCGCAAGACGATGAGCGGCCAGGCCTCCCGGCTGGGCGCCGCCGAGGTCGTCGTCGGGGACATCGACTACAGCCGCAGCTATTTCCAGCGCCTGAACACGGTCGTCCCGGGGGACCTGAAGCGGGCCGTCGCAACCTACCTGCGGGCCGACCGGCGCACCTTCGTGACGACGAGCCCCGCGGGCACGCCGGCGGCCGCGGCGGCCGGCGCTGCGGCGCGGGGCGGCGCGGGGCGCGTCGCCGATTTCACGGAGACGACGCTGTCCAACGGTGCGCGCCTCGTCCTCCAGCCCGACCCGCGGCTTCCCAACCTTCATTTTCGCCTGCTGATCGGCGGCGGAACCGCCTTCGAGGAGCCCGGAAAGCGGGGTTCCACGGCCCTTCTTGCCACCCTGCTGACCAAGGACACCCACCGGCATGATGCCGCCGAGATCGCCCGCCACATCGAGGAGGTCGGCGGCACGTTCGCCTCCTTCTCCGGAAACAACAGCCTCGGTGTCGCCGTCGAGGTCCTTCCTCCGGATGCCGACCGCGCCCTTTCCGTGATCTCGGAGGCCCTCCTGGTCCCCGCATTCAAGGCATCCACCTTCGCGACCGAGCGCGACGCGCAGGCCGCGGACCTGCGGGAGGAGGCCGACGACGTGGTCTCCCACGCGCGCAGGCTTATCCGCCAGAAATTCTTCGGCTCCAGTCCGCTCGCGCTCGATCCGCGCGGCGACCTCGACGGCATCCAGGCGCTGAAGCCCGCCGACATCGGCGCGCTCATGCGCCAGCTCTGCGTGGCGCCGGGCGTCGTGCTCGCCGTCTCCGGGGACATCCCGCGCGGGCTCGAGTCGGACCTGAAGCGCTTTCTCGAGAAGATTCCCTCCAAGGCTGCCGGCGGCGGCCGCGCAAAGTCCCCGGCCGCGCTCGCGGGCGCCGACGGCGCTCCGGCGTTTCCCGCCAATCCCGGCGACTTCACCGTCCGGGAGAAGCGCGAGCAGGCGGTCGTCCTCCAGGCCTTTCCCTCCCCCCGGCTCTATGCCGGGGACTACTATGCCGGCGAGGTGGCCGACGAGCTGTTCAGCGGGATGGCGTCGCGGCTCTTCGAGCGCGTCCGCGAGCAGAAGGCGCTGGCCTACTTCGTGCGTTCGACCCGGGTCGCGTCCCTTTCGGCCGGGATGTTCCTGTTCTTCGCCGGCACCCGGCCCGGCCGCGAGGACGAGGTCGTCGCCGAGATCGACGCGGAAGTGGCCCGGGTCCAGGACGGCGGTGTCGAGGAGGCGGAGCTGAGGCGCTGCCAGGTGCGGCTCAAGGCCGGGCGCCGCCAGGCGATGCAGACCAACGCCGCCCGCGCCTTCCAGGCGGGGCTTTCGGTCCTGCAGGGGAAGCCCGCTGACCACTGGAAAAAATACGACGGGGCGGTGGACGCGGTCACGCGCGAGGACCTGGCCCGCTTTGCGCGGACCTATTTCCTGAAGACCCGCCGCACGCAGCTGATCGTGAAGCCGTGATGGGCCCTCAGGCCTGATCCCCGGGCGCGGTCCCGAAAAATTCCGCGAAATGGCCCGTCGCCGTGTACCCGCGGGCGCGCAGCTTTTCCTCCGCCGCCTGCAGCGCCTGATGGACGGCGGCCGCCGACTCTGCGTCGACCTCGTCCACGCGGCCGGTCTTCCGGCAGACGACATGGTAGCGCGGCCGCCCGCCCAGGTCGATCGCGTACAGCCACGTGCCCCCGCGGGACAGGGCGCGGCGGACGAGCGCTATCCCCTCGAAGGCCTCCATGCAGCGGTAGACGGTGACCAGGTCGCAGGCGCCCGACCGAATCGCGCGGTGGATCTGCTCGATGCTCGCCGGCGCCCGGCGCCGGATCAGCTCGGAGAGGATGGCCATCCGCGGCCTGGTGATCCGCAGACCCGCGGCCTTCAGCCGCGCGCCGGCGGCCTCGAGCGCTGCCGGGCCTGACTCGGGTGCTCCGCTCATCGTCAGGGTGCCCCTCCGCTCCTCAGGCGTCCCGGAGCAGCCGGCGGAGCGTCTCGTCCACCAGCTTGGGGTTGGCCTTGCCCTTGGCGGCGCGCATCACCGGGCCCTTGAAGGCGTTGATCGCGCTGTCCTTTCCCGCCTTGAAGTCCGCCACCGAGCGCGCATCGCCGGCCAGCGCCTCACGGCACCACTGCTCGAGCTCGCCGGCGTCGGTCCCGGCGCGCAGTCCCCTCCGGTCGACGATCACCTCGGGCGCCTCGCCGGTCTCCATCATGGCCGCGAAGACCTCGCGCGCGGCCGGGCCGGGAATGGCGCCGGCCTCGACCAGCTTCACCAGGCCGGCGACGTGCGCGGGCCGGACGCGGGAGGCCCCCAGGGGGATTCCGGCGCGCCCCAGCTCCCGGAGCAGGTCGTTCGCGATCCAGTTGCCCGCGGCCTGCGGCTTCCCGGAAAGCCGCGCCGCCTCCTCAAAGAAATCGCTCAGCGCCCGGTCCGGCACGAGAACCGAGGTAATCGTGTAGGGGACCTGGTACTCGGAGAGGAAGCGCCGCTGCTTGTCGAAGGGCAGCTCCGGGCACCCGGCCCGGATCCTCGCCTTCCACGCCTCGTCCACCCGCACGGGCATGAGGTCCGGGTCGGGAAAATAGCGGTAGTCGTGGGCCATCTCCTTGGAGCGGAGGGACTGCGAGGCGCCCGTCTGCCCGTCGTAGTCGCGGGTCTCCTGCACGATCGCGCCCCCGCGCTCCACGACGGAAACCTGGCGCCTGATCTCGTGGGCGATCCCCGCGCGCACGAAGGAGATCGAGTTGAGGTTCTTCAGCTCGACCTTGGTGCCGAGGGCAGTCGCGCCGACCGGCCGGATCGAGACGTTCGCATCGCAGCGCATCTGGCCCTTCTCCATGTCGCAGTCGGATATCCCGCCGTAGATCATGATCGTCTTCAGCGCGGTCAGGTAGGCGAAGGCCTCGTCGGCGCTGCGCAGGTCCGGCTCCGAGACGATCTCCATGAGCGGGGTGCCGGCCCGGTTGAAGTCGATCAGCGAGCCGCCCGCGCCGTGGGTCAGCTTGCCGACGTCCTCCTCAAGGTGAATGCGGGTCAGGGCCACCGCCCGGTGCGCGCCCATCACGTTGCGGGAGGCGCCCGGCAGCTCGATCTCGACCGACCCGCCCACGCAGATCGGGTTGTCGTATTGCGAGATCTGGTAGTTCTTCGGGGAGTCCGGGTAGAAGTAGTTCTTCCGGTCCCACTTGCACACCGGGGCGATCGCGCAGCCGAGCATGAGGCCGGCCTTGACCACCTGGTTGAGGGCCTCGCGGTTCATGACCGGCAGCGCGCCGGGCAGCGCGAGCACCACCGGGTCGGTCAGGGAGTTTTCCGGCGCGCCGAATCCCGCGGCGACCCGGGTGAACATCTTCGACGCCGTCCTCACCTGGACGTGGACTTCAAGGCCTATGACCGCTTCGTAGTTCATCTAGGCGCCGTTCATTTCCGGGTGCTGCGCGGACCAGGCGTGGTCGCGCTCATAGGCCCGCGCGATCGCGAGCATGTCCGCCTCGCCGAAGGGCTTGCCGATGATCTGGAGCCCGATTGGGAGGCGGCCCCGCGTGAAGCCGCAGGGCACGCTGATTCCCGGGAGCCCGGCGAGGTTCACGCCAATCGTGTAAATGTCGCTCAGGTACATGGCGAGCGGATCGGCCGCCCGCTCCCCCTTTCGGAACGCGGCTGTCGGCGAGGTGGGCGTGAGGATGGCATCCACCTCCCGGAAGGCGTTGAGGAAATCCCGCCGGATGAGGGTCCGGACCTTCTGGGCGCGCAGGTAGTAGGCGTCGTAGTAGCCGCTGCTCAGCACGTAGGTGCCCAGGATGATCCGGCGCTTCACCTCCGCGCCGAAGCCCTCCGCGCGCGACTTGAAATACAGGTCCACCGCGTCGGCGGCCTCCGCGGACCGGTGGCCGTAGCGGACCCCGTCGTACCGGGAGAGGTTCGAGGAGCACTCGGCTGTCGCGATGATATAGTAGGCGCCCACCGCATACTTCGTGTGCGGAAGCGACACCTCGCGGATCTCGCAGCCGATCGACCGGTAGTGATCCACCGCCCGCTCGACGGCCGCTGCGACCTCCGGATCCAGCCCCTCGGCGAAATACTCCCGGGCGATCCCCAGCTTCCAGGTTGCGCCCGGGCGATCCAGCCCGGCGCGGTAATCCGGGATCGGGTTGCGCAGCGACGTCGAGTCGAGCGGGTCGTGCCCGGCGATCGCACCCAGGGTGATGGCGGTGTCCTCGACGGAGCGCGCAAAGGGGCCGATCTGGTCGAGCGACGAGGCGAAGGCGATCAGCCCGTAGCGCGAGACCAGCCCGTAGGTGGGCTTCAGCCCGACCACCCCGCAGAGCGCGGCGGGCTGCCGGATCGAACCGCCCGTGTCGGAACCCAGCGCGGCGGCGGCCTCGCCCGCGGCGACGGCGGCGGCGCTTCCGCCCGACGAGCCGCCCGGCACCCGGGTGAGGTCCCAGGGGTTGCCCGTCGTGCGCGTCGCGGAATTCTCGGTCGATGAACCCATTGCGAACTCGTCGAGGTTGAGCCGTCCCCAGATGATGGCACCGGCCTCCCTCAGCCGCCGGGTCACCGTCGCATCGTAGGGCGACACGTAGTTGGCGAGCATCCGGCTGGAGGCGGTCAACGGCTGGCCCGCAACGGAAATGACATCCTTCATCCCGACGGGAATCCCGTCGAGCGGCCCGCGCGAGGCGCCGGCGGCCCTCCGCCCGTCGGATGCGGCCGCCTGGGAGAGCGCGTCGGCCTCGTCGAATGAATTGAAGGCCTGCAACCGCGGGTCCACCGCCCGGGTGCGGGCGACGTGGGCGCGCATCAGCTCGACGGACGACACCTTCCCCTCCGCGAGCAGGGAGGCCAGCTCGGTGATCGGCTTGAAGATCAGCTCGGCGCTCATCACTCGACGACCTTCGGGACCGCGAACAGGTTGTCGCGCCGGGCCGGCGCGTTGCGGAGGGCCGCTTCCACCGGCAGTCCGGGCTGGGCCACATCCTCGGCCCAGACGTTCTCGACGGGAAACGCGTGGGCGGTCGGCTCGACACCCGACACGTCCACCTCCTTCAGGAGGGCGATGTAGGCGAGGACGTCCCCGAGCTGGCCGGAGAACGCGGCCTTCTCCTCCTCGCTGAGGGAAATCCGGGCCAGTCGGGCCACGTGGTCGATGTCAAGGTCGGCGGGCCGGCTCATGGTCACTTTCGGATTTGGAAGGTCGTTGAGCGGAGCAGGTCCTCCTGGAGCCGCCCGAAGGCCGCGTTGACCTCCTCGTCGGTCAGCGTCCGGTCCGCGGCGCGAAACACGAGCGAATAGGCGAGGCTCTTCCTGCCCTCGGGCAGATTCGGCCCCCGGTACACGTCGAAGACCGAGACGCTCTCCAGGGCGAAGGCGCCGCCCACCGCCTTGCGGGCGGCCCGGGCCAGCGCCGCCCCCACCGCCGCGGCCGGCTCGGCGGCGTCGACGACAAGGGCGATGTCCCGGAGCGCCGGGGGAAAGAGGCTGAAGTCGGAATACCGGCGGCGGGCGGCGGCGGACTGCAGCCGCTCGGGCAGGATCGCGAAGATCCCGGCGTGCACGGCCCCGGCGACGCCCAGGTCCCGGACGATCCCGAGATTGAGCAGCCCGAAGCGGGCGTACCAGCCGCGGTCCATGTCGCCGGCGAGCGCCGAGTGGCCCTCCTGCCAGCCGAAATACGGCCCGGGGATCGAGTCAAGCGGCGCGTCCCCCAGGCTGACCCCCGCGCACGCCGCGAGGGCCGCGACGTGGTGCTTCGCCTCGTAGAAATCGGCCGGTGCCCGCTGCAGCCAGCGCCGGGCGCCGTCGTCGCCGATCACAAAGGCGGCGGACGCGCACTCGAAATTCTGCCCGTTGTGCTCGATGAAGATCCGGCCGACCTCGCAAAGGCGGGATGCGGGGACGCCGCGCGACTGGTTCAGCCGCAGGTTCTCGAGCAGGCCCATGATCAGCGTGGGGCGCAGGTGGGACTGGTCCTCTGCGAAGGGGTTGGAGAGCGCCAGCTCCTGGGCGGCGGTCTCCGAGACCCATTTGGCGGTTTCATGGGCCGAGCGCAGCGTCGTGTTCACGCACTCGTTGAAGTCGTGGCCCACGAGGTAGGCGGCGGCCGCGCGGTTGAAGCGGACCACCGGGTCGTCCTCGCCGACGAGCCCCGGGGCGGAAACCCGGCCCGGCGGGATCTTTTCCGTGCCGTGAAGCCTCAGGATCTCCTCCACAAGGTCGATCGGGCGGTCGAGGTCGTCGCGCCAGGAGGGGATCGAGACGGTCCACGACGGGCCGGTCCCGGCATGCGTCTCCTCGCGGACGATGCGCAGCTCCAGGGACTCAAGCGCCGCCTTCATGTCCGCGTCGGGAATGTCGAAGCCGAGGCGCTCCCGCACGAATGCGGGCGTGAGCGCGATCTCGCGGCGCGACGGGGCCTCGCCGCCGACCACGTGGACCGGGCCGGCGACCCGGCCGCCGGCGAGCTGGACGATCAGGTCGAGCGCCCGGGCCGCCGCCTCCGGCGCCATCCGCGAATCCACGCCCCGCTCGAAGCGGTAGGAGGAATCAGAGGAGAGCCCCAGGGAGCGCGAGGTCCTGCGGACCGAGAGCGGATCGAAGACGGCGCACTCCAGGACGATGTCGCGCGTTCCCGGGCCGACGCCGGAATCCACGCCGCCCATGATCCCGGCGACAACGGCGGGCCGGGACGCGTCGGCGACCACGAGCATCCGGTCGTCGAGCTTGTGCTCCCTGCCGTCCAGCGTGGTGATCGTCTCCCCATTCGCCGCCCGGCGGACGACGATGCGGCCGCCCGCGAGCTTGGAGGCGTCGAAGGCGTGCAGCGGCTGGCCGCGCTCCAGGAGGACGAAATTGGTGACGTCGACCACGTTGTTCACCGGGCGCAGGCCGACGGCCTTCAGCCTGTCCTGGAGCCAGGGGGGGCTGGGGGCGATGGTGACGCCGGTGATGGCGACGGCGATGTAGAGGGGGCAGTCGGCGGGGGCGGTGACGCTGACGGAGAGGCTGACGGGGCTCGACGCGGGCGGGAAACCCGTCTGCGCTGCTGCTCCGCCGGGCGGCAAGGCTGCGATTGTCGGGTGGTGGATCTCGGGGTATTTGAGCGCCTTGCCGAACCACGCGGCCAATTCACGGGCGATTCCCAGATGCGAGAGGCAGTCCGGGCGGTTGGGGGTGATCTCAATGTCCAGGATGGTGTCGCCGGCGGGCAGGACGTCGTTGATCGGCCGGCCGAGCTCGGGGCGGTCGGCGAGGATGAGCAGGCCCTCGTGGTCGTCCCCCATCCCCAGCTCGCGGCGGGAGCACATCATTCCGTCGGAGAGCTGCCCGCGGATCTTTGACTGCTTGATGGTGAAGTTGCCGGGAAGGACCGCCCCGGGCAGCGCCACGGGCACCCGGTCCCCGACCTTGTAGTTCTGGGCGCCGCAGACGATCGTCTTGACGCCGCCGGCCGGACCGATGTCCACCTGGCAGACCGAAAGCTTGTCGGCGTTCGGATGCTTATCCCGCGCCAGGACCTCGCCCACGACCACCTGGTCGAGCCGCGGGGCCCCGGCGGAGGTCACGCCCTCCACCTCGAAACCCAGGAAGGTGACCGCGTGGGTGATCTCCTCGGCGGTCGCCTCCAGGGAGACGTAGTCAGCGAGCCAGTTGAGCGAGATTCTCATGAGAATTGCCCGAGGAACCTCAGGTCGTTCTGGTAAAAATAGCGGATGTCGTCCACGGCGTAGAGGAGCATCGCCAGCCGCTCCAGCCCCATCCCGAAGGCATATCCCGTCCACACGGCGGGATCGTACCCGACGGATGCGAAGACGGAGGGGTCCACCATGCCGCAGCCCCCGATCTCGATCCACTCCTTGTTGACCTTCGGCAGGTGGCGGGCGGACAGGTCGACCTCGAAGCTCGGCTCGGTGTACCCGAAGTAATGCGGCCTGAAGCGGATCTTCGTGTCCGGGCCCAGAAGGGAGCTGAAGACGTGGTCGATCAGGGCCTTCAGGTCGCGGACCGTGACGTTGCGGTCGACCGAGAGGCACTCCAGCTGGTGAAAGCAG
>Ga0302279_10002960_pt1 | contig 21799 bp, 14 predicted proteins | sample III_Bog_N3_3_FD_194541 | JGI IMG/M metagenome (GOLD analysis project Ga0302279, IMG submission 194541) | Peat permafrost microbial communities from Stordalen Mire near Abisko, Sweden - III_Bog_N3_3 | ecosystem: Environmental > Terrestrial > Soil > Wetlands > Peat | place: Sweden: Abisko...
GATCGACTGCCTGATTTACGCCACCGGCTTCGAAGTCGGCACCAGCTACACCCGGCGCGCCGGCTATGAGGTGGTCGGCCGCGGCGGCGTGACCCTGACCCAGAAATGGGCGGACGGTGTCTCGACCCTGCACGGCATGCACAGCCGCGGCTTTCCGAACCTGTTCCTGATCAGCAATTCGCAGTCCGGCTTTACGGTCAATTTCCCGCACATGATCAACGAGCAGTCGCGACACCTCGCCTACATCGTCCGCGAAGCCTCGCAGCGGCAGGCGCGGACAGTGGAGGCGTCGGCCGAGGCCGAGGAGGCCTGGGTGCAGACGATCATCTCGTCGGCGATGATGCGGCAGAAGTTCCAGGAAGAATGCACGCCGGGCTACTACAACAACGAGGGCCAGCCCTCGGCCCTGGCGGCGCGGAACGGTTCCTATGGCGCGGGACCTGTGGCTTTTGTGAAGCTATTGGAAGACTGGCGCGCGGCGGGCGAGCTTGCCGGCCTCGAGATTTCGACTTCGACATGACGACGGCGGACGAGAGGAAACCATCCATGACCGCGGCGACCAAGACCGATTCCCCGACCGACCGGATGCAGGACGTGCTGACGCGTCAGAAGGCCGCCAACATCCGTGACGGCGCGCCCAGCGCCGAAAAGCGGATCGAGTGGCTGGACCGCTGCATCAAGCTGCTGATCGGCCACGAGACCCAGATCGTCAAAGCCCTCAACGACGACTTCGGCAACCGCGCCGCCGAGGTCAGCGGCATCACCGACGTCGCCGGCTCGATCGGGCCGCTGAAGCACGCCAAGGCCAATCTGAAGGCCTGGATGAAGCCGGAAAAGCGCAAGACCACCCCGGCGCTGCTGGGCTTCCTGGGCGCCAAGGCCGAGGTTCGCTTCCAGCCCAAGGGCGTCATCGGCATCATCAGCCCGTGGAACTTCCCGGTGAACCTCACCTTCGCGCCCCTGGCCGGGGTGCTGGCGGCCGGCAACCGGGCGATGATCAAGCCGTCGGAATATACCCCGGCCACCTCCGAGCTGATGGCGCACATGTTCGCCGAGCTGTTCACCGACGAGGAGATCGCCGTGTTCCCCGGCGGTCCCGAGGTCGGCCAGGCGTTTTCGGAACTGGCCTTCGACCACCTGGTGTTCACCGGCGCGACGTCCATCGCCCGGCACGTGATGAAGGCCGCCGCCGCCAATCTGGTGCCGCTGACCCTGGAGTTGGGCGGCAAGAGCCCGGTGATCCTCGGCCGCTCGGCCGACCTGGCCACCGCCGCCGGCCGGGTGATGGCCGGCAAGACGCTCAACGCCGGCCAGATCTGCCTGGCGCCAGACTACGTGCTGGCGCCGGAGGACAAGCTCGGCGAATTCGTCAGTCAGGCGACGGCGCAGGTCACCGCCATGTTCCCGACCATCAAGGACAATCCCGACTACACGGCGATCATCGCCGACCGCCACTACGACCGCATCCAGGGCTACCTCGCCGACGCCCGCGCCAAAGGCGCCGAGGTGGTTGAGATCAATCCGGCCAACGAGGACTTCACCCAGCAGCAGCACCGCAAGATTCCGCCGACCCTGGTGATCAACGCCACCGACGACATGACCATCATGCAGGAGGAGATCTTCGGGCCGGTGCTGCCGATCATGACCTACAAGAGCGTCAGCGAGGCGATCGCCTATGTGAACGCCCACGAGCGTCCGCTGGGCCTCTACTACTTCGGCGCCGACGCGGCCGAGCAGGCTGAGGTGCTGGAGCACACGACGTCAGGCGGCGTCACCGTCAACGACGTGATCTTCCACGTCGCCCAGGAAGACCTGCCCTTCGGCGGCGTCGGGCCCTCGGGCATGGGCAGCTATCACGGGGTCGACGGCTTCCGCGAATTCAGCCACCGCAAGTCGATTTACACCCAGCTGAAGAACGACCTCGGCCCGATGAAAGCCCTGCGCCCACCCTACGGTCCCGGCGTCCGCAGCTACCTCGCCTCGGCGCTGAAGCCGTAAATCCTCCTCTCACGGAGAAACCACCGCCCTGGTCATGCGCGACGCCCTGATCTAGCGTCGGGCGAACGCGCGGCAAGCGCGGCGGGGGAAGCGCCATGGGTGACGTCGGTTTTCCAACCACCGTGGACGCGATCACGCCTCAATGGCTGAGCGGCGTACTGGGGGCCGAGGTCAGCGGCTTCGAGGCCCGGCCGGTCGGGGCCGGCGTCGGCTTCCTGGGTATCGTCTGCCGGCTGAACCTCGCCTACGACGGCGACGCGCCCGGCGCGCCGAAGAGCCTGATCGCCAAGCTGCCCAGTTCCGACCCTGGCGCGCGGATGATCACCACCACCTTCCGCCACTACGAGAAGGAGGTCCGCTACTACGAGCAGATGGCCTCAAAGAACTGCCTGCCGACGCCGGCCGCCTACTTCCACGCCTTCGACGCCGAGACCGGCGATTTCGCCCTGTTGCTGCAGGACCTCGCCCCAGCCCGCAACGGCGATCAGGTCGCGGGCCTCAGCGTCGCCGACGCCAAGCTGGCGGTGGTCGCTCTGGCGCGCATGCAGGCGCAGTGGTGGGACAAGCCGGCGCTGCACGCCTACGACTGGCTGCCAGCGTTCAACGATCCGGCCATGCTGGGCCTGGAGAGCGTGTTCACCCAGTGCTGGGCGCCCTACCGGGATTTCCTCGGCGAGCGGCTGCCGGCGGAGCTCGTACCCATCGGCGAGCGGCTGGGCCCCAGCATCACGCGCATGCTGCACCACTTGACCGGCCGGCCTTGCACGCTGGTGCACGGCGACTACCGGGCCGACAACTTCTTCTTCGAGGGGCCGTCGCCCTTCGCCGTGGTCGACTGGCAGATCGTCATCAAGGGCATGGGGACCTTCGACCTGGCCTACATGATGGCCGGCAACCTCAGCGTCGAGGATCGCCGCGCGCACGAGGCGGAACTGGTGCGGCTCTACCACCGCACGCTGCTTGAGAACGGGGTGAAGAACTACGACTTCGACACCTGCTGGCGCGACTACCGGACCAGCGTGCTGATGGCCTGGATCTGGCCGGTTATCGGTATCGGCGCCCTGGACCCGGCCAACGAACGCGGCCTGGCGTTCTTCTACGAATGGAGCAAGCGGGCCTGCACGGCGGTGGCCGACCTGAAGGCCTACGAGGCGCTGTCGGACTGGTAGTCCACCACCCTTACCAGCCCTGCCGCCATCCGCGCCCGCCCGCGGGCTTCGTCGACATCGCGCCCTCGGGCCAGGGCGACGCCCATCCGGCGCTTCTCGAACGCCTCAGGCTTGCCGAACAGGCGCAGCTCGGCCGTGGGCACGCTGAGCGCCTCCTCGACCCCCTCGAAGGCGACCCCCCTGGCGTCCATGCCGCCGTAGATCACCGCGCTGGCGCCCGGCTCGCGCAGGGTGACGTCCACCGGCAGGCCGAGGATGGCCCGGGCGTGCAGGGCAAATTCGCTCAAGGCCTGGGTGACCAGAGTGACCAGGCCGGTGTCGTGCGGCCGCGGGCTGACCTCGGAGAACCACACCTCGTCGCCCTTGACGAACAGCTCGACGCCGAAGAGGCCGACGCCGCCGAGGGCGCCGGTGACCTTGCCGGCGATGTCCCTCGCGCGCTGCAGCGCCAGGGCGGACATCGCCTGCGGCTGCCAGCTCTCCACATAGTCGCCGGCCACCTGCCGGTGCCCTACCGGGGCGCAGAACTGCGTCTCAATCGCCCCGTCTGGACCTATGGCGCGCACGGTCAACAGAGTGATCTCGAAATCGAACTCGATCCTGCCCTCGACGATCACCCGCGCCTGCTCGACCCGGCCGGCGGCCAGGGCGTAGTCCCAGGCGGCGGCGATGGCAGAGGCGTCCTTCACATAGCTCTGGCCCTTGCCGGAGGAGGACATCACCGGCTTGACGAAACAGGGATAGCCGACCGTCTCGGCGCCCCTGGTCAGTTCGTCCGCGCCTCCGGCGAAGGCGAACGGTGACGTTGGGAGGCCGAGCTCATCGGCGGCCAGCCGGCGGATGCCTTCGCGGTTCATGGTCAGCTGCACCGCCCGCGCCGTCGGGATCACCACCGCCAGGCCCTCGGCCTCGATCTTGGCCAGTTCGTCGGTGGCGATCGCCTCGATCTCGGGCACGATCAGATGCGGCCGCTCGGCTTCGATCACCGCCCGCAGGGCCTTCGGATCGGTCATGGCGATGACGTGCGCCCGATGCGCCACCTGCTGCGCCGGCGCGTCGGCGTAGCGGTCGACCGCGATCACCTCGACCCCCAGCCGCTGCAGTTCGATGGCCACTTCCTTGCCGAGTTCGCCGGCGCCCAGCAGCATCGCCTTGACGGCGCTGGGCGAGAGCGGGGTGCCGAGGCGCATCACGCAGCCTGGCGCAGATGGCACCGGTCGTTCAGCGAGATGACGTTGCGCTCGCCGCTGCGGGCGCAGAGGAACCGGTGCACGCTGGCGTACCCCGGCTCGAAGAACAGGCGCGGGGCCATCTGCAGCACATGCGCGGCCCAGACGTTGACCACCCCCCCGTGGCAGAAGACGGCGACGGTCTTGCCCGAATGGCTGCCCACGATCTCTTCCAGAGTCTCGACCACGGTCCGCTGGAACTGGGAGATGTCCACCTGATAGCCGCCGCTGACGAAGGCCTTCCAGGCCTCGTAGTCGTCACGCTTCAGCTCTTCCATCGGCATATAGGCGCCGGTGCCGCGGTCGAATTCGACGATGCCTTCGCGCGTCTGGATCTGCAGCCCCTTGGCCTTGGCGAAGGGCTCGGCGGTCTCGACGGCGCGGACCATGGTCGAGGAGAACACGGCGTCGATCTTCTCCGCCGCCAGATAGCGGCCGACCCGCTCGGCCTGGTCGCGGCCCTCCGGGGTTAGCGGCGGATCGTCGGTGTCGGCGCGGCGTTCCGGCAGGCCGTGACGGATCAGGATCAGTTCCATGCTTGCCTCAGCGATCCGCGTCCACCGCCCGCCAGGCGTGGGTCAGGTCGTCCAGCTTGGACTTCAGATCGACCGGCAGCGGGCCGGCCTCGGCGGCGGCCAGGCTGTCAGCCAGCTGGTCCGGGCGGCTGGCGCCGACGATCGGCGCGGTGATCGCCGGATTGGTCAGCACCCAGCGCATGGCCAGAGTCGCCATGCTGATGCCCGCCTCGGCCGCGACCCCGCGCAGGGCTTCGATGGTCTCGAATTCCGCGTCGTGCCAGTAGCGCTCCTGGTAGCGCGGCCCGGCGTTGCCGAGGGAGAAGCGACTGCCCTGCGGCGGCGGCGCCTTGCGGTCGTGCTTGCCGGTGAGCAGGCCGCCGGCCAACGGGTTGTAGGGGATCACCGCCACGCCCTCCTCGGCGCAGAGCGGCAGCAGGTCGCGCTCGAAGGCGCGGAAGATCAGATTGTAGCGGGGCTGGACGCTGTCGATGCGGGCGAGGTTCTTCAGCTCAGCTTTACCCAGCGCCCGAGCCACCTTGTGCGCCATCCAGTTTGAGACGCCGATGTAGCGGGCCTTGCCGGACTTAACGACTGTGTCCAGGGCCTCCAGCGCCTCGTCGATCGGGGTCGCCGGGTCGAAGCTGTGCAGCTGGTAGAGGTCGACATAGTCGGTGCCCAGCCGCCGCAGCGAGGCGTCGATGGCCTCCAGGATGTGCTTGCGGCTCATCCCCTGGTCCCAGGGCTTGCGGCCGGTAGCCCCGACGCACTTGGTGGCCAGCACGAAGTCCTGGCGCTTGCCCTTCAACCACGAACCGACGATCTCCTCGGTGCGCCCGATGGTCGTGCGGTCGCCGCCCAACGGATAGACGTCCGCGGTGTCGAGGAAGTCGATGCCGCCCTCGGCGGCGGTGTCCATGATCGCGTGGCCCTCCTGCTCGTTGCACTGCAGACCGAAGGTCATGGTGCCAAGGCAGAGCCGCGAGACGCGCAGGCCGGTGCGGCCGAATTTGATGTGCTGCATGCGAAGACCTTTAAGGCGCCCGGCGGCCGATTGGCCAGAGCTCAAGGCTTGATCGGCGCGCTCCCTTGCCCCGCCGCACCGCTGGCCAGCAGTGCGTCCACCGCTTCCGGCGCATAGCCGGCCTCGATCAGCACCTCGCGGGTGTGCTGGCCGAGCCAGGGCGCCGGGCCTCGCGGCGCGATCGGCGTCTCGGGAAAGCGGATCGGCGTCGCCGTGGCGCGGAAAGCGCCGCCCCAGTTATCCGGCGTGTCGACGAAGCAGCCCGCGGCCTCGGCCTGGACGTCGGCGGTGACGTCGCCAAGCCGCGACATCGGCGCCCAGATCAGGTCGACCGCGTTCAGTTTCTCGGCCGCTTCTTCGAGGGTCATCGACGCGAAGGCCGCGTCGAACATCGCCCGCAATTCGCGCACCACGTCCAGGTCGGTGATCGGGACGGCATACCGCGGCTGGCCGATCAGGTCGCCGTGGCCCATGGCGGTCAGGAACGACGGGAAACAGCTCGGCCCCCGCGGCACCACGCAGAGCCAGCGGTCGTCGGCGGTTCGGAAGAAGCCGGACATCGAGCCCGGCCGGTCCCGGCGCGGCAATGCCGTCGCTGCCTGGCCGTAGCGCAGGTGCACTGACATGTCCCAGCCCAGCGCATAGACCCCGGCGCGCATCAGCGACGCCTCAACCAGTCGCCCCCGGCCGGTCCGGCCGCGCTCGTGCAGGGCCGCCAGCACGCCGGACAGCGTCGCCAGGGCGGTGACGTGATCGCCGAAGCCGGGCCGGCAGGGGAACGGCTCCTGGTCCGGCGGAATGGTCGAGGCGGCGACGCCGGTGCGGGTCCAAAAGCCGGTAAGGTCGAAGGCCGGCGTATCGATCTCCTCGCCCACCAGCCCGTAGCCGGAGACGCTGGCGTAGATCAGCGATGGGAAATCGTCTTTCAGCGAGGCGTAGTCGAGCCGGGCCCGGGCCAGGGCGCCCGGACGCAGGTTGGTGATAAACACGTCGGCGGTGGCCAGCAGCGCCAGCAGCGCCTCGCGGCCTTCGGCCCGGGAGGTGTCCAGCACCACGCCCCGTTTGCCGCGGTTCTCCATCGAGAACACCGGGTTGCCGGGGCTGTCCGGCGTATCGGGGTAGAACCCTCGGGTCGCGTCGCCGCCGGGGCTCTCCACCTTCACCACGTCCGCGCCCCACTCGCCCATGATCATGGCGCAGCCGGGCGCGGCCACCCATGTAGACATTTCCACGACCTTCAGACCCTCAAGCAACATCGCCGCCGGCTCCCTGGTGGACACATCCGCAGCGAAGCAGGAAAGTCCGCCCCCTGCCAGCCGTTCGTTTCAGGCGACCACCCCAGGAGAGACCATGACAGCGCTCAAATACGAGATCGTCGAGCACGACGGCGGCTGGGCCTACCGGGTCGGGGCCACCTATTCCGAGACCTTCCCAAGCCACGACGCGGCGCTGAACGCGGCCCGGGTGGCGGCGCGCGAGCAGCGGGCGCCCGGCTCGACGACCGGCATCAGCTGGGAGGACGAAAAGGGCGCCTGGCACGAGGAGCTGGAGTCCGGCGACGACCGGCCGCAAACCGAGGTGCAGGACTAAGGTATCGGCGGACTGGCGCGCCGGTCGCCGCCTCACTAGCTTTGAACCGATGGCCGAGCCCGCATCCCCGTTGGATCAGCGTTGGGACCAGCGCTACCCGACGCTCACGCCGGATGAGCTGGATCGGCTGCGCCGGTTCGGCGAGCCGCGCAGCTACGCCGCCGGTGAGGCCCTGGCCCGGATCGGCGAGCCCGATCACGGCCTTTCGCTGGTGGTCTCCGGCGAGGTGGTGATCACCCAGCGCGACGCTCTCGGCCACAGCCGGGACATGGTCACACACCACACCGGCAGTTTCGTCGGCGAACTGGCCCAGCTGACCGGCCGTCCGTCCCTGGTGGACGCCATCGCCAAGACGCCGGTGGAAGCGATTGTCATCCCGCCGGAGCGCCTGCGCGCCCTGCTGGTCGCCGAGGCCGATCTCGGCGAGCGGATCATGCGGGCGCTGATCCTGCGCCGGGTCGGCCTGCTGGAGACCCCGATCGGCGGCCCGGTGATCGTCGGCCGCCCGACCCAGGGCGATGTGCTGCGGCTGGAGGCCTTCCTGTCGCGCAACGGCCAGCCCTTCCAGACCCTGGACCCGGAGAGCGACGTCGACGCCCAGGCGCTGGTGGAGCGGTTTCACATCGACCCCGGCGCCCTGCCGATCGTGCTCTGTCCCGGCGGCCAGCTGCTGCGCAAGCCCACTGACAACGAGCTCGGCCACTGCCTCGGCATGGTCAGCCCCATCGATCCGGACCGCCTCTACGATGTGGCCATCATCGGAGCGGGTCCGGCGGGACTGGCGGCGGCGGTCTACGCCGCCTCCGAGGGCCTGTCGGTGATGACCCTCGACTGCCGGGCGTTCGGCGGCCAGGCCGGCGCCTCTTCCAGGATCGAGAACTACCTCGGCTTTCCCACCGGCATCACCGGCATGGCGCTGATGGCGCGGGCCTATAACCAGGCGCTGAAATTCGGGGCCGAGATGGCCATCCCGGACGAAGCGCGTACGTTGACGGCCGAGGCCGGCGGCTATCGTCTGAAGATCGGACCGGACGAGACCCTTCGGGCGCGCACCGTGGTGGTGGCGGCCGGGGCCCGCTATCGGCGGCTGCAGGTGGCCAACCTCGACGCTTTCGAGGGCGCCTCGGCCCACTACTGGGCCTCGCCGGTGGAAGCCAGGCTCTGCCAGGGCCAGGAGGTGGTGCTGGTGGGCGGCGGCAATTCGGCCGGCCAGGCGGTGGTCTATCTGGCCGGCCAGACCCGCAAGGTCTGGCAACTGGTGCGCGGGCCGGGCCTCGAGGCGACCATGTCCAGCTACCTGATCGAGCGGATCCGCGGGCTCCCCAACGTCGAGCTCCTGCCGCACACCGAGGTCGTGGCGCTGGAAGGCGACGGCGGGGCCCTGCAGACCGTCACCTGGCGCAACAGCCGCACCGGCCAGACCACGCGCAAATCGATCCCGCACGTCTTCCTGTTCATCGGCGCCGATCCCAACACCGACTGGCTGGAAGGCTCGGGCCTGACCCTCGACGCCAAAGGCTTCCTGCAGACCGGCGCCGAGGTCGGCCCGCAGGCCGGGCCGCTGGAGACCAGCCTCCCGGGAGTGTTCGCCATCGGCGATGTGCGCTGCGGCTCGACCAAGCGGGTCGCCGCCGCCGTCGGCGAGGGAGCGCAGGTGGTCGCCGCCATCCATGCCTATCTTGCGCAGACCACCGCCCGCGCCGCCCCACCCGGAGCAGACCGATGACCGAAAGCAACGACTGTGCGCACGTCGCCAGCATCCGCAAGGTGACACCCAGCGCCAAGGGTTGCGAGGAGTGCCTGAAGATCGGCTCGCCGTGGTTGCACCTGCGCATCTGCCGGACCTGCGGCCACGTCGGCTGCTGCGACCAGTCGCCGAACCGGCACGCCACCAAGCACTTCCACGCCACCCACCATCCGATCATCGAAGGCTACGATCCGCCGGAGGGCTGGGGCTGGTGCTATATTGACGAAGTGTTCCTGGATCTCGGCGCGGACACCACGCCGCAGGTCGGCCCGATCCCGCGTTACTACTGAACCTCCAACCCCCTGGAGACAGCCTCATGCCCGCCTCCCCGCAGATCTGGCTCGCAGCGGGGGTGCGAACGCCCTTCGCCAAGGTCGACGGCCCGCTGGGCGGCATCGACGCCATCGCCCTCTCGGTCCCGCTCGCCCGGCACATGGTCGGGCTGCTGAGAGGCGGCCTGCCCGACCTGGCGGTGTGGGGCGCGGTGGTCCCGAACCTCACCTGGAGCAATATCGCCCGCGAAGTGCTGATGGACGCCGACGTCGGCGCGACCGTGCCGGCGTTCAGCACGGTGATGGCCTGTTCGACCAGCATGATCGGGGCCTTCGAGGCCGCCGGCTTGCTGGACGGACAAGGCCGCGAACTGGCCCTGGTCGGCGGCGTCGACAGCATGAGCAAGATCCAGCTGGGCCTCAGCCAGCCGCTGTCGGACTGGGTGCGCAAGTTCCAGCTGGCCCGCTCGCTCGGCGACCGCATCTCGCACCTGGCCGACCTGAAGCTGTCGGATGTGCGACTCTACATTCCCGGCGTGGTCAACCGCACCACCGGGATGAGCATGGGCGAGCACACCGAGATCACCGCCAAGGAGTGGGGTATTGGCCGCGCCGAGCAGGACGCACTCGCCTTGCAGAGCCATCAGCGGGCTATCGCGGCCTGGGACCGTGGCTTCTTCGACGACCTGGTACTGCCGGTGGGCGACTTCCGGCGCGACAACATCCCCCGGCGCGACACCACCCTGGAGAAGCTGGCCCGCCTGCCGCCGGCCTTCGACAAGGTCAGCGGCCACGGCACTCTGACGGCGGGCTCATCGACCCCGCTCACCGACGGCGCGGCCAGCCTGTGGGTCGGCACCGAGGCGGGGCTGGCGCGGCTGCCGGCGACGACGCCACGAGTGAAGCTGCTGGACTATGAAGTGGCCGCGGTCGATTTCCGCGTCGAGGGCCTCTTGATGGCGCCCGCCTTCGCCATCCCCAAGCTGCTGGCGCGGCACGGCCTGACCTATGCCGATATCGACCTGTGGGAAATCCACGAAGCCTTCGCCGCCCAGGTGCTGTTCCACATCAAGGCGCTGGAGGATCCGGCCTTCCTGAAGAACAAGGCCGGCGTCGAGCCCAACTTCGGTCCGTTCCCCCGCGACCGGCTCAATCCCAACGGCGGCAGCGTGGCGCTGGGCCATCCGTTCGGGGCCACCGGCGCGCGTATCCTCAGCCAGGCGATCAAGGAGCTGGCGGCGATGAAACCCGGCGCCCGGGCGATCGTCAGCATCTGCGCCGACGGCGGCCAGGGGACGGTGGCCCTGCTCCAGAGGGGGTGAGGCGAATGCACGCGGGGGCAGGCGTTCCGGGGCGCAAACCTGGACACTCGCCGAATCAGCGTAACAAGTCGGCCAGGTGGTAACCCGTTTGAAGTGATTCGGCGGGCTGTCTGCGGTCAGGGGGCTGGCGTTCAGGACAGTAGGCTTCCGTCCTGAGCTCACCCTCCTTGCCGAAAAGCGCGATGTCGCGCCCCGACTAGGATGACCTGATGCCCATTTCCAGCCTCTCACCGGCCCAGATCGCCGCCCTGCCGGTGACCACCATCGCCGCGCTGACGACGACGGATATCCAGTCGTTGAGCGCGACGCAGGTCGGGGCCATCGCCACCAGCGGCATCGCGGCGCTGGACTCCACCCAGATCGGCGCGCTTTCGGCGACCCAGGTCAGCGGGCTGAAGGGTCCGCAGATCGCCAGCATCCAGACCAGCGTGGTGTTCGACCAGACCCAGTTGCAGGCTCTGAGCGGCGCCCAGGTCAGCGCGCTCACCTCCACCCAGCTGTCGGCGCTCGACAGCACCCACATCAGCGAACTCAGCGGCGCCCAACTGGGATCTCTCTCGGCGACCAACCTCGCCGGCCTCGATTCCACCCAGCTCAGCGTGCTCAACGCTACCCAGATCCACGGGATCACCGCCACTCAGCTGCACGGCATCACCGCCACGGACATCGGCGAGCTCAGCTCGACCCAGGTCGGCGCGCTCAGCGCCGCCCAGCTCGGCGCCCTCTCCGCCACCGCCGTCTCGGCCCTCGACGCCACCCAGGTGGGCGTGCTCAACAACGCCCAGATCGGTGGTCTGACCACGGCGCAGATCGGCGGGCTCAACACCACCGACATCGGCGAGTTCTCCTCGACCCAGATCGGCGCCCTCAGCACCAGCCAGGTGGCCGCCTTGAACGCCACCAATGTCGCGGCGCTCAGCACCACCCAGATCGGCGCGCTCAGCCCGGCCCAGGTCGGGGCCGTCTCCAGCGCCGGCCTCGCGGCGCTCGACTCCACCCAGGTCGGCGGCCTGACCACAACGCAAGTTGGCGGCCTCTCGGCGACCCAGCTGCGCGCCTTCACCACCACCGAGTTCGGTGAGCTGACCTCGACCCAGATCGGCTCGCTCACCTCGACCCAGATCGGTTCGCTCTCCACCACCAATCTGAACAACCTGAACGCCACCGAGATCGGCGGCTTCTCGGCCACGCAGATCAAGGGCCTGACCACCGCCCAGATCGGCGGCCTGACCAGCGGCACGGTCGGCGAACTGACCTCCACCCAGGTCGGCGCGCTGGGCTCGACCCAGATCGGCGCCCTGACCGCGACCAATTTCTCCGCCCTCAACTCGACCCAGGTCGGCGCGCTCTCCGGCGGTCAACTGGCCGGCGTCACCGTGAGCCAGATCGGTGGGCTCAATACCACCGACATCGGCGAGTTCTCCACCACCCAGATCGCCGCCCTCAGCAACACCCAGGTCGCGGCCCTCTCGGCGACCAACATCGCCGCCCTCAGCACCACCCAGATCGGGGCTCTGAAGCCCGGCCAGGTGGGCGTGATCTCCGGCGCGGGTCTCGCGGCCCTCGACTCCACCCAGGTCGGCGGCCTGACCACGACCCAGGTCGGCGGCCTCTCGGCAACGCAGCTGAAGGCTTTCACCAGCACCGAGTTCGGCGAGCTGACCTCCACCCAGGTCGACGCCCTCAGCGCCGCCCAGATCGGCGCCTTGACGGCGACGAACCTCTCCAGCCTGACCCCGACGGTGTTCGGCTCGCTTTCGACCACTCAGATCGGCGGCATCTCGGCCACCCAGATCGGCGCCCTCAGCACCACCCTGAACGGGCTCACCCCGACTCAGTTCGTGACGCTGAGCAAGACGCAGATCGGCGGCCTGTCGACGACCGTCATCGCCAATTTCGGGGCGACGGCGATCGGCAACCTCAGCACCACCCAGGTCGGCGGCCTGACCGCGGCCCAGATCGGTGTGCTCACACCCACCGAGGCCGCGTCCTTGACGCCCAGCCAGATCGCCGTTCTCACCAACACCCAGATCGCAGCCCTCACCACCACGAGCCTGGCCGCCCTCGATTCCACCCAGGTCGGGGCGATCAGCGCCGCCCAGGTGCACGGCCTGACCGCCACCCAGCTGTCGACCCTGAGCGTCACCGAGGTGGGCGAATTGTCGGCCACCCAGGTCGGCGCGCTCAGCACCGCCCAGCTCGCGGCGCTGACACCCACCAGCATCTCCGAGCTCAGCACCACCCAGATCGGCGCCCTGTCGCCGTCGCAGGTGGGCGCGATCTCCAGCGCCGGTCTCGCGGCGCTCGATTCCACCCAAGTCGGCGGTCTGACCACGACGCAAGTTGGCGGCCTCTCGGCGACGCAACTGCGCGCCTTCACCACCACGGAATTCGGTGAGCTGACTTCGACCCAGATCGGTTCGCTCACCTCGACGCAGATCGGCTCGCTCTCCACCACCAACCTGAACAACCTGAACGCCACCGAGGTGGGCGGCTTCAGCGCCACCCAAATCAAGGGCCTGACCACCGCCCAGATCGGCGGCCTGACCAGCGGTACGGTCGGCGAGCTGACCTCCACCCAGGTCGGCGCCCTGGCCTCGACCCAGATCGGCGCCCTGTCGGCGGCCAACTTCTCGGCCCTGGACTCGACCCAGGTCGGCGCGCTCTCCGGCGGCCAACTGGCCGGCGTCAACGCAACCCAGCTGGGCGGGCTCAACACCACCGACATCGGCGAGTTCTCCACCACCCAGATCGCCGCCCTGGCGACCACCCAGGTCGCCGCCCTCTCGGCGACCAATATCGCCGCCCTCAGCACCACCCAGATCGGCGCCCTGAAGCCGGCCCAGGTCGGCGCGATCTCCAGCGCCGGTCTCGCGGCGCTCGATTCCACCCAGGTCGGGGGCCTGACCACGACGCAAGTTGGCGGCCTCTCGGCGACGCAACTGCGCGCCTTCACCACGACCGAGTTCAGTGAGCTGACCTCGACCCAGATCGGCTCGCTCACCTCGACCCAGATCGGTTCGCTCTCCACCACCAACCTGAACAACCTGAACGCAACCGAGATCGGCGGCTTCTCGGCCACGCAGATCAAGGGCCTGACCACCGCCCAGATCGGCGGCCTGACCAGCGGCACGGTCGGCGAACTGACCTCCACCCAGGTCGGCGCCCTGGCCTCGACCCAGATCGGCGCCCTGACCGCGACCAATTTCTCCGCCCTCAGCTCGACCCAGGTCGGCGCGCTCTCCGGCGGCCAACTGGCCGGCGTCAACGCGACCCAGCTGGGCGGCCTCAGCACTACCGACATCGGTGAGTTCTCCTCGACCCAGATCGGTGAACTGGCGCCCACCCAGCTGGCGGCGCTTTCCGCCACCAATCTGGCCGCGCTGAGCTCCACCCAGATTGGCGCGCTCTCCCCCGCCCAGGTGCACGGCCTGACCACGACTCAGCTGTCGACCCTGAACACCACCGAGGTGGGCGAACTGTCGACCACCCAGGTCGGCGCGTTGACCGCGGCCCAGGTCGCGGCGCTCTCGGCCACCAGTATCGGCAACCTCAGCACCACTCAGATCGGCGCGCTCAGCCCGGCTCAGGTGGGCGCGATCACCAGCACGGGTCTGGCGGCCCTCGACTCCACCCAGGTCGGCGGTCTGACCACCACCCAGGTCGGCGGTCTGACGGCGAGCCAGCTGCGCGCTTTCACCACCACCGAGTTCGGTGAGCTGACCTCCACGCAGATCGGCTCGCTGAACGCGACCCAGATCGGTTCGCTCTCCACCACCAACCTGAACAACCTGAACGCCACCGAGGTCGGCGGCTTCAGCGCCACCCAGATCAAGGGCCTGACCACCGCCCAGATCGGCGGCCTGACCAGCGGCACGGTCGGCGAGCTGACCTCAACCCAGGTCGGCGCCCTGGCCTCGACCCAGATCGGCGCCCTGTCGGCGGCCAACTTCTCGGCCCTGGACTCGACCCAGGTCGGCGCGCTCTCCGGCGGCCAACTGGCGGGCGTCAACACAACCCAGCTGGGCGGCCTCAACACCACCGACATCGGCGAGTTCTCCACCACCCAGATCGCCGCCCTGGCCACCACTCAGGTCGCGGCCCTCTCGGCGACCAATGTCGCGGCGCTCAGCACCACCCAGATCGGCGCGCTCAGCCCGGCCCAGGTCGGGGCCGTCTCCAGCGCCGGCCTTGCGGCGCTCGACTCCACCCAGGTCGGCGGTCTGACCACGACGCAGGTCGGCGGTCTCTCCGCGACCCAGCTGCGCGCCTTCACCACCACGGAATTTGGTGAGCTGACGTCGACCCAGATCGGCTCGCTCACCTCGACGCAGATCGGTTCGCTCTCGACCACCAACCTGAACAACCTGAACGCCACCGAAATCGGCGGCTTCAGCGCCACCCAGATCAAGGGCCTGACCACCGCCCAGATCGGCGGCCTGACCAGCGGCACCGTCGGCGAGCTGACATCCACCCAGGTCGGCGCCCTGGCCTCGACCCAGATCGGCGCCCTGTCGGCGGCCAACTTCTCGGCCCTGGATTCAACCCAGGTCGGCGCGCTTTCCGGCGGCCAACTGGCCGGTGTCAACGCAACCCAGCTCGGCGGCCTCAACACCACAGACATCGGCGAGTTCTCCACCACCCAGATCGCCGCCCTGGCCACTACCCAGGTCGCGGCCCTCTCGGCGACCAACATCGCCGCCCTCAGCACCACCCAGATCGGCGCCCTGAAGCCGGCCCAGGTGGGCGCGATCTCCGGCGCCGGTCTCGCGGCCCTTGACTCCACCCAGGTCGGCGGCCTGACCACGACGCAAGTGGGCGGCCTCAGCGCAACGCAGGTTCGCGGCTTCACCGCCACCGAGTTCTCCGAACTGACCTCCACTCAGATCGGCTCGCTCAGCTCGACGCAGGTCGGGGCGCTCTCGGCCACCAACTTCGTCAACCTCAGCTCCACCGAGATCGGCACGCTGTCGGCGACCCAGCTCCACGGGGTCACCACGACCCAGGTGGGCGCGCTGTCGGCAACCAACTTCGGCGATCTCACCGCGACCCAGGTGGGCGGCCTCAGCTCGACCCAGATCGGGGCGCTCTCGACCACGGTGATCTCCACCTTGACCACCACCGAGGTCGGCACGCTGGCGGCGACGCAAATCCCCGGCCTGACGGCGGCGCAGCTGACCAACCTCAGCACCACCAACATCTCGGCCCTGAGCCAGACCCAGGCCGACGCGTTGACCGCCACCCAGGTGCAGGGCCTGTCCGCGACCCAGATCACCGCCTACCTGGCCGTCAGCTAGAATCTGAGCGCGCCGCCGCGTAGGCGGTGGTGATCGAAAACTCAAAAGCGCCTAGCGTCACTCCGACGCCTGGGCGGCGTTCGAGGATGCCATGGCCGAAGACGGCTTCCAGTCCGCCATTGCCGCGATCACCCGGGGCGAGCTCGATCTGGCCGAGCTGATCGCCGCGGCGGGCGACTTCGCGTCCAACGGACGGCCCGACCTCGGCGGCCAGCTCTACAAGGTGTGGATCGCCTTCAATCCCGAGCATCCGCAGCGCTACGCCGCGCACTTCAACTGTTCGGCCCTGCTGACCGACGACCTGGCCGGCGCCCGCGCCGAACTGGAAGCGGCCATCGCCTTGAAGCCCGACTTCGCGCCAGCCCTGGTCAACCTCGGCGGCGTGCTGGAGAAGCAGGGCGATCTCGAAGGCGCCCTGGAGCGCTGGCGCTCGGTGGCGACGCACCCCACGGTCATCAGCCACACAGCGATCGGCTATCAGCAGGCGGCGCTGCGCCAGCTCGGCCGGGTGTTGTCGGAAAAAGGCCTGTTCGCCAACGCCGAGGCGGCGCTGCGCCAGTCCATCGACCTCGAGCCGCACCAGCGCGACGTGATCGAGCAGTTCATCGCTTTCCGCCTCAGCCAGTGCAAATGGCCGGCGATCGAGCCCTGGGAGGCGGTGGATCGTCAGGGTCTGATGGCGAACGTGCATCCCCTGTCGATGGCCGCGCTCACCGACGATCCGGTGATGCAACTGGCCTCGGCCGCGGCCTATGTCGACGACGCCACCAGGGAACGGCCGCTCGACCCTGAGAGCGACCGCCGCGACGCGCCCATCGACCTTTCCGGCCGGCGCCTGCGCGTCGGCTATGTCTCGTCTGACCTGCGCGAGCACGCCGTCGGCTATCTGATGGCCGAGCTCTTCGAGGTGCATCGCCGCGACGACGTCGAGGTGTTCGCCTACTACACCGGGGCCATCGGCGGCGAGGCGCTGAACCTGCGCATCCAGGGCGCCGTCGAGCATTGGGTCGATATCCGCAACCTGTCGGACGAGGACGCCGCGCGCCGCATCGCCGCCGACGGCATCGACATCCTGGTCGACGTCAACGGCCACACCCGCGACGCCCGCCTGGGCGTGTTCGCCCGCCGGCCGGCCCCGATCCAGGTCAACTGGCTGGGCTTCCCCGGGACCATGGGCAGCCCGTTCCACCACTACATCATCGGCGACCCCGAAGTGATCCCGCCGGGCTACGAGCGCTACTACTCCGAAAAGGTGGTGCGGTTGGCCTGCTACCAGCCCAACGACCGCAAGCGCGCCGTCGCCGACGAGCGCCCCAGTCGCGCCGACGCCGGCCTGCCTGACGACGCGGTGGTGTTCTGCTGCTTCAACGGCCCGCAGAAGATCACCCGCTTCGCCTTTGCCCGCTGGATGGAGATCCTGCAGCGCACCGACGCCAGCGTGCTCTGGCTGCTGGAGAGCACCGCCGACACGCAGGACAACCTCCGCGCCCACGCCCACGCCGCCGGCGTCGATCCGGAGCGGCTGATCTTCGCGCGCAAGCAGCCCAACGCCCGGCACCTGGCCCGCTACGCTTTGGCCGACCTGTTCCTCGACACCGCCCCTTACGGCGCCCACACCACCGCCTCCGACGCCCTCTACATGGGCGTGCCGGTGCTGACCTTCCGCGGCCGCAGCTTCGCGGCGCGGGTGTGCGGCAGCCTGGTCAGCGCCGCCGGCCTGCCGGACCTGGTTTGCGACAATGCCCGCGACTACGTCGACCGAGCCGTCGCCTTGGCCCGCGACCCGGCGCAGCTCACCGCCCTTCGAGCCCGGCTCGAAGCCGGCCGGGATGCCTGCACGCTGTTCGACCTCGATCGACTGACCACCGACCTCGAGGGCCTCTACCGGACGATGGTCGAGGACTACCAGGCGGGCAGGCTGCCCCAGCCCGACTTGACCAACCTGGGCGCCTATCTGGAGGTCGGCGCGATGATCGACCCGGAAACCCGGGAGATGGGCTGCGCCGAGGACTATCTCGACATCTGGAAAGCCGCACTGGGCCGACGCCATCGCGCCCGGCCGATGCCGGCGGACCATCGGCTGTGGTCGGCGGCGGATATCGCCGCGCTTGAGCCGGCGACTCCGCTCGCCGACGCACCGCCCGCCCCGCACCGCGCCCGCGCCGCCCGCGCCGCCGGCGCCAGGCGATGAGCGATGGCCTGCGCGACCTTGCCCGCTCGCTGAGCGGCCGCGGTCGCACCCTGGAGGCGCTAACGTTGCTGGCCAAGGCGCTGGACTCGGCCGCCGATCCGAACGCGGTGGCGGAGGACATCCGCGCCATCTCCGGCTTCGCCATCGCCAGCTTCAACGCCCACCTGGCGGCCGGCGACGTCGAGGCGGCCACGCGCTACGCCGACGCCCTCGTTCAAGCCTCGCCGGGCAACGCGGCCCTGCTGGGCGCGGCGCTGGAGTGCAACCGCAACCTCGGCCGCTGGAACGAGGTCGCCGGCTACGCCCGATCGCTGGTGGCCCTCGATCCAAACAACGTCCCGGCCAACGCCGCCCTGGCGGAGATCTGCAAGGTGACCGGCGACACCACCGGCGAGATCGGCCACCGCATAGCCCTGACCCTGTCGCCGGACAACCCGCTGCATCCGATGGTGCGCCTGCGCGACCTTCACGACGCCGCCAGCCTGATCCTCTGTCACCCGCTGAGCGCCGAGGCCGAGGCCCGGATCGAGACTCTCCAGGCCGCGGCCCGCGGGCTCGATGTGGGCGCGGCGCCCGGCTCGGAGATGGACGACTGGCAAAAGCACTACCGCCTATTGCTGGACGCCGTCGACATCGGCGCCATCCGCGCGCCGGCGCCGCCCGCCCAGCCCGACGATCCCGCCCTGACGTTCCACTGCGCCGCCACAGGCCGGGCGATCGGCTGGGACGCGGTCAGCGCCGCCGCCGAGCGGCTGGACGCCAAATGCGTGTTCTTCGCCGCCGCCGACGAGGCCTATGTCGAGCTCTACGCCCGCTGGTACGCGCTCTCGGTGCTGAAGTACTGCGACGTTCCCTGCCTGATCGTCGTCCATGTGATCGGCGGCGCCGACCGCCTGGCGGCCATCGCCGAGCGCGTGGGGGTGAAGGACGAGCGGCTGATCTACTGCGGCGACCGTTTCGACGCCGCCGCGGTGACCACCGCCTGCCACGACGCTCCGCCCAAGGGCCGGGCGGCCAAGCCGTTGGCGCACCTGCAGTCGGTGCGCTTCCAGCGCCTCGGCGCCCTGATCCGCCATCTCGACCGGCCGGTGTTCGTCTCCGACATCGACCTGATCCTGCAGCGCGGCGTCGCCGACCTGCTTGAGCGCTGCGCCGAGGACGACCTGGTGCTGAACGAGAACGACGTCAGCTTCAACGCCGGCTCGCGCCTCACCGCCAACCTGCTGCTGGTCAACCCAACGCCCAACGCTCGCCTGTTCGTCGACTTCCTGGCCGCCTTCCTGGACCGGGCGCTCGGCGGACCGGCCGTGACCCGCTGGATCGACCAGCTGGCCCTCTTGATCGCCCGCCACCACCTCCTGCGCCACGGCGTGGACCCCACCATCGGCTACTTCGACACCGCAAGCGACATCAACAATGTGATGTACACGTCCTATCAGGCCCACCCGTTCCGCTTCCTGTCCCTCTACCACGGCTTCGACACGTCCAGCCTGGAGGGCGAGGCGGCGGTGCTGGGGTAGGTGTGGGCCGGGCGAGCGCCTCACAAGCGGACGTTGGGAATGTCCAAGATGCGTGGAAAACGGTCTGATGGATGGGGTAGATGGGTGCCGGAAGGCTTCGCGCCGGCCTAGAGCATCGCCGCCCCGAAGGTGCGCATCATCAGTCGGGTCAGCTCGACCTGACCCGACGTTCTGGTCTTTTCAAAGATGTGCGCCAGGTGGGTCCGCACGGTGAAGATGCTCAGACCCAGGTGCTCGGCGGCGTCCAGTGGCTCAAACCCCTCGAACAGGGCTAGCGCCACCCGGCATTCCGCCGCCGTCAGGCCGAACAATTCGCGCAGATGCTGCTCAGGCGGGCTGGCGCCGGCCTCCGTATCCGCAACGCACACGATCACCGCCGGTCCGGCGTGCATCGCAGCTGTATGTTCGGCCCTGATCGGCGCAACGATCATCGACAGCGGCGCCAGCCGCTGCGGCGCGGTCAGTGCGAGGGCGCCGCCGGTTCGCGCCGTCCCGCCAGGCGCGCCGGCTTTGTAGATCAGGCCCTGTAACCGGCGCGTAGCCTCCGGCGCCGCGCCGACCAGCCTGCCGCCGATGATTCTCAGGGCGTCCGACCCGCGCGCCAGCCTCTGTCCCACCTGGTTGGCATGCCGCACCCGCCCATCGCGATCCACCAGGAACAGGCCATGCGGCGATCGATCGAAAAACTCGGCGACGCCCTCGCCGACACCGCGTTCGTCCGCCAGCCGGCGCGACAGCTTCAGCGCCCGGACGAAATGCGGGTGAAACACCCTGCACAGGGTCAGGTCGTCGGCCGCGAAAAGGCCGTGGCGCTCGGGGCGGTAGACGTCCACGCCGGTGAAAATGCCGTTTTCGAAACTTAGCCCCATCGATACGTCGGAGTGGATATCGAAGGTCTTGTAGAAGTCGTTGTAGTATTCCGTGCGAACGAAGTCCTCCTTCGGCAGCCAGTCCACATCCCGCATCATCCCCGGAACCCATGTCGCCTCGGCCGGGTGCACGGCGATCCTGGTCAGGTATTCGGTGCTTGACCTCAGGGGGTTGCAGTCGGCGAAGTTGCGCAACTCCGTGGCCAGAACCGCAGACTCCACCCCCGCCGCTATGAGAATTCCCGCCTCGGTGACGCACTCGTAGGACCGAAACGCCGCGGCGTGGCCGCCGATCGCGCCGGCGAACCGACTCAGAACCTGCGGCCAGAGGCTGGAATCGACTGCGCTCGCATAGATCAGGTCGAGCAAGTCTTCGTGGCCGGCCTCATCGCGCATCGCAATCTCTCAAGCAGTGTTGTGCTCCAGCTTAGCAACAAACGCGCCTTGTTTGAAAAACCTCACTCATTTGAGTGACGCGACGCCCGCGAGCGGCTGGTAGCGACCATTCCGCTGTCAGGCAACAGGGTGGATAGGCGATGAGATATGCGGTGTTGGAGCGTGTGAAGAACCTCGCGATGGCCATGACCGCGCTGGTCGCGGGGGTGGTCTGGATCGGTGCGCCCACGGCGGCCCGCGCTCAGGTCACATACAGCTGCACTGAAGTCGGCGTTATCAGTGGCAGCGGTAACTGTGCGACGGACATATCGACCTCGACCAGCGAGGAACTCGTCTTCAACACACCGTCAGTCACCACGGTCCAGACGACGTCCTTTCAGACGGAGTTGATCGGCAAGATCAGCGGCGGAACGCCACTCTACGATCAGACCTTTGCCCTGCCGTTCAGCGATCCCCTGGTGCAGGCCGGCGTCGTGCAGGCGCGCCTGGCGATCACGACCGCCGGCGGCCCCGGCGTGGTCATCCTCGGCCCGACACTGACCAGCCAGACGGTGACCAACAGTTCGGCCTCGGTGACGACCTACAGCTTCAATCACGCGGTTGTCACCAGTATCCCAACAGTAACCGTCGGCAACACCCTCCTGGAATACATGGTCGGGG
>Ga0302279_10002963_pt1 | contig 21783 bp, 19 predicted proteins | sample III_Bog_N3_3_FD_194541 | JGI IMG/M metagenome (GOLD analysis project Ga0302279, IMG submission 194541) | Peat permafrost microbial communities from Stordalen Mire near Abisko, Sweden - III_Bog_N3_3 | ecosystem: Environmental > Terrestrial > Soil > Wetlands > Peat | place: Sweden: Abisko...
GGGACAGCTGATAGGAATAGTAGTCCTCGCCGAACGAGCGGAACGGCGGCCACATCATCTCGGGGTCGACCGGCTCGCCCCAGTCCGCCTCCAGCAGCACGCGGCCGCGGAACCAGGACACCCGCAACTCTTCGGCAAACGGATAGAGCAGTTCGACCCCGTATCGCGCGCTCTCGGAGAAAGGCGTGCAGTGCCAGGGCTGTTCGTGGTTGCCGTCGGCCCTAGGTTGCTGCGCGCCGGCCCAGCCAGGAATCTGCAACTGAACGGGCTGCGGCGGCGGTCTATGCCCATGCAGGCGATATTTCAGTGTCGGCATAGCGGCGCCTCAAGCCCGGTCATGCGCGTCATCCCCCTGGTCAAGCTGGCAGGCTTAAACGCCCGAGCATTGGAATCGTTCGCCCGCGTGTCGCACCTGAACCCGGCGCTGAACGCGCTGAGCTGGCAGGCTATTGGCCCTCGTCGGGGTGATGGTGGTGATGATTATGGGGGCGCGTCACCACGACAACCACGATGTTCGCCATGGTCCGGGTCCTTTCCGTGCACTTGTGTTCAGGAATGCCCGCGGGAGGCGCCGGTTCCGTTCACCGCGCGAGGTGTGTGGAGCCGCTCGCGCCGCTCGCGCGTTATCCCGGCGGAGGAACCGCCCTTGCGACCGCTGTCCGTCATCACCGTGTTGATTGCCGCCCTGGCGATCACCCGCGCGGGGCCGGCGGTGGGGCAGGCGGCGGCGACGATCCAGCCCACGGATCCGGCGCTGGCTGCCCACTGCCTGTCACGGCATCCAGACCGGCTGGCGCTGACCGACGATCAGGTCGCCCGAATCGAGGCCATTCGCCACGACCATCCGGAGGATACCGCCGAGCGCCGCGCGGCCATCCTGAAAGTGCTGACGCGAACGCAGTGGATGGTCTACTGGCGCACCGCCGGCATCGGCGCCTGCTAGGCTCACAAAGGCCAAGTCAGATGCTCATCGCGTTCCAGGCGCCGCCGCATGGCCTGCATCGCCAGCCGCGTGAACAGGATCAGGCCCAGCGTGCCGGCGGCGCTGACGATCGGGGCGATGGTTAGCACCGTGTCGGCCGGTTGCACGCGGGCGAGGCCCAGTTCGAACAACACCTCGCCGAGATAGACCACCCCCCAGGTGGCGGTGATCGACCTTAGCGCCGAGCGGAACAGGCCGTGCCGCCAGAGGTCGTTCCAGATCGCCGTTCTCGCGGGGTCGTCAGCGGCGACCAGCGAACGGATCAGGTAGAACATCGCCGGGCGGCTGAAGAACAGCGAGCTGAGGAACGCCAGGCCCCAGGCGCTGCCTACCAGGCAGTCGGTGACGATCCGCGAGCCGATGTCGCCGGAGATCAGCGAGGCGGCGACGCCGCTGCCGATGGAGGCCATCATCAGGATGCCGACCGGGTCCAGGCGGCGGGATGTGAGCCAAACACGCACATTGTTGAGCACCGGCGGCGCGCAGCCGGCCGCCAGCGCCCAGATCGGCGAGACACCGAGCTTTTCCAGCCCCTTGAAGAGGCCGATCGGCAGGATCACGTCCACCAGCAGGGTGGGCACCAGCATCGCCAGCCGGAACGGCCGTGCGGCGGGGCCGGCCGGGGTCGTGGCGGCGGTCATCAAGGCGTATCCGCCTTGGCGTTTCGCGCCGCGCCCAGCGGCGCCAGTGCGCCGCGGGCCATGTCTTCGATCGCCTTGGCGGTCAGCGCCGGGTCGAAGCCGCCGTCCCAGGCGCTGAGCAGCGTCAGCCCGCGGAAGAGGGCGATCAGCGCCCGCGCGACCCCGTTCGGCTCGGCGTCGGCCCGGAACTGGCCGCTCTGCTGTCCGCGCTCTATCAGGCGGGCGATTTCCCGTTGCACCCGCGCGGTGTTGGCGGTGAGACGCTCACGGATCGACTCGTTGCGCAGCGCCTCCGCCCAGCCTTGCACGGCCACCCGCTGTTCGTCGGCGCGGGCGGCGTCGGCGAGGCCCCGGCCGTGCAGGTCGAACAGGATGGTCAGCCCTACGACGGGGTCGGTCTCCGCGCCAGCGATGGCATTGATCAGCGCGTCGCCCTCGGCCCGGTCGTCCGCCAGGGCGGCGATCACGTCGTCCTTGGTTTGGAAGTAGAGATAGAAGGTGCCCTGGCTGACGCCGGATTCCCGCACGATGTCGGTGATGGTGGCGCTGTGAAAGCCGTTGCGCGCGAAGCACCGCCGCGCGGCCGCCAGGATCTCCTGCCGACGACCTTCCTTCTGCGCCTCGGTGAATTTCGCCATCGCCTCACACTGACTGGTTAGTCAGTCAGCCAATATCGGCGAGCACGGTGACTGTCAATCCGGGCGGGTTCGGGCCGGATGACGCAGGTTGAGAGGTCCGGTGGGCGGCGGCCGGCCGATGACGCCGGCGCCGCCCGCGCGGGGTTAGAACGGCGAGAAGCGCTGCAGCATGGCGGTGCCGGCGGCGGTCTTTTGCACCGCGGAGATGTCGCCACGACCGCCGTAGGAGATGCGCGCCTCGGCGATCTGGGTGTGGTTGATGGTGTTCGCCGAGGAGATGTCCTCGGGCCGGACGATGCCGGCGACGGTCAACTGGCGCACTTCGCCGTTGGTCTGCACCTCCTGGGTGCCCTGGATCACCAGGTTGCCGTTGGGCAGCACCTGGGTGACCACCGCGGCGATGGTCAGGTTGATCTGTTCCGAGCGCGTCACCCCGCCGGTCCCGTTGGCCGCCGAGGACGAGTCGGTGGTGAGCAGGTTCTTGGGGTCGGCGTTAGGCAGAATCTTCCCCAGGCTGGATTCCAGGCCGAAGAAATTGGGCACGCCGTAGCCGTTGGACGAGGTCTTGGTGGCGCTGGTGGCGTTTTGCGTCTTGGCGCTGTCGTCGATGGTGATCAGCACGGTCAGGATGTCGCCGACCCGGCCGGCGCGCTGGTCGGCGAAGAAGGCCCGGGCGCCGGTGCGCCAGAGGGAGTTGGCCGAGGCCGGCTGAGGCGCCGGCTCGCGGGCGCTGGCCAGCACCGGCTGGGTCTGGGCGACCAGCGGCGCGGGATAGGCCATCGGGCCCATCTTCGGGCCCAGTGCGGCTTCGCGGATCGAACCGCAGGCGGCCAGGGCGGGCAAGGTCAGGGCGAGGACGGCGAAAGTGGCGGAACGCATGACGGACTAAGGCTCCTAACGAAGGGCGATCTGGGAAGAATGGGCGGATTTCAGGTCCTGGGCGCCGGGGCCCACCAGGGCCTCGTCCGGGCCGCTGGCCACCGCCTCGATGGACTTCTTGGAGGCGGTGTTGAGCACGCTGACGCTCTCGCCGACGGCGGCGTTGCCGATCGCCTTGCCCTGCAGGGTGAGGGTGACCCCGCCCTCGGACCAGGTGACCATCACGGTGTCGCCGGCCCGGATGACGATCGGGGCGGTGACGTCGTGGGCGCCGACCGCGTCGCCTTGGCGTAGCGGGCGGCGCGCGGCGAGGCCGACCACGGCGTCGACATCGCGGGGCGCGTCGACGGGCGCGGCGGCGGCCTTGGACCAGATCAGGTCCTGTGGCTGGATCACGTCGCCGGTGGCGAGGTCGCGGGCGTAGGCCAGCACCTCGACATTGCGGCGGCCGGGCTCGGCTCCGCCTGGCGCGGCGCGGACGATGATCCGGCGCAGGCCCTGGGGATTGTCCCAGTCGAGCCCGTAGCGACGGGCGAAGGCGGCGACCCCGGCGGCGTCCAGCACCACGCTGGGGCCGGTGCGCTGGGCGACCACCACGTCCCGGGCCGCGCCGGCGTCGTCGAAGATCTCGCCCAGGGTCACCTGGCCGCTGGCGTCGACGGGATTGACCAACAGGCTAACAGGCTGGCCGGCGAGGGCGGGCGAGGCGACGGCCGCGACGGTCAGCAGGGCGGCCAGGGCGATCAGGGCGCGGCGCATGACTTACGACTTGGTGTTGACGGCGGTGGAAAGCATCTGGTCGGCCGTGGTCACCACCTTGGAGTTCATCTCATAGGCGCGCTGGGCGATGATCAAATTGGTGATCTCGCTCACCGGGTCGACGTTGGAGGCCTCGGTGTAGCCCTGCATCAACTGGCCGAAGCCGGCGGCGCCGGGGCTGCCGGTGGTGGCCGCGCCGGAGGCGGCGCTTTCCTCGAACAAGTTGTCGCCGATCGCCTCCAGGCCGCCTTCGTTGATGAAGGTGGCCAGCTGCATCTGTCCGACCACCGTCGGGGTGGTCGAGCCAGGGGTGGTCACCTGCACCTGGCCGCTCTGGGAGATGGTGACGCTGGTGGCGTTCTGCGGCACGGCGATGGTCGGCTGCACCAGATAGCCGTCGGCGGTGCAGATCTGGCCCTGGTCGTTGATCGAGAGGTTGCCGGCGCGGGTGTAGGCGGTGTCGCCGGTGGGCAGCAGCACTTGCAGATAGCCCTGGCCGTTGATGGCCACGTCGAACTGGTTGCCGGTGTTGGTCAGCGTGCCCTGGGTGGTGATCCGGTAGACCGAACCGGACTTCACCCCGGCGCCGATCTGGATGCCGGTGGGGACGATGGTGCCCTGGCTGGAGGACTGGGCGCCGACCTGTTCGACGTTCTGGTAGAGCAGATCCTCGAACTCGGCCCGCTGCTTCTTGAAGCCGACGGTGTTCATGTTGGCGATGTTGTTGGAGATGACCTCAACGTTCAGCTGCTGAGCGGCCATCCCGGTGGCGGCGGTTCTTAAGGCCTGCATGGTTCAGCCCTTTCTTTTCTAACTGGTGGCCGACCCAAGCCGCTCGACGGCGGACTTGGAGAGATCGGAGGTGCTGGTGATCATGTCGCTCGCGGCGGCGTAGGCGCGATTGATCTCGATCAGGCGGGTGATTTGGGTGATCGGCTGGACGTTGGATCCCTCCAGCATGCCCTGTTTGATCAGGGCGCCGGTCGCCGGCTGGGGGGTGGAGTTGGACGTGTCCTCGAACAGGTTGTTGCCGTCCTTGGAGAGCACCGACAGGTCGTCGAAATTGACCACCGACATCTGCCCGACGACAGCGCCGCCCTGGCTGATGACGCCGGTGGCGGAAATGCTCACCGGACCCTTCTTCGGGTCGAGGTTGATGTCGCCGCCGCCGCCCTGAACCGCATCGCCGTCCTGGGTGACCAGCTTGCCGGTGGGATCGAGCATGAAGCGGCCGTCGCGGGTGTAGCGCGTGCCGTCGGCGGTGGAGACCTGGAAGAAGCCCTTGCCGTCGATGGCCACGTCCAGCGGCTCGCCGGTCTGGGTCAGCGGCCCTTGCGTGTAATCGCGGGCGACGCCGTTGGCGGTGACGAAGGTGACCGGGGTCGAGCCCACCTTGCTGTGCGCGGGCATCACCGGGTCGGCCCCGGTCATCAACTCCTCGAACTTGTAGCCGGTGGTGTCGGTGTTCGCGAGGTTGTTGGCGGCGATGTCGAGGGCGCGCTGCAAAGTGATTTGCCGCGACAGGCCGACGTAGATGGCGTTGTCCATGACGTTAAGAATTCCGAGCCGGAGAGAGCCAAAAGGTCGCGGGTCTCTGTGCAAGCTTCGGGCCAGTCGAAAACCTCAATCTTTTCAGCGAGAAAAAAGGTTAACGACGGCTGGTCGGACGAAAGTTCCGGGCAAGGTTTGCAGCCGTTAAGGGGTGTTAACAACTGATCCTTAACCAACACCGGGCGATGCATGGGTCACAGCTAGTCAAGGAATCGCGCGCGTGGCGAAGGACAAGTCCAAAGGCAAGGACAAGGCCGACAAGGCCTCGACCGATGCCGAAGACGAGAAGGACCTCGACGCCGCCGGCGCCGAGGGCGGCGAAGGCGCGGACGACGGCGGCAAGAAGAAGCTGCCGCTGCGGATGATCATGATCGCCGCAGCCGGGGCCCTGGTGGTTCTGGGTGGTGGTGGCGGCGCCGCGTTCTTCTTCCTGGCCCCCAAGCATGCGCCGGCGGCCGCCCATAAGCTGCCGCCCAAGCCCAAGGGCGACAAGAAGGACGGCAAGGCCGATCCCAACGCGCCGCAGGTGCAGGACGGTCCCGACGGGGTGGTGTTCTACACGCTGCCCGACATCGTGGTGAACATGCAGACGGCCGACGGCAAGCCGACCTTCCTGAAGCTGAAGCTGACCTTCGAGCTGCCCGACCACGCCACCGCCGACGCCCTCGATCCGGAGATGCCGCGGCTGCAGGACATGTTCCAGACCTTCCTGCGTGAGCTGCGTCCAGAGGACCTGGCCGGAAGCGAAGGGACCTTCGCCCTGCGCACCGAGCTGCAGCGGCGGGTCAACCTGATCATCGCCCCCTCGAAGGTGAACACCGTGCTGATCGAGGAGATGCTGATCAACTAGCGCCCGCGCTAGCCGATCCCTCAATCATGGCCGACGAACCCGAAGATCAGACCGCTCTCGCCGAACCGCCCGCCGAAACGCCGGCGGACACCGCGCCCGCCGGCGACGGCGACGGCTGGGACATGGGCGACGCCGATGGAACGATCGGTTCCGAACGCATCCTCAATCAGGATGAGATCGACAGCCTGCTGGGCTTCGACCTCTCCGACGACGACGCCTCCGAGCGCACCGGCATCCGGGCGATCATCAATTCGGCCCTGGTCTCCTACGAGCGCCTGCCGATGCTGGAGATCGTCTTCGACCGCCTGGTGCGGCTGATGACGACGTCCTTGCGCAACTTCACCTCGGACAACGTCGAGGTCAGCCTCGACAACATCTCCTCGATCCGGTTCGGCGACTATCTGAACTCGATCCCGCTGCCGGCGATCCTGTCGGTGTTCCGGGCCGAGGAACTGGACAACCTCGGCCTGCTGACGGTCGATTCCAACCTGATCTATTCGATCGTCGATGTGCTGCTGGGCGGGCGCCGAGGCACCGCCGCCATGCGCATCGAGGGCCGGCCGTACACCACCATCGAGCGGGTGCTGGTCGAGCGGATGGTCGAGGTGGTGCTGCACGACTGCCACGTGGCCTTCGAACCGCTGACCCCGGTGACCTTCACGCTAGACCGGCTGGAGACCAACCCCCGGTTCGCCGCCATCGCCCGGCCGGCCAATGCCGCCATCCTGGTGAAGCTGCGGATCGACATGGAAGATCGGGGTGGGCGGATCGAGCTGCTGCTGCCCTACGCCACCCTCGAGCCGATCCGGAAGATGCTGCTGCAGCAGTTCATGGGCGAGAAGTTCGGCCGCGACAACATCTGGGAAAGCCACCTGGCCACCGAGCTGTGGACAACCCAGATGGAGGTCCGCGCCGTCGTCGACGAACAGCAGGTGCCGCTGAGCCAGGTGCTGAACCTGAAGGTCGGCGACACGCTGATGCTGAACGCCACCCCCGACACCCTGGTCGAGCTGCGCGCCGGCCAGATTCCCCTGACCAGCGGCCGGATGGGCCGCCGCAACCACCACATCGCCGTCCGGGTCGAAGCGCCCCTGACGCCTTCGGCCAAGCAGGCCGTGCAGAGGATCCCATGAGCGACATTGCCTTGATCATGAACGCCCTCCTGGGCGCCCTGCTCGTCGGCGCCCTGTTCGTCGGCTGGCGCCTCGAAGGCCGGCTGAAGGCGCTGAAAGCCTCGCACCAGAGCTTCGCCCAGGCCGTCGCCGACCTGGACCGCGCCGCCGGCCGGGCCGAGCAGGGCCTGGCCGACCTTCGCGCCGCCACCGACGAGGCGGCCGACAGCCTGGCCGGCCGGATCGAGCGGGCCAAGACCCTCTCTGCCTCGCTGGAGCGGTTGACCGAGGAAGCCGTCGTCGCCGAAGCCCGCCTGACCGCCGCGCCCCGGCCCTCGGCCATGCGCGAGGCCGCCGCCGCCCAGCCGAAAGCCGCCGCCCAGGTCCGTGACAACGCCTTCGCCCGATTCGCCGAACGTTACGGCGCGACCGTGAAGCCGGCCGCGTCAGCCCCGGCGCGCACCGACCTGATCCTCGAGGATGAGGTGGAGGAAGTCGCCGCGCCGACGCTGGCCGAACGCCTGGAGCGCCTGCGCGGCTTCGCCCGCACCCCGCTCGCGCCCACCGCTCAGCCCAGCCGCGCCACCCGCGCCCGGGCCGATGACGAACTGTTCGACGCGCCGGCGATGCGCTCGGCCGGAGCTCGCTGATGCGCCTGCCGCGCCTGATGCCCCTCGTGGCGGTGGCCGCCGTCGGCGTTCTCGCCATCAACGCCGTCGAGAACGGACCCGGCATCGTCGGGGCCGCCCGCAGCTTCGCCGAGGGGATCGCCCCGAAGTCGCCCGACGCCAAGGCCGCCAAGGCGCTGCCGGACGACGCCGCTGTCAACGCCCCGGCCCAGGCGGTCGCCGCCAAGCCGGCGCCGGTCTGCGCGCCAACGGCCACCGACCTGGCGAAGGCCGCGGGCCTGTCGCCGGCCGAACTGCAGGTGCTGCAGAGCCTCGGCGACCGGCGCGGTCAACTCGACGAGCGCGAACAGGGCCTGGACACCCAGGTCGCCCTGATCGCCGCCGCCGAAGCCAAGGTCGATTCCAAGATCGCCACCATGAACCAGCTGAAGGCCGACATGACGACCCTGCTGGGCGAGCTCGACCAGAAGCAGCAGGCCGACGTCGACCGGATGGTCAAGGTCTACGAGGCGATGATCAACAACAAGCCGCAGGACGCCGCCGACCGCTTCGTGCTGCTCAGCGACGAGGTGCGCCTGCCGATCGCCGCCAAGATGAAGGAAAAGGCGCTTTCGGCAATGCTGGCCAAGATGTCGCCGCCGGAAGCCAAGCGGCTGACCGAATCGCTCGCCGCCCGCTATGTCGCCCAGGCCGAGGCCGCCCGCCAGGCGCTGAACCCGCCGGTTGTCGCCGCCGCCAACACCCCGCCGGCAGGCCCCGCCGACGCCTCCGCCGCGACGGCGACGGCGACGGCGCCGGCCAAGCCGGCGCACCGCAAGCCGCACACGGTCCACCATCCGGCCGCGCCGGCCGCAGCCGCCACGGCTTCGGCCGCCGGCGCCGCCGCGCCCAAGGCCGCCGCGGCAGGGGCCGGCAAACCCCTCGCCGACGCCGGTGTCAAGACGCCGCCGGTTACGCCCGCCGCGCCCAAGCCCGCCGCCGGGGCCGCCGCGCCGCCGCCTGCCGCGCCGGCCGCCAAGTCGGGCTAGGTTCCGTTGGGTCTGCGCCACCTTCCCAGGATCTGGCTGGCCGCGATCTGCATGGTCGCGGCCGCCGCCGCGCCCGTGGCCGCCGAAGCGCCAGTCCCGCCGGCGCCCGGCCTGACCATCCGCGTCGGTCAGGCGGACGATTTCTCGCGCGTGGAGTTCCACTGGGCCGCGGGCGCGCGGATGAGCACCCAGCGCCAGGGTCAGACCCTGACCGTGAGCTTCAATCGCGACGCCAAGCCGGACATGTCGACCCTGGAGGTGGTGCCGCTGAAGTGGCTTAAGTCCGCCAAGGTCGTGCACGTGGGGGGCGGCCTGGCTTTCGTCTTCACCCTCACCGACGACGCCGACGCGGTGACCGGCGTCGCCGACGGGGCCGACTTCGTCAACATCTTCGAGAAGAAGCCCGACGCCGTCCCGCCGCCCGACGCCGCCCCACCGCCAACCCGGCCCGACCCGGTCCCGTCCGGCGGGGTGCTGACCATGCGCGCGGCGCTCGCCGGCCAGCAGCTGCGCTTCGATTTCCCGTGGATCAATCCCTGTGGCGCGGCGGTGTTCCAGCGTGGCGACGCCATCTGGATCGTGTTCGACGCCGCCGCCAAGATCGACCTTTCGCAGGCGCCCAAGAACGTCGCCCAGTACGCCTCGATGCAGACCTTCACCGGCCCCGGCTGGACGGCGGTGCGGATCGTCACCCGTTCGCCCGAGGCCTTCGTCGCCCAGACGGACGGCTCGGACTGGGCGGTCACCCTGCAGCCGTTCAACCGGCCGCCGTTCAACACCGTAGTGCTGGGGCGCGATGACTCCCAAGGTCCGCCGACCCTGACTGCAGCCGTGGCGGGCGCCAGCGGGGCGTTCTGGATCGACGATCCGGCGGTGGGCGACAAGATCGGCGTGGTCACCGCGCTTGGCCCCGCCAAGGGACTGCCGGCGCGGCGGGATTTCTTCCAGCTGTCGCTGCTGCAGTCGGCCCAGGGGCTGGCGGTCGAGCCGCACGCGGACGACCTGGCGGTGACCTACAGCGGCGATATCGTCACGGTGAGCCGCAAGGGCGGGCTGGCGCTGTCGCCGGCCGGCGCAGGGTCCAAACTGGCCGCCGCCGCGGAGAACGCGCCGGTGGCCGCGGCGCTGCCCGGCCTGATCGGTCCGGACTGGGACCGCACGCCCGAGGGCTTCTCCAACCGCTACGACGCGCTGATGGGGCCAGTCGCCGACGAGGAGTCCAAGGGCATCGAGGGGCCGACCACCGGGCACTTGGCGCTGGCGCGGTTCCTGATCGGCGAGCAGCTGTCGTTCGAGGCTATCGGCCTGCTCAATGACGCCGTGAAGAGCCATCCCGGCCTCGGCGGCGAGGCCGAGTTCCGGGCGCTGCGCGGCATGGCCCGCGTGATGGCCGGGCGCTACAAGGAGGCGGAGACCGACTTCGCCTCGCCGGCGCTCGAGGACGACCCCGCCGCCAGCCTCTGGCGCGGCTATCTGCTGGCCAAGCAGAGCCAGTGGCCCGACGCCAAGAAGGAATTCACCGCCGGCTCATCGGCCCTCAGCCAGTTTCCGGCGCTTTGGCGCGCCCGCTTCGCCCGCGCCGCCGCCGAGACCGCCTTGTCGCTGGGCGACCTGCCGGGCGCGAAGAGCTGGGTCACCTATGCGCTGTCCGCCCCGGTCGATCCGATCGAGGACGCCCAGACCCGGTTGATCCAGGCCCGGTTGATCGAGCAGCAGGGCGATCCGGCCACCGCGCTCACCGAATACCAGGCCCTCGAGCAGACCCCGACCGACGCGGTCGCCGGGCCGGCGATCCTGCGCGCCACCCAGATTCAGCTCGACAAGGGCCAGGTCACGCCGGCTCAGGCGGCGGCCACCTTCGACGGCCTGCGCTTCCGCTGGCGCGGCGGCGCCTTCGAACTGGAGACCATTCGCGCGCTCGGCCAGCTCTACTTAAGCCAGGGCCGCTATCGCGAGGCGCTGGAAGCGCTGCGCTCGGCCGGTCAGCACCTGCCGGACCTGCCGGAGGCGGTGCAGCTGCAGGCGGACCTGAACGCCGCCTTCAAGAGCCTGTTCCTCGACGGCCAGGCCGACGGCCTGCAGCCGGTCCAGGCCCTGGCGCTGTTCTACGACTTCAAGGAGCTGACCCCGGTCGGCGAGGACGGCGACGCCATGGTGCGCAAGCTGACCCGCCGGCTGGTCGACGTCGACCTGCTGCCGCAGGCCGAGGAACTGCTGAAGTACCAGGTCGACAACCGTCTCGATGGCGTGCCCAAGGCCCAGGTCGCCACCGACCTGGCGGTGATCTTCCTGATGGACCGCAAGCCCGAGGACGCGCTGGACGCCATCAACGCCTCGCGCACCACCGTGCTGCCCAACGCGCTCAACCTGCAGCGCCGAATCATCGCCGCCCGGGCGCTGACGGCGCTTGGCCAATACGACACGGCGCTGGAGATGCTCGGGCCCGACAAATCCCCCGACGGCGTCGACGCCCGCGCCGAGGTGGTCTGGAAGCAGAAGGCCTGGCCGCAGGCCGGGTCGCTGTTCGAACAGATGCTCGGCGACCGCTACAAGACACCGGGCCCACTCACCGCCGACCAGGAAGGCAAGCTGTTGCGCGCGGCGGTGGCCTATTCCCTCAGCGGCGACGATGTCTCGCTGGCGCGCCTGCGGACCGAATACGCCGGCTTCATCGAGGGCGCGCGCAACCCCGACGCCCTGAAGGTGGCGCTGTCGGGGATGAACGACGGCCGCGTCTCGCTGGCCGACTTCAGCCGCATGGCCGCCGACAACCAGATCTTCGAGGGCTGGGTCGACAAGATGAAGGACCGGTTCCGCGCCGCCGCGCCGCCCGCGCCGCGCCCCGCCGTCACCGCCCAGCAGGTCAACGCCGGTCTCGGCGGGGCAGGGACGGGCTAGCCCGCGCTTCTTTTCGCCAGCGCCTTGGCCTTACGGCGTTCTTTCTCCTAGACTGTCCGCCTGCTCGCCTTCCACAGCCCAGCCGCGGATCGATCGAGAATGTCGGGGGTCTTCCTCTCCTATTCACGCGCGGATCGCGCGCTGGCCGAACAGGTTATCAACGGCCTGCGCCGAATCGGCGTCGAGGTCTGGTGGGACCAGGACATGCCCGGCGTCGAGTGGCAGCAGGAGCTCGAGCGCGAGATCAACACCCTGGCCGCCGTGGTGGTGGTGTGGACGCCCAATTCCGCCAACAGCGACTATGTCCGCGACGAGGCGCGCCTGGCGCTGCACGGCGGCAAGCTGGTCAATGCGCTCGCCGGCGTCCACAGCCCGCCATTCCCGTTCGACCGGGTCAACGGCCTGCCGCTGGATGGCTGGAACGGCCGCGAACCGCACCACGGCTGGACCCGGCTGGTGCAGACCGTCGCCGCCCTGGTGGTCGGGTCGGGCGGCGCTCAGGAAGGCGACATCCAGGCCGCTCTGGCCGAGAGCGAGGCGGAGTTCCGGGCCAAGCGCCAGGCCCGCGACACCGCCCAGGAAGCCTTCCAGGAAGCTCAGGCCCGGGAGAGCGAGGCCGGCGAGACCGCCAAAGGCGCCCGGGACAACTTCACCCGCGCCGAGGACCAGCTGCAGCGGGTCGGCGAGATGCGGGCCTCGGCCACCATCCTCGGCGCCGCCCAGCGTGAGCTTGACGCCGCGCGCACCACCCGGGACGAGGCCGAACAGGCCCAGCGCGCCGCCAAGACCAAGCTGAGCGAGGCCTCGCGAGCGTTGTCGAGGGCGAAGGCCGACTTCGACGCTATGTTCGGCGACACCCCGATCGAGCCGCCGAAGCCGAAGCCGAGGGCGTCGCGCAAGCCGAAGGCGACCGACGCAAAGACTCCCGCCGGCGATCAGATCGCGGCCGACACGCCCTCCACGGTTGACGACGCCGCAGCCGCCGCCGAGACGGCGGCCGCCGAGATAGCCCTGTCGCCGCCTCCGCCACCACTCGCGCCGCCGCCACCGCCCCCGGTATCGCCACCACCACCGCCACCCAGCGGGCCGTCATCGCTGACGACGCCCGGGCGGCCGGGCCTCAACAGCACGGAGCGCGGCCTGATCGTGGTCGGGATCATCGGCGGCGCGCTGCTGCTGCTGGCGATCGTGGCGGCGGTCGCCTGGGCGATGGTGCAGGGCGGCGGCGGCGGCGGCGGCAACACCGTCATCGCCAGCGACAACAGCGCCAACACCGCGCTCGCCAACACGTCTAACACCGGCAACACCACCGAGGTGTCCAACGCTCCCGCGGACGCCAATTCGGCCAATTCGCAGTCTCTGTCGCCCGCCAGTTCCGGAACCCAGCCGTCGGCGTCGTTCTCGGTGACCGCCTGCAACCGCACCGACCAGACCCTCGGCGTGGCGGTCTCCTACCTGCCGGTGGGCGAGCAGGTAATGTGGAAATACATCGGCTTCTACGACCTCGCGCCCGGCGCCTGCCAGAACCTGTTCACCACCGACAACGAGACCTTCTACATGCGCGCCGAGGCGGCCAACAACCAGGCCTGGGGGGAGGGCATCAACCTGTGCATCCAGCACCCGGGCCCGTACAATTTCAGCATCAAGTCGGGCGACAATTGTCCTGACGGGGCCGAGGCGGTGCAGTATTCGCCGGTGACCAACACCACCGGCCAGGACTACACCTGGAACTTCAATCCCTGAGGCGGGCTCGGTGGGTCAGTCGGGCTGCAGGGCCTGTTTCACCCGCTCGGCCAGGCTCTTGATGTCGATCGGCTTGGCCAGGAACGAGACGCCGGTCTCGCCCTCCAGCAGGTCGGAGAATTCCGCCTCGGCGTAGCCGGAGATGAACATCACCGGCGCCGCGCCCAGATAGCCCCTGGCCTTCTTCAGCAAGGTGGGGCCGTCGATGCCGGGCATCATCACGTCGGAGATCATCAGGTCGATCTTGCCGGCATGCTCCTCGGCCAGCACCAGCGCCTCCTCGCCGTCGGCGGCCTCCAGCACCTCGTAGCCGCGCGCGCGCAGCAGCTTGGCGGCGATGCCGCGCACGTCGTCCTCGTCCTCGACGAACAGGATCAGCCCCGCGCCGGACAGGTCCCGGGCCGCGGGCCGGCCGCGGGGCGCGGCGGGCGCCGGCGGTTCGACCAGCACCGGCGGCTCGAACACCGGCAGGAAGATGCGGAACGTCGCCCCTTCGCCGGGCTTGGACTCCACCCCGATCCAGCCGTCGGACTGCTTGACGATGCCGTAGACGGTGGCGAGGCCGAGGCCGGTGCCCTCGCCGACCGGCTTGGTGGTGTAGAACGGCTCGAAGATCTTGCTCAGCGAACCCGGTGGGATGCCCGGACCGTCGTCGGACACCTCGATCAGCGCCATCTCGCCGATCGGCTGGCCGCCATAGCCGAGGCTGACCGCCTCTCCTTGAGTGAGCCGGGCGGTGCGCAGTTTGACCGTGCCGCCGCCGGTGCTGCGCACGGCGTCCCGGGCGTTGACCACCAGGTTCATCACCGCGTTCTCGATCTGCGCCTTGTCCGCCCGGACCAGCGGCAGGTTGCGGCCGTAGTCGGTGACCAGCCGCACATTGGCCGCCAGCAGCCGGCGCAGCAGCACCTCGAAATTGCTGATCAGCTCGCCGATATCCAGTTTCTCGCGCTGGATGGTGGCTTGGCGCGAGAAGGTCAGCAGCTCGCGCACCAGATTGGCGGCGCTGGTGGTGATCCGGCGGATCTCGGTCAGTCCCTCGTAGGACGGGTCGCCCAGCAGGTGGCGCTGCAGGAGCTCGTCCAGGCGCAGGTTCACCGCCGACAGCAGGTTGTTGAAGTCGTGGGCGACGCCGCCGGCGAGCTGGCCGATGGCCTGCATCTTGTTCGACTGGGCGAGCTGCGTCTGCATCTGTTTGTGTTCGGTGACGTCCACCAGATAGGCCACCGAGCGGCCGTCGCGGCGGGCGAGGTAGAGGTGGGCGAAGCTGTCGGGCCGGGCGGCGGGACAGACCTCGAACGGACCGGCGCCGCCGGCGGCCAGGCTGCGCAGGGTCTCCTCGCGACTCTGCGGGGTGATCAGCGCGCCGAGGGTCGCGCCGGTCTCTGGCGCGGCGCCGGCGATGGCCGCCCAGGCTTCGTTGACCTCCAGGATCGCCCCTTGGAACGGATCGGCGCCCTCGATCAGGGCGGCGCCGAAAGGCGAGGCGGTGGCGAAGGCGTCGAGACCGCGGGGCTCCCCGAGCCGGCGCGGATCAGGTGCGGCGATTGGGGTCGGCGGGACCGGTTCGGGCGCGGTCAGCCGCAGCAGGAAGGTCTCGCCGGCCAGCGCGGCCGCTTCCAGCCGCCGCTCCACCCCGCCAATGGTGACGCCCTGCTCGGCACGGCCGTCGCGCTTGGCGGCGCGCAGCAGGGTGTAGGCGCCTTCCAGGGTGTCGCGTTGCAGGCGCTTGTGAGCGCCGAGCAGTTCCCGCCAGGGTCCGTTGAGGCTCTCGATCGCCCCGTCGGCGCCGACGATAGCGGCCGGCTCGGCCAGCGCGCGGGTCAGGGCGTCGAAGTCCGGCGCGGCCAGTCGCGGTCGGGCGATGCCGCGCCAGGCGATCAGGGCGATCATCGCCAGCGCCGCCAATCCCGCCAGCAGCAGCAGGCCGGCCAGCGTCGCGGGTCCCGAGCGGAGCGCCGGGGCGGCGGCCAGGATGACGGTGGCGACGAAGAACCCCACCGCCAGCCAGGCGACCAGACCGAGGCCGCGCGCGGGCGGCCGGGCCGTCAGGGTCAAACGATCGGACATCGGCCTTGAGCCTTCCGTCTAGGTGTGGTTCGCGAGGCTGCAGCCTTACGAATCAGGGGGTGATCATACCGCGCCGCAGCGACGTCGCTTGCCGTCCCGGCCGCTTGCCCGCGAAGATGAAGCCGATGATCTTGGCCACCGCCTCATAGTGCTGCGGCGGGATGATCTCGTCCACTTCCACCACCGCGTAAAGCGCCCGGGCCAGTGGCGCGTCCTCGATGATCGGCACGCCGTGCTCTTCGGCCACCTCGCGGATACGCAGGGCGATGGCGTCCATGCCCTTGGCGACGCATTCCGGCGCCGGGGTCAGTCCCTGTTCGTAGCGCAGGGCGACGGCATAGTGGGTCGGGTTGACCACCACCACGGTGGCGTTCGGCACCGCCTGGATCATCCGCCGCCGCGCCCGGTCCATGCGGATCTGCCGCTGGCGGGCCTTGATGTGTGGATCGCCTTCGCTCTGGCGGTAGTCCTCCTTGAGCTCTTCCTTGGTCATCTTCATCCGCGCCATGAACCTCTGGCGCTGGACGATGTAGTCCAGGCCGGCGATGGCGGCGAGCAGCACCAGCACCGACATCATCAGGGTGCGGGCGAGGCCGGAGGCGTAGTTGAGCAGCTGCAGCGGCCCGAAGGTGACCAGGGCCGGCAGGTCGTGGGCGTGGGGCGCCAGCACCCACCAGGCGACGACGCCCACCAGCAGCACCTTCAGCACCGAGCGCATGAACTGGATGAAGCCGTCGATGCCGAACAACCGCTTGAAACCCGCCGCCGGGGAGATCTTGTTGAGGTCAGGGCGCAGCTTGGCGGTGGTGAACAGGAAGCCCTGCTGCACCACATTGCCGGCGATCCCCGCCAGCATGGTCGCGCCCAGCACCAGCACCAGCGCCGGGGCGGCGGCCATCATCACCTGGTGGCCCAGGGCGACGCCGGCCGCGCCCTCAACCTGCATGGTGTCGGGGTGGGAGAGGAACGGGGTCAGCGCCAGGGCCAGGTTCCGCGCCAGCCAGCCGCCGCCGATCGCCACCGCGCCGAAGGTGCCGGCCAGCGCCGCGACCTGGGCCAGTTCGTGCGACTTGGCGACGTCGCCCTGGGCCCGCGCGTCCTCGATCCGGCGTGGGGTTGCGTCTTCTGTCTTTGATGAGCCTTCGCTGGCTTCGTCGGCCATGCCGCGCCCTTACGAGAAGGCCGAGAGGATGTCGCGGTAGCGGTCCACCCAGAGGTCGCCCATGACCCCCAGACTGATCGCGAACAGCGAAAGGCCCAGCAGCACTTGCAGCGGGGCGGCGGCGAAGAAGATCTGGAACTGCGGCATGGCCCGGCCGACCAGTCCGGTGGCCAGGTTGAACACCAGCCCGAACACCAGCACCGGCGCGGCCAGCTGGATGCCGAGCGCGAACATGGCGCTGACGGTGCGGACCATCAGCAGCCCCGCGTCGCGGATCGGCGGCGGATGGCCATAAGGGAACAGGGTGTAGGAGCGGACCATCGCGCCGATGAACAGGTGATGCAGGTCGGTGGCGAAGATCAGCGTCACCCCGATCAGGCTGAGGAACGACGCCAGGGTCGAGCCCTGCTGCGCCTGGGTGGGATTGGCGGTCTGGGCGAAGGAGAGGGTGGTGGAGATGGAGATCACCTCGCCCGCCACCGCTAGCGAGGCGAGGAAGGCCCGAAGGATCGCCCCGATGGCCAGGCCGATGACGCCCTCGCGCAGCACGTCGCCGATCAGCTCGCCGAGGGTCGGCGGAACTTGCGGCAGCAGTGGCGAGACTACCTGCGCGACCACGATCGACAGCAGCAGCGAGAAGCCCAGGCGCACCTGCGTCGGCGCCGGCTGGTCGCCGAGGCCGGGCATGGTCATGGCCATGGCCGAAACCCGGGCGAAGACGAGGGCTGTGGCGAAGATCTGCTGGGCTGTGGCGTAGTGCTCCACCCCCCAGGCGCCTCAGAGCGTGGCGATGCGGGCGGCGATATGCTGCATGAAGCCGGTGAGCAGAGCGCCCATGAACGGAAGGAAGATCAGCAGCGAGACGAAGATCGCCACGATCTTCGGCGCATAGACCAGCGTCGCTTCCTGGATCTGGGTCAGCGCCTGCAGGAGGCCGATGACCACGCCGACAATCAGCCCAACCAGCAGCGCCGGGGCGCAAAGCTGGATGGTCAGCCAGATGGCGTCGCGGCCGATATCGAGAACCTCGGCGCCGTTCATGGGTAAGCCTCACATGCGGGGAAGAAAGAACCCCCGCACTGTCGGCGGTTATGGTTAATGAACCCTTCTTCCGCCCCTTCATGGGGAGGGATAGACGGCGCGCAGCGACGACAGGGTGGGGGTGTGCGTCGCCGTGCGCCGGAGCGATGGTACGGACGCCTGTTGACGTTCAGAGTTCCCCACCCGGACCGCTGCGCGATCCTTCCCTGCCCTTGAAGGGAGGGAAGCTACAGCCCCAGTTTCGTTTCCAGCGCCTTCGCCGCCTCCGCGGGCGAGGCCTTGTCGGTGTCGCGGTCGACGGTGAGGTTGGCGGCGCGCATGGCTTCCACCGGGATCTTGCCGATCAGCGGCTTGAGGGCGGCCAACAACAGCGCGTCGTTGGCGCGTTTCGGCGAGATCAGCACGACCGCGTCGTAAGGCGGCAGGGCGTGGCGCGGGTCGGTGAGCACCACCAGGTCGTCGGAGGCGATGCGCCCGTCGCTGGAGAAGGCCGAGATCACGTCCGCCTGGCCGGAGGTCACCGCCCGGTACATGAAGGTCGGCTGGTATTCGTGCTGGGCCTTGAACTTAAGGCCATAGGCGGCGCGCACCGAGGCCCATTCCGGCCTCGAGAGGAACTCAAGGTCGGCCCCGAAAGTCAGGTCGCCGGCGTGGGCGGCCAGGTCGTCGAGGCTGGCGATATGCAGCGCCTCGGCTTCCTTGCGCGGCATGGCCAGGGCGTAGGCGTTCTCGAACCCCAGCCCGCCCAGCACCAGCACCCCGTCCCGGCGTTTCAGCCCGGTGGTCAGCTCAGCCAACACCGCCTCGCGGCCGGGATTGTCTTTCCGCTTCAGCACATTGGCCCAGAGGGTGCCGGAATAGTCGACATAGGCGTCGATCTCGCCAGCCTTCAGGGCGTCGTAGGCGATGTTGGAGCCGAGGTCCTGCTTCAGCTCGGTGGCCGCGCCCGCGCCATGCAGCCGGTCGGCGATCAGTTGGGCGAGGATGTACTGCTCGGAGAAGTTCTTCGCCCCGATCACATAGCGGGCCGGGCCTGCCCCGCTCACCGCCAGGGGCGCCAGAGCCGCCAGGGTCCCGACCACCAGGCCAAGCGCGCCGGTGACGACTTTCCACCGCCGCCGGCCGGAAAGGCCGCTCTCGATCAGGCCAAGTAGCTGGTCCGCCGCCATCGCCAGCGCCGCCGAGGCGCCGCAGCCGAACAGCACGAACACCCAGTTCTCGGTCTGCAGGCCCGAGAAGATGTAGTTGCCGAGCGAGGTCTGTCCCACCGAGGTGGCCAGGGTCGCCGCGCCGATCGTCCACACCGCCGCCGTGCGCACCCCGGCCATGATCACCGGCGCGGCCAGGGGCAGCTCCACCTGCAGCAGCCGCTGGCGGTCGGTCATGCCCATGCCCTTGGCCGCCTCGACGATCGCCGGGTCGACCCCGGTGATGCCGGCGACGCCGTTACGGAGGATCGGCAGCATCGAATAGAGGGTCAGCGCCAGCAGCGAGGGCAGGAACCCCAGCGCCGCAAAGCCATGGCCGAAGATGCCCTTGCTCAGCGCCGACAGCGCCAGCAGCAGCGGATAGAACAGCGCCAGCAGCGCCAGGCTGGGGATGGTCTGCACCAGACTGGCCAGGGTCAGCGACGGCCAGCGCACCACCGCGCTGCGGCTGGCCGCCACCGCGAGCGGCAGGCTGATCGCCAGCCCGAGGAGCAGGGCGCAGGCGCTGACCAGCACGTGCTGGCCGAGATAGTCGGGCAAGAGCGCCCAGGCGGCGGCGAGGCGGCCGTCCATCAAGCCGCGCCCTCGGCCATCGCCCGCACCCGCTCGGCCTGGCGGCGCGGGGTCTCCATCAGCGCCTGCACCCGCCGGTCCGAATGGCCCCTGAGCAGCGCCGCGGGGGTGGCGTCAGCCAGCACCTTGCCGGCGTCCATGACCACGATCCGGTCGGCCAGCAGCAGCGCCTCCCAGACGTCGTGGGTGACCATCAGCGTGGTCAGGCCCAGGCGCTCGTGCAGGGCCCGATAGTCGCGGCCGAGGGCGTCGCGGGTGACCGGATCGAGGGCGCCGAAGGGTTCGTCCATCAGCATGATCTTCGGGCTGGCCGCCAGCGCCCGGGCGACGCCGACCCGCTGCCGCTGGCCGCCGGAAAGCGCCGCGGGCAGCCGCTGGGCGATATCCGCGGGCAAGGCGACCAGATCCAGCAGTTCGGTCACGCGCGCAGCGATCTTCGGCCTGTCCCAGCCGGCGAGGCGCGGGGCGACGGCGATGTTCTCGGCCACGGTCATGTGCGGGAAGAGGCCGATCTCCTGGAACACGTAGCCGATCCGGCGGCGCAGCACGTGCGGCGGCTCGGCCCCGGCCGGCGCGCCGTCGATCAGCACCTGGCCGGCGTCCGGGGTCACCAGTCCGTTGATGGTCTTCAGCGCCGTGGTTTTCCCCGAGCCCGAGCCGCCGAGCAGGGCGGTGAAGCTGCCGGCGTCCAGGGCCAGCGACAGGTCGTCCACCGCCGCCAGGGCGCCGTAGCGTTTCGAGACGCCCCGCAGTTCGATGATCGGGTCAGGCACGGTACAGCCCTAGCATTGCCGCCCTCAATCGGGGAGAGCCTCGGTATCCCTCGCCCCGCAAGGCGGGGAGAGGTCGGCCGGACGCGAAGCGGACGGGCGGGTGAGGGGACCGGCTCGCCTCGGGCGAGGCGGTTGGCGCCGTCAGGCGACAGATTCGTGCTCCCCGCCCTCGCCGCTGTACGCCGAGGCCCCTCACCGACCCATCGTCGCCACAGAGCGACGATGGCCCACCTCTCCCCGCTCTGCGGGGCGAGGGATACTGTTTGCTGGTCGTCGGATTGCCCTACGTCGCCATCAGGGCTTCGATCTGGTCCAGGGCGCGGTTGAACTTGGCGACCAGGGCCCGGTAGGGGGCGGGGCTGGTCATGTCGAGGCCGGCGCGCTTGAGGATCTCCACCGGATAGTCCGAACCGCCGGCCCGCAGGACGTTCAGGTAGTTCTCGACCTCCTTGGGATCGCCGCCGATGGTCCGCTCGCTGAAATAGGCCGAGGCGGCGATCGAGGTGGCGTACTGGTAGACATAGAAGTTGTAGTAGAAGTGCGGCACGTAGGCCCATTCGAGGGCGTAGGGCGCGTCGATGATCACCGCGTCGCCGTGGTAGTCCTTCAGCAGCTGCAGATACATCGCCGTCAGCTTGTCGGCGGACAGGCCCTCGCCCTTTTCGGCCGTCTCGTGGATCGCCAGCTCGAATTCGGCGAACATGGCCTGGCGGAAGAAGGTGCCGCGCAGCAGCTCCAGCAGGGCGTCGAGATAGAAGATCTTCTCCGACCTGTTCTTCGCCCCGGCCAGCATGTGGGCGGCCAGCAGCTGTTCGTTATGGGTCGAGGCGATCTCGGCGATGAAGATCGAATAGCCCGAGGTCTCGTAGGGTTGCGTGCGGTCGTCCAGCACCGTGTGCATGGCGTGACCCCATTCGTGGGCGAAGGTGGTCATGCTCTCGTAGTTGTCGGTCAGATTGAGCAGCAGGTACGGGTGCACGCCGTAGGCCGAGCCGTTCATGTAGGCGCCGGACACCTTGCCCTTGCGCGGCCGGGCGTCCATCCAGCGCGAGGCGGTGGCCTTGGCGAGGGTGTCGACATAGTCGCGCCCCAGCGGCGCCACGGCCTCCAGCGTGAAGGTCCGGTCGTCCTCGAGGGTGAACTTGCGGTCCAGCTTCGTCACCGGCGGATAGATGTCGTAGTAGTGCATGTCCGGCAGCCCAAGCAGGCGCTGGCGCACCTTGAAGTAGCGATGCAGCGCCGGCAG
>Ga0302279_10002966_pt1 | contig 21778 bp, 16 predicted proteins | sample III_Bog_N3_3_FD_194541 | JGI IMG/M metagenome (GOLD analysis project Ga0302279, IMG submission 194541) | Peat permafrost microbial communities from Stordalen Mire near Abisko, Sweden - III_Bog_N3_3 | ecosystem: Environmental > Terrestrial > Soil > Wetlands > Peat | place: Sweden: Abisko...
CAGGTGGAAGAAGAGCGCGACCGCGACGAGTCCGTACGCGGTGAGGAAGCCGTAGACCGCGAGCGTTCCCATCCATCCGTAGACGTCGGCGCCGCTGGTGCCGTGCAGCGCGAGCGCTCCGGCGGGCAGAAACGCCAGCACCGCGGCGAGGATGCTGGCGAGGCCGGGGGTCTCGTTGCGGGCGTGGGTCTGGGTGAGGCGCTTGTGCGCGAGGCCGTGGTGAGCCATCAGCAGCAGCACGCGGCTCGCCGCGATGACGCACGCCAGCGTCGCTGCGAACATGCTGATGAAGACGCCGATGTCGATGACGACGCCAAGGAAACCCACATGAGCCTGAGCGGCGAGAAAGCGGAAGGGCGCGGCGCTCTGGTCCAGCGCGGTGGAGGAAGCACGAAAGCCGAGCACCTCGCCGTAGCCGCACAGGATGAAGAAGACCCCGGCGAGCAGAGCGCTCTGGATGACGGCGCGCGGAATGGTGCGCAGCGGATCGCGAGCTTCGGAGCCGAGCGTCGTCGCGCTTTCAAATCCGACGAAGCTGAAAATCGCCAGCATCACGCCCAGGCCCACGCCGCGCGGCCGCATCGTGTGCAGATGGAACTGGGCTGTGTCGAGATGGAAGCCGTTGCGAACGAGCGTCAGCGCGACGACGATGGCGATCAGGCAGACGGAGACGGCCTCAATATAGAGCATCATCCGCGCGGAGACCTTCACGTCGCGATAGGCCACGAACATGGCAGCGCCTGCGGCGAACGCGGCCAGCAGCACGGAGGGGACATCATGCGACCATCCGCCCAGAAAGATCTGTGCGAAGTTCACAAAACCGCCGATGACCGCTGACGCGGTGGTGATGTATGCGAAGAAGAGCGCCCAGGCGGTCAGCGCGGAGAAGACCGGCGGCAGCGAGATGCGCGAGTAGACGTAGAGCGATCCGGGCGAGGACGACTCGCGCGCGAAAGCCGCCACGCACACGCCCACGAGCACCATCAGCCCCATGGCAATCAGGTAGGCCAGCGCCGTTCCTTGGCCAGCGAGCGCGAAGACCAGCGGAACGGTCAGCGTGGGCGTGGTGCTGGGGGCAATGGTGGAGACCGACTGCGCAAGCGTTTCGAGCGGCGAGAGCGCATTATGGCGTAGCCCGAAGGTCTCTACGGAGAGGGTCTTGGCGCCTTCGGGATGAGCGGTTTGCATGAGTGGCCTCGGACGGGGAATGGGGTACCCGTATCCTGCGAGCAGCTCTGAATGGTGGTTGCAACCAGCATACCGTGACCGCGGGGGGAAATCCGGGCAGGATTCATCGTCCTTTAGCAGAAGGTTGGCCCGGAACGCGCTACCTTTATATGAGGTTGCGGGTAAGTTGACGTAACTGGAGACACGCAGGTGAGTCAAACGATCTTCGTTCTGGAGGACGATCCAGACATCCGGCGGCTGGTGCAGTACCAGCTGGAGGGCGCGGGCTATGCGGTGCGCGCGTTTCCGGCGATGGGCACCATCCTGCAGGAAGCGGAGCGGCAGCGCCCGGCGATGTTCCTGCTGGACATCATGGTCCCGGGCGGCGACGGGCTGGACCTGTGCCGGCGGCTGCGGCAGAATCCCACGCTGGCCAGCGTGCCCATCATCTTTCTCACCGCACGCGCTGCGGAGAACGACCGCGTGCACGGCCTGGAGCTGGGCGCGGATGATTACATCACCAAGCCGTTTGCCGTGCGCGAGCTGCTCGCGCGTGTGAAGGCCGTGTTGCGGCGGTTTGAACGGCAGGACACGCCGGGCTCGGCCTCCGTGCTGAATATTGAGACGCTGGAGATCGACGGCAACTCCATGCAGCTTCGGGTTCGCGGCGAGCTGGTCACCACCACAGCGACTGAGTTCCGCCTGCTGGACTATCTGGCGCGGCATCCGGGCCGGGTCTTCAGCCGCGACCACCTGTTGGACGCGGTGTGGGGCGATGCGCGCTTTGTCACGCCGCGCTCGGTGGACGTCTATGTGCGGCGCATACGCGAGAAGATCGAGTCCGACCCCGAGACCCCGCGCTACCTCAAGACCATGCGCGGCGCTGGGTACCGCTTTGACCTGCCCAAGAGCCGGGACTCCGCCGTAGCCCTGCAGGCCGCCGGAGAAGTGGACTAACCCTTCGAATCCCACCCAAGGGGTCGGGTCGGGTACTCTCATCTGGTATGGCTGCTTTTCTGCGACGAAGCCTCTATCTGCGCCTGCTATGGCCCGCCCTGCTGGCGGCCGTCGCTGTGGGTGCGGCGGTTTTGTGGCAACCGCGCTGGTGGATGGTCGCGCTCGCCACTATCTTGGCTGCGGTGTGGGCCGCTGCCATCACCACCCGCACGGTGACTCGCGCGGTGGAAGCAATCGAGCCGCTGGCCGCGAGCGTCAGTGACCTGCATCCGCCCTCGCCGGAGCCGTCCTTTCGTCAGATGGAGCCGCTGGTAGATGCGCTCGACTTGTCGGCAGCAGAGGTCGCGCGCAGGCTGGCGGCCAGTTCGGAGAGCCGCCGCAAGCTGGAGGCGCTGCTGGACTCCATGCGTGATGCGGTCACCTCGGTGGACGCGGCGGGGCGCATCGTCTGGGCCAATCAGCCGATGCAGCGGCTCATCGCCGACAGCGGCGGCAGCGTGCGCGCGGGGCACTCGCTGGTGCAGACCATCCGCGCTCCGGAGGTGCTGGAGTGCGTGCAGGCGGCGCTGGATCATGGGCGCCTCGCCGAGCGCCGGTCTGTTTCACTTCCGATCGGCGGCATCTTCGCGGTCAGCGCGTCGCCCATGCCGGAGGGTGGCGCCGTTGTGGTGCTGCAGGACATGACCCGCATGGAGCAGGTGGAGCGTACGCAGCGCGAGTTCGTCGCCAACGTCTCGCATGAGCTGCGCACCCCGCTCACCTCGATCTCCGGTTACGTGGAGACGCTGCTCGAAGATGAGCGCGGCGGCCTGTTCTTCACGCCGCACGTGCGCGAGTTCCTGGATGCCATCCACAAGAGCGCGCGGCGCATGGTCCGGCTCACGGATGACCTGCTGGCCATGGCCCGCGTGGACTCCGGCGAGCAGAAGCTGCGCCCCGAGCCGGTGGAGGTGGGCATCGTGATGCGCGAGGCCGAGGACGCCGTCGCCGCGCTGGTGCGCGACAAGGAAGGCCAGCTCACCATCGTCGACTACCCGGACGCCGAGGTCGTCGCCGACCTGGACGCCATCGTGCAGGTGCTGAGCAATCTGATTGAGAACGCCTTGAACTATGGTGCAGGCCCCGATGGTGCGCGCGTTGAACTGAATGCGGAGATAGTGGCGACGCTCTCGCGCAGCGCCGCGGGCAGCCCCGCGATGGAGGCCGCGCAGGAGGTGCTCTTCAGCGTGCGCGACTACGGCTCGGGTATCGCCTCCGAGCACCTCGACCGGCTCTTTGAGCGCTTCTACCGCGTAGACAAGACGCGCTCGCGGGAGTCCGGCGGCACCGGCCTGGGGCTCTCCATCGCGAAGCACATCGTCGAGGCCCACCATGGCCGCCTGTGGGTGGAAAGCGAGCTCGGCCGTGGCAGCCGCTTCTGCTTTACGCTGCCCTGCGCCCAGCCGGCCGTGGAGACCGAGGATGACGCTCTGGTCTTCCAGAGGCCGAACCGGGAATCCTGACCGCTTTCGCCCTTAAATTCATCTCCAATTCATGCTCCATTGGTTCACTGTTCAAGGCCAGTTGCGAGTATGGCTCGAACGGACAAAGGCAAGGAAGCATTGGCGTCACAGGCATGTTGCGTGCCCGCGCCTGTACCTTAGTCATCCGTCCAGAGGAATGATGACGCGAAACAAGCTATGCACAGCGGCCCTGATGGCCGTGACGATCTTCTCCGTACAACTCCCAGCCCGCAGTCAATCGAGCGACGGAACTTCCGCCGGCAAGCAGAAGAAGCACAAGGAAACACCCGAGCAGCAGGAGATTCGCGAACTGCGCGAGGCCCTCAAGGCCCAGCAGCAGGAGATCGACGCCCTGAAGGCGCAGCAGGCCGGCAAGGACCAGCAGGTGACCAGCGCGCAGCAGTCGGCCTCCGATGCCGCCACTCAGGCTGCCGCCGCAAAGCAGCAGGCGGATGCTGCAACTGCCGCAGCGAATGAGGCCTCCACGAAGGCTGACGCAGTCTCCAGCAGCGTCAACGACCTCAAGACCACCACTACCGGCCTGAGCGAGACGGTAGTTGCCCAGCAGAAGTCGGTTGCGGACGAGATCGACTCGCCGTCAGCGATTCACTACAAAGGCATCACCATCACGCCGGTTGCCTTCTTCGCGATGGAAGGCGTGTGGCGTGAGCGCTCGGTGAACTCGGACATCAACACGCCGTTCAACAGCATCCCCTTTCCCAGCGCCAATGAAGGACACACCAGCGAGCTGAACTTCTCCGGCCGGCAGAGCCGCCTGGGGGGTCTGTTCGAGGGCAACGCCGGGCCGTACAAGCTGTCGGGTTATTTTGAGGGCGACTTCCTGGGTACCGGCACATCGTCGAACAACAACCAGAGCAACAGCTACGTGCTGCGTCAGCGCCAGTTCTGGGGCAAGGCTGAGACCAAGAGCGGCTTTGCCGTGACCGGTGGCCAGATGTGGTCGCTGGTGACCGAAGACGGCAAGAGCACGGACGTGCGGACGGAAAAGCTCCCCAACACGATCGACTCGCAGTACATGGTCGGCTTCTCCTGGACGCGCCAGCCGGCCATCCGCCTGCAGCAGCGCTTTGGCGATGTGAAGACGGGCATGTTCACCGCGGCCATGTCGCTGGAGCAGGCGCAGATTACCAACTTCACGGTAAACAACGCCGGAAACGCTCCTGCGGACTTCTACTTCGCGGGCGTCGGACAGAACGGTGGCCTGTACAACGCGGCCGGGAATGTAGGCGCCGGCAACGTGGCCGGCACGGGCGCGATCACCACCTACGCGAACAATGCCGCGCCGGATTTGATCATCAAGGGCGCGTTTGACCTGCCCAAGGCGCACTTTGAGCTGGGAGGCATCGCCCGCTTCATGCGCGACTTCTACTTCGCGCCTACCTACAACACCGCAACCAGCACCTACACCTACGGCACCAATTACTTGAGCAACACCAAGACCGGCGGCGGCATCTTCGGCAGTGCGCGGGTCACAACCAGCAAGTACCTCGACCTCGCCGTGCAGGCGATGGCCGGACAGGGCGTGGGCCGCTACGGATCCGCGCAACTGGCGGACGCGACGCTGCGCCCCGACAGCACCCTGGAGCCCCTCCGCAACTACCACGGCATGTTCAGTGTGGAGTCGCATCCTACGCCCAAGCTCGATATCTTTGCCTACTATGGTGGCGAGTATGCGCAGCGGACCGTGTATGCCAACGCCAACGGTGGTCTCTTCGGATACGGCCCGGTCAACGTGAGCAACGCCGGATGCTACAACTTGCCGGTAGCGCCGCCATCGACCGGCGGCTCAGGCGGCTCGTTGGGCGCCGTGACCTGCGGCTCGCCCACCCGGTACATTCAGGAAGGCATGGCCGGCTTTACCTACCGCGTCGTCAACACTCCGCGGTTTGGCAGGTTGCAGTACTCCATGACCTACTCTTACCTCCAGCGTAACCTGTGGGCCGGTACGGGCAGCGCGACTACCCCTCCGGGCCCGCGCGCCGAGGACAGCATGATTCACGCCGGGATGCGCTACTACATTCCGTAAGATTGGTTGGCATCGAATCACAACAAAGGCCCTCCCTTCGGGGAGGGCCGAGTATGAGAAGAAGAAACTCTCAGGAGACACGAATGAAAGCGAAGTTCCTATCCTCAATTCTGCTGGTCGCGACGGCTGCTACAGCCCCTGTTGCCATGCAGGCCCAGCACATCACCGGCGCCGGCGCCACCTTCCCCAACCCCATCTACTCGCGCTGGTTTTCGGAGTTCAGCGCCGCCAACCCCGGCGTGCAGATTAACTACCAGTCGGTCGGCTCCGGAGCGGGCATCCGCCAGGTCTCTACGCAGATCGTCGACTTCGGCGCCTCCGACGGCCCCATGACCGACCAGCAGCTCTCCGAGTCCAAGGTGAAGCTGGTGCATATTCCCACCGTGCTGGGCGCTGTGGTTCCCATCTACAACATCCCCGGCGCCAGCGGCCTGCACTTTGCCCCGGACGTCATCGCCGACATCTACCTCGGCAAGATCAGCAAGTGGGACGATCCCCGGATTAAGAAGGACAACCCCGGCGCCAACCTGCCCGATCACCAGATCCTGCCGGTGTATCGCTCGGACGGCTCCGGCACGACGTACATCTTCACCGACTTCCTCTCCAAGGTGAGCCCGGACTTCTCGGCGAAGATCGGCAGGAACACCTCCGTTCGCTGGCCGCTGGGCATCGGGCAGAAGGGCAGCGAAGGCGTGGCCGGCATGGTGCGCAACAGCCCCTATTCCTTCGGCTACGTGGAGCTGATCTACGCGCTGCAGAACAAGATGGAGTATGGCTACGTTCGCAACCCCGCGGGCAAGTGGCTGCTGGGTTCCGTGGACGGCGTAACTGCGGCCGCGGCCGGTGCGGCCAAGAACATGCCCGCGGACTACCGCGTCTCCATCACCAACGCCCCCGGAGCGGATGCCTATCCCATCTCCTCGTTCACCTGGCTGCTGATTCCTATTCAGTCGGCGGACCCGGCCAAGGGCAAGGTGCTGCATAACTTCGTGCAGTGGATGCTGGACCACGGCGAAGCCGAGGCCGGCGGCATGTCCTATGCGCCGCTGCCCAAATCGGTGGTGGCCATGGAGCGCAAGACGCTCACGCAGATTCACTAAGAGCCCGCAAGGGCCTGGCCGCTCGCGCCAGGCCCTTTGCTTTCAATAGTTTGCGATGGCAGAACGCATCTGGAACGGCCGCGCTTCTTTTAAGATGGCTGTCCCTAATTCACCCTCTATTTACATTCCTTTCATACACTTCTCTGGTCAGGCGAATACCCGGCGGCTGTTTTCCACCCATGAACGAACCAGGCTCCATTCCGCTTCCCCAGACCCAGATACCCCAGACGGTCGTTGCTCAGTTCACCGAGCGTGACGCAGCAGTCGAAGATAAGGTCACGCCGCCCTCGGCCATCCGCAGCTTCCTGCAATCCAAGAGCTCGGGGCGTCTGGCCGATGGCGGATTCGCAGGTCTTATGGTGGTCTGCGCGCTCAGTATCTTCGTCATCGTGCTGCTGATTATCTTTGTCCTGATCGTCAACTCCCGGCTCTCGATCCATACCTTCGGCTGGAAGTTCTTCAATGGTCAGGTCTGGGACCCGGTCTCTGGAGACTTCGGCGCGCTGCCGTTCATCTGGGGCACGGTGGTCTCGTCGCTGCTGGCGGTGGCGATGGCGGTACCTCTGGCTCTGTGCGTGGCGATCTTCCTGCTCGAGATCTGCCCGCAGTTTCTGCGCGGACCCATCTCCTTCCTCACCGAGTTGCTGGCGGCGATTCCCAGCGTGGTCTACGGGCTGTGGGGCGTCTTCGTTCTGGTCCCGCTCATGCGCGACAACGTGGGCCCGGTGCTGGAAAAGTACCTCGGCTGGACGGGCCTGTTCGTCGAACCGAACTTCGGCGTGGGCATGTTCACGGCCAGCGTCATTCTGGCCATCATGATCTTCCCGGTCATCTCCTCTATCAGCCGCGACGTGATGCGCGTAGTTCCGGTGAGCCAGCGCGAGGCGGCGCTGGCGCTGGGCGCCACGCGCTGGGAGATGATCCGCCTCAGCGTGCTGCGCAACGCGCGCATCGGCATCGTCGGCTCGGTGATCCTCGGCCTGGGGCGCGCGCTGGGAGAGACCATGGCCGTGACGATGGTCATCGGCAACCATCCGGACATCGTCAAGAACCTCTTCGCGCCGGCTTACACACTGGCCAGCGTTATCGCCAATGAGTTCACCGAGGCCACCGGCGACCTGTACCTCAGCGCGCTGATTGAGATCGGACTGGCGCTCTTCCTGGTGACCATCGTGGTCAACGCCATTGCGCGCCTGCTGGTCTGGGCGGTCACCCGCGGCAACTCAGCGAGGCCGGCCTGATGGGTACGCTACCGGTCCGTTCCGCCCGCTTTGAGCGCCTGCTGAATGCGCGCCGCGAGTCCACCAACCATGTGGTCACGGTGCTGTCGATCATCAGCACCATCATCGTGCTGGTGCCGCTGGTCGCCGTGCTCGGCTACCTGATCTACAAGGGCGCCAGCTCGCTCAACTGGGCGTTCTTTACCAAGCCGCCTGTGCCGGTGGGTGAGACCGGCGGCGGCATGGCGAACTCCATTGTGGGTTCCGGCGTCATCCTTGCGCTCGCCAGCCTGATGGGTGTTCCCGTGGGCATCGGTGCAGGCGTCTACCTTGCCGAGTATGGTGCTGGAACCATCTTCGGCGAAGCCATCCGCTTTACCGCCGACGTACTCAACGGCGTGCCCTCGATTGTGATGGGCATAGCGGCGTATGCGCTGATCGTCGCGAAGCAGCAGCACTTCTCCGCGCTGGCCGGAGGCGTGGCGCTGGCCATCATGATGGTGCCCACCATCACCCGCACGACGGAGGAGATGTTGCGCACGGTCCCGCACTCGGTGCGCGAGGCGGCCTTCGGCCTCGGCATCCCCAAGTGGCGGACGGTGGTCTCCATCAGCCTGCGCACGGCGTCGCCGGGCATCATCACCGGCTGCATGCTGGCCTTCGCCCGCGTCGCCGGCGAGACCGCGCCGCTGCTCTTTACCGCCTTCGGCAACCAGTTCTGGAGCGTGAACCTGAACCAGCCCATCGCCGCTCTGCCGCTGCAGATCTATGAGTACGCACTTTCGCCCTACGACGAGTGGCACCGCCTGGCCTGGGCCGGGGCGCTGGTGCTGATTGTGATGATTATGGTCTCCGTAACTCTGGTGCGCATCTTCGCCAGCCGCGGCGAGCTCAAGGGAGGGCAGCACTAGTGGGAGTCGACATTCGCGTCGAACATCTGAACGCCTGGTACGGCAAGACGCAGTCGCTGTGGGACATCGGCCTGAACATCCCGGCCAACCACGCGACCGCGCTCATCGGTCCGTCCGGCTGCGGCAAGAGCACCTTCGTGCGCTGCCTGAACCGCATGCATGAGACTAACCCCTCGGCCCGCGCCGAGGGCACCGTGCGCATCGGCGACGTAGACATCTACAAGGACGCCTCGCCGGTGGAGATCCGCCGCCGCATCGGCATGGTCTTCCAGCGTCCCAATCCGTTTCCGACGATGTCCATCTATGACAACGTGGCCAGCGGCCTCAAGCTGAACGGATTTCGCAAGCGCCGCGTGTTGGATGAGGTGGTGGAGAAGAGCCTGAAGTCCGCCGCGCTGTGGGATGAGGTGAAGGACGACCTGAAGAAGAAGTCCGGCGCCAGCCTCTCCGGCGGCCAGCAGCAGCGGCTGTGTATCGCGCGCGCGCTCGCCGTGGACCCCGAGGTGCTGCTCATGGACGAACCCGCCAGTGCCCTCGACCCCGTCTCTACGTCCAAGATTGAGGACCTGATCTTCCAGTTGAAGAGCCAGTACACCATCGTCATCGTGACGCATAATATGCAGCAGGCCGCCCGCGTGGCGGAAAACACCGGCTTCTTCCTCATGGGCAGGCTCGTGGAGTTCGACAAGACCCACAAGATCTTCACCAACCCATCCGACAAGCGAACGGAAGACTACATCACAGGGAGATTCGGATGACGCGCATCAAGTTTCAGCAGAGCCTTGACGAGTTGAAGGAGCGCCTCCTGGTGATGGCCGGGCTGGTGGAGCAGGCGATCCAGCGCGCCACAGAGGCCTACTCCTCGCGCGACGAGGGGCTGTGCGAGATGGTGCTGCTCTCCGAGCCGGCGATCAACCGCATGGAAGGCGAGATCGACCAACTGGCGCTGGACCTGCTGGCCATGGAGCAGCCCATGGCGGTGGACCTGCGCTTCATCCTGTCGGTGATCCGCATCAACGCCGACCTGGAGCGCGTGGGCGACCAGGCGGTGAACATCGCCAACCGCGTGCAGGACCTGGGCACGCTGGCCAACGCCGAGCTGCCCGTGGACATCCCCAAGCTGGCCGGGCTGGCGGGGGCCATGGTGCGCAAGGCGCTGCAGGCATTTATCGAAGGCGATGCCGAGATGGCGCAGAGCGTGCTGCTACTGGACGACCAGGTGGACGACATGAACCGCGACGCCTTCCGCGCACTGGGCAACCTGATTAAGCAGCAGCCGGACCTGGCGACACAGGCGCTGAACGCGCTGATTATCTCGCGCAACCTGGAGCGGGTGGGCGATCACGCGACCAACATCGCGGAAGACGTGATCTTCTGGGTGCGCGGAGCGGACGTGCGCCACCATAACAGCGTCAGCGAAGAGTAGACCGGCCTTTTCCTCATCCGCATCGGCGATAATGGAGTTGCAAGCTCTGCGCTGAAGGCAGCCCCGCAGGCAATGAGGGACCATGTGCGGCATCGTCGGCGTCTTCGGACATAACCCGGTCAGCCAGGTCATCTACGACTCGTTGTCCATGTTGCAGCACCGCGGGCAGGATGCGGCCGGCATCGCCACCTGCTTCGGCGGGCGCTTCTACCTGGAGAAGGGCAACGGGCTGATTACAGATGTCTTCGACGCCGGCAATATGGCGCGGCTGCTGGGCAACATGGGCATCGGTCATGTGCGCTATCCCACGGCCGGCTGCGCGTCGGTGGCGGAGGCGCAGCCGTTCTATGTGAACTCGCCCTATGGGATCATCTTCGCGCACAACGGCAACCTGACCAACGTTGCGGAGATTGTGGAGAGCCTGTTCGAGACCGACATGCGCCACCTGAATACCACGTCGGACTCCGAGGTAATGTTGAACGTCTTTGCGCACGCCATGGCGCGGCGCGGCGCGGTCAAGCCGAATGAGTTCGACGTATTTGCGGCGGTCGAAGAAGTCCACCGCCGCTGTAAGGGCGGCTATGCGGTCATCGCGATGATCGCCGGGGTGGGCATGATCGCCTTCCGCGACCTGCATGGAATCCGTCCGTTGGTCTTCGGCATCCGTGAAGAGCCTGGCCTGCGCTTTGATAAGGGCGGCCGCGAATACATGTTTGCGTCAGAGAGTGTGGCGCTGCAGGTCAGCGGCTTTCAGCTGGAGCATGATCTCGCGCCCGGCGAGGTGATCTTCATCGACATGGAAGGCGAGGTGTTCCGCCACCAGAGCCTGCTGGCACACGAGAAAGCCCCCTGCCTGTTCGAGTATGTGTACCTGGCGAGGCCGGACTCCGTGCTCGACGGCGCGTCCGTCTACCAGTGCCGCATCAACATGGGCGTGAAGCTGGCGGAGAAGATCAAGCGCGAGTGGTCGCATGTGCCCATCGATGTGGTGATTCCGATTCCCTCCACCAGCCGCATTGCCGCGCAGGAGATCGCGACGCGGCTGAATATTCCGTACCGTGACGCGCTGGTGCGCAACCGCTACGTGGGCCGCACCTTCATCATGCCCGGCCAGGCGCAGCGCCGGCAGTCCATCCGGCGCAAGCTGAATCCAATTCCGGGAGAGTTTCGGGACAAGAACGTGTTGCTGGTGGACGACTCCATTGTGCGCGGCACCACCATCCGCGAGATCATCACCATGGTCCGCGAGCAGGGAGCGAGGAAGGTCTACGTCTGTTCGGCAGCGCCTCCTGTGCGCTATCCGAATGTTTATGGCATTGATATGCCGGCGCGGTCGGAGCTGATCGCCAACGGCAAGACGGTGCAGCAACTGGCGAAGAATATCGGCGCCGACGAGTTGATCTTTCAAGATTTGCAGGACCTGAAGGAAGCCATCAGCGAGGCTGCACCCGGGCTCACGCACTTTGACACGTCTGTCTTCGATGGCGTCTACGTCACCGGGGACATCACCGATGAGTATCTTGACACGCTGGAACGCCAGCGCAACGATGCCGCCAAACATACTGAAGATGTCGCCAGCCATATCACAAGAAATCTCTCTGCCCACCTCTAACGCGGTGGCCGCACCGGTGCGCCTGCTGCCGGGGCCGGCGGCGTTGACCGCTTTTGAGGCGGAGCGGCTGGCCGCGCGCCTGCGCAACGTGGACGCCGGTGTGACCAGCGTGGACGCGACGTATATGTATGTCCTGAAGATGGCGGGAGGCGATGCACCGGCGATCAACGAGGAGCGTTTGCGCGATCTGCTGGAGCTGGGAGAGGAGCTGCCGCCTGGCCCCTGCGTGTGGATTGTGCCGCGTGTGGGAACGCAGTCGCCGTGGTCCAGCAAGGCGACCGACATTCTGCACAACACCGGCTTTGACGCCATCGAGCGCATTGAGCGCGCGCGTGTGGTGAGCGTCACAGGAGCGCGCTCCCTGCCGCCGCTGGCCGCGCTGCTGCACGACCGCATGATGGAGAGCGTTTTTTTTGCGGGCGCTGATGAGTTGACAGCGCTGTTTGCTCCGGCAGAGGCGAAGCCGCTGGCGACAATTGACGTGCTTGGGTGCGGAGCAGCGGCTATCCTTGCAGCCGACCGCGAGCTGGGCCTCTCTTTGTCCGCCGATGAGGTCGAGTATCTCGTCGCCGAGTTCCGCAAACTGGGCCGCAATCCTACGGATGTGGAGCTGTACATGTTTGCGCAGACCAACAGCGAACACTGCCGGCACAAGATATTCAATGCGAGCTGGACGATAGATGAAGAGACGGAATCCGGAATTGCCAGCCAGCGCCAGCCGCGCTCGCTCTTCCAGATGATCCGCAACACCAATGAGGTGAGCGGCGACGACGTGCTCTCGGCATACCGCGACAACGCCGCGGTCATCCGCGGATGGCGCGGGGGCCGCTTCTTTCCCGATCCCGCGACCAATATCTATGCGGCACACCAGGAAGAGATCGACATTCTGCTGAAGGTGGAGACGCACAACCACCCCACGGCCATCTCGCCGTGGCCGGGAGCGGCGACCGGCTCCGGCGGCGAGATTCGGGATGAGGGCGCGACAGGGCGAGGCGGCAAGCCCAAGGCCGGGCTGTGTGGCTTCACGGTCAGCAATCTGCATCTGCCGCAGGCGCCGCAGCCGTGGGAGACACCGCCGAGCCGGCCGGCGACGATCGCCTCGCCGTTGGAGATCATGATCGAGGGGCCGCTGGGCGCGGCGGCGTTCAATAACGAGTTTGGGCGGCCGAACCTGTGCGGCTACTTCCGCACCTATGAACAGCAGAGCGGGGGCATTACCTTCGGCTATCACAAGCCGATCATGCTCGCCGGCGGCCTCGGCAACATCCGCGCCGAGCACGTTGAGAAGGGCGCGATGAAGCCGGGCTATGCGCTGGTGTGCCTGGGCGGCCCGGCGATGTTGATCGGCCTGGGCGGCGGCGCGGCCTCCAGCGGTGCGGGCTCCGGCCCCGGCGCCGCAGCCCATCGCGAAGCACTCGACTTCGCCAGCGTGCAGCGCGACAACGCCGAGATGGAGCGCCGCGCGCAGGAGGTCATCGACCGTTGCTGGCAGCGTGGTGAGGAAAATCCGATTGCGTTCATTCACGACGTGGGCGCGGGTGGGCTGTCGAACGCGTTCCCTGAACTGATTAAGGACGGCGGGTGCGGCGGCCTCTTCGACCTGAACGCCATTCCACGCGGCCAGGCCGGCCTGAGCCCGCTCGAAGCCTGGTGCAACGAGGCGCAGGAGCGCTATGTGCTGGCGATTGCGCCCGAGCATGTGGAGACCTTTGCGGCCATCTGCGAGCGCGAGCGCTGTCCGTTCGCGGTGATCGGCGTCGCCGAGCGCGAGCCGCACCTGACGCTGAGCAATGGAGATGAGAAGGCGATTGATCTGCCGCTGCAATTGCTCTTCGGCAAGCCGCCGAAGATGGAGCGCAGCTTCACGCGTATTGATCGCGAAACGCCGCCGCGGCTGGACCTCACGGGGATCACGATCACCGAAGCCATCGAGCGCGTGCTGCGCATGCCAGCGGTTGCATCAAAGAGCTTCCTCATTACCATCGGCGACCGCAGTATCACCGGCCTTGTCGTTCAAGACCAGATGGTTGGCCCATGGCAGGTTCCGGTCGCCGACTGCGCCGTAACTCTCACCTCTTACGACACGACCACCGGCGAAGCGATGGCCGTGGGCGAGCGCACGCCGCTCGCGGTGATTGATGCGGCGGCGTCAGCGCGCATGGCTGTGGGTGAGGTGATTACCAACCTGGCGGGCGCGGCGATTGCGAAGCTCTCCGACATCAAGCTGTCTGCGAACTGGATGGCCGCCGCCGGGGAGGAAAGCGAAGACCAGAAGCTGTTTGACGCGGTTCACGCCGTGGGCATGGAGTTCTGTCCCGCGCTCGGCATCTCCATCCCCGTCGGCAAAGACTCCATGTCCATGAAGACACAGTGGGCCGTGGATGGCGAAAAGAAATCCGTCATCTCGCCGCTCTCACTCATCGTCTCCGGCTTCGCTCCCGTTACGAATGTCCGGCGCACGCTCACGCCGTGCTTCCATGACAAAAACGCCGCATTGCTGCTTATTGATTTCAGGGGTCGGCAAGAGCGCCTATTCGAGCGCGCGAAAGAAAACATGGGCGTCTCAGCGCTGGCACAGTCATTCGGACGGACCGGCGGAACAACTCCAGATGCGCCAGATCCCGAAAGGCTAAAGGCTTTCTTCGAGCTCATTCAGCGTCTCAACTGGGAGGGCAAACTCCTTGCCTACCACGACCGCAGTGATGGCGGCAGCTTCGTTACGCTGCTGGAGATGGCCTTTGCCAGCCAGTGCGGCTTGAAGATCGTAAGCGGAAGAAGTGATCTGCTTACCGACCTCTTCAACGAGGAGCTGGGTGCCGTTATTGCTGTTCGCCGTGAAGATCTGCTTTACGTACTCACGAGCGTTGATGCGGCCGGCCTTGGCAAGTGTCATATCGCCAATGCGCTGCCGAGCGATGAAATATCGATAGCTTCCATCGCTGGCGACGAGGAAGGGGAGAAGCTTCTTTACTCCAACACTCGCGCCGCCTTGCACAAGATGTGGTCCGAAACCAGCTTCCACATCCAGTCGCTACGCGACAACCCCGCCACCGCCGCGCAGGAGTTCGCTCTGTTGGACGACGCCTCGCGCCCCGGGCTCTCGGTCACCGTGCCGTTCGACGTCTCGGAAAACATCGCCGCACCCTTTGTCCACACCGCGCGCCCGCGCGTTGCCATTCTGCGCGAGCAGGGCGTGAACGGCCACGTCGAGATGGCTGCTGCCTTTGACCGCGCCCACTTCGCCGCCGTGGACGTTACGATGAGCGATCTGCTCGCCAGCCGTGCAGATCTTCGCGACTTCACCGGACTCGCGGCCTGCGGCGGCTTCTCCTATGGCGATGTGCTCGGCGCGGGCAGCGGATGGGCCAAGACCATACTGTTCAACGAGAAACTGAAACAGATGTTTGCAGAGTTCTTTCATCGCGGCGATACCTTCTCGCTGGGCGTCTGCAACGGCTGCCAGATGATGGCGCAGCTCCGCGAGCTTATCCCTGGAAAGCCGGAGTGGCCGCGCTTCACACGCAACATCTCCGCCCGCTTTGAGGCGCGTGTGTGCATGGTGGAGATCGCCGACTCTCCGTCGCTCTTCTTCGCCAGTATGGCGGGGTCACGTGTGCCTATCGTCGTCGCGCACGGCGAAGGCCACGTGGATGCAGCGCACGGTAACATCGCCCTGCGGTACGTCGACACCCATGGCCGCGTGACCGAGCAATACCCTCTGAACCCTAGCGGCTCGGTCGGCGGCGTCGCTGGTCTCAGCAGCGCTGACGGCCGCGCGCTCATCCTGATGCCTCATCCGGAGCGCGTTGCGCTGGGCATCAACCACACCTGGACGCGCGCTTTGCAGCACAGTCCATGGCAACGTATGTTTGACAATGCCCGCAAGTGGGTAGGGTAGGTGGGAGACGCGGTGAACGAGCGCCAACAGATCGACTACAAGTCCGCGGGGGTGGACATCGAGGCCGGCAACGAGGCCGTGCGCCGCATGAAGTCGCACGTCGCGCTCACGCACACGCCCGCCGTGCTCACCGGCCTCGGCTCCTTTGGTACGCTCTACTCGCTCGCCGACGCGGTGCGCGGCATGGCCGACCCCGTGATGGTGCAGAGCACCGACGGCGTGGGCACCAAGACCAAGGTCACCGTCATGGCGGGCCGGTATGAAGCGCTGGGCCGTGACCTCGTCGCCGCCGTTGCCAACGACATCGCCGTGATGGGAGCGCGGCCGCTCACCTTCCTCGACTACCTCGGACTGCACAAGACCGACCCGGCCATTGTCGAGCAACTCGTCAAGGGCATGAGCGACGTCTGCGCAGAATCTGGCATTGCGCTCGTTGGCGGCGAGACCGCCGAGATGCCCGCCGTCTACGCCCCCGGCGAACTAGACGTCGTCGGCTTCGTCACCGGCGTGGTCGACCGCGCGAAGCTCATCACCGGCGCAAACATCGTGGAAGGGGACACGCTCTACGCTGTGCGCTCCACCGGCCTGCACACCAATGGCTGGTCGCTGGCGCGCAAACTCCTCTTCGAGATCGAACATCTGGACATCCACGAGCCGCAGCGGGAACTGCAGGGTGCCACACTCGCCGACGTACTCCTCGAACCCCACGCGAACTATGTTCCCGCGATCCGCCGCGCGTTGGACGCGGGAGTCCCGATCAAGGGCATGGCACACATCACCGGTGGTGGCCTCATCGAAAACGTCCCGCGCATCCTGCCCGCGGGACTCGGCGCCGTCATCGAGCGTTCCTGGAATCCGCAGCGCATCTTCTCGTTGATGCAACGCATCGGCAACATCGAAGAGGTCGAAATGCACCGCACCTTCAATATGGGTGTAGGCCTGGTCGTCGTCGCTCAGCCCGGTCTCGAAGCCGCGCTCAGCGAGGCCTTCCAGCCATTCAATGTTTGGAAACTCGGGTATGTTGACAGCGCCATCGAAGGCGTTTTCCTCAACTGGGACAAGCGATGATCGACCAGCAGGCACTGCTCGACGCCATCCCGCACTGCCTGACGGCGACGGACATCTCGCTGCCGTCTGCCGTGAAATACATAGGCAAAGTCCGCGACACCTACGACCTCGGCGACGGCCGCCTGCTGCTCATCACCACGGACCGACAGAGCGGCTTCGACCGCAACCTCGGCGCGATTCCGTTCAAGGGACAGGTGCTCAACCGCACGTCACTGTTCTGGTTTGAACAGACGAATCACATCGTTGGCAACCATGTTCTCAGCAGTCCGCACGCCAACGCGCTGCTCGCGCGCAAGTGCAGCGTGCTGCCCATTGAGTTTGTGGTGCGCGGCTACCTCACCGGGTCCACCGGCACCTCCATCTGGACGCAGTACGCCGAGGGCGCGCGCGACTTCGGCGGCCTCACGCTGCGCTCCGGAATGAAGAAGAACCAGCGGCTGCCGCACGCGCTCATCACGCCCACAACGAAAGAGGCCGCGCACGACCGTCCCATCACGCCTGCAGAGATCATCGCCGAGGGCTGGCTCACTGCCGCACAGTGGGAGTTCGCCTCCGAGCGCGCACTCGCGCTCTTCACCTTCGGCCAGCGGGAGGCAGCGAAGCGCGGGTTGATCCTCGTCGACACCAAGTATGAGTTCGGCGTCACGGAGGAGGGCGAGATTGTGCTCATTGACGAGATCCATACGCCGGACTCCAGCCGCTACTGGCTCGCGGACAGCTACGAGGCGCGGCTCGCCGCGGGGCATGAGCCGGAGATGATCGACAAGGAGTTCTTCCGGCTGTGGTTCCGCGAGCGCTGCGACCCCTACAAGGACGCGGTGCTGCCCACGCCGCCGCCGGAGCTTATCGCAGAACTCGCCGCGCGCTACATCCAGCTCTTTGAGAAGATCACCGGCACGGAGTTCACGCCCGACGTTCGCCCTCTGGAAGCGACGGTGATGGAGAGACTGCGCGCATGAGTGAGACTATCCTCATCGTCGGCTCCGGCGCGCGGGAGCATGCCATCGCTGCTGCGCTGGCGCGTTCGCCGCAGCGGCCGGCGCTGCTGTGCTTTGGAAGCACGCGCAATCCGGGCATCCGGGCGTTGTGCCGCGCCTATGCCGTTGGCAGCGTGACGGATGTTGCCGCCATTGCCGCGTTTGCCGCCGCGCACTCCCCCACGCTGGCGGTCATCGGCCCGGAGGCGCCGCTGGCTGCAGGTGTCGCGGATGCGTTGCTGGCGATGAAGATTGCCGTTGTTGGCCCCACACAGCAGCTTGCACGCATCGAGTCCAGCAAGAGCTTTGCGCGCGAGTTGCTGGCGAAGTACAAGATTCCGGGCAACCCCTTCTATCAGCGATTTAATTCTCTGGAGGGTGTGGAGGAGATGCTCGCGCGCTACGCTGGGCGGCACGTGATCAAGGACGACGGCCTCGCGGGCGGCAAGGGGGTGAAGGTCTGCGGCGACCACCTGCAGTCGCTGGAGGACAGCCTCGCCTTTTGCCGCGAGCTGGTGGAGCAAGGCCATCCGTTTGTCATCGAAGACAAGCTGGAGGGCGAGGAATTTTCGCTGCTCAGTTTCTGCGATGGCGCGACGCTGCGTCACATGCCCGCGGTGCAGGACCACAAGCGTGCCTATGAAGGCGACCTGGGCCCCAACACCGGTGGCATGGGAACGTACACTGATGCCGACCACGGGCTGCCGTTTCTACTGCAGGGCGATGTGGACGCGGCGGAATCCATGAACGAACAGGTCGCGGCGGCGCTGGCCGCGGAGTGCGGCGCGCCGTATCAGGGCATTCTCTACGGGGGCTTCATGGCGACGGCGGAGGGTGTGCGCCTGATCGAGTACAACGCGCGCTTCGGCGACCCTGAGTGCCTGAACCTGCTAACGCTGCTGGAGACGGACTTCGTCGCTGTCTGCCGCGCTATCGCCGACCGCACGCTGGATGCTTTGCCGGTGAACTTCGCCAGTAAGGCGAGCGTGTGCAAGTACATCGTGCCGGAGGGGTACCCGGACGCACCGCGCAGCGGCGATGCCGTCGAGATTCCCGCTGAGCTGCCGCAGGGCGTTGCGCTGTTTCTTGGCGCGGTGGACGAACGCGAAGGACAATTAATTGCCACCGGCTCGCGCACCGCCGCGGTTGTCGCCACAGCGCCCACCATCTCGCAGGCTGAAGCTCTTTGTGAGCAGGTCATCCGGAAGATCCCCGGCCGCTTCTTCCACCGCACGGACATCGGCACGGCGGAGTTGATCGCGCGGCGCGTCGAGCACATGCACTCGCTGAGGTCCGCATGAGTCTGCGTGTCGGTGTTCTCGGGTCTACACGCGGCACTGCCTTGCAGGGCGTGCTCGATGCCGTCGCGGCAGGCGCTCTAGATGTGGAGATTGTGCTCGTCGTCTCCGACCGCTCAGCGGCGCCGATTTTGGAACGCGCCCGGCGGCACGACGCGCCCGCGCTCTTTCTCGACCCTTCCGGTCTTAAGCGCGCGGAGTACGACGCTCGCGTGACCGAGGCACTGCAGGAGGCCGGCGCACAACTTATTTTGATGGTCGGCTACATGCGCATCGTCTCGGCGGCGATTGTGGAAGCGTGGCGGGGGCGGCTGTTGAACGTGCATCCATCGCTGCTGCCCGCCTTTGGCGGAATGATGGATACCCGCGTGCATGAGGCGGTGCTCGCGGCAGGCGTGCCGGAGACCGGATGCACCATCCACCAGGTCACCGAGGACGTAGACGCCGGACCGATTGTGTTGCAGAAGCGCTGCCCGGTGCTGCCGGGAGATACTGCGGATACCTTGAAGGAGCGCGTGCAGGCTCTGGAGCAGGCGGCGTTCGTGGAAGTTTTGCGGGAATGGAGCGTGTGATGGCCAGTAGCGCGAAGAAGAGCCGGAAGAAGATCGTGGTCGGCATCATCATGGGCTCAAAGTCCGACTGGCCGACGATGGAAGAGGCCGCGAAGCTGCTGGACGAGTTCGGCATCGGCTATGCGGCCGAGGTGGTCTCCGCGCACCGCACACCGGACAAGATGATGCGCTACGCCGAGACCGCGGCGGCGCGCGGGCTGCGGGTGATCCTCGCCGGGGCGGGAGGAGCGGCGCACCTGCCCGGAATGGTCGCCGCGAAGACCATGCTGCCGGTATTGGGCGTGCCGGTGAAGAGCCGCGCGCTGGCGGGGCTGGACTCGCTGCTGTCGATTGCGCAGATGCCGGCGGGGATTCCTGTGGCGACGTTCGCGATCGGCCCGGCGGGGGCGAAGAATGCGGCGCTCTTCGCGGTTTCGATCCTGGCGCTGGAAGATGCGGCGCTGGCGCGCAAGCTGGAGAAGTTCCGCAGCACGCAGACAAAAACTGTCTTGAAGAATGCGAACCCCCGTGTATGAGTCAGAGTCCACGGCCCCGGGTCGGAGTTCTCGGCGCAGGACAGCTGGCGATGATGCTGGCGCAGGCCGGAGCGGAGATAGGCGTAGACGTAATCTGCGCAGGCCATCCCAGAGACTGCGCGGGGCAGGTTGCGCCGCTGGTGTCTGTCGACCTGAACGACGCGAGCGCGGTGGCAGCGTTTGCTGAGCAGGTGGACCTGGTGACGATCGAGAGCGAGAACATCGCCGCCGCGGTTCTACACGGGCTCAACCTCTACCCGAATGCCAACGCTGTCGGCATTGCGCAGGACCGTTTGTTAGAGAAGCGATTCTTTCAGCAGTGCGGCATCGGAGTTGCGCCGTACGCGCCTGTGGACAGCGCCGACGATCTCGACGCGGCGATGGCAGAGACCGGAGTTCCGGCCATCCTGAAGACGCGACGCATGGGCTATGACGGCAAGGGTCAGGCGCGGCTCTACCGGCCGGAAGACGCCGCAGCCGCGTGGAACGAGGTTGGCGGCGTGGCGTGCATTTTGGAAGGCATGGTGCGCTTCGACGCGGAGGTTTCGTTGCTCGCTGCGCGCAACCGCGGTGGGGAGACCGTCTTCTATCCGCTCATCGAGAACACGCACCGCGCGGGCATCCTGCGGCGGTCCGTGGCACCGTCGCGACCCGGCTTGCAGTCGCTCGCGGAAGGTTATGTGCGGGACGTGCTGGAGCGGCTGGAGTACGTGGGCGTGCTGGCGGTGGAGTTCTTTGTGATCGGCGAGACGCTGCTGGCCAATGAGATGGCTCCGCGCGTCCACAACTCCGGCCACTGGACGATCGAAGGCGCTGCGACCTCGCAGTTCGCCAACCATCTGCGCGCCGTGCTGGGCAGGGAGCTGGGCAGTACGGCGAGCCGGTCTACGGTGATGCTGAACTGCATCGGAGAGATGCCGCCGGTGGCGGAGACCGCACTCTTCCCGAAGGTGGCGCGCCACGACTACGGCAAGTCGCCGCGCGCTGGGCGCAAGGTGGGTCACCTCACCCTGGACGCCTCGGAGACGGTTGCCATCCAGTACTGGCAGAGGCGGCTGGAGGAGATGCAGCACGTAAAGTTTGACGGAGGAAGCAGTTAGACTCCGGCCGCGAAGCCCGTCTCCGCGGGAGCGCCATCCGAAACCCCTTCGGGGTCGTCTACCGCGTCCGCAGCCGCAAGACCAGAGTAGAGGTAGCGGGGGGATGAGGAACTCAACCCGCTTTCCTCCATCATCGCCTGGATCGTGCCGCGCACCAGCTCCGGCTCATCCAGATGAATCCAGTGTCCGCTGCCGCGGGCGACGATCTGCCGCGTATGGACGCCGATGCGGGACAGGGCCAGCGGCGAGAGCTGGCTGGAGTGGGGTGTGAGCACGGTCACAGGCGCACGATCTATGGGGGCCGCGTCCTGCATCTCGCGCACGGAGGCCGGCACCGCCTGCAGATGGGCGACCATGCCGCGGTAGAAGTGCGGGTTGGACCAGTGGGCCGCGACCACTGGCCAGACC